>PJEL010005490.1_pt1 | contig 10237 bp, 24 predicted proteins | sample 1853271 | NCBI WGS metagenome assembly PJEL01 (sample SAMN08108733, study PRJNA415343) | Invertebrate metagenome, whole genome shotgun sequencing project. | host: Globobulimina | place: Sweden: Gullmar Fjord | collected 2015-08 | reverse complement strand
CTTTTTTGGGTGCTGTATTTTTCTGATTTAGATATCCTTCAAACTTCCTTCCAAAAAGAGTTTCAGGTCTGAGGAACTTTTCATATTCAGTTCCTTTCCACTCTTTAGCTTTCTTATCAATGACAGTTTTAAAATCATCAACAGAAAAACCCTCGTTAAGTCTGGTTGATATTACCGATACCGTTTTATCTGAGTTATCCCGGTACTTTGTTTTTAGAGTAGTGTTCAAATGGTTTATTATTATCTTTATATTATCTTTATAGCTTAAGCTTATGTTTAAGGGGGGCTTAAGGGGGGCTTTCTTTTTCTTGGCTTTTTGGCCTAATTTACCCATGTCAGAAAAAAACTTTGTGTTTTGTTTTAATTCTGATAATTGTTGTTGTAAGAATGATATAGAAACGATACCATTTTGACACTTAATTGCTTCACATTCAATTAACTTTTGAATCGTTTTTGTTTTGCTTTTGAACCTTTTAAAAAGCCTTTCTTCTGATACTTCACAATCGTTTGCCCAGTAATAACACATTACATTTACAAAAACACCTTGAACAGAATCACTTTGAGCAGTGATGTCCCCATTCTGCCATTCCTGGACGGTGAAACGGAAATATGGAAGTTCTTTAGCCATTATATTTTTTTATCAATTTGATAGATAAAGTCTTCTGGATTAATTTCACCGGTTTGTTGGAATGCTAAAGTTTGGTTTTCATAAGGAATAACATCTTTAAAATCTACTTCAAATTTCTCAGATAAAATTTCTTCTACCTCTTCCATGGTGATTAGTAATCTATTTGTTGGCATTTTATCCTCCTAAGTTTTGTGGGACGGAATGCGAGAACTTAGGAGAAAACGCATTCCTTTTACAGCCTAGGGCCAACCCGAAATTTCAACTAATCCTAAGTTCGTTACCCTCATTATAGAAATATAAAAGGTGGGGTGCAAGTTAAAAATAAGATCATGTCGGAATAAAGCATGAATGTTTTTTTACCTTCAGCCATTATTTACGAGTTCTCGTGCAAATCTCATTAAAAGCATCGTATACAGCAGATAACCAATAACGTCTCTTTAAACCTGTTGGAATCATTTCTGAATCAAAATTACCCGGATAATCCATTGCAGCCGCATTATAAGCATATTCACCATCTTCAGCAGAATTTTTCAAATTTTCCAGGTATTCTTTTTCTTCTTCTTCCCATTCATATTCTTCATCATTCAGATAGGCATCAATTTTGGATATTGCAAAATCAGAATCAAAAGCACCAGATTGCTGAGTACTTCCTATTTTTAGTTTTTCGCTCCAATAAGCCCTAGAAACATACCCCTCTTTAGATGGATGAAATTCCCGGCAAAATATCCAGTTCCCATAATCACCAGTAACAGCGCAAATACCCATTGAATTTATAAAAGTTACTCTATCCTGCATGGAGTTGTGTATCTTTAAATCATGGATAAGGACATTTTTATTTGTAGTTATTTTTAATTTATGCTTAGACCAATTTATGGTTGTTTCTGGTTTTCGCAATTCTTCAAGTTTCATTTTTACCTCACACTTAGATAGCCTCAACCGGCTGAATGGTGTGTGAGAACGCATTCATGGGGTTTCCCGTACCGGTTGAGACTAAGATTTAAAAAGTTTCTCACACTTGTTACCCTCATTATAGAAATATAAACTTAGCTATGCAACTAAAATCATTTGTTTTTCCTCATCATAGCCCGCCACTTATCCTCATCTCTCCGATGCATTTGGCAGGTTTCACACCAGTTATAAACCGGGCCTGGGGTCATATCCTCCCCACATACCTTGCATAAGAGGGGGAGGGGTTCAAAGAGGTCGGTTTGGTCGGTCATGGTTTCTTAAAAACCAATACATTTTGATGGACTTTTACAACTTTTTTTGATTTGTCCATTTGTGCCGTTCTTAATCTGGCTGTTCCTATCGATGTTAACAAAACAATCTCATTGTATAGTTTTGCACCAGAATCTAAAAAAGCATTTATAGTTTCACCTACAAAATTACGGTAATTGCCTTTTTTATCCCGTATTTCACCAACAACAAAACAAGCTAATCCATTTTGTTTTAATTTATCACATGATTTCTTTATAATAGACCTATATGTTTCTAAAAATTCATCCCAATCCATATTAGATAAATCACTTTTATCATCAGAATATTTTTCTAAATCAAAATAAGGTGGGCATGAAAAGATAAAATCATACTTTTTCGATAACGTATCAATTATATTGTTTGAATCCCCGCAATACCATATAGGCACATTCTCGGGTGTTATTTTTGCAGCCTGTTTTATATTAGCTTTTACCTGTTCCTGTCTTAAATCAATTCCTGTGTATTTATAACCAAGAAAATTAGCTATAATACCACGGACCGATCCACCAGCAAAAGGGTCTAAGATTTCACCATTATCAGGACAAAACCATTTGTATATTATTTCACATAAAACCGGGTCGAATATTGAAGTATTAGTTACCGAACCGCTACCACGTTCAACAGTTGCACTTGCAAACATAACGCCAAGAGCTTTCTGACTTTTTTCAGACAATCCTTTTCCTGCCCCCCACTTATTTTCTTTTGACGCTATATTATCACCAGTATTAAAACACTCAGCATCCCTCCCTAATTCACTTTTAATCCCAAGCTCTTTCCATCTACGCTTTCTATTCTGCCAATCCCCGCTTTTTGAATCTAATACAGAAAAGGGAGGCATAATAAACCTAGATTTAAGGTCTTGAAATTGTGTAATTTCTTTGCCGAAAATATCATATCCTATGGAATTATCTATCATTTCAACCTCACATAATAATCACTAAAAATAATATTCGTTATATCCCGGACGTTAAAACCGGGGCAAGCTTTGTTTGAAAAGTCTGAATGGTTGAAAATCTTGTCAACCGGGATGTTAAACATATTTGACATTTCATCAACCAGGTTAAGGAGGGAAAAAAACTGTTCATTGGTAAACTTCCCATTCCCTACCATGCAGATACCTATTGATTCTTTGTTGTATCCCTTTACGTGTGCCCCCTGTTGGGTTAAGGGTCTACCAGGTTCAACCATACCATCAAAAGAGCTTACATAGTGGTCGCCGTGCATTCTACCATTGCCTATAACAAAGTGGTAGCCTATATCCTTCCATCCATTACCTTGAACGTGCCAATTTCTGATTATTTGAGCACACCCGAAGCTTGAGGCTGAATGGTGAATGATTATGTTTGAAATTTTCCTCATAATATTTTTCTCCTGAAAGTATGAGCGAACGTAAAATCACATTTATCACAACTCATATCTATATCCGCTACAAATTCACCATTTTCTATATAAACAGCCTCATAAGACCGAACATCATATCTTTCATCATCCTCATCACCCGTGGCTTTAGTCCCACATTTAGGGCAATCATAATTATTATCTGCACTCATATTATTCTCCGGTTAAATGAACCCACATACTGGCCACGCAATCGGAATTTGCCAGGTTTGTTTTAAATCATTTGGAATCATGAATTAACTCAATCTTGCGCTTATGTGGGGTAAACTATTCTATTACTTCTCTGTAGTGGACGCATTCAGTGCGAGATGAACCGGCACACTGATTCGCAGAGGCTGCATCAGAATAATGCTTCTCTGCCATACCAGAAGGATAGTTATTCACCCAAATCTCCCTTGGGACTTCTTTCTTTTTGTATCCACGCGCTTCTAACTCTCTTTCTGTCCATGAAAAGTTATAAGCTTGATCACTTTCGGTATTAGATACATGATAAATGCGGCCACATACACCCAATATTACACGGATTAATATTCCATCAGTTATTATATCACCTTCTTTATATTTCATTTCAATAACTCCTTTAAATCTAAAACATCCTGTAAAACTCTGGCCCTCTTATACCATCTTTCCTTATCTCTAACCGCCATCCCAGCACGAAGAGTGCAATAGGATTTTAGGTCTGATATCTCTTTGGTGTCTATGGTCTCGAGAGGGGATTTCATAATTATGCATATGTCCATTTTTTATTATTAATTATTTTCCATATGGCTGTTTGCGATACTTTATATATTGCTGCTAATTCTTTTTGAGTTGCCCCGTTCTTTTTTAATTGTTTTATATTTGGAATATCCTGTTCTTTTAGCTTGGCTTGCCCGTTTTTTGAACCTCGACACCAAATGCCATGTTTTATAGAATCTTGAATATTCTCTTTTCTTGTGCCCCATCTCAAATTATCAATATGATTGTTTAACTTGTTTCCATCATTGTGACAACACTCATGTTTTTTTGATGGTTGGGGTGGTCCAAAATGTTCTAGAACTAATCTATGAATGCTTTTATTGTTAAAATTTACTCTAGAATGATAATATCCTCCCCATATAGATATCTTTAAAATTTTTGGTTTTCTTTTTAATCCATATCGACCATTTTTAAACGACCTAACACGCCCATAATCAGAAATTTCATACTCAGGGTAGTTTTTAATTTTTTTCCAATTTTCCATATTTTCCTCGAACTTAATTAAGGCAGGTACAGAAGTTCGAGAGACTATACCTTTTAACAGACTGGCTGACCTTATTTGTAAACTATCCTCGAACTTAATCATATTATACAATTATTTAATTATCGGTTCAAGTATATTATCATATGAAATTTCATTTGGTTCTTTTATATTTATACTATGTTCGCTTGCAGCCCATCGCCTTATGTCTTCCATGTATTCTTCCCATTCAACTGTATTTGACTCACTAAGCTTGTCGGATTTCAGGTATTTAATACCATCCTTAATCCCTACTCGAAACTTAGCTTTTAAGGCGCTCCTCATTCCTTCAATATCTTTATCCCCCCACAATTCCTTGCAAAGTTCAGGAAGAACATATCCAAAGTAATACTTGTTTTGCTGCAAAGATTTAGGCTTTTTCCGGTTACTCTCATTCTTCAAAAGGATATAACCCCGCTTCTTATCCCTAGAGGCGCAGTCTTCAATAAACTTCTCATGGTTATCAAAGACTATGGCCCCGCTTCGATAGGTACATTTATGTTTGTATTGGATGGTCAAAAGGGTAAATCGTCCTCTTGAGACTGCATTTGCTGGGTATTCTGGGTTTGGGGTAATCCCTCTTTAGGTTTCCGTTTAAATACCTGGGCTTGCCCGGACCTGGGGAAAGCTGCCAAACTCAAACCTATACCTCCATCCTCTTTGATAAAAGCAGTTCCGATTTTATACCAGGTAGTCTTTTCCTGACCCTGCTTGTCTGTATATTTTTCTGCTGTGTAGACGTCTCGAATATCCATTATTTTTTACTCCATTTTTGAAAGTCTGAATTATACCGCTTCATTAGTTCTGCGGAAGCCTTTTTCTTTTTGAGCCAAATACCTAAACCTTGCCATTGTTCAGAATTATTTGCTTTTGCTGCAAATTGGTCATATTGATAATTTAAATCAGCTTTGTTTCCGTCATCGTCCTTAGTGGAAATCTTAAAAAGACCACAAAGAGAATACCGTTTGATGTAGGTCATTGCCGAGCCATACCCTTGAGGAGTCTGCTTCTCCAAAGGCATCTTAACAGAAGAAACGATTTGCTCACCGGATTCCAAGTGATAAAGTATCGTATCCAGTAAGTCCCCATTACCTATCTGAGTTAAAACACATCCGCTTTCATCCAGAGGCATTTTAAGCGCTTCTAAGACACTTTCCAAGGTAACGTACTTGCTGTCAAAGAAAGGGTTGATTGCGTCCTTAGCAATAGGTGATAGGCTGTCCTGGATGGCTTTGAGTGCTGTCATTACTTGTTTCATGCTGAATGCTCCACTATAAAAGTTCTACCCATATAACCAATTTCATCACCTGGGAATAAATTGAGACAGTGTTTAGTTTCAGTTTTACCGTTTAAAGTAACCCTCCCCTTTTCAACATCATCAAAATAATCAGACACTTCGGCCGTGCGCTTTTCCCTGGTTGTTCCATCCTTAAAAGGTTTGAAAAAATCCACGAGGCCAGCGTATAGTCTGCCATCCTTCCTCATGTCGATACTAATAACCTCTTTTTTCTTAGGTGAAACACCATCTATATTCTCTGCATTCTCGCAAAGACCACATTTACCTTGAGTTAGTTGCTGCTTTGGGGTTGTTATCCCGCAGTATTGACATTTTGATTCCATGATATTCCTTTGGTTGAGTTAATACTTAAAGTTTAATTTATATCATGACAAATGTCAAGTATTATTTTTACTTATTCTATCATACAGTACAATGCTTCCAGCTACTGAAACATTTAAACTTCTTTCTCCCGGTAGTACGATTAAATCCTGACACGCTTCATATGCTACTTTTGTAAGCCCATGGTCCTCAGCCCCTAAAAGGTAACAGGCTCTTTTTGGATGATTATATTCACTTAACTTATAAGCTTGCTCATCTAGTTCAATTCCAATTAGACGGCAATCAAAAGGCCTGTGTTTTCTAAAATCTTCAAAGTCAGTATAAGAAAAGACAGGCATATGCCTCCAACTTTTCATTGAATCACTGGCTTGTCTTTGAAATCTCTCATTGATAACAAATAAGAAATCTGCGTTAAATATCTGTGCAGTTCTGAAGAGAGTACCATAGTTAAATGATGTCTTTCCATGTTCTATTCCTATTCCAAAATATCCACTTTTATTCATCAATTAATTCCCCCGTACATTGACAAAACATACTAATCAGCTTAATCCTATCAACAGGGGGAATCTTTTGGAGGTATTTAGCCGCCCGCTTTGCCATTCTCTCCCGGTTCATTCGTCTGTTTACCTGGTCTATAACTGTTTCCATACTCACTCCTTTCAGTTTAATCCAAAATGGGCTAACATCCATGTTCCTGGAAAATCATGTACATCAATAGCAAAAACACCAGCTTTACCGCCAAATTCCTTATGTTCAATAGTTACCTCTTTGTATCCATGATAAACCCGAATAATAGTTCTATCCATGTCTCCTTTTTTCGGATAACCCAAATACAGATAAATCAAATCATAATCTCTATCAACCAAAGTTTTTTTCCATCTATCATTTCTCAAGCGGTATTCATAATCTTTAAAGCCTTTTTTAATATCCTCAAAATATTCTTTCCTTAAATGAATATGGAGTATATTCGGTTTTTCCATCACTCAACCTCCTTAAAATACCAACGTGTCTCTGTAGGGCGTCTCTCCTCAACCAACATGACCTTATCGGGTGCTATATTAGTCTGTTTATAATAGGCTGCACAGAGCTGTTCTAAACGCTCTACACGCCGCTCTGCAAGTCTCTCAATCCAAGTGTGTATTTTTATCATTTTTTCCTTTCCAAAATATCATTAAGCTCTTTTACACAATTATCAATTTCTACCTTATAAACTTCTCTTTGGGGTGTTAGCCAATCTCTTGCACTTGCTATGTCGGTCTTCATAGTCTCAATCCTGTCCTCGTACTTCTGGCAGGTATCACAAAAGCGGGTTGTAGATGCCATTTTACCACAACGGTTGGGGCATGGGTGGATGTTGAATTGCATATTAATCCTCCAAAAAGGGTCAAGTCCTTTTACACCTATATAAGAACGATTCTCGGTGCCATAGCAGTTTAGCCTCAAGGGTCATTATCTTTGCCTGAAGCGATGCAACCACCTCAGCAGCCTCTATCCGCTCCTCTGCTATCAACTGGTTTTTTAGTTCTGCTGGGGTCATGGTTTCCTTTCAGTTAATACTGAGCTACTTTCAAAGTTTTTTTTCGATTTCTTGCATTATAGCTTCCCATTGTGTTACAGATATGAGATTGTGAACCATCAACATTGCAGCTGATTTTTCAAGCTTATTTTTCATTTCCCTTTTCTTTTTTTTTTCTGGTTTCATCTCATTCCTTTCAGTAAAAAAATGGAAGGGCGGAACACTCAGCGCTTTGTGCCGCGCTCCATTTCCGCACTTGGGGAAAGCTAATTCCTTGTGTTGACTAGTCACCTTCCATTCCTTTTAGTTAATACTGGGTTAAAACTCGCTATAACAATTTTCACAGAAGTCAAGATCATTTATAAGAACCTGGCAGTAAGGGCATAGCTCTAAAGGCTCATCACACCAGCTTTCTTCCTGATACAATAAATCCTCTTCCATACCATTCCTTTCAGTTAATACGGGGTTACTCTTGAGGGTCCAATTCATCAGCTACATCTCTTAGATGCTGTGCAAGCTCTACTTGTTCATTGCTATCTAAAAGGCCGCATTCAATTACCATACTACCCTCTTCAACAGAAAGATTCATATAATTGCTAACTTTTCTAATATTTAATTCCATATCGTTCCTTTCAGTTAATACAGGGTTAAGCCACGACTCCAGGCCGCATAGAAGGGTTTATGTTAATCTTACCATCTAGCAATGAAAAAACCTGATTAACATCAATAGATAAAGACAGCTCAGAATCACTACGCTCTATAATACAATCAGTTACCCTTTCACATAAACGACCCAATTGAAAATTATCATGCATTGTTTCAGCAGTAAACTTTAATACATAGACTTTGTTTTTATGGCTTGCATTACATTTCATTGTCTCATTCCTTTCAGTTAATACTTCCAAAAACCAGGAGTGTGGAGGGAGCTTTTGCCTACCTGAAATTTTCAAATAGGGACTTCCTTCAACCTCTCGGTGTCTGGGATGTTAATATTCTATCTCTTGCTCACTACTTGTCCTAACTCGGGTTGCCCTGTAATTAGTTTCAAATATTCCCTACTGTCCAGGTGTGCAAAGCACCAAAGAACTGGACAAGCAACGGTTTTGATGATAACTTAAAAGGATGCAGTGAGCGTTAATGAGTACCGTCACTTTGCCTCCAAAGATAGGTTTACACTGCATCCATTTAAATTATCTAATCCGATATCGACCACCCTGGCTTTACCTGCTGTGGCCTTGATACTTAAAAGGATGCTTACTGGGTTACATTTTGCGGTCAAAGCAGGACGGTGCCGACCCATCCAAATCCCCAGTACTTTAGCCGTTAAGTTATTGCTACCACAAAAGCAGTTTAAGCACCCATTTAAATACCCGAACCCTTGCACATAAAATACCTTACGGCTTCTATCCAGGTTCATCATCGTTTGGGTTTTCGATTCCATTCGATTCGATGTCTCCGATTCAAAAGGAACAGGAAAGGGGTACCGGAATCGAAAACGATACCCACCCAATAAGCCGCTAAGCAAACCGGGTTGTTCCTGTTCCAAATTATAGTATAGTTCAGTCATCATTGCAAGGGGTTTTTAATTTCATTTCAAAAAAGACGGACGTTGAATCATCATCACCAGCAGTAAGCATTTCGGCCTCAACCCCTAACTCACTCAACGCTGCTGAAATTTCCTCTAAAGCCTCATGGAGTTGTGTATCATAATCAAATTCTAGTTTCACTTCTCAGCCTCCTTACATAAAATATGGTTTAGTTCCTGGGATAGGGTCATGGCCTGGGTTTTCCAGCGGTGGGATTGGTTCACGGCATCAGACCACTTATCAATTAATTCTAGCCTACTATCCTGTGCTTTATCTAAAAGCTTGTGAGTCTTCTTTAAAACGATGTTTAATCCCTTATTCTTCTTTCTGAGGTCTTTGGTATGGGCTATGCATAAACCGGCTAGAAAGAGGGCTATGGTGGTTACGATGGTCATTTTTCCCCCTTTGCGTGTTCTTCGTCTTCTTCGAGGAGATCATCTGCTATACACTTAGCAGTAGAAGCAATATCTTTAGGATGTGACATATTATCTTTCCTGATAGATGCAAGAGCCATCCCTTTATACCATTGACGCATGGTCATGCCTAATTGAGGTTCAATATCACCTTTGCCAAATTTTCTTTGGCTGTATGGTCTTGGGAATGCTGGTTGATTCATAAGTACCTCTTAATAAAACGCTCTAAAGCCTTGAGTTTGTAGCTTCCAATAGAGCCATGAAAGTTCTCAATATTAGATATAACACGCTCGGAAACATCTATTTTGAAGGACAGCTCTCTCTGAGTAAGCCCAGACCTTTTACGGGCCATCCGTAGTTTACGGGAGAATTGCAACGAACAATATTTATTTTTTGCTTTTTCCATAGTATCCCCTTTGTAACTGTTATTGATAGGGTGAGTATTGCGATTGAGTAAATTAAAATTGATAGGTAAATCCAGTTAGGCATCTTTGGCCTCCAATAGTTCTGGGTTTTGGTGGATATTGCCGATGATTTCAAAAAGATGATTTTTATCAAAAAGA
>PJEL010005489.1_pt1 | contig 10237 bp, 17 predicted proteins | sample 1853271 | NCBI WGS metagenome assembly PJEL01 (sample SAMN08108733, study PRJNA415343) | Invertebrate metagenome, whole genome shotgun sequencing project. | host: Globobulimina | place: Sweden: Gullmar Fjord | collected 2015-08 | reverse complement strand
AAGCCCATGTGGTTGATATTGAAAAGGCCGGTGTTCAGAAAGTTAAAATCAGATCTGTGTTGACCTGTAACTCCCGACGCGGGGTATGCTCCAGGTGTTATGGCCGTGATCTTGCCCATGGTGTGACCGTTGAGATTGGCCAGGCCATCGGTATTGTGGCTGCCCAGTCAATTGGTGAGCCCGGAACCCAGTTGACCATGCGTACCTTCCATATTGGTGGTACTGCCTCCAGAAAGGTTGAGGTCGCGGAAATCAAGGCCAGGGTTGGCGGTATTCTGAGGTACAATGAAGATATTCAGACGGTAACCTCGGCTGAAGGTCATGTTATCGTTATGAACCGTAAGGGCGGGGGAATTAATATTGTCGGACAGGAGGGGCGTGAGCGTTCAAAGGAAACCGTGATTTACGGTGCTACCCTCCATGTCAAAGACGGGCAGGAAGTTCAGCCCGGTGATATTGTTGCCTCCTGGGACCCCTTTACCACACCCATTATTACTGAGGTGTCTGGCAGGGTAAGATTTGCCGACATCGTGGTTGGTAACACGGTTCAGGAACAGATTGACCCCGTTACCGGTAAGGTCAGCCGTACCATCATTGAAGGTAAGGATTCTGAAGTTAGACCCAGGATTACCATTAAAGACAAAGATGGTAAATCTGTGAAGCTTGCCAATTCAAAAACACCCTCACGGTATTACCTGCCTGTAAATGCCATTTTGATAGTTGAAGAAGATGATGCAATCATGGCAGGTGATGTAATTGCCAAACTGCCCAGAGCAACAACCAAGACCAAGGATATCACAGGTGGTTTGCCCAGGGTCGCAGAGCTGTTTGAAGTTAGAAAGCCTAAGGATCCCACTGTACTCACTGAGATCGACGGCTATGTTGAAGTTTCCAAGGGTACCAAAGGACGCCAGAAAGTTACGGTTACCCCGGCCGAGGTTGGAGATAAAAAAGATTATTCCATTCCAAAAGGCCAGCATGTTTCTGTTTATGACGGAGACTATGTCAAGGCGGGTGATCCTCTGATTGCCGGCAGTGCCAATCCCCAGGATATCATGAATATCAAGGGTGAGGTTGCGTTGGCTAAATATCTGGTGGATGAGGTTCAGGAGGTATATAGGCTCCAGGGTGTGCGGATCAATGATAAGCATATCGAAGTGGTTATTCGTCAGATGATGCGTCGGGTCAAGGTTATCAGTACAGGGGATACCAATTTTATCCCTGAAGAGCAAGTTGACCGGATTATGTTTGAAGAGACAAACCGGGAGGTCGCCATGAGTGGTGGTGAGCCCGCAAAAGGAGAGCCCCTGATTCTTGGGATTACAAAGGCCTCATTGTCCACAGACAGCTTTTTGTCTGCAGCATCCTTCCAGGAAACCACCAAGGTTTTGACTTTGGCATCCATAGAAGGGAAATATGACAGCCTTAAAGGGCTGAAGGAAAATGTGGTCATGGGACGCCTGATTCCTGCTGGTACAGGTTTTAAAGGGTATCGGGATGTTGAAGTTGAGTATGGTGAATTCACCGAGGTTTAGTGAAAAAAATAATATCACTTGACAATAATTGAAAGTGAAAGTAAGATTAAATATTTTGTCGTGTATGACGACGTATTATATTTGATAAGGAGCGTTGGAAAGTTATGCCGACCATTAATCAGTTGGTTCGAAAAGGTAGGAAGAAAGCAGAAAAAAAGGTGAATACACCAGCTCTGAAGGGTGGCCCTCAGAAACGTGGGGTTTGCACCAGGGTGTATACATCTACTCCTAAAAAACCGAACTCGGCTTTGAGAAAAGTGGCCAGAGTTCGTCTGACAACCGGTATGGAAGTCGCTGCATATATCGGTGGTATGGGACATAACCTTCAGGAGCATTCTGTTGTTCTTGTGAGGGGTGGTAGGGTAAAGGATTTACCTGGTGTTCGTTATCATATTGTCAGGGGTGCTCTTGATACGCTGGGTGTTGATGATAGGCGGCAGGGCCGTTCCAAATATGGTGCCAAGAGACCGAAGTAGCACGGTAAGTGCCGAAGTTTAATAGTAAATAATTTGGTGGACATGACAAATGGCAGAAAAAGTGATTATTAAAGAAAATTCCATGCAGGATGCCACGCCGGAAGAAAAAATGGCTGCACGGTTTGTGAACTGTGTTATGAAGGACGGCAAAAAGAATGCCGCCCGGAGAGTCGTTACAAATGCGTTGCTGATGGCTGAGGAAAAAGTTGGTGAGCCTGCTCTGGCAATATTTAAAAAAGCAATCGATAATATCAGGCCCTCTGTTGAGGTGAAGTCCAGAAGAATTGGGGGGTCTACCTATCAGGTTCCCACCGATATTAAGCCTGCCCGACAGACTGCCCTTGCTTTTAGGTGGTTGATTTCCCATAGTCGGAATCGGTCTGAAAAAGGTTATACCAATAAGTTGGCTGCAGAGCTGATGGATGCCTACAACCAGCGGGGTGGGGCAATGAAAAAGAAAGAAGATACACACAAAATGGCAGAAGCGAACAAGGCCTTTGCTCATTTTCGGTGGTAAATAGTTTAAAAATTCTTTGAAAACATTCCACAGGAGGAATAAAGAAGATGGCTAAGGAGAAATTTGAGCGGAACAAACCGCATGTGAACATAGGCACTATCGGTCATATCGACCATGGTAAAACTACTCTTACAGCTGCAATTACAAAGCTTGCCTTTATGAAGGGCAATGGAACATATGTTCCCTTTGATGAAATTGATAAGGCGCCGGAAGAAAGAGAACGTGGTATTACCATCGCTACAGCACATGTTGAATACGAAACAGATAACCGTCATTATGCCCATGTTGATTGCCCGGGCCATGCTGATTATATCAAAAATATGATCACTGGTGCAGCTCAGATGGACGGTGCCGTTCTTGTTGTAAGTGCGGATGATGGTCCCATGCCTCAGACCCGCGAGCATATCCTGCTTGCCCGTCAGGTTGGTGTGCCCAAGATCGTTGTTTTCTTAAACAAATGCGATATGGTTGATGATGAAGAGCTTATCGAGTTGGTTGAAATGGAGCTCCAGGAGCTTCTCGATACCTATGAATTTCCTGGTGATGACACACCGATTATTCGTGGTTCTGCTCTGAAGGCCCTTGAAACTGAAGATGTTGATTCGGACGAAGCAAAGCCAATATATGAATTGCTCGACGTTCTTGACTCTTATGTTCCAGAGCCCGAAAGAGATACTGATAAACCTTTCCTCATGCCCATTGAAGATGTTTTTTCTATCTCTGGTCGTGGTACCGTTGTTACCGGCAGGATTGATCGTGGTATCGTTAAGACTGGTGAAGAGATTGAAATCGTTGGTATCAGAGAAACTACCAAGACAGTTTGTACTGGTGTTGAGATGTTTAGAAAACTTCTTGACGAAGGTCAGGCTGGGGATAATGTTGGTCTGCTTCTCCGTGGTACTAAGAGGGATCAGGTTGAGCGTGGTCAGGTTGTGGCTAAGCCTGGTACGATTAATCCCCATACCAAGTTCAAGGCCGAGATGTATGCGTTGAGTAAAGAAGAGGGTGGTCGTCATACACCGTTCTTTACTGGATACAGACCTCAGTTCTTTTTTAGAACTACCGATATTACAGGTGTTCTGACATTGGATGAGGGCGTTGAAATGATCATGCCCGGAGATAATGCAAATATCAACGTTGAGCTGATCAACCCCATTGCAATGGAAAAAGGACTTCGTTTTGCAATCAGGGAAGGCGGACGTACTGTTGGTGCCGGTGTTATCGGCGAAATCGTTGAATAAGAAAGAACTATTGTCATGTTGAAAACTAAGATTAGGATCAGGCTTAAAGCCTATGATCATAAATTACTTGACCAATCTTCAGTGGACATCGTTGATACTGCAAGGAAGACCGGCGCCAGAATAGTGGGGCCGGTCCCACTCCCTACCAGGATCAATAAGTTTACTGTACTGCGTTCTCCCCATGTGAATAAAAAATCACGGGAACAGTTTGAAATTAGAACGCATAAAAGAATGATGGATATTCTTGAACCCACTCAGCAAACCGTTGATGCCCTTATGAAGTTGGATCTTTCCCCGGGTGTTGATGTGGAAATAAAATTATAGGTCATTAACAGGAACTGATTATGAGCGCAATACTTGGAAAAAAAATCGGGATGACCAATGTGTTTTCCGCAACTGGGGAACTCATTCCTGTTACAGTGTTACAGGTTGGGCCCTGTGTGGTTACCCAGGTGAAAACCATGGAAACCGACGGGTATACCGCCCTTCAGCTTGGCTTTGATGAAAAGTCGGTTGAGCGGCTCACTAAACCTGTTGCAGGTCATCTGAAAAAAGCTACTGATAAGGGCTTCCGGGTTATGAGAGAGTTTAGAACACCGGATGTTCAGGATGTCGAGCCTGGTTCCACCGTTGGCATTGACATTTTTACCATTGGAGACAAGGTAACCGTGTCCGGAATATCAAAAGGACGTGGATTCCAGGGAACCATTAAAAGACATGGTTTCAGCCGCGGACCAGAAACCCATGGATCTAGAAACCATCGGGCCCCTGGTTCAATCGGTAACAGCGCTTGGCCAGGCAAGGTCATCAAAGGTAAAAAAATGCCCGGTCATATGGGTGTTGACAGAATAACTGTAAAGAATCTAACAATTGTAGATATTAAGCACGATGATAATCTATTGCTTGTTAAGGGAGCTGTTCCCGGATTTAAGACAGGTGTGGTTGAAGTGCTGAAAGCTGATAAGTAAATTATTTAATTTATAGCATCTGCGAAGGCAGTGGGTGTTAGTCAGTTTGTAAAAGATAAAAATGCGGTTGTGGGTATTGCAATATTTTCGCAGTGATGCACAATCGATCAAAATTAAAGAGGAAGAATATGGCTGCTGTCGATGTATTAAACAGTGCAGGTAATAAAGTGTCTCAAACAGAACTTCCTGACGAGATATTCAGTGTGCCGGTCAAGACTAGCGTTCTTCATGAAGTAGTTAGATCCCAGCTCGTATCAAAACGAGAGGGGACAGCTGCGTCTAAGACTCGTGCTATGGTCACTGGTAGTACTAAAAAATTGTTCAGGCAGAAAGGAACCGGTAACGCCCGGGCTGGTAGTGTGAAATCTCCCCTGCGTAAAGGTGGTGGGGTGATCTTTGGTCCCAGTCAGCGTTCCTATGCATATAAGGTACCCAAAAAGGTTCGTCGCTTGGCCTTGAAGATGGCACTCAGTGCCAAGGTCGAGGATAGTAATCTTTTTGTAATCGATGCTCTTCAACTTGAAGAGACAAAGACCAAGGCTCTTGTTGAGATTCTGAATGCTCTGAATCTCCCGGACCTGCTTATTGTATCTGATTCAGATGATATGAACCTTGCACTGTCGTCAAGAAATATTCCTGACGTTAAGATTATAAAAACTGCAGGGCTGAATGTGTATGATATCCTAAAGTTCAAAAACCTTCTGTTGGTTGAAGAAACCATCGAGAATATTAAGGGGAGGTTAAGTTAAGATGAACGAATATGAAATCCTACGTGGGCCTGTTGTTACGGAAAAAACTACCCTTCAAAAAGAGTTGAACAACCAGATTACCTTTAAGGTTGATAGGCGTGCCAACCGGGTTGAAATCAAGGATGCTGTGGAAAAAACCTTTAATGCCCAGGTCAAACAGGTCAGAACTGTACAGGTCAAAGGTAAGGTTAAGCAGCGCGGTAGAATTATTGGCAAAAGAAAAGACTGGAAAAAAGCCATTGTCACCCTGATGCCAGGACAACGAATTGATTTTTTTGAAGGTGTTTAAAGAGGTATATATATGTCAACAATAGTTAAGACAAAGCCGACATCTCCCGGAAGACGTGCTCAGGAATACCTTTCTTTTGAAGAAATTACCAAAACAAAACCTGAACGACGGCTCACCAAGAACCTGAACAAAAGAGCCGGTCGAAACTGTTACGGAAGAATCACCTCTAAGCATAGAGGTGGCGGTGCAAAAAAGAAATATCGTATCATTGATTTTAAACGGGATAAAGATGGTATTCCGGCAAAAGTATCTGCCATTGAGTATGATCCCAACCGTAGCGCACGAATCGCATTATTGGTTTATGCTGATGGCGAGAAAAGATATATCTTGGCTCCCCTGGAAGTTAAAGTCGGTGATGTCCTGGAAACCGGTTCCGACGCTGATATTAAGCCCGGTAACTGTCTTCCTTTGGAAAACATTCCTACTGGCACCCGGGTTCACAACATAGAACTCAAAGCAAATAAAGGTGGACAGATTGTTAGGAGTGCAGGCGGGTACGCTAGGCTTATGGCCAAAGAGGGTACTTATGCCCAGGTTCTTCTTCCATCTGGTGAAGTTCGCATGATTCATGTGAAATGTAAAGCCACTGTGGGAAGAGTCGGAAATGAAAAACACGGTGATGTCAGCATCGGTAAAGCCGGTCGGTCTCGCTGGATGGGCAAACGTCCGTCTGTCAGGGGTGTTGCCATGAACCCGGTTGATCATCCAATGGGTGGTGGTGAGGGTCGTTCTTCTGGTGGTCGTCAGCCGTGTACGCCTTGGGGTGTTCCCACAAAAGGTTATCGGACTAGAAAGAATACCAGGACGGATCAGTATATTGTTAAAAGAAGGGCTAAAAGAAAGTAATAGGTGAATAATTATGCCAAGATCATTAAAAAAAGGACCCTATATCGCAGCCGAGCTTTTGAAAAAAGTTTTGGATGCCAGCAAGTCCAACAGCAATAAAGTTATCAAAACCTGGTCTAGACGATCCACCGTTTTCCCAGAGATGGTTGGTATCACCTTCGCAGTTCACAACGGGAAGAAATTTATTCCTGTTTTTGTAACTGAGAACATGGTCGGACACAAGCTTGGTGAGTTTTCACCTACAAGAACCTTTTGGGGTCATGCCGGAGATAAGAGATCCAAACGGTAATCTTAGGTCTCCCATGATAAGAGGAAAATAGTGATATGGAAATTAAAGCAAGTACAAAATTTGTAAGGATTTCACCTTTTAAGCTTCGGCTGCCCATAAGTGAAATAAAAGGAAAAAATGCCGGGCAGGCATTGACCTTACTGAAATTCATGCCGCTTAAAGCAGCAGGGATTATGTTTAAAACTCTACAGTCCGCCATTGCCAATGCTGAGCATAACAATGAAATGGACGTCGATAAGCTAGTAGTTAAAAATGTTATTGTTGATCATGGACCATCCATGAAACGGTTCAGGCCGCGGGCAAGAGGAAGAGCTTCCCGTATTTTGAAGAGAACCAGTCATATAACCGTGATTGTTGAAGAAACTGTCTAAACAAGGAGGAACAAGGCTTGGGCCAGAAAGTACATCCTACCGGATTAAGATTAGGCATCATTAGGACTTGGGATTCCAGATGGTATGCAGATAAAGAATACGCTGACTATGTTGAAGAAGATTTCAAGGTCAGAAAATTTCTGAAAAAGAAACTTTATCATGCAGGAATTTCAAAAATTGAGATCGAAAGATTCTCAAAACAAATCAGATTGAGAGTATTCGCAGCAAGACCCGGAATTATCATCGGTAAAAAAGGGTCGGAAATTGCACTGCTCAAAAAAGAGCTCGAAAAAATGCTCAATCCTGATGTCCTGATTGATATCAAAGAGGTCAGAAGACCTGAAATTGACGCGCAGCTAGTGGCAGAAAATATTGCCAGTCAGCTGGAAAGACGAATTGCATTTAGAAGAGCCATGAAACGATCTGTTTCTTCCGCCATGAGATTTGGAGCAAAAGGTATTAAGATTATTTGCGCCGGTCGTCTTGGGGGGGCAGAAATGGCAAGGACTGAGTGGTATAAAGAAGGACGGATTCCGCTTCATACCCTAAGGGCAGATGTGGATTACGGGTTCATCGAAGCAAGAACCACCTACGGCACCATTGGCATTAAAACCTTTATATTCAAAGGTGAAGTGTTAAGCGCTGGTGAACAGGCTTTGGCGACAAAATAGAGGCGATTAGGAGAGATTAGCAAATGCTTAGTCCAAAAAATGTAAAATTCCGTAAAGAGTTCCGTGGCAGAACCAAAGGAACACCGACTCGCGGCAACACGCTTAGTTTCGGTGACTATGGCCTCCAGGCAATGGAATGCGGATATGTTAATGCAAGACAAATTGAAGCAGCCAGGGTTGCAATGACCAGGCACGCAAAAAGAGCTGGTAAAACCTGGATCCGATTTTTCCCTGACCATCCGGTAACGAAAAAGCCTGCTGAAGTCAGGATGGGTAAGGGTAAAGGTGCAACTGACGCATGGGTCGCTAGAGTTAAACCCGGAAAGATCCTTTATGAAATGGAAGGAATTCCAAGGGATATCGCAAAAGAAGCTCTTCGGCTCGCTGCAAGAAAACTTTCCGTAAAAACCCGTTTTGTGGAAAGGAGTTAATGATGATTAAGGCCAGTGAAATTAGAGAAATGGACGCAGATCAGGTAAAAGAAAAGCTTGTTGAGCTCAGGAAAGAACTTTTCAATCTTCGTTTCCAGAATGATGTTGGGCAGCTTGAGAATACTGCAACGCTTCCAAATGTCAGAAAAGACATCGCCAGACTCTATACCATTTCAAGAGAAATGAATTTAAACATTAGCTAATGTAAGAGTTATAGATATGGAAAATATAAAGAATAATAAAAAAGAGCTGATCGGTCTGATTGTATCCGATAAAATGGATAAATCCGTAGTCGTCCAGGTAGAAAGGTTTGTACAGCACACAGTGTACAAAAAATTCATCAAGCGGTATAAAAAATACCATGCCCATGACGAAAACAACCAATGTAAAATCGGTGATGAAGTTAAGATCATTGAAACCAGACCTTTGAGTAAGCTTAAACGTTTTCGGGTAACCGAAATTGTTAAAAAAGTGGTTTAGCGATAAGGAGTTGAATTATGATTCAGAGTGAAAGCAGACTGACTGTCGCAGACAACTCAGGGGCAAAGGAATTATACTGCATCAAAGTATTGGGCGGTTCCAAGCGCCGGTATGCAAGTATTGGGGATATTATCGTTGTCTCAGTAAAAGAGGCAATTCCCAACTCTAAGGTCAGTAAAGGTGACGTTGTCCAGGCAGTGATTGTTCGGACAAAAAAAGAGATATCCCGTCCAGATGGCTCATCAATTAGATTTGATGACAATTCTGCAGTGATTCTTTCCAAAAACAATGAGCCGGTCGGCACCCGTATTTTCGGCCCGGTTGCAAGGGAACTTCGAGCAAAACGATTTATGAAAATCGTTTCCCTTGCCCCGGATGTACTATAACGTCGGGCCAGTGGAGAATATGAAGCTATGAAAATGAGAATTAAAAAAGATGACAAGGTAAAGGTACTCACCGGTAAGGACAAAGGAAAGATCGGTAAAGTACTTAAGGTCGTGAAAAAGACCAACCGGGTTGTCGTTGAAAACATTAACGTTGTAAAAGTCCATCAGAGACCCTCACAGGCCAGTCCCCAAGGCGGGATTGTCGATAAGACCATGCCCATTGACGCATCAAATCTTATGCTCATGTGCAACTCTTGTGTGAAACCCACTCGGATTGGAATTAAACAGCTTGAAGATGGAAAACGGGTTAGGATCTGTAAAAAGTGCGAACAGCAGATAAATTCATAAGCCCAAAGCCGGAGAGAGAATAAATGACCACTCTTAAGGAAAAATATACCAACGAAGTTGCTCCTGCACTTACAGAGGCCTTTAACTATACCAATAAGTTTCAGATCCCTAAGTTGGAAAAAATAGTATTAAATATGGGGCTTGGTGAGGCTGTTCAGAATCCGAAGATTATCGATTCTGCCGCCAAAGAACTTGCCTTGATCGCAGGTCAGAAACCAGTTATTACAAGGGCCAAAAAACCCATTGCTAATTTTAAACTGCGTGCTGATCTCCCCATTGGATGTAAGGTTACCCTTCGCAGGGATAAAATGTATGATTTTCTTGAAAGACTCATCAACATTGCGTTACCGCGTGTAAGGGATTTCAGGGGAATTCGGGGAAAAGCGTTTGACGGCCGGGGCAATTATAGCCTTGGTATTACCGAACACATCATCTTCCCGGAAATTGACTATGATCAGACTGACAGCATCAAGGGTCTGAATATTACGGTTGTTACTACAGCTAAAACCGATGAAGAAGGGAAAAAGTTCCTGCAACTTATGGGAATGCCCTTCAAAAACTAAGGATTCTTAAGGAGGAGAGCTTGGCTAAAAAAGCTTTAATCGCAAAGGCGCAGAGAAAACCAAAATTTGGTGTGCGT
>PJEL010005488.1_pt1 | contig 10241 bp, 12 predicted proteins | sample 1853271 | NCBI WGS metagenome assembly PJEL01 (sample SAMN08108733, study PRJNA415343) | Invertebrate metagenome, whole genome shotgun sequencing project. | host: Globobulimina | place: Sweden: Gullmar Fjord | collected 2015-08 | reverse complement strand
CAAAAAATGAGCAGACAGAGGGTGGCAACTGCTAGTGCGACTCAGGGATCCGTTTGGCCCAGTACATACCATCTCACTTCCTTGCTTCATAGCTATAACTATCGGAAGATGAAGAGATATCTTGGACTGCTCCTGTACAACATTTTTTCTCCATCGACGACTGTGGCTTGAGCCCTACGCGTCGAAGCGTAGGAAAGACCATCCTGGAAACAACGTTCGTTCATAATACAATAAGAATACTTAGGGAATAAAGTAACGAATCTGGTTTGATTTTGATTTTGATTGGTTGAATTGAAACCTACCCACAGCAAGCTTCCGCCACAGCAGAACGCGCATTCCTATCAAACAGGGGCAAGAGAGCTGTTAGGAAAGAACAAAGAACAATAACTAGTGCAACGCTAGCTGCACAGCTTTTGTCCTAGGGTGGTGGCTTAAAACAAACCGACCTGGACGAGGTGTCTGCTCTGGCCCCACCCAGGCGGCGCAACCTGCAATCAAGATGTACCAACTATTAGCGTTGCAGTTCAAGTAGTAATACGTTCAGTGTGTGTAAACAACTATTGCATCATCAGCCTGGGGGCACTGGAAAAAAAAAGCTAAACGCTAAACTTGTAATAGCAAATACTACAGCAATTGGGACGTCAAACAAGAAATCAATGTCGTCAAATAAATAGAACCCTAACCCTACTATTTCCTTTTAACTGCTACTACTGCTTACCACGGCTCCAAAATATTCATAGCTGTCTTGGCTCGGTCATAGTACTTCCACACCTTTTATGTAGGGTTACGGTTAGAAATTAGAATGAAACATATATATATACGTACGAACCTAGAGTGGAATACATTTAAGGCTTACTTCTTCATTTAGAAGGTACTCCTGCAGAGAATCTATATCCCTTAAGAGCACTAAATGGGCATAACAATCCACTTCTTGGATAGCCACCTAACATTATTAGAGAATAGAAGAGAAGATTTAAATAAATGAATATATATATGATATGTAAGGCCAATCATCACTTGGGTGTTGTTTTCCTAGTGAAAGAATAGCCACAGCAGCTAGGCAGTAACCAAGAACCCACGGACACATAGCAGGTAAGTACGACGTGTGTATATGAAGCTATTATACACTAGGACGTTACTATATCAGAGCATCCAATAGCAGCCTATGGTTACTGAAACTTCAATACGAGTGAGCGACTTGGTTCAATTTTTTTCCTGATTTCGGATGTTACCTCATCAAGCTCCCTGGCCAAGCACTCGACCGGTCCCCAACCCCCCTCCTCCTGAATTGCTGCGGTAAAACCAGGAAATAAAAGCAGATCTAGTACAAATGTTCGTGCAGCTGCTGCTGCGCACAAGTCTGCCATATGGACAAAGTGCTCAGCCACTTCTTGCATCGGGACGGGTGCTTTCCCATGATGACATTTATGCAGTGCTATGAAGTTCTCACAGCATTCCAGCCGAGAAACGCCATCTGTATGTCTTTTTCTCAAAACAAATACACACATGGGTCAGATATGTAATAACGTAGAAATACACTTTAATACTTTATCGTTAGTGAAAAAACGTGAATATCAATCAGAGGGTGGGGTGGTTTGAATTGCGGCATACAGCACACCTGTATTGGGACAATACATGTAGCGCCTTGGATAGAACGCTTGAAATTGAACCATCAGCAATAGAAACGGCCATTGAGGAGGCTTTTACAGAATTCCTAGCTACACGCAAACAGGAAAATTCCTTATCCACGTTTGGCTCCACCATTTCAACAAGCTGGTACACTCGAGACCTAATTCTTCATCATATGGAAGGAATGATATTCTGCTCATTAGAGGGTTGCTAGCTTTCATTACAAGGTAGAAATCGTTTAAACTAAAATGATTATTAGCAATGCAATCGAATGGGAGTGGCAGCAACGGCGGCTCACAAAACGTCGATGAATGATGAATCAATCTCGAAGTATTCGGAGGGAGCTGTACAGAATAATACCTGGTTCTCCGTGAGGGGGGGACTTTGACCATACTATTACTACTACTACTATTCGTTTGTTTTATCCTCTCAGTCATCAACTGGACCCCTGTCTCTCCCTTCCATCCAGCAGGAGGGGGGTTCAGCAGCCGACGAAGATGGAATCGCAGTGTGGTGGCAATGAGGTTTGTCAACCGCAAGCGCACCTGAAAGTCACCGTTGCGAGATATCAACAGCAATAGGAATCATCAAAGTTAGTGTTTGGTAGTAGCAGTCCAAGTAGTACTACCTACTACAACTAAGGGTGGTCAGTCAGAAAGAAAAGAGAGTGAGTTTTTATCACACCGGTGATAGGATCAATGGATTTCTTCTTCCAGTCCTGTCTCCCCCCCCGGCAGGAACAGCTTGAGCAGCAAGACTGAGTAGATGATATACCACCATTAGTCGTCAGGCTGGGTGCTGGATTTTATCCGATGTGAAGTACAGTTGTATGAACGCAGGTCATTTTGCCATTGCACCAACCACCACCAACCCTGAGAGACTACTAGCAATGGCCCTTCCTTTCATCATCACATACCTGCGAAATTCATCCAAATAGAAAGCTGCAGCCTAAGATAGTATATTCAACAAATATTCCATTACAAGATATCGGGAGAGAGTGAGAAACAATGACTGTACTCCAAATCTAACAAGTCTTTAGGAACAACTTGGGGTGGGTTCATTCAGCAGAGGCTGCGAATGACAAGGAGTATATAGTAGTAGTGTATGACGTCTGTTTCACCTGGGTTACTTGGGCATCCGATTGCAACATGACTCCCATTGACTTAGAGGCACCTCGCACGACGTTAGCCAGGGCAGTTGATGCTGAGCAGTGTAGTGTTTTCAGTGCCCTGATGAATGATTTGAGAGAGCGGAGAGAAACAGGGGGTGGGGTTAGCAATGGAAACAAACCCATCAGTCATCATTTACACCAGTGAGAGCTGAAACTGAAGCTGAAACTGAAGCTGAAACTGAAACTGAAATTCAGAACAACAACCTGAGGAAAGCATCCAGTCCCGAAACAGTATTTCCATATTCAAGATAATTCCTTAGGGAGCTTGATGCTTTCCATGCTGCCTTGAGAACTTGGGTAATGGTTAAGATAACCGTATAGAGTAATAAAAACACCAAACGGAAAGAAACATCGTAATAACCACAAGGTGAACAACAAATCATTAAAGAATGCAAACATCCATATGCTGCATACGGGATACCTCCTATCGCATGTTCAACATTATGAACTGATTCTGGGCAAAAATCATGTGGCATATCAACGCTGGAGAATGCAAAGGTAGAAAACCGGACGGAACGAGGCCGAGCGAGTGGCCCAGTGCTGTTTTCACAACTATGAAATGAAAATAAGTAGAGTAGTATAATCATGAGAGCAGCACGCAATAAAAATTAATAGAAACAAATGATCTGAGGTACCAATGGCAACTGAACAACAAAGAGCAGGGTTACAGCATAGACCGAGGGGCACACATATAACATAAAGACGTATATTCAATGATTTAGACAGGTGGCACTGTACGTACGCATCACCTGTCTGTCAGTTGGGCCTCAGCGGCAGATTCAGCTGCAACCAGAGCCTCACAAAGGGGGCGAAGCCACTCACAAACAGCATTACCAGTTGCTGTACTAAAGGCCAGAGGACCCACCTCCCTAGCAGCAGTATAAAATAGTTCAGAGTGCATAAAATAGGACTGCAAAAATACTTTCGGACAGGGTTACAACACCATCCTTCCAACCTTTCTGCAAGAAGCTGAGCTGCACAAAGAACCACACTTCCAGGAGTAACATGTATTCCCCTTTTATTCATCCCGACTTCTTCTGATATCCGCGATACGATATCGGTAGCTATCAGCCAGTCCACCTTCAGGTTTCAGATAGGACACAAGCCGTCATGCAAATGCTCAACACCTGCATAAGCAGCTACTACTAAAGCGCAGAAGAAAAAAAACTCACAGCATCTGAAGCCAATGGCTTAAGCGGGGATGCCCCACTGAGAGGTACATACAGGTAGACAATGCCATCGCCCAGAAATAATAAGAAGTGTAAAATAGTGTCAGATCAGATTAGATGAGCAGAGAAGACATGAACTCATTTAGCAAGGAAAGAACAAGGGCACACATTTGAGTTTGGCATGACATAGGCTTCTTCTCTTGAACACTCTCGAGCCTTGGAAGGAGAGTTGAACAAGTTGGTGGTTCTTCTTCAGCACATTTCGGAACATCATGGGCCTTTGCTTTTGCCATTATTACAGGGCTATTTGTGGCTGCCACAGAAGCACATGCCACCCCCTTCTTAGAAAAAACGAAGCAGTAACAAAAAGGAAGTAAGCACAAATGATACAAACAGCATCTCTTAACACTTACGATTGATCTAATACATCATTTCCCTGCCAAGGCGGCTTATGAGAATGGCTACAAATATAAAAACCACCTGACTGGGTGATCCGTGTAGCATTGGTTGAGTCTCTCTCTGTGCAGACTCCAAAACCAATTGATGCATTGGATTACATCTCTCTATGTTATGCTGCTTCTCCAAAGGGCAACAAGGATGGGAACTGTTAGATTCCATATGATGACAGTCCAAGTTTGCCTCCGTTTCTCTTCTCTCATTCTCTCTGACAAATATACTTCCACCTCCAGTTTCTCCAAACACAACAGGACCACTATTCCGCTTGTTTATCCGCAAGCTACGGCGGCGATTGCACTGTAATCCTGTCGTATGTTTTTTTGTCCCTTCGGGCCTGCGCTTTCGCTTAGGTGCCTCGAACTGATCTTTGATCACCGAAGGGCTATTCATAGGACGTATGTATTATTACCACCATGGTTAGCAACAACAACTAGGTGCGTGCAGCTAAGCTACATGAGAACAACATGATAATTTTATAGTAATAATTACATTGTCGGAGCAGCCATGATAGAAGCCCCTAAAGGAGGTGTACCCTCTTCTCTTCGAGTGTCTCCGTGAAATAAGTCCTTGTCCATAATAACTACAAGGTCCAAGTCCACTTGGCATTGGTCAGTAGAGAGCAGACTATGCTGGTCGCTCATCTCATGAGCAATTAAGCATTCACTTTCACCCTTCGTAGTGGCAGGTGCAACCTCACTCAGCTTTGTGGAATGTGGGTTGTTGCTACTTTCGTCTTCTCTTTCACTATCCAACATAGGGCTTTCATCCATCAAAATAAGCCCCCCTCCTGTTGTGTGAATGATGAGTGTGCATGCATACGAGGGCGAGTTAGAATGTGAGGAAGGAGTAGCCACCTAGAAATGAGTCATCATCAGGCATCTTCACTTCCGACACAGTGTCACTAAGCCTTGAAGAACCGTCTAATAATTCTGCCGAACCCTCTTCTTCCAGCACCTCTAGTACAGGTCCCTGAATGGAAAGAACAGGCTCAGCAGCAGGGCGAGTGTAGCTGCTGCTAATCCTAGAAGGAGTTTCTTCTAAATCCAAAGAACCCACTTGCTCCAATAACTCCAGATAAGGTTCCTTGAGGAGCAAAACAGGGGTTCAGTAGGCTGGTGAAGATTACATAATCAACTTCACACTCCAAGTTTACCCATCTCTCCCGCAATTTCTCCAGACTCCTCAGCAGCTGTGAGCTCCCTTCCTTCTGGGTACACGATGACACTGAAGTGACACTTGCATTTTGTTCCGGTTGAGCTACATTACGTTGAGATGTGGCTGTTGCCCCTTGGAGACAAGCAAGAAGCCTGTGCAGGTCGGGGACAAGAAGGGCCCAAGTATTATCGTCGCCGTTACACGTAATTACTGTGGAAGCCAGCCTTGCTGCGTATAATTCAGCTTCTTTCAAAGTAGACTGAAGTAGCTTAATAACCTTTTGCAGTCTTTCAACTTCCTGCCGTGTATCTAAGGCGCTGGACTTGCATTTCAATGATTGCTGCGGCAAGACTGATGGTGATTTGGATGATGCGAGGGTCTTCCACCTCAACAGCTGCTGACCGCATGCCCTATCCTCCTTTAGAGCCTTCTGACGAGATTTTGCTGCCCTTCTTTGCTGGACCTGCATGGAATTAATGACGGTTGGGTCATTTTCTGATCCCAATTCTGGCGTACTTCTAAACATGGTGTTATGATGTTGGTTTAGAAGGTGTGATCATTTGCCAACAGCCTGAGCCTGAGAGAGGGGGTTAAGAATGGGATAGGGTAAGGTCCGTGCTGTTAAACTACATTAGTTGAAAGTTATAGCTTAAGGCCCCGGATTTCAGTGTAACAGATAGAGCCAACATCAAGCTCATATCTTCAGTTATGGCAAGCACTAGACACTCTGAGTGGGTGTTTATATCACAGAAAATGAATGCATCAGAATGGATCAGGTCGAAACCGTCGCCGTTAAAGTCACCAACAGAGATCATTAGGTTGGAGGGCATCAAGCTCATTAATCATTAATCAACGCGGTCAGTCAGTATACACTGACTGACCGCACAAACACACATTATTTAGCCACGATTCAGAGGTGTGGGTTGGTTACTGATTTTCATGTTACAGGTTTGGATTCTCACTAGACTGAGGGGGCTGAAACCCTAAGTATTACAGTTCTTCACGCTCTCAGACAAATAAACAGCACAGCCACCAACAATAAGAGCAATAATTGCACGACGCGGAATTTCCGACTTAACGGCTAGAAACTACAAAACAAATGTAGGCGCAAGCGACTGTTGTAACTAAGCCCTAACTCTATCCCTAAGCCCCAACTCTAACCCTAACCCTAACCCTAACCCTAACCCTAAGCCCTAAATCCTAAGCCCTAACCCTAAAACCCTAAAACCCTAAAACCCTAATCCTAACACTAAAAACTTAACCCTAACCCTAATCCCTGCCCTAACCCTGAAGCCTTTAACTTAACCCCAACCCTAGCAGCACTAACCCCTCCTAAACCCTAATCCTAAGCCTAACCCTAACTCTAGACCTAAAACTCTAACCCTAACCCGAATTTTAACCCGACCCTATTCCTAGGCCAAAAACCTTAACCCTAAAACCCTTATTCTAATTCCCTAACCCTGAAGCCCTAACCCTTCGACATTGGCTTTCATTCCTTCACGCAGAAGTGGAAGAGGAGGTGGTATATTTTAGTGCTCTACAGAGGACTGAATATTTTGTGTAGATAGGCGGGATGCTATTGGTTGATGTATTGCCTCGAATAAATCAACCAATAGTGTAACTGGATAACTGGTGGAACTGTAGGTCTTCTTGATTGTGGCCTTAGTCACAAGACATCCCCAGTTAGAAGTGTAGAAATATATAATGTCATCACTGGGGGCTGTGCAGTCTGATGGGTATTACCATGACCCATCCTGGGACCCTCGTAAGAACAAAGGCAAGAAAAATGCTGTGGCCGCTGCCTCCAGAGGCTCCAATCAGTATGAGCAAAAGGGAATCATCAGGTGTGGTATTACTGAGTTGACCTCGATTTTCAATTTTCAATTTTCAATTGATTCGAGTGAAGATTGTGAATAAGTAACGTTCTTGTCTTTCTTCTCCTCCCTTTGTAATGTTGTAATACACCGCACACGCACACACACAGATTTGAGATGCCAGATCCGGCTTGGTGCAAGGGATGTGGCAGACACATAAACAGAGGCACGCGGTTCAATGCTAGAAAAGAGCAGGCTGGGGCTTACTATAGCACAAAGATCTGGGCCTTCTTCATGAAATGCCATACTTGCCCTCAAAAATTCATCATCAAAACGGACCCTAAAAATAGGGATTATGAGTTTGTAGAGGGGATTAAGAAGCAGGATAAGAGTTATGACCCTGAAGAAGCCGGTGTGGAGCTTCTCCCTGATGAAGAACGAGCGAAGAATGCTATTGCTGCTGATGCAATGGATAGATTGCAGCATGACAAGGAAGGGAAGCTGAGGGCAGAAATCAAGCGTAGCCGTCTGGAAAATATGTTGGAATGGAGCAATAGTGCGCACATGGATGACTACGAATTGAACGCTTCATTACGCTCTGTCATGCGTGGCAAGCGCAAATTAAAACTGGAACTGGAAGAGGAAGCTGCATTGAAAGGCCTTGGCATTCGCCTGCTTGAACTCAGCCCATCTGATATACAGGCTGCAAAAGCCAGTGGGGCTGGAACTGTTGCTCATCACGCTGCTTTTGACAAGAAGGAGGCTGCAAGGTTTTTACAAATTCGAGCAGAATCGGTGATGGGTCCTAAGGAAAAGGGGTCGAAGTCCGGAAAACTTCGAAGTAGAGTGATGAGTGCGGCTGCAGCAAGAGGAAGGATTGGGCCCAAGGTGGCAAAACGATTGCGTGGCAAACCCTTAGCATTCACAAAAATGCCAACCACAAGTAGTATGAAAGTGAAGCAAAAGGGGCCCTCCTCACTTGATTCTATTACTGTGAATTACAGAAATGATTAGCAGTCGCAGGCTTGGCTTGACATGGGAAGGGTTTGTTGAGGAATGGCCGAATATATGTTGGAATAACATACTTTTATATGCGCGCACCCTCTCCCCATACAATGAGTATGAATGTTACTTCTTTTCGTGCGTGTTTGCCTGTTAAACCTACGCACGTGACATAATGACCACAAATGTCGCTGAGAATTGTAGCCGACATTCACTACCAACTCATGCGTTTACATTATCATGGCGCCCCTAACCCCCAACTGATTATTAGGGTTACCTCTATCCCACAAACAAAGTGCTACATCATAAAATGGGAATTGTTCACAATAATGAATCATATAAACGTTGGGCATTTGTCTCAAGTTATCCACTGCCTAATACAGGCGAGGGGTCAACGGGAATGAGACCAGTCACTCGCTTCAAGTTTGTACTAATGGCTGAGAGCAGCTCTTCAGGCATTGGGTTGCAATCGGGTTACCCTATTCCTAACCCTTAAACTGTAACCCTTAAACACTAACCCTAAACCCTAACCCTAAGCCTAACCCAAACCGTAACCGTAACCGTAACACTAAAACTTTAAGCCCGTAATCCTAACCTTAAACCCGATACCCCTAACCCCCCAGTCGCTGATAGTGGTATTGCTGTTAACTGGCGTGTTTGGTTGTGACCGGTGGAATGAAGAGAAGAGCGCCGATGCCACTGAGCGCAAGCACCACATCCTTTCCCACACCTCCCGTGTTGAAGACAGGCACAGCTTTATCAGCATTGCGTTCTTCTCCCCCAGTTGTTAGCAGGATTCTGGGCACCTGTGTACAAAGCCCGGTATTGCTTGGAGCGCCTCTGATTTTGCTATCTTGGGTAAGTTAAACATGACGAAGTAAAAGGATTTCTTTCTGCACATGAACTCTTTTGATTTGCAGTTTGACTTGATCCCTTCCTAACTATTCTACTATTTTCCTAGAGTTCATTCGAAGCTCCTTATCATGATACCAAGGAAATCAATCGCGTGGCCTTGACGTACTTGATCGCATTTGTTCCAGGGTGGGCAGCTGCTGAACTCTTTGCCGTAGCTGGTTTACCAGTCTTGTCAGCTACCTTAAAATTTTTGTCTCTTGTAAGTTCATTGCAGACGGCTGCTGCTAACCCCTCAAGTGTGGACAAGCATGTGTCGGGGTGCTGTGTTTTTGCTTATTGACCCACAAACTACTACTCCAGTTAGCAGGGACTCGTTCACTGTGGACCTGGGCCAACCTCGGACGTAACTTGAGAGATCGCAAAGGTTGGCTCTATCGGTGCACGCACGAATGGAGGAAGGGTAATATGCAACAAAAGTACAATTAAAGTAGTAGTAGTAGTAGCAGCTCAAGTCGTCGCCTAAGCACTCATGACCATATGCAGTTGCAACTTTTGTTGGTCTCATTTCGATGTTCAGACAAGGGGCACTTGCCTTAACAGGTGTGGTGATCCCCTCTGTTGCCTCCATTTGGCCTATATGACTGACGTATATATGATGACTGACCTCTCGAAACATTCTTCGTTTGCCCTTGGGTTCATTTAGTACCTCCTGACACTCCTCTAAATTCCATTGCGAGCAGGAAACACGGCCCTCCTACTTCCCCATAGCACCACTATCCCTCCATGGCTCAACCGGTAATGGCTCCCTCACTGAATTCTGGCTCCCGACTGAGACCTGCTTTTTGGCGAGTCGCGAAGCAAGTCGCTTTGGAAGGTTCCCATCGCCGATCCCGCAAAGTCCCAACGCGTGATGGGCGACGAATACTTGTTGAGCATCGTCGGATCGATCAAACAGGGGCTCGTTGTCGCCACGGCAACAGACCACCATGC
>PJEL010005487.1_pt1 | contig 10242 bp, 7 predicted proteins | sample 1853271 | NCBI WGS metagenome assembly PJEL01 (sample SAMN08108733, study PRJNA415343) | Invertebrate metagenome, whole genome shotgun sequencing project. | host: Globobulimina | place: Sweden: Gullmar Fjord | collected 2015-08 | reverse complement strand
CTGCTTGGACCTGAATCCTTTACCTGAAATGACAAAAAACGAAGCCCTTAAATTGGAACACAGAATTAAACAATTACCGGCCGATAAAAAATTAATTGAACTAACAAGGAAGGGGAACGAAATGACAATTTTAAAAAAGGACTTGACGGCACTACAGAAGGAAATCACGGCCCTCGAAAAGAAGATGGATAAACTGATCGCGGCAGCTGGAAAAAGCGAGAAACCCAAAGTTGCTAAGAAAAGTCAAAGCGTCAAGGCAAAAACCACCCAGAAAACTCCGGCGGAAAAAGCGCCTACAAAAAAGAAAACCGCTCAGCCGACTGCAACCGACCAGGTGTTAAAGATTATCAACAGATCGAAGAAAGGGGTTAATATCAAAACTCTGATGGAAAAGACCAGTTTCAATCAAAAAAAGGTCACTAACATTCTTCAGCGGACTTTCAAACAGGGAAAAATTAAGAGAGTGGGGAAGGGGATTTATGTAGGCGCGTGATAGGCCGTGACTTTTTTTAATTAGGAGAAACAAAGGGGAGTCTTCATTCATGACATATATTGTCCAATGAGCTATAAGGATCCAAACCATCTTCAGCAGATGGGGAACGCAAATCTTTAAAGGATTTAGCATGGCTCGCGCTTTGAAGATAACATTCCCCGGTGCCTTCTATCATGTAACTTCACGTGGCAATGAGCGCAAAGCGGTTTTCAAAACCAAACGTGACCGGGAGAAATTTCTGATCTTCAGTATTTTCCTCCGTGGTCTTTCTTGACCTGGTCACGATCAATTTCCCCTTCGGCTGTTTTGGGTAGCGTATCCACGAAGACGACCTGCTGGGGTTTTTTGTACCGCGCGATCTTTGAGGCCACATACTCGATGAGTTCCCCCGATGGGAGCGTCTTGCCGGCTTTGAGGCTGCAGACGGCCTTTATGGCCTCGCCCCACTTTGGATCCGGAACACCGATCACGCTCACTTCTTTAACGGCCTCATGAGTCAAGATCACCTTTTCCACCTCAGCCGGGTAAACGTTTTCTCCACCGGGTTTGATGAGCTCCTTTTCAGCCTTGCGTTTCACGTACCAGAGGTATCCGTCTTCATCAAACCGTCCGATGTCTCCGGTATGATGCCAACCATTCCGGAAAGCGTAAGCGGTTTCATCCTCCAAATTCCAGTATCCGAGAAAAACCGCAGGACCTCGCACGCAGATTTCTCCAGGGCTCCCGACAGGGACATCTTCATCGTAGTCATCAAAGAGCGCAACACTGGCCATCAGGGATGGTTTCCCGGCGCTACCAGGCTTTTCATCAATGGGGCCTCCGCTGACTCCCATGGCTTCGGTTTGTCCGAAGCCGGTCCAGAACCGGGCCTCAGGCGCAAACTCAAGAAAGCGTTGAATATTATCCGGATGATCCAGCCCAGCTATGTGGCGGATGCTTTTGACGTCGCAAGGTTGCCCCTCGTATTTGTCAATCATCATCTTCAGAATCGGGGGAAAGTTAAAAAAAAGCGTCCCCTTTTCTTTTTCAATCAGCCGCAGGGTCGATTCCGGATCGAATGTCCCGCAGATGACATTCGCTCCCCCCGCATGCATAACGGCTGTTGAGACTGAAAGTCCGGCAATATGAAAGAGGGGAAGATGACTGATGTGGCAATCCTCAAAGTTCAGGCCAAATTGAAGAATCATCCCCAAATTAATGGCCGTGATATTCTGCTGGCTCAAGAGAGCGCCCCGCGGGCGTCCGGCTACCGCAGCCGTATGAATGATGACGAATCCTGAATCGCCTGAAATCTCGAATTCCTCACCGGAGCCGGAGGCAATATACAAATCCTCAAGCCGCTGAAAGCCTTCTGACGCCTCTCCAGCGCCGATGGTATAACATGCTTCGATCGACTTTACTTTTCCGGCCAGTGCGCTAACCATGGGTAGAAAATCCGGTCCGGCGAAAACCAGCTTGGGGCTGCCGTCGTTGAGAACATATTCCACTTCCTCCGGTTGAAATCGGCAGTTGACCGGCAGCACGATAGCACCGATCTTGGCAGCCGCCCCATAGATGGTCATGTACTCGTCACTGTTGTGGGCCACAATGCCGAGACGATCGCCTTTAGCGATGCCGAATTTTACCAGACCCGCTGCCAGCCGGTCGCATCTCTCTTTGTATTCTAAGTGGCTGAGGCGGGTATCGTTGAAGATGATGCAATCACGATTCGGATAAAGTTGCGCATTGCGGCAGATAAAATCGTAGATGGTATAATCGTGAACTCTCATGGTCTTTCCTCCTGGGTGTTTGTGGAACTTGTCGTTTACCCTGAGACATAGGGAAGGGGCCAGATCCTGAAGTAGTCCCTAATCCTGATCCATATCCCCACAAGTCCTTCAGGTTCCAGGATAATGAATGAGATGATCAACCCACCGAAGACAAGCTCCTTCATGGGTCCAAGATACATGGTGAAGTTGGGATCATAGGCGTGGGCGATATAGCTGACAATGAGATCCAGCAGGACAGGTACAAGGGTAATGAAAATAACGCCGAAGACCGTACCCACCAGTCTTCCTAGACCGCCGACCAATACCATGGCCAGAAATATGATGGAATGCAGGAAAGTATAGTCTTCGGGGATCGCGGCTCTGAGCAGCCCGGCAAACAGGGCGCCGGCTACACCCGCATAAAAGGCACTGATGGAAAACGATAAGAGCTTGTAAGGAAAGATGGGGATTCCGATGATTTCGGCAGAGACGTCGTTGTCGCGAATGGCTATTAAAGCGCGACCGATCTTTGACCGGACGATATTCTTGGCCCCCCACATCAAAAAAATCGTCAGGACAAAAAGAAATAAAAAGTAGGCCTGGTTTTTTTCCAGCGAGATCCCAAATATATGGGGAGCCGGCAGTTCAATCCCTCTTATGCCCCGCGTCACGCTTTCCCAATGGATGATGATGTAATCGATCACGAATTGGAAGGCCAGGGTGGCCACCATAAGATAGAACCCCTTAATGCGCAAGGAGGGAATGCCGACGATAATTCCCAAAAGTGCGGCTACCAGGCCAGCCATGAGTATTGAGAGAATAAAAGGGCATCCCCATCCGGTCACCAGCAGGGCTGAAGTGTAGGCCCCTACCCCCAGAAAAGCGGCATGTCCAAGGGACAGCAGGCCGGTAAAACCGATCAAGACTTGGAGGCCTATGGCGGCTATCAGGTTGACCAAGATCAGGTTTATGATGAAATAGTGGTATTCATTGGCACCAATACCAAACAACGATCCTATAAAGGCGATGGCCACAAGGATAAGAAAAATAGTAAACCATGCCCTCATAAACCGGGTGCGAAAGATCCTTTCGTCCTGCCTGTAACTAAACACAGCGGTTGAAGAAAAATAGTCATTATAGATCTCGGAAAACGCTCTCACGCATATACCTCCTCAATGGCTAAAGTCCCCTTAAAGGTTGAGATGCGGTTGTCTTCATAGCGAATCTCAATATCCAGATCATGTTGCTTCCTGGATTGATAAAGATCTGCGATAAGGGCATTGTATCTCTCGTTGACAAACTTACGCCGCACCTTTCTGGTCCGGGTTAATTCACCGTCATCGGGATGAAACTGCTTCAGTAGGATGGCGAAACGGTTTATGCGGATATTCTCCGGAAAGCGTTCATTGATCTTACGTATCTCCTCTTGAACCAGCTTGTAGACCTCCCGTCTCTGTGATAGATCCTGGAAAGTGGTAAAGGAGATCCCTCTCTTTTTGGCCCAGTTTCCCACATTCTCTAGATCAATGCTAACGATGGCCGTAACATAAGGCCTATTTCCGCCGCAGACCATGGCCTCGTTGATGTAGGCGCTGAATTTCAACCGGGTCTCTATGTCCTGGGGCGCAAACCGGGTCCCATCATCAAGGGTCATGATGTCTTTGGCCCGATCGAAGACATAGAGGTGCCCATCTTCTCCGAAATATCCGGCATCACCCGTACGAAGGAAACCATCCTCTGTAAAGCCCTCTTGGGTGGCCTTCTCATTTTTGTAATAACCCAGGTGGACGTTTTTCCCTTTGACAAGAATCTCGCCATCTTCGGAGAGTTTGACCTCAACGTTCGGGATAGACACACCCACGGTTTCCGGTCTCACGTCGTCCCCTTTGTGGGTGGTGGCGATACCGCCGCATTCAGATTGCCCGAAAACCTGGCGCAGGTCGAGACCGAGGGCCTTAAAATACTTAAAGACTTCCGGTGAAATGGCCCCGCCTCCGGTTATTGCCACCTTCACCCGTCCAAGGCCCACCTTGTTCTTGAGTGGCCGGAGGACCAGGAAGCTGAGAATACGATTTAAAATTCGATTCCAATGTCCCGCATTTTTGTCTGCCAGATTGGCCTCGGTGCATTTCAAAGCGGTACGAATGGCCAGGTTGTAAAAATAGCGCTTGACAAAATCGGCGTTGTCCATAGCAGCCTGGATGGTGGATATAAGAAATTCCCACACAATCGGGGTTCCACCGAAATGAAAGGGTTGAAGCTCCAGGAGATCCTTGCGGAGGGTCTCGGTTTCTTCCGGGAAATTATAATGGGCGCCGGCCTTCAGAAACCGGGTGACGTTAAACATCTGCTCTCCAATCCACGACAGCGGGGCGGCGGATAGAATTTCATCCCCTTTTTCCATCTTAACCACCTCTCCAAAACTCTCACAGGAAAAGATGAGGTTCTCGTGGCTAAGCACGGAGAGCTTGGGTAGGGCGGTGGTTCCGGAGGTGGTCAGCATCATGGCCGGTTGGGTGGGATCGATTTTCTCAGCCTTTTTCAACAGATAGTCCTTTTGGCTTTGCTCTTCTGCGGTGCCGATTTCAAGTACCTTTTCAAAACGCTCCAGGAATGGGTATTCCCCATAGTAGTGGCTCATACCCCGTGAGTCCCATACAATCACCTTCTCGAGGTTATTCTTGATTTTGTCCCAGATAACCAGAATCTTGTCCACCTGTTCCTGATCCCTTACTACCAAAAACCTGGCATCGGAATAGGAGATAAGGTATTCCATCTCATCGGCCAGGCTATCCGGGTAGGCTCCGGTAGGCAGCCCGCCGGCGGCCATACTCCCAAGTTGGGCGATGATCCACTGGGGTTTGTTGTCTCCGATGATGGCCAGGCTGTTACCTTCTTCAAACCCCAAGGCCAGCAGGCCCAGGGCAAACCGTTGGACGTTCTCCTGCAACTCGCGCCATGTCATCGGGCTCCATACGCCATAGCGCTTCTCCCGCATGGCGACATCATCGGGCATCTCAGATGCATTTTTTACGACGAGACCGATCAGGGTATTTTCTAGCATATTATTCCTCTACTTGCCGATATGGAGAGCACCTTTCATTAAGTTATTTCTGCCTTCCCAGATAGGCTTCAATGACCTGGGGATTTTTCTGAACTTCATCGGGAGTCCCCTCCGCGATCTTGGTGCCGAAATTCAAGACACAGACGCGCTCAGAAAGATCCATAACAGCAGCCAGATCGTGTTCGATCCAGATGATGGTCACCCTGAGGTCGCGGTGGACATCCATAATATAGCTGGCAATGTCCTCTTTCTCCTCCACGGCCATTCCGGACATAATTTCATCCAGCAGGAGCAATTTGGGGCTCATGGCCAGGGCCCGGGCCATATCGACCCTTTTGCGAACGCCGAAGGGAAGGATTCCCACCGGAGAATAGCGAAAACTTGATAGACCCATAAAATCGATGATCTCCGCCTCGATCTCTTCACGATGCTTGATTTCATCGCGAACGATGTTGGGAAGTCGCAAAAGACTTCCCAGAAAGGACAACTTCATCAGAAAATGGCGGCCAAGCTTAATATTGTCCAGCACGGTCATGCCCTGGAAGAGTTCGACCTTTTGAAAAGTCCTGGCAATTCCAAGGGCGGCAACGGCGTGGGGCTTTAGACCATTCAATTCCTCTCCATCAAATGTGATGCCTCCGTGTTGGGGCCGGTAATGCATATTAATACAGTTGAGCAGGCTGGTTTTTCCAGCACCATTGGGCCCTATAATAGAAAAGAGATCGCCCCGTTTCACAGAAAGATTTATTTCGTTCAGTACCTTTACGCCCCCGAAAGAAAGGTGTATATCTTCTATTTCTAAAAGGACGTCTCTTTTTGCTGCTGTCATAGCCATCGTTTGCGCCTCTTGTACCGCTTAGCATCCTTGTAGCTTTTGCGTTCCTTTTCCCCGGATCCCAGGTAGAACTCCCGCACGTCCTCATTTTCCAAAAGCTCCTGCGCCGTACCGTCAAGAACGATACGCCCGGTCTCAACAACATAACCGCGTGAGCCGATGTTAAGGGCGGCATGGGCGTTCTGCTCCACGAGCACAATAGTTATTCCCGATTCGTTGAGCCGTTTGATGATATCGAAAAGCTCCTCGGTGACCAGGGGGGCCAGCCCTAAAGAAGGCTCATCCAAGAGCAATATTTTCGGCCTGGTCATCAGCGCCATGCTAATGGCAAGCATTTGCTGTTCACCGCCCGAAGCATAGCCGGCCTTTTTGTGCCTCAGGGGGTGGAGCACGGGGAAATATTCAAAGACCTCTTCCATATTGGCTCGTACCCGTTTGTCCCATCTGGAAAAAGCAGCGGCCCCCAGGTTTTCCTCGATAGTGAGGTACCAGAAGACCGGTCGATCTTCCATCACATAAGTTACGCCATAACGTTTCATGATATCTGTGGCGTCGAGGCCTTTGATGGAGGTGCCTTCTATCTTGATGTCACCCTCGATGATATCCCCGTCATAAAAATCGATCATACCGGACACGGCGCGCAGAAGCGTGGTCTTCCCGGCGCCGTTGGCCCCGATGATGATCAGGATTTCTCCTTCCTTGACCTCCAGGGATATCCCATTTAAAACAGAGATGACATCGTGATAAACGACCCGCAGATTTTCAATGGCAAGCATTGTTAAACCCTCTCAATGCGGACGGTTCCGAAAAGGCCGTAGGGCCGGATAAAAAGCACAATTAACAGCAGCAAATAGGGAGCCACTCCTTTAAAGCCGACCAGGCCCAGGGGCTCTATATAGGTGCCCGCAACGGCCTCACACATACCTACCAGAATTCCGCCGACTAGCGCTCCGCCAATGCTGTCCATCCCGCCAATGAGCACCACAGGGATGGCCCGCAGGCCCACGAATCCCATACCGGCTGAAAGCGCGCCGAAGTTGGAGATCATGATTCCGGCCACGGCGATGCACAGTGCGCTGATGCCCCAGACCATCAGTAAGACAATGCGGGCATTGATGCCAAAGGCCATGGCTTTAGCCTGGTCCTCCGAGGTAGCCCGAATGGCCAGACCCCAGCGTGTGCGAAAAAGAAAGACGATAACCAGGCCAAACGTCAATAAGGATAAAATTCCGGCCCAGATTGGATCCGATAAAAACAGGAACTCGCTTGTTTCCAGCGTGATATCCGGCAGGTCGAGGAAGAACGAATAGGAGTGAGACCCCCAGATAAGCTGGACGCAGGCCCTCAAGAAAAACGCCAAACCAAGGGTTACGATCGTCATTGAGATCGGCGAGCGCCCCAGCAGGGGCTTGATGGTAAGTCTTTCCACCACGGCCCCCACAATTCCCGCGGCCAGCAACCCCAAGGGAAGGGCAATTACGAAGCGAAGAATGGGACTGGCGATCAGGGAGGGAAGCTTTAAACCGAAAAAAAAGATAGAAAAGATTAAGGCACCGGCCGCAAGTCCCAAGGGAAGCGCAATCCGCAAGCGCAGATTCTGATCTGAAACCAGGATAAAAGAGAAGAAAAAAAACATCAGCACTCCCAAAGGAAGGGCTTTATTCCAGGGGAGCGTATCGTTGAAAAACAGGACATAAAAAAGAAATGATCCGATGATGAGAAACTCGCCAATGGCAAAGTTGAACGCCTCTGATGCTTTGAATATGATGACAATGCAAAGACCCAGCAGGGCATAGACAAGCCCCACCAATACCCCTGAGCCTAAGGTCTGAATAAGATCGATCATGATGACCTCACTTAAAGGTGAATTCCCTTCTCTAAACCCTCATCCTTGTCGAAAATCTGCGCCGACTGGCGGGGATGATGGAGATCAGATTGGGAGTGCTAACTTAACTGACCGGGTACTTCCTGAAAAGGATCCCACACGGAAACCCGCGTGGGATCCTGGCAGGTTAAGTTCTGCTTTACCATTTAATCTCGTCCGTGTTGAGCCAGTCGCTGATGGGGACCACCGCTCCGGTGGGCACCATCTTGTCTCCCTCTTTCGTCTGGATCTTGACCATTTTCACGTGGGCCTTAAAAATCCTCAGCATGGGAATCGTATGGGATTTATAAGAAAATTTCTTGCCACCGAACATGCCTTTGAAATCCCAGACCATATTGTCAAGGGCCTTTTTAACCCCTTCCCGGGTGAGTTCGTATTTGTTGTCAGCTTCTGTCAGGGTCTTCTGGATCATAAGGGCATAGGTCAGCCCCTCTGTGTAGAGGAACATGTCCTTGATTCCCCCTCCTTTGAGCCCTTTTGCATATTCTTCAGGCCGGTACTTCTTCGCAAAATCATGGGCAAGCTTTACCAGGGTGTTGTCCATGGGAGTTTTGGCTCGGGGCACTGCATCCATAAAGGGCCGGGTGGCCACCCCAACATATCCGTCATAAGCTTCTTGAGCAACCAGGATCGGGAACCGGCTGGTCGTGTAATGGGTTCCCATCAGTTGGACGCCCTTGAGGATCTTTTTGGCGGTTTTAAAGAAGATGGCCGTGTGGCTTGTCGCACCGGAATAACCGTGGTAGACTACATACTGAGCCTTGGCTTTTCGCAGCCGCATGCATTCGTTGGTGGCATCGGTAGCCGTATAAGGATATTCGATCTCGGCAACCACCTCAAAGCCCAACTTCTTGGCGTAAGCGATACCTTCGGGCGTGCCGTCCCTGCCCCAGGCGGTAGGGCTGTAAACAAAGCCGACTCGCGGTTTGTTCTTGGCTTTGTGATTGTCTTTGATCCACCTCATGAGGACCTTTATCTGGTTGCCATAAGTCCCCCCTAAAGAATAGTAGTAGGGGTACTTGGAAGGGCCGCCTTCTTCACCAAAGATCTCCGTCGAGTAAGAGCCGTCGAGCCAGGGAATTTTCTCTTCCACATTTACCTTTTCAATCAGCGGCTTGAGCCCTCCGGTGATGTAGCCGGTGGCCATCAACAGTTCATCTCTGCTGTGTTCGGCGGTGTATTTATTGAAATTGGCCACCTCCACCGTCGGATTGTAACGGAAATCTTCCAGGTACCAGGTGATTTTTTTACCGTTGACACCGCCGCCTTCACCATTAATCCAGGTCATGCCGTCGATATATCCCCAGCCGAATTCCGGCAGAGATCCCACCGGTCCACTCATGGGAAACTGCGAAAGAACTTTGATTTCCTTGGCTGAAACGAAACCATGGGCTAAAAAGACCAGAGCCAGAATAAAAAATATGACCAAAAATGTTTTTATTTTCATGGTTGTTCCTCCTTTTTGGGTATCAAAGGGCGAGTGTCCATTTGCGTGGTCTTGGGCTCGCCGATGATGGATTTTTTTCAACCCGGCCATATGGGAAAAAGCCGGTAAGAATTTTCCCTCTCTTCAACGCAACGTGGGAAAAGCTCAACCCCGTAAACTTTCCCTGTTTTATAAAATAGATCGATAGGTTACGTCTTTCACCTCCTTTAACAAGTATTTTATGGTTCTGTAGAGTTCTCGATGTTAATGAAGCATCATCCGAGGCGAGGAATGCTAGGACATTTTTCATTTTTCCCGCTCTTAACAAAATCGCGGCACCAGTTGACACCCTCCTTGGGGTTCAGAGTCCAGGCATCGGCTTTTACATGCTCACGCACCGTTTCTGTGGTGGGACCGCCTCCGATGATAACGTATCTTCCCTTCCTTAAATTTCGTTCCTCCAGCAGATCCACCACCTTTTTCATGGACTCGAAGGTGGGAGTGATGAGAGCGGACATGGCCACAACTTTGGCGCCTGTTTCAGCTACTTTGTCTGTGATCACTTCGGCTTTTACATCGACACCCAGGTCAAACACTTCGAATCCACCGGCCTTGAAAAGGCTGACAACGATATCTTTGCCTAAATCATGAATGTCGCCTTTGGGGGTGGCGATGACCACGGCACCCAGAGATGGATCTTGCCAACCTTCTTTTAACAGGGGATCCAGTGTTTCAGACACTTTTTTGAACACTGGCCCAAGGGCCCAATGGCCCATGGGCCCATGGGCGCT
>PJEL010005486.1_pt1 | contig 10242 bp, 10 predicted proteins | sample 1853271 | NCBI WGS metagenome assembly PJEL01 (sample SAMN08108733, study PRJNA415343) | Invertebrate metagenome, whole genome shotgun sequencing project. | host: Globobulimina | place: Sweden: Gullmar Fjord | collected 2015-08 | reverse complement strand
GGCGGCAATCGTTGACGCTGCCGTTCTCGCGGACATCGGCGATCATGCGGCAGAGCCGTTCATCGCCCGTCAAAGTCTCAATGGGTTTATGCGGGGCATCGTCAAGATCAAAGCCGAGCAGATCGGCTGCGGCTTGATTCGCCATGATCACTTCGTTGAAGGCGTCCGTGACGAGTACGGCGTCGCGGAGCACGTTGAGCACCGCCTTCACCTGGCGCTGTTCCGCCTCGGAGACGTGATGCCGAATCTCCACATCCCGCAATCTGGTCCTCGAATCCTGCTCACGCTGCTGGTACTGATGCACCGCAGCGGTCAGGGCGTGGGTGATCGGTCTGAACCACTTGGGACATACGTACGGGGTGCCATCTTCACCCGACGCCAGGTTTTTGATGTAGCTCTGCAGATCGGTGATGGATCGGTCAAGCAGAATGCCGAATGGCAGGAGCACGCTGGCAAAGGCAAATGCGATTGCCCCCCCGATAACCGCAACCCGCAGGGGGAGGCTGAGTTCTGCGGCGAAACCGAGCGACTCCGCGGCCAGGTATACCGCCGCCGCGACGCAGGCAAGCCCGCTGACGAGAACCAGGCTGAGTACCTTCCCTACCCTCACCGTCACTCCTTCGCTCTTCCCCCGCGAGCCAATCCGTTCTTGACCGCGGTATTGATCGAAAACCGCCCCCGTAATCACCTCTGTCCGACCCCGGACTGTTATGCTCCGGTTGCTCGCTTTTCCGACCGCTATTCCTCCGCCGCGGCAACCCGCAGCTTGTTCTCAATCATCGAATGCAGGGCCCGGGCGTCGGCGTTGTACGGATCGATCCGCAGCGCCTCGGCATAGGCTATCACTGCGCCTTCCTCATCGCCGGACTCCTCGAGCGCCCTGCCCAGTAGCAGGTGCGGCATCGGCGCATCATGAGCGAATTCTCCCGCCTTCTTCAACAACTCCACCGCCTCTGGCAACCTGTCTTCATGTCGCTCGTATAGCCCTTTGAGCATGTAGCCTTCGTACCGATCCGGCGCGAGCGCGATGGTGCGAACGCTGCAATGTGCCAGCCGCCGATAATCTCCCAACTCCCAGGCTATTGTTCCGAACTCAATCCAGATCGAAGCTTCCGTTGGATTGCGTCGGGTCAGTTCCATATAGAGTCTGTGTGCATCGGCGGTGCGTTCGAGCATGGCCAGGCATCTTGCCCTCAGGTGAATGAGATCCGTTCTTTCCTCATCGGATTTCTCTTCCAGCAGCACGACCGTCTCGAAGCACTGGCCGAACATCCCGGCGTCATACTGGGCCCAAGCGAGTTCCTCAATCAGCAACTCGTTGTCGGGATCGAGCATTCTCGCCTCGCTGTAGAGCTTCGCGGCTTTCTTCGGTTCACCCTGAAGCAGAGCGATCTGTCCCAGGAGATGCCTCAGCGCGGAGTTGTTCTCAAAGTAGTCAAGGCGCGAATAGACGAGTTCTTCCGCGGGGTCGAGTTCACCCAGAGCGACCATTGCTTCGGCGTCCGCCAACAGGTACTGGACGTTGTCCGGCTCAATCTCGTAGGCCCGGGCGTAACACTCATACGACTGCTCGTCATCAGACCAGCGCTGGTAGACGATTCCCGAGAAATAATGGGCTTCGGCCGATTGGGGATCCTTCTCCAGCGCGGTGGCGAACGCATTGATCGCCTGCTGCAGCCGATGGGTCTCAAGATGGATGCGCCCCTTGAGTACATAGAATTCCGCAACATCGGGCGCCTGTCTAATGGCCAACTCTATGTTGCGCAGTGCGCGATCGAACTGGCCGACCTCGTATTCCTGTTTGGCCTGGTCATGGGTGAAACTGGCGTTAAAGGCGTCCATCCTGTCTCTGGCCGCGCTGCGTGCATCCATCCCCGCCTTTGTCGGGCCGCACCCCGCGGAAAGAACCATAAGTGATGTCAGGGCAATGATCGGCAGTGTTCGTGAATACATACTCGGTAGTTCTCCAGCAGGCGTTCGGGACTGAAAGCAAATCCCCCCCCACCATACGCTGACACTACTTACTCCTCGGATGTAGCCTCGGCGGTGATCTCCGCGAGATCGACCGCCTGATACTCATCCTCCAAAGCCTGAAAATACAGGAATTCTTCTTCATCACCATCGGCGACCGCCCATGCGGGAGAAGGCGAAAGATACGCCAGGCCAAGGGCGGTGAAGTACTCGTGGATGAACCGATCAACGAACCGGGTTCTTTCCTCGTCCGTAAGCTGATCATCCGCAAGCGGCATCATCTCTGTCGACTCGGCCTCGCCGCGAGTGGCGGGGAATGACTGAGCCAGATTAGCGGTCTGGAAGAACGCTGCGCCGGGGGTAGATGGGCATGCCGATGAAGACACTTCCACATTGTGCTTCGGTGCGGGAAGTTCGCCCAACTCCTCGCGGAAGACGCGCTCCATCACGCTGCGTTCGTGGGACCTCTCTTTGTCACCCATGATCCGCTGACGGAACTTGATCATTTCCGGTTGCGTGCTTTTCAGACGCAGCGAGTTGTTCGCGTATCGGATGGCCCCATCAAGATCTCCGCGGTCATATGATTCCATCGCCCTCATGTTATAGTTATCGGTCTGACGCTCACGACTGAAGGGCAGGAGGCCTTGCCTCACGCCGACCTGAACGTCATCCACGTACGCCATGGCGCCATCGCCAAGGGACCACAATGCGGCGTCGCGCACGACCGAAGGCGTGATCAGGAACATGATTTCCTCACGGGAGACGGCGTCATCCTGACCCCGGAAGGCAGCGCCGATGATCGGGATGTCGCCGAACAGCGGAACCTGCCTGCGAATAAGGGAAGTCGATTCGCGGAACAGCCCGCCGAGCACGAGGGTCTGACCGTCCTTTATCCGGACATTGGTGCACAACTCGTTTGTCAGCTCATCGGGGATGGTGACCTGAATGCCCTGGGCATCCGTGACGGTACGAAGGGCCGCCTCCGAGACGCTCGGGTAAAGCTCCAACCGGATCATCCCATTTTGTGCGATGAAGGGCCGAAACATAAGCTGAATACCGGTGTCGAGGAACTCCACGCTCTGAGTGGTCGTGGTCTCCGTCGCGGTTGTTGACAGGTAACCAACGCGGCGACCTACGAGCACCTCGGCCCGCTGACGGTTGAGGCACATGACCTTCGGCCGGGCCAGGATCGTGGAGTCGCTGACTTCATCAAGCACCCGCAGGAAGACCGAGAAGTCGTCCCTGACAATGCCGATTTTCAATCCGCCGGGTCCCGCGGTACCGCCGACGGTCTGCTGTGAGGCGGAGGCGCGGTTGTCGAGGGGCTGAAACCCGTTATCTGGGTCATCACCAGCGAGCAGGTTTGTCACAGGCGAGAGCGGGTTGGTCAGATCCGTGAAGTTGATCGATCCCAGTACCGAAAAGTCGATACCGAATGCGTTCGCTTCGGTCAGCGTCGTCTGAAGGATGGTAGCCTCGATCAGCACCTGCTGAGGTGGAGTGTCCAGATCCGCGAGCAATCCGGCGATCCGCTCGAGTTGATCGGGGTAGTCGTTGACCACGATCTTCGCGGTGAAGGCGTAGCTGTCCGCACCCACATCGGAGTAATCAGGATCGATGCCCGGCTCAACATCACCCCGGTATGAGCTCTTGCCCGCTTCGCTCAGAAGCGGGGTGATGAACTCATTGGCATCCAACGCGGAGAGGTAATCCAGCTCGAAGATTCGGCTCTCCGTCTTGCGCTTCGCCGCCTCCATCTCCTCGATCTCGGCCAGGGTATATATATAGATGAAGTTACCTTCCTCGATATAGTCGTAGCCGTTCACTCTGAGGATGGCATCCATCGCCTCGTAGAATGTCACGTCATAGAGGTTGGCGGAGATCGTCGCCGAGACATTCTTGGAGGTAATGATGTTCTTCTGGGTCTGGATGGACAGCATCTCCAGGACCTGGGCGAGGTCGGTGTCCTGCACCGCCAGGGTTACGGTCCCATATTCGGTAGCCTGAACCCCCTCATCCTCACCGGCCTCAGCCTCCTGCCCAAGCGCCGGGCCAGCCAAGAGCGCGCAGAGCGCACAGACGGACCCCATGCGCGCGAAATAACGTGTTCCGATAGGTGTTGTGTTAACGTTCATTGTCGGTGTACTCCTGCCTCGCCTGGTGGGCGTTACCAGAACTCAGCCTCCGGGGACGTTCATCTTCAATTCGAATCGGCGACGCTCATACTCAAGAATCACCGACCTCTTTTTCACTTCGACGAGCTTCAACCGTCGCTCGCCGTCTTGCGTCTTCACCGATTCACCGATCCGGTATGTCAGTCCGTCGATCACCGCCAGTGAGGCGCTGCTCATGGCCGCCTCAAGTGCAAGTTGGTCGATGATCGCCTGGATCCGGGCTCGGAACCGAGCTTCGACTTGTTCTGGATCTTCGGTTTGTTCGGCCTGCAACTTCGCTGCTTCTCCCGGTAACCTGCCAAGGGAGGTGGGTCTGGGGAACTGATCATCGCAAACAATGAACGGATCACGGCGTGGATCAGTATCCAGCGACACAACGATGGTGGGGCCTTGGATTTTATCGGACATCGCCTTCGCGTTGCTCATGCGAGCCTGCTTCGAGTCCGTGGTGTGCGGCTCCGCCACCGCCGTCCGGGGCATGTTCGAAATGACAATCAACCTGGCCCAAAGCAGGAGTCCGATGCCCAGCATCACGCACAAAGCGCTGAACTTCCTGCGATCGGCGGTAAGTTGAACCCAATAGCGTCTGAGAAGAACCATGATTCAGTTCACCTCCTCAACGGCCGACGGCTCAAACACCGCCTCCAACCCCACTGTGGCCATGACCATCGGGCTCTCGCCCTCCGTCTCGCCGCGCTCCGCGACCAGATGCATGGAAGAGACACGCACCAGACGCTCCATCGATTCCGCTGCGCAAATCAGCGCAAAGACCGAATCGAAATTCGCGACCATGTCAATATTCAAAGGCATCACCAGCTCCGCGGCATCCTGGCCCGCCACCGCGGAGTTCGCACTGCCCGCGGTGAACGTCTGGTCCAGGATCGTGGTCCCGTCCACGGGGAGAGACAACTTGCGGATGAGGCCCGAGATATCGGGCGTCTCTGGAATCTCCTTGAACTGCGCCTCGACCCGCCGCTTCACATCGCTGTACTCGCACGCCAGGCGCTCCACTTCCACCGTCTGCGCGCCGAGGCTGGACACTTTCTTCTCAAGCACCGCCACCTCATCAAGAACGGTCCGCATCTGGCGATGGTTTGGCCAGGCCAGCAGGGCGATCCCGAGAATCAGGACCACAAGAGACCCGATGGCGGCGAAAAACATGTGTTTGCCATCAGCCATGATCGGCCTCCTCATTGCCCTCATCTTCGGTCTGCTCCGGTGAACCAGCCGCGCGCACGTAAGTCGCTTCCAGATCGATCCTGAAACTCAGCCGAAACTCTCGGGCTGAGAACCCACGAACGGCTCGCGTCCGGCTGAAATCCAAGCTGACATCCCGGAACGGGCTCGCCTGCTCAAGATTCGTAACGAACTCGGCGATCCTCTTGTCGTTTGGGGCGAAACCGGATATCTCGGCTATGAGTACCCGCGGCGAGACGTGATCCCTAGCAGTTTCATTCTTGCTTCGAGGCGTGCGAACCATACGCCTGACCCCCGCATCAAGGTCGATACGGTCAAGGGTCGCCCCTTGCGGCAGACGGTTGATCAATGTGGCGACGACCTCGCTCGCGTTTATGGGCAACGCGATACGGTCATAACGATCTATGTGCGCCTGCACATCTGCGATCATGAGCGATAGCTCATCCGCCTTTGCCTCCACGTCCAACACCAGATTCGCCTGATCATTGGCGCTGACCAACTCCGCCCTCGCTCGTTCCAGACCCAGCCTGGTATGGGTGGCGGAAACGATGATCAGGACCACGGCCACCAGCCCGCAGGCAACATAACGCCCCATGCGCAGGCGAGCCTGGCTACGGGCGCGTATCGACTCGGGCAGCAAGTCAATGTTGTGCTGTTTCATGCCGCCCCCCTTCTCATCTCTTGTTCCGAATCGTCAATCGCGGACGGCTTTTTAACCGAGAGCCCTCGTGCGCTGAGTCCGGCGGCCACCGCCCATGTCGCCGCGGGTCCCGGCACCCGGTTCATTTTGTTGCGGATCTCCACCCCGATACCTTCCAGAGTGTCAGACCGATCGTCATGAACCACCGGCAGCTTGCACTCCTGCGCGAGCATGGTGTCCATAGCCGGTTCGAGCCCATCTCCGCCGGTAAGAATGATCCGCTCCGGCGGGTGGCCTCGGAACGTCACACCGTAGTACCTCAGGCAAAGGACGACTTCTTTGACCAGGTCCCCCATAAGCGGACGAACCGCCTCAAAAACCGCGCGGTCAGTGGCCGGATCTTCCGGGCCATGATCCGCGGCGTCCGCGTTTGCGATCCGATTGGACCTGAGCTCCGCGGCCGCGGCTTCATCAAGATCCAGTTGCCTCGCCACTGCACGGTTGAAATCCTCCCCGCCGGTCTCAATGGACTTGCAGAACGCAATCTGATCGCCGCGCAGGATCATGACTGTGGATCCCGCTCTACCCACCTCGACCACAACGCGGCAGAGATTGACATCGCTCTCCCGGCGCGCCTTGCGGCTGAAGAACCTTGCCAGCGCCACGAAATCCGTATCCACGGCGACAGGCCGAAGACCTGCGGCCATGACCGGCCCCAGTAGGGGATTCAGAGATGCATGCGGTGCCGCAAGCAAAAGGATTTCCTCGCGGTTTTCGCCGCCCTGCATCGTGGCTCCGGTCCGGATGTAATCAACTTCCATCGCTTCCCGGTCGAAACCGAAACGCTGTGACGCCTCCCAGATCGCAGCCTGCTTCAATTCGCTTTCAGGCATGCGAGGCAGACGAACGGAGTGCACCTGCACCTCTCGGCGAGGCAGCGCGACCGCGCATCTGCGACCCGTGAAGCCTCCCGAGTTGAAAGCGGCGCGGAGTCCGTCGGTAAGGATCTGACTATCCACCTCCCTGGGCGATCCCAGAGGTATGTCCACACTGGCCGCCCCCACGACCTGAAGACGCTGTTGATGCTCGCGCACCTGCAGCAGCTTCACCCCGCCGGTGCCCATGTCGACACCGACGAGTCCGATTGAAGATGAGAAGCGACTTCCAAACACACAAAACTCCTCTGGATTCCATTCCGCCTCAACGATCCCAATGTGACCGTCCGGATCTACCCACCGAGCCTCTGCACCGTGAGCTTCCCGGTGAACGGGGCGATCGAGATCTGATAGCTGTCCTCTCCCACACCTATGACAATGGTCCCGCCCGTGCCGGGTCCGCCCGCGTGGAGGGTACCGCCCAAAATGTCGAAAACGAGATCGGCACCGGCATCGCCGATTCCCTCCCCGCCGCCATCGATATTCACGGAAGTGATGGCCACGCCCTCAAAGCGATTGTCCGCAGTGAAGTCGACTATGTAGTCACCGCCCCCGGAGAGCGGATCCACGATCAGATCCGCGGTCGCCTCATCGAACGGCAAATCGTAATCCGAATCGTCGACGCGCTCGAGGCAGAATCCCCGTCCATCTGAATAGAAGTGAACCCGGCGGTACTCCTGGTAAGCCAGCGCATCAGACTGGGCGAAGCTAAGATCCGAAATGATCCGGCGGACCGCAGCCTGCGCCTTCATATTGTCCTGACCCACCAGATGGGGAATGAGCATCGCCGCGGCGAGCCCGAGTATGCCGATCACGATCAGCAACTCGATGAGCGTGTAGCCGCGCAGGCGGGCACTGCGGTGTAGATAGGGATGGTCGGGCATGGTGCGCCCCTCCTTGTGTAAAGCCTGCTCAGGGTTCGTCTGAGCCGTCCACCCGAATCTCGGACAGGTTCGTCACCTCCACCTTCACATTGCCGCTCTCAAGAAGCTTCCTGGTAGCGTCCACGGATCGCTTGATCTCTTTGAGAGTGTCTCCCATCCTCTTCCGCTGATCCGCGGCGTTGGGGGGTGTTACGGTTCTCTGCCCCTGTGGCGTAGACCTCACCTGCGCAACCGCCGGCTCGGCGAAGCCGGTCCCCGAGCTGATCTGCGTCCAGAGCAAGCCCGCCAGCAGCACTGCGTTGACGGTGAGAATCACGTTCAAATAGGTTGACTGCCGCATGGTCCGAATCTCCGTTATCCGCTGTTTCCAGAGCGCATGGATACGTCAAGAAGCAACGAGGCTTTATCCGGAGAATCGGCGGATTCCGATGCCCAGGTGAGTGATATCCGGATCAACGAGCCTGTCGGATCGAGCTCGGTGAGTTGCTCGATGCTGATCTCGGCCACCCGAGCGAGGATCACCCTGCGTCCCACCTGGGCGGTTTCTCTCCATGCGGGACAGAAATCCGCCCGCCGGATGTCAATTTCTGGAAGCATCGGCTCATGGGTCTTTTCAGCACCGGGCTGGTCGCTCCACCCCCCGTCCCCGCCGCTGTCCTCGGTTTCACTCTCTTCCGACTCTTCCACGTCCAGTGAATGAAAGGAGATGGTCTGGAGGATTTCGCTGTGTGAGAGAACCGCAACCTCTGACGGATCCATCTGGCCCGGGTTGTCGCCATCTTCGAGCCAGAGGACGATCTCGATATAGGGCGTGGCCCCGCGCTGATGGATCGCCAACACCTCTTTGGATCGGCTGATGAGCGAAGCCAGCAGCTCGATCGCCTGCTGGTGTTCAGGGTGACTCGCGGTGATCGGTTGCGGCGTTTCCGGGGGGGCCGAAGCGCTGAGGTAGTTGGGACGGACGACCGCCGCCGTCGCCGCCAGCGTACCGATGATGGAAAGCGTAATTACCAATCCCATCGTCGAACCGCCCCATCGGGCAGGTTCTGCCGATTTGCATCCGGGGGCAGTCGAGTTGTAGCGGGTGTGGAACACGGTCAGTCTGGCGAGCGGGGGCAATCTGTCGGAAAGGGCCAAAAAGAGACGCCGGCGCGGTTACACGCCGACGTCTGGGTTAATCCATCAAACTTCCATGATCAGCGGAGACGCTTACTCAGCGACCTCACCGCCGACACCATCGATCGCATAGAGCATGTAGGTGAGACTGGCACCGGTCTTTTCCCTCCACACCCAACCACTACCGGGCGCTGCGCCGCCAATGACGGCAGTCGAATCGGCCTGCAGTGGGTTCTTCGGGGCGGCTTGGATGTAGTCACCATCGACCAGGGCGTCCCAGAACGTAGCCAGTACCGTGGTGTCGTCATAGGCGGTGAGGGGATTCTGAACGTTGTACAGTTCGAGCTGACTTCGGAGCGTCTGAAGCTGGCTGACGACGCTGGCGTTCATTGCTTCCTCAGAAGCATCGGTGAACTGCGGGATGACGATCGCGGCGAGAATGCCGAGAATCACTACGACGATGAGAATTTCGATGAGCGTAAAAGCTCGATTGTTTGTGCGATAACGCATGTGACCTTACTCCTTGACGTTCCTGTTGAGAGAGAAGTGACCGCGGCGCCCGCGGCCGGCTCCATGCCCGAGATCCCGTCGGCTCCTTACGCGGGGCTTCCCTCGACCCCGCGAGCCGAATCGCCGACCAGTCGGGCACCGGTCGACGATGCACTTGCCCCGAGCTCCTCGCGGCTCCAATCGCCGTCCCCTCCGGCGGCGATCACGATCCGAATAACGACGGACCACGGGCAGGCACAAGAGCTAATGCACGATACGTATCGGCCTCATGCAAGTGGCGGTGGAGATTCGAGAGACCCTGGGACCCCGAGCCGGCCTCGCAGACGGAACAGCCTCCTCAGGTCACACTGTGAGGTCCGGTATCTGAGCGGGGATCTGTGAACCACCGCGAGCGGGGATTCTGTGAAGCCGGCGGACGAGCGGACTTCTTGTGCTTCCGCAGCACAGGGACTCCCGACATCCGCCGGGGCGACACGCCCCCGGCTCACAGCCCCCGGCTCGCAGCGGGCGAAGAGTGGTTCGGGACAGGTAGGGGTTTGTTGGCGCCCATCTCCGGGGCCCCGGGGGCCCGAGTTCCAAAAGAGAAAAGCCGCAGTACCTCGGGCGCATCCGTGCGCCGGGGGGATTGCGGTTAGTGGTTCTTCCGCCGCGTGTAGGCGGTAGATAGGTGTTTTTCAGGCCGCGAGCCGCTGCTCGAAGACGACGGCTACGTTGTAGCCGTCCCCGCACGGCGTGCATCTGCTCACCGATCCCCGCCTGGCAATGTAGCCTGGCGCCTGGAAGCCGATGGATACGATCGTTCCGGGTGGGATGAC
>PJEL010005485.1_pt1 | contig 10243 bp, 10 predicted proteins | sample 1853271 | NCBI WGS metagenome assembly PJEL01 (sample SAMN08108733, study PRJNA415343) | Invertebrate metagenome, whole genome shotgun sequencing project. | host: Globobulimina | place: Sweden: Gullmar Fjord | collected 2015-08 | reverse complement strand
CCTCACCTTCAACAGCTGAAACCTGGGACATTGTATGAATTTTAATATTTTGATGGCGGCCACTTTCAACCATTCGAGGAGAGATCATGCACATGGCACAATCCCCTGTTGGGAAGGTCTTATCCAACAGGGCCATGGTTCCACCAATTGAAGAATCTTTGGTGACCAAATGAACCATAAAACCACTGTCAGCTAGATCCAAGGCTGCCTGCATACCGCCAATTCCAGCCCCCACAATAGCCACAGCACCAATTATATCTTTACCACCCTTTTCAGGCAGAGTTTCACTCAAAACCACTCTCCTTTACAGTGGACCTTTTCAGCCTCATACTTGAGTTGTTTAATCATTTTCGAGCAATGAGCATCCATCAATAAAATGCTTGTCAATCTGCATCTCTTTTGGACTCATCCCCATAGCAATACCGAGCAATTCAGTGATATAATATATTGGCAATTTCTTTCTGATATTATATTTTTTAATAATCTCTTCCTGCTGCACATCAAGATTCATCTGGCACATAGGGCAGGTTGTCACAAAACAATTGGCCCCTCTATTAATCGCATCCTCCATAATATCTGCCATAAGCTTTAAGGCAGTTTCAGGGTCATTGACCACTGCAGAGGCCCCACAACAAAAAGTTTTATAGTTCCAATCCAGGCTCGTAATACCTATGGCTTTAAGAATCTTCTCCATGCCTTGTGGATTTTCAACATTTTCGCCTACCTCAATATCTTGTGGGAATCGAGTCAACATGCAACCATAATAACAAACCGGCTTAATGTGGCTCAAATTACTACCACTCGTTTGATTTATGGATAATTTTGAAATATTATCCAACAAAACCTCTAAAATTGACGAAACCTTGATACCACCCTTAATTTTCTTAGAGAGTTCATGATTTATTTGACTCTTTATTTGCGGATTTTCCTCTAATTGCTTTTGGGCAACAATGGTTCTCGAATAACATGCAGAACAAGGAATTACGATCTCATCAAAGCCAGCCGTTTCAGCAATGCCAATGTTTCTTGCAGGCAATGCTACTGCCATAAAATCATTAACTTTTCCTGCTGAAGTTGAGCCACAACAGCTCCAGTCTTCTATCTCGGTTATGTTTATATCTAACTGATTAAAAAGTTTGATTATTTGTAGATTATATAATTCAGCTGATTGAGTAAGTGAACAACCAGGATAATATGCAATTGCCATTTCAGCGCTCCGCTGATGGTGAATTATTATTTAATAGTCGGCTAATTTCACGACGCCCATTTGCTGATGGCCTTTTAATGGTAAAATGAAGGCGTCCGTGTTTTAACATTTGCCATGCAAATTTTGATTGGCTCTTAATTTCCTCTACAATGGCCATAAATTTATTGCGCTTAACATTATCAAAAGCATTGCGGGCTTCATATTCACCCATCAAGCCAATTTCATTAACCCGCCCCCAACGCATACTATCATTAAAAAATGAACAGTGGAAATTATTTACAGCTGGTTTCAAAGGGTCTATTCCCTTTACTCCAGCCATTTTTTTTAATGATTCAACAACCTTACCAGTTCGAATATTATTGGGGCAACGAGTTCCACAGGTATGGCAAGAAACACACCCCCATACCAAGTCATTGTTTAAGGCATTATCACTATCCCCCATAATCACCATACGTATCAATTTATCAGGGGTTATTGTCATTGTGTCATTCGCTACCGGACAACCAGCCGCACATCTCCTGCATTGATAACAAGCCAGTATATTCTGACCGGAATTTTCCATAACTTCCCGAACAAACTCATCGTTGCTTTGTTGATTAACTTTGTGAACTTCTTGAGAGTCACTTTGTATATCTAAATATGCCACCTTTATTCTCCAAAATATTTGCTCTCAAATCTGCTCATTAGTCAATCCCTCGTAGAGATAAGCATATTTAAGTCTACGTTTAAAAAACAAATCCAACCCAAAACGTACTCATAAAAAGTAGCCAATCTTTTTAGTTGAACAAGTACATATTGATAAAGATTCTTAAAAAGAAAGTAATGACTTATCTATCCTTTGCAAGCCTGGATAGAGTAATTTTCATAAACTCATACCTTTGCTGAAATGTTTATTGTGATGCATTTGAAGGATGGAATTTCTATCTTGTTTAGAATAATTATTTATTTAAGCTGTGAGCCAGCTTTATGGCAAATCTCCTGATTACAAACTTGCAAAGTACAGTTTGTTTTATGTTTTTTTACTCCACTCTGCACTGTCTAATACCTGGTTAACTGCTTCCAAGATATTCAATGGGCCAATAAACACCACAACATTCATGTGATTAATTCGTTCAGGATCAATTGTACTTTCTTCTATGGTCCAATCACCCATAACAAAACTAAAAATATAAATTTGCTCCCCTTGTTTAACAAAACCTTTCGCACGAACAATGGATGACGGCAGTTTTTGAGCCATAGAATTTATTTGCGCCAGATCATTCCCCAACCAACGGCTAGTAGTTGAAACAAGTTGATCAGGCGGCGTAATTTGTAAGCTGGGTTGATCTAATAAATCATCAATATATTTTTCAAGCTCATCTGGCGTAAGCGCAGCTTGTGCTGTTGCATTTAATGTTAATACCTCTTGATTCTGTTCGTTTAAAATAAACTGATCGAGTGGAATATTTGAAAAAGTTGTTTCAAAAAAAACAGGGGCAGGATGGTGTTTAGCCACCATTTCTTTAATATGAGTAATTTGTCCTGCAGTGGCCTTATCCGTCTTATTAATAATAAAAATTGTTGACGATGAAATTTGTTTCTCAACTGCTGAAAAAACTTCGTATGCTTCAGCAAAATGAAGAGCATCTATAATGCAAAATTGTTCAGAATACTGAAAGCGATCATTAAAAATTGGCAATTTCAAATCACGCTTTAAATCGGTTGGATTTGCAACTCCTGTGGATTCAATAAGCAATACATCTGGTCGGATTGTGGTATTAAGCTCATAAAGTCCTTTGATAAAATCAGTTTTGACGCACACACAAAATATTGAACCACGACTGATTTCCATCATGTCAATGTCTTCACCTTCAACCAAGGTTCCATCAATTCCAATTTCACCAAATTCATTCATCAAAATGGTGAGTTTTTTATCTTTTGGAAAATGTTCAACAATCCGATTCAAAAGAGTTGTTTTACCACTTCCTAAAAAACCAGTTATCAAAAACACCTTTGTAATGTGGTTCATACGCAAAAACCTAACGCTCTAAAGTACAAATAAATAAGTCAAAGACCCCCGGGAACCATCAAAAATCCAGTTCCCGGGGATGCTTGTCAACACGATGAGATATCACACAAAAAAACTTGTATCATGCCGCTTTGGTATTTTGTCCTGCTCCTGCTTTTGCAAGATTGTCCTGGATTTTAGAAAAATCAAATCCCTCATCACGCAATGAAGAGATTCTTGAACTCATCTCATCATTCGGCGCTCGCTTTGACATCTCATCAATAAGCTCTTCATACTGAGGAATGATGCTCTCAAAAACCATGTCACCTTCAATACAGATTGAAGGAAGGACTTTCCCCTTTAACTCCATAAATTTACCAATCCCTTCTTTATTCTTGATAGACCATTCTTTATATTCGATCATATCCTGAACATCTTGGGGAAGCGCTGCCATGGATTCCATCATATATCCGCAGGCTGCGCACTGCACACTGTCAAGAGTCAACACATCAATTGTAATCTTATCTGCCATTTTTTGTATCCTCCTCAGTTATAATTTTACCAAGATTCAGGATACTTGGCGTAATATGTTTCAAACCATTCCTTAGCTTCCAAGACCTGCTCAATATGTCCCGCCGGGACATCGTATGGCATGTCTCAGCCAGGGGCAAAGGTATAGCCGATATGACCACCAGCCGCTAAGCTGACGATGGCATCCTCCCGTGGAGAGAGCAGACCCAAACTCAAGGCCAGAGTAAGTTTCAAGTTACCACCAAAACCAAGCCCTTTCTCTTTTGCCAAATCACGAACAAAATTCATATTAAGCTGTTCATCAATGGCAAAACCATGAGTACCGAGTTCAGTAACGTCATTCATTACTTTTGTGGCATCACCACAAATAAAGAAACTAGAAGTACAGCCGGCGTCATTAATAGTTTTTATTGCATCCTGACAATAAGGAGCAACAAACTCTTTAAAGGTTTCAGACTTAATTTGTGAAGCAACTGGATCAATCAAGGCAATTATTTCACAACCAATTTCATTATAAAATTCAGCAGCTTTAACGGCAACTTTTCCACTGAATTCACAAACTTCTTTGGCAAATTCCCTATTTTTATAAACATCAGTGAAGATACGAACACCTGCTAAATGAGAAGCCATTGTCAACGGACCACAGATCCCGCCAATCATTGCACAGTCAAGATCATCAAGTTGAGGTTTGGCGATTCTTGCCGCTTCCATAATCACAGGATAACGTCCAGATTCCATAGTTGGCAGTTTAAGTCCAGCTTCTGAAGGAGTTTTTTCAGAACACGGATGAGTGGTTACCGATGGAACATTGTCTGGCCACCATTTCAGTTCACAACCAACAGCGTTTGCTTCCACAGAAAGATCAAACAGCAGTGGAATTCCATCGGCTTTATATTTCTTGGCAGTCTCAACTAAGCCTTTAGCCAGCAACTCTGGATCTTGCAGGTATTTGTCAGCAGGTTCATTGATAGTAAAAGCACAATGAACACCTGCATAAGGGACCCATGGGGCATTTTCTGTTCTTTTGCCCCGGTAAGCGTCAATTAATTTCTGTTTTGCCATAAATACGCTCCATTTGTGTTAATAGTAATAGTAGAACTACTTTTTCCTTTGCCTTCCTTTTAACTATCATTTTTTGTATTGTGCCGACCAACCACCTCCTTTTTGAATACATATTTATGAGCATTTTTAATCAAACAGTTTCAATTGATTTACATCACACTGTTTTTCCTCTTATAAAAAATCTACTTATAATAAGTAGTGTCAGGTTAGAAAATTTCATCAGTATTTTTGTATCAAATGGCCTTACATGATGATTGAAATGTTTTACCTCCGTCTTACCGGCCGGAATGACGAACAGAGGTGGTACGGTTATACAACAAAAGAGCTTGTGCAAATGATTAATCGAGTAAAATAATCGCGTAATAATTAAAGCACTCCTTGGTATCGAGAGCAACAGGTGTACTCTTCCCTACATTTTTCAAAGTGCCAATCAGGTCTATGGCCAATGATTCAACTGTGGGTCTTCTTTCTGTTGGGAATTTACATTTTTTAGGATAAAAGCATTTTTTACAAAGCGCACAGGCACCACTAACCAGGCTAAAAGCTTTATCATAGCCTTCTAAAAACAGTTGCCGTTCAAGGATCAAAGGGCCTTTCCAGAAACGAACCTGTTCTGCCCTTTTTTTAGAATTGTTAACGTAAAAATTAGTACATTGCTGCTCGCCCTCTAAAAGAAGGGCGATTGAATACTCAGCAATAATGTTACGGGATTGAGTAAGGTCAGGTGTGGCAGGAGGACAACACCAATTGGTATTGAATTGAGAACATCCATAACGACATTTAAGGTTAACCCACTCAGCCAAGACAATTTGATCAGTGGGCATAGAAATTATTTCTTTAATACCATACTCTTTACCCTTATCTGAGAGCCGTTGATGAACGTCAGTTGAAAATCCGTTATTACCCCGAAATGTTGGAGGATCTTTCTTTTCGGCTTCAGATAATTTGATGATTTTTCTAGCTGATTTACTCATCTAAATCCTAAGTATTGTGTAACTATTCAGCAGCAACCCTATCTTCGCCCTTTTGGGACTTCTCGAATAGCACGAGTATGCTTCGAAGTCCCAAAAGAACAAATATAAGGCACTGCTAAACTGTTACGGTTCAGTGGTTATTGCTACTATTCGGTATATACTGAATAGTTAAGTATTGTTTGTGAACTTTATTGTTACATCCTTTGGCAACGCTAAATCCAACGCTACCTCACATGCTTTGACAATGGCAATCGGCACAGGGCAAGACAAATGGCAGCCAGCTTTCTCTACTGCCTTAAAAACCTGGTTCTTGGTATGCGGAGTAAACAGATCCTGGGTGGTAAGCTCATTAATGTATGAACTCAATCCCTGAATCTGTTTACAGCCCGACTCGCTAATGTCTATCTTAGCGAGATGTTTATTTATTTGTGAAGCCTCAATTTTACAAGAAAATCCACAGATTCCAGGTTCAACTTGCAAGCTAATTTTTTTCATTCGTAATTCTTAATTTTTAATTCGTAATTGAATCAATTCGGCATCTTTGGCCCTTTGGGACCCTGATTCAAAATATAATCAGGTACCACTCCCACCAGGTTTTCAAATTTATCAACCATATGAGGCAACTGCATGGCCTCCATAAAATCCTTTTCAAAGGTCGGTTCAACCGTCAATTCAAGATATTCAACATTACGCGAACACCAATTCGCTTCAGCCCGTTTTTTGGCATTCAAAAGCACTGCCCGACAACCATCACCAGCCGCATTCCCTATCCCATGAATACTCTCAATTTTACAGTCTGGGAAAAGACCCATAACCAGAGCCTTTGTCCGGTCAACATGAGTTCCAAATGCACCAGCAATCTTGACAGTATCCACTTTATCAATGCCCATCTTCTTCATCATCAGTTTGCAACCAGCATATAGAGCACCTTTCGCAAGCTGAATCTGCCTGATATCTTTCTGAGTTATAACAATGTCCTTGCCTATGCTGGACTCTTCTTTCCAAGCCATAACGAACTCTGGCTGTTTAGTATCAGGATTCTTTCTAAACCTGGGATTTTCTTTTAATAATTTTTTATTAAATACACCTGTTTTCGTGATAACCCTTGAACTATACAGTTCCGCCAAAACATCTAGAATACCTGAACCGCATATCCCTTTGACCTTCATATCCTCAGGATTTGACTCTTTGCGACTCTTTTCCACCCCAATTACTCTGTAGTCAACATCTTGCGTTTCCGGATCAATGCTAATACGCTCAATAGCTCCTGGCGCTGCCCGCATGCCATAGGCAAGCTGTGCACCTTCCATGGCTGGACCAGTAGCACAAGATGAAGAGTAAAGTTTATGACGATTGCCCAAAATCAACTCTCCATTGGTGCCAATATCTATAATCAATTGAATTTCATCAGACTTGTATGGCTCTTCTGACATCAGAACACCGACATTGTCTCCACCAACAAATCCTGCTTCATTGGGCATTATAAAAATATATGACGATGGATTAATGTTGATCTTCAGATCTCTGGCTTTAACATCAAGACTGTGATGAATAACAGGTGGGAAAGGAGCTAGACCTACATACTCAGGATTCAATCCTAATAGTATATGGTGCATAGCGGTATTGAACCCCATGGTAACGTCTTCAATATCATTCATTGTAAGACGTAAATAGGTTTTACCTTCTTCTATCTCCTCGACATACAGATCATTACCAGCTTCATCCTTTTCACCCTTAACCTTTTTCTTGTTCGGATGAGTTTGAGCTATGGCTTTTTCAATCAAACCATTAATGCCTTCAATGATATCAGCACTCATGCGCTCAAGCCCATCGGGAGTGGTCATGTGATAGGTAATCCTAGCCATAACGTCCTCGCCGTACTTGCATTGCGGATTCATCAATGAAGACGTAGCAAGTACTTCCATGGTCGTCAAATCACAGAGATATCCAGCACAAGTAGTCGTGCCAACATCAATTGCAATGCCATACGAACGATTTTTTCTGCCTGGTCTGACTCTTATTATTTCCTTATCATTCCAGACGCTGACCGTGACGACCCATTTCCCTTCTCGCAAGGCACTGGGCAAAGTTCGCAGTGTAATAAGATCCATGGTCAAATCTGCAAGCCCGAACTCTTTAAGAAGTGCATCTGTTAATCGTTCGAAATCACCGATTTTATTTTCGAAATCAGGTGGCATCAACTCAACAGAATAAATTCTTACTGCAGGATTAAAGTCAATCTTGATATCGCGGGCTGCCTTACTTACAATTTGTTTCCCAGAACGAGATTCCTCGGGAACAAATATTAAGATATCGCCATTAATTTTGGCGCAACATCCCAAACGGAAACCCTTTTCGCGGTTTTCCAGGTTAATAAATTTTGATTCTTCGTCCTCCTGCCAGCCGCTGACATTCTCCATGCTGGACACTACGTTATACTTTTGAAACTCACCCTCTTCAATCCGAACAATGCACTTGCCACAGACCTTTTTTTCACCACAAAGGGCCTCAATATCTACCCCCAGCAAGCGTGAAGCTTCTATTATATTAATACCTTTCGGCACTTCTCCACGACGACCAGAAGGCTGAAAGATTACCATTGCATTTTCATTACTCATCTAGCTAATCTCCTACTTATTATACGTCCAGAAAGTTACTACCTTCCGGATAGCTTCAAAAAGTTGTTTCCAATTAGAAACTACTTAACTTCGCCCTTTTGGTATTTTCTCAACTGACCAATCATTTTTATTCCTTCAGAGACTGCATTACCAGCCGACTCTGCATATCCATCAGCACCAAAAAGATTAGCCACATCACGGGTCAAAGGAGCCCCACCCAGCATTATCAGGCAATCAGGATTTTTCTCCTTCACCATTGCAATTACCTTTTTCATACCGAGCATGGTGGTGGTCATCATGGCACTCATGGCGAGAACGTCTGAACCGGTATCAAGCTGCTTTTCAAGAAATTGTTCCAAAGGTACGTCGCGGCCTAAGTCATGTACATCCCAACCAGCCACATCAAACATCATTTTAACTAAGTTCTTGCCAATATCATGCACATCGCCCTGAACACTACCTAGTACGACTGAAGCACGCGGTCCTTCATCCTCAAGAATAATATGAGGTCTAAGGATATCAAGGCCTGCATACAGTGCGTCTGCACACATCAAAACTTCAGGTACAAAATATTCATGAGAATCAAATAATTCACCGACCTTCTCCATACCAGCAGCCAAACCATCCATAACCGCTTCCATGGGTGTAATGACATCAGGGTTATCTAAAACTTTTTGGGCTGCATCCCGGGCATCATCTTCTTCATACTCAATAACTGCCTCTTTCAACTCTTCAATCAACTCTTCTTTTAGCGCCATTTTAGTTTTCCTCCATTACATTCTTTTACTTGCAGCGGTTGGTTTCTTGCCATATTCTCGAATGGATCTTACATATGTTTCCATATTTTCTTTTTTGACATCAGGCCAGATATCACACCCTGGCCAAACAGCGTCCACTCCATCTTCAATACACTTCTTAATGACATTTTCCACTTCACCTTGGTCTTCCATAGTGGTTAATGTTCCATAAGGGTCGAAATTACCCAGAATTAATGCATCCTCTCCACATTTTGCTCTGGTTTCAGTGACCGTATTCTTCTGGTCAACACTCAAGGCATCAGCCCCACATTCATGCATCATTTCAATAATCATATCCGTTGAACCACAAATATGATTAACAGTCGGAACATCTATGGAATCAAAGACCTTGGTGAGATTGTCTTTAATCAATGATTTCCACATACGAGGTGACAAAAGGTCAGTTCCAGATCCCATTTCACGCACATTGATAAAATCAACACCAAGGTTTTGGTAATGCTCACAAAGATCTATAGTAACCTGTGTACATTCAGCCAAAAAGTCTGCTATTTGATCTTTTTTCTTCTTTAAACCCTTCAACAGAATATCGAGCTCCATTATTTGTCCGGCAAAGGTAAAAGGACCAAGTACCCAGGCACCAATGGCGAGATCCGGAGCATCTTTTTTAAGTATTGCAAAGGCCTCATCAACAACCTTCATCCTGCCCTTACTCATGTAGTCACTGGGAATGTCAATTTCATCCAGATCCTTCCATTTATTAGGCACAGTTGGGTAAATAATACCTTCCGCACCATCGTATAAGCTGATACCGCGTCCCATGGCTTCAGCAACTAATGCCATGTCATAAGGAATGACCAAACCATCCATTTTAAAAATCCGGGCAGTTGTAAGGGCTGCCCCAGCCATAAGTTTTGGGTCACTATGAATTTTGGCAAATTGAGTACCCATTTCTTCAATGGCCTGCACAGTGGCTGCACCCATGCCACTGAAACATGGCATGGTGTCTATTGGTTCCTTTTTAAAAAACCTCTCTACTCTTTCTTTTCCGGTTAACTCAGACATATCTCCTCCCGTGCTATTTAATATTTTAACTTTTTAGTAATTAT
>PJEL010005484.1_pt1 | contig 10244 bp, 5 predicted proteins | sample 1853271 | NCBI WGS metagenome assembly PJEL01 (sample SAMN08108733, study PRJNA415343) | Invertebrate metagenome, whole genome shotgun sequencing project. | host: Globobulimina | place: Sweden: Gullmar Fjord | collected 2015-08 | reverse complement strand
GTACTTTTCTTCTTCTTCATGTGGTTGCATTATATGTAATATCTTTTTTTTTGCAGATTTTTTAGGTGGGATTTTCCATTTCGAATTAATTTGCGCAAAACAATTAATTAATTTCTAAAATCTTTTAATTAATTTGCCCAAAACAATTAATTAATTTGCTCAAAACAATGGCTAAATCCTATTTTTTCCCTCTATTTTTTGAATTAATTTGCGATTTTAATTGAATTAATTAATTTGCGATTTTAATTAATTGTTTTCCGCAAAACAATTCAAAATAATTAATTTGCGTAAATTAATCCAGAATATGTGAGGGATTCTATGAATTATGTCGATACAAACGATATTCCTTTAGCATCGATCTTTTTTCTTGTTCCAGATATTTTCCTATTTCTTGTCTCATATTTTGCTTTACGCAACGTAGTTGTCAGAAATATCCCGTCGTTCTCTATCAAAAATGTCAGTGGCTTTCTATGATGCGGAATTGCCTTCAATATATATTTATCCTTTTCACTCATGTCATATTTGGAAAAAATAAATGTATTTCCTTTTCGTCGTACAAAATTATGGGAATCCGACCCTACTTCATATATTATCATCCCATGTGCTGTATTTTTAAATGACACTGTGACAGCGTATTTTTTATATTTCACCAACATCCCTCTTTTCCCGATGAACATTCCATCTATCATAATATGATACGAATCGAACCGTTCCTTTCTATAAGCGACATGTATGACATACATCATAATCAATCCGAGATATATTAATGACAAAGCTGCTGTAAATGGCGAAAGATAATACATTATACGGATGTATCAGAAATTTACAAACTTCACCCATACAGAATCTCGTTCTCTTCCAGCATATAATTGTATTTTCGAGTTTTCTACAGATGAACTAAGAAAATTATCGCGATATCGTATACAGTATTGGTCTGTCGCGCGATCGTAACATTTGGATAATGTTGTTGTAGCCTCTCCTTTGTCTCCATCGAATAGGAACTCATGATCAGTCTCGTGGTATTTCAAATATATATTATTCGAACCCTGTGTTTTATATATTTTCATTTCATTACCTTCAAGTTTCATTACAATTTTCGAAGCGTTCTTTTTATCTGCCACCAGCTCCATACCACCCTTTTCGAAAATATGTAACCATCTTCCTCTGATACGCATCAATTGATGCCTGGGGCTATAGCTCTCTCTCTTTTTAACAACTAGGTAAATTATCACTACTGTTATTGCTGAGAGGGTCCAAAAAAATACTTCTATATGTTGCCGTTTCCTAGGAGAAGCGTTCTGATACGAATAAGATGAAAATGACGCATGCTCCGGTCTATGTCTCCCACTCCCTACTTGCATAGCTCCTGCTTTCGATTCTATCGCAGCCGACAATGGCTTCTTAAATAGATACATTCCCAGACCGATCAATATTATGAGTCCGACGATTCCTAATATTAGAGGCATCATTAAAGCAGAAGTCCATGTTTTACTAAGAGCATCTGCTCCCTCTAGTCCTGTTTTCTCAATTTGCTCTACATCTTGTAATGTACTTGCCTTCTCTTCTGTTTGTTTCTGTTCTGTTGTCAGTTCTTGTTTCACCTGAGTTACTTGTAACCCAGTAAATTTCTGAACAATATCAGTGGATAATCCAGAGGTTGTCACCACATCTGATGTGGTCTTGCTCATAAAATCCATATTGATACCGGCTATATTTATATTTCCAGATTTCGACTCAGCTCCCTGTAATGTATAATTTTGATTAGCAACTAGAGTAGTCTGGAGATCTGATACGGTTTCTGATACTTTAGTAGTAGATACAGATTCCTCAACCCTATTGTTCAGAGTGGTTCCGATATCGAGTCCCATATGTTCAGAAATAGACGTATCTCGGGATGAACTTGCATCAGATCCAGTTACACTCGCTCCAAGTGAAGTTAATACATCAGATACATCTTTCCCTATCTCAGAAAATATTTGTTCCCCATCAGAATTCAATTGGTCTTGTGTTGCTCCGGCAACTAAAGCTATCTGATCTTTGATATTTTGTGTTAAATCCTGTACAAGAGCGTCTTTTTGTGTAGCATCAGACAACATAGACATATCTATTGTAGCGTCTGCCTTCATTTGTGTATCTGTTATGTTAATATCTCCAGAATCACTGGTTATTTTCCCGATAGTCACATTTTGATTTATTAATGTACCAGAAGAAGCTGTTGTCATTTGTTTGTTAATAACAGAAGTGGCTATTTTATTGACTATCTCTGTAGCCTTGGTTAGTTGTGTTTTATACATGGTACTTTGTTCAAGTATCGTGTCTTGTGACATTGTAGATGACCCTTTCCCCATTTTTATATATAATATGATGAGATTTTCCGATATAAAATCGAGAAAATAAAAAATAACAACGAGCTAATAAAAATATTAATAAAATTTATTTCTGATAATTTATCAATACTAACCTAACTAACACAAACTTTTTTTCAATTAAACTCAACCACATTCTATAATAAAATATATTAATCATGCCAGCAAACAAAAGAAACTCAAGAGGAAGAAAATCGAAAAATGCAGCCAGAAAATCGAAAAATGGTGCCAGAAAATTAAAACGCTCCAAAGCAAACTCTACCATGGTAGCTGAAGCTAAAAGAGCAGCTGAACACAGAAAACAATTAAGAGAATCAACTGCTAAAAAGACAGCAAAGCCAGTTGTAGCAAAAACATTCAAAAGCACCAAATACGCTGTTGTCCGTAGCGGTTTCACTTTAGTGGAAATCGATGCTCCTAAAGTAACCTGTATCGATATCTTAGGAGGATTGATATCAACGTTCGCGGTGAATAAAGAACCAGTTGTAGCAAAAACATTCAAAAGCACCAAATACGCTGTTGTCAGTAGCGATTCCAGTTTAGTGGAAACTGACGCTCCTGTAGTAGCAAAAACATCCAAAAGTACTAAATATGTTGTTGTTCGTAGCGGTTCTACTTTAGTGGAAACTGACGCTCCTGTAGTAGCAAAAACATCCAAAAGTACTAAATATGTTGTTGTTCGTAGCGGTTCTACTTTAGTGGAAACTGACGCTCCTGTATCAATATCAAAAAGAAGAAGCAAAGGAGGATGGAAACCAAAAAGAAAAATAGTAGAATCCTCTAAACCTGTAGCTGAAAATGATGAGTTCGATGCTCTGGTAAATGCAGCCATAATAGAGGAAAATAAAGCTATTATGGAAAGTATAGATCAGGAAACATGCGATGAAATCAACAGAGTAGTAAAATCAGAAGAAAAGATGCTATCTAAAAAACGGAAACAAAAACCAAAGGATGCCAATAAAACCCACAATACTTGGATTGTTTACGTTAGAGATCCATCAGAGCGTGACCAATGGGGTTTGGAAACTTATAAGGAGAAAGCCACCATTGACTCAATTGAGGGATATTACCGATTCTTTGATAATATAATGGATGTCAACGCATATGACTACTATATTATGAAGAAAGGGGTTAAACCAACATATGAGCACAATCCAGGAGGCGGATTTATTAGTTACAATTTCTATACATATGACAATGATAAAAAGAGACATGAAAAACGAGACAGTAGTAATCCTGCAAAGGGAACTCCAAAGGAAATATTAATGTCAGCTACTGGAAAATTAATCGGAGAAACATTGACAGATATGCAATATTCGTCAGAGATCTTGGGATTAGTTGTTGTTCGTAGAAAATCATATTCAAATGATGCTTCGGTGTCAAGAAACTTAAAGGTATGGCACGAAGACTATAACAACCAAATTCCAATAGATATCGACAATACTCGTTTAGACGATGGTAGAAAACGTAGAGGAAGGCGTGACTCATTTGCGAAAAGATATACTCATTAAGTAAATACCAATCTATAAAAATATCCTATATCGTCATTAAAATTAGACATCCTTCGGGGTGTCTTTTTTTATGGAAAAAATTCCATAAAAAATATTTTGGGTTATAAAAAGTAAAATAGAGAACTGATTACCAATAATATTATTAACAATGAATAATTTTTCCAAAACTCCAATCAAACCAACAATGAATACAAATACCAAATCTATGGAAGCACGCGTAATGAGAGATCTGAGAGCTAGAAAATGGCTGGAATATGGTACCACAGTCATTGAGTCCAAAGAACCTCGAAAACCGCGTAATTCTACTAAGAAAACCAAAAAAGTAAAAATGGTATGGCGTAAAAAGAATCAAATTGTTCCACAAGTAGCCCCAAAGATTCCACGATCAGTTCCTGTGGTTTCTACAAAGGCTCCTGTGGCTCGACGAAGAGGTCGTAAGGTCTGGCGTAAAAAGACTCCTGTTGTTCCACAAGTTATCCCTGTGGTCCAAGAGGTAGCTCCAATGGCACCTGGATTAGCTTATATTAACGCTAGATTTTCTCTAGGCAAAGCTACTTCAGATGCTACAGATGCCAAGATTGTTGCTGCTAAGACTTCAGCGAAAGATTTAACTGATAGATTGGTAAAAGATCCTGTACATTTGGATTTGACACCGTTGGTTCCTAGAACTGTATACTTAACTGCTGTTCAGCCTAAGGAATCATCTGCAATCATCAATAAAATTTTATCACTGTCTCCTCATGTTGACCAACAAGCAGATTCTTTCGCTATTTTAATTAACGAAGCTGTCAGACGAAAAAGTGACGATGATCGATTATCTATTTTGGGAGAGATCCACGAATGGATTCGATTAGGCGCATTTAATCATCCTAGAAATGATCACTTACGTAAGTCTGCGATTAACTTTTCTTTAGGATGTGTGTTCGAGCATCGTTTGTAAAATATATATACCCCAGGTGTTGCTAAACACCCTAACCCACCTATGTAATGAAATTAGACACCTTCGGGTGTCTTTTTTTTATGCAAAATTTCCATACTACAAAATTTACTACGAATAATATTATTAATTTACATTGTATACCAAACTACTAAATTTTCAAACTTTCATATAACTAAAATATTCACTATGTCTTCCAGAAATAGAGGTTATTATTATTCATTAGCAAAAAATTTAGATCCACAGGCTGTAGCCGCGTGTTCCTTGAAATGGCCAAAAGGATCGCGTGATTACTGGAGAACCGAATATAACCGAATATCTAGTAGATATCAATCACATAATATCCCAGAGGAAAAAAGTAATGATGTTGCTATTCCAAAAGGGTTTATAATGGGGGATCGATTGAGAGTATCTACGTGTTCAGAGTGTCCTATATGTACCGAGTTTATGATGTTCGGAGCATCGGTACACTCTTCACAAAGATTGGTTACTTCGCAGTGTGGTCATACATATCATCTAAAGTGTATCCAACAGTGGGTCCGAATTAGCGAAACCTGCCCATGTTGTCCTCAATCTAGTCCTATGGTTCTTGATGGTTGTATGATAGCAGGACCTGTATTTTTAAGAGAAAAGAGAAAAGAAATAAAGATTATCATGAAACGAGATGAACTAGAGTTACAGGCGGACGCTCTAGCTACCCTTATAATAACAACCGGGAGAGAAACCGGTGATGATCGGAATGCGAATTTACGTGCAGCACATAGTTCTGCTAGGAGATGGGTGAGAAGTGCTCCGAGTAATGCTAAGGGGAATGAGCGTGCTAGTATCCTATCCAATTTATTAACTAAATTCCTGCTTGCGCGATAAATATTAACAAAAACAAAAAACAAAAAATCAGGTGGTTATCACTGCTACTAAAACTAGGCATCCTTCGGGATGTCTTTTTTTAATGCCATTTTTTGTATGATATGTAATTAATATTTTTGTAATTTCAAATTTTGTATGATATGTAATTAATCTTTTATACTCGATTTCATATAGATCATGCCTAGACTCGAGCCGATAGTACATAGTGATAATATACGCGGAAAGCAGTTAGAATATTGGATGACAAGCCAAAAGGAAGAAGAAAAGAGTAACGGATATTATCCATACCAGTTTTTAAATCCGAATCGTAACTGTACAGTGCGATGGATGATACAGGAATTAGAAAACCACAGACTACCATACAATATAAACGACAACAAGAATAAATTAATACAAACCCTAATGATGGAAAACCCATATAGATATTTTCCTTGTCTTTATAAGCGTAAACAGATAGAAGAGCTATGTGGCTTGAATAGGGTCCCGAAATACAGTAGCAAGGAGAGAATGATCAGGGATATATGGCAGAAACCATCTCCTATTTTATTTCTACGCGGAACACCAAGATACAAAAAAATCTCTCGGGATAAAAGACTTCTTCCTGCAAAAACGTCAGAGGGTAACTCGGAATTAAAAATGAAACACGACGCAATGATTGATTTTTTAGATGTCGATACCGTAGAAAGTCTTACTCAGCCCAAATCTATACAAGAAGGTGCTTATGCGGACCCATATGAATTATTTGTTTCGACAAAACACCCCAAAAATCATTGGATGCTACGAGAAGACGAGAATGCGATGCTACATGGTTATCATTTTCATGACCTACAAAATAAATATAAAAAATGTACAAAGCTGTGGATGCTAAAGGAATTGAGAGAATTGGGAAAAAATATGCCACCAACAACAAAGGTCGATAAACTACGGCAGATCCTGATGAGTATCAATAAACAGCGATATTTTGGATGTAGATATACAAAGCCCCAGTTGGTGAAGCTATGTAAGGAAAATGACAAAACGTGTACTGGGAATAAAAACGCATTGGTAAAGGAAATAGCGTCAGTAAAACATCCCCGACTGGTTTTAGGACAACCGCCAGAACCATATGATACAAAATTAGAACCAGCCATTCCAATGGAAAGTAGAGCAGAATATGAAAAACGTCTTCGAATTATAGAAATGATAGAAGGCAAAATACCAAAAGAATCTGACCCAATGCGGAGAAGAGCAGTGGTGACCAAAGTAAAACGAAAAAGTCTACCTCGTCAACAAAGGATGTCAGAAAGGGCTCAGATTATTAAAGAAGAGTCTGAATCTGAAGAATACGAGTCAGAATCAGAAGAAGAGTCTGTATCTGAAGAATATGAATCTGAGTCAGAATCAGAAGTAAAGCCACCAGCCCAAAGACCATTGGCTCAGCAAAAAATGACTGACGATTTTCTAGCCCTACTTGAGGAATCGGAAGAAGAAGCTCCTCGGATTATTAAAGAAGCCCCTCGGATTATTAGAGAGGCCCCTAGACTGATTAAAGAGAAGCCAGTATTAGTCAGGCGTGAGATTAATGCAATGAAGGCAGAAACCGGTAATAAATTACAAGTATTAAAAGCATCTGAAGAATCTGAATCTGAATCCGAATCAGAATCAGAAGACCCAGAAGAAGAACCAGAAGAAGAATCTGAATCTGAGGAATATGAAGAGCCTGCGATAGTAGCGCCTCTAAAGCGCAAATCCAAAAGTCCACTTTATCATAAAACGATCGCTTTAGATTTCTTAAACATGCTAGAGGACGATGAATCAGAGGAAATTATACCAACAGTGGTGCATCCCAAATCTAAACCCAAATCCAAAACCCCGCCAATCGTAAAGAAGAAAACTACAGTCGATATAGAGGAACAATTGGAAGCCAACGTAAGAGGAAGTAAATCACGATCCGAGAACGCGTATTATCAATTTGTGAAAGCAAAGAGGCCAATATTCGCAGCAAGGGCTAATGAAATAGACAACAAGGCTATAGATTTTTGGGAGAATGCATACCGTAAAGGGGGTGCGGATGAAAAACCAGAAAGGAGAAGCACATCACTATCCGAAAATGAGTATCAGCAAATAGTGAAGAAGAATAGACCTAAATGGGCAAAAATTGCAGAAGGAGTGAAAGGAAAGCCGGCAGGTTTTTGGAAAAGCGCATACATGAGAAGACCCCGTGAAGAACGAGAAGATGACCAAAGACCTGATGAGTGGTATCGTCGTATGATCTATGAGAAGAGACCAGATATAGCAAAAGAAGCAGAAAAACATCCTGGGATGTTCGATGGTTTCTGGGGGAAAGCATATCGGGTACTACAAAAAGACGGAATACTATCAAAGTCCGCACCAGATTCTAGAAAGGAACGATTGTCCAAGATATATGACAATATTGAAGAGCCTACGTATCGCAAAATGGTATATAATAAGAATCTAGCATTAGGAAGATTCGCTGATAAGAATACTCTGAAAGAGGCTAATTATTGGGAAAAAATATACAAAGGACTCCAAACAAAGGAGAAGGTATTGCGACAAATGGACAACGAAAGATATTATGAGGAATCAATGGTAAAAGTTTGGGCAGACCAAGCAAAAGCGAGAGAGCGTGATGAATATTCGTCTTCTGAATATACATCTTCCGAATATACTGATGATGAAGCCCCTCAAGGTGACGTTACTGCCATATATCGGGAAAGAGATCGCAGAGAAAATCAGCCACAAGAAAGTATGATGGTCGAGCCTGTTTCATCTAAGGCCAGAATCGAAGAATTTATGGAAGAAGATATGCGAGCAAAAGAAATGGGAACTCCGAATATTCCATTCCAGCCCAGAGTGTCGACCCAGACAGAGTTTGCCAAAGGTTTAGATATGTCTAGGGATAGGATCGAAGCATTTATGGATGAACCATTGCAGCCAGAACCAGTACCACAGTATCCACCTAGAAGAGATGACTACTTGACAAGACAAGCGCCAACACCACAGTATCCACTCATTGTATCTGCGAGAGATGATAACTTGGCAAGGATCCCGTCACGTGATGATAGAGACAATAGAAGAAGAATGGAAATTATTATGGCAGAAAAGTTAAAATCTAAGTCACCAGAAGTGGATTTCCTGGACGAGCACGAATGGTATAAAAAGGTAAGGGCTCTTGGCGTACCACATTTTGCACTGGCAGTATATAATGTTCGCGATAAAGGTAAACATTTTTGGAAAGAAGCATATGATGCATACAATCTATATGCTAGAGAGGAAGAGAAAGCGATAGATATGGAGCACCTAAAAGATGAGGTCACAAGAAATATATACAAAAGGATGGTGAGGAATATCGATAAATCTCTAATTCCTATTATTGAAAAAATTGACCCGAAAGGAAGTACTTTCTTTTGGAGAGAAGCATACAGAGCAGCAAAAATTAATTATACCCTGACCGACACGAGATCCCCACCATTTAATTTCAGTCCTAATGACAAGTGTATAATTTGTGACAGGGACCTTGCAGATGATTTTCCATACCTTAACTCGTGTGGTCACAAATTTCATAATTCCTGCTTATTGAGATGGACAGAAGCTGGCGGTGAGTCGTGTCCAATTTGTTTTAGGATGACATCTGCATTTAAGCCACCGACAGAAACTATTCCTGAGACAAAGCTAAGAATCAAAAACAATCTCAGATCAGTTTTTAAAGGCAAGATTAGAGATGAATTTATCACGGCTCTTGAGAAAAAGAGCGGAAATATGGTATCTATGGGATTAAAGGGAGAAACTGCACAAGGTATGAGAAAAAAGTTGGAACATGCCATATTAGACAAAGTACAGAAAACTAAAGAAATCACAGGCAGCAGACCATTTTCAGCGAGAAGAGATCAGGATCTTATATACAGTGAGGCGGGTCGACAAACCACAAAGGAAATAAGGGACGGGTTTATTAGAAATATGCAGAAAAAGAAAGAAAGGATAAATCTGTGGAAATCACCACCAAAAGGTTCAATCAAAGGCACAAAAACTAGGGCTGAGATAAGGGATGCGTTTATCGCGGGCATTAACCAAACGAAAGCTAGAGATGAAATACGGCACGGAATCATACCAGATATGAATAAACAGGGCCAATCCACGAGACTGTCTTCTAAAAATTCTGTCGAGGGCATGAAAGTAAAATTTATCCAGAACCTACAAAAAGAACCGATACAGATCCAATCATATGCGGGTTCAAAACCATACCCTTCAATGTTAAACCCTGTAGCGTCTATAAAAAGAAAAAGCGACACATACCGTAGAAAAAAATTAGTAAAAGCGGCAAATTTAAAAAGGAAAAGAGCGAGTGAAGACAGAAGGAAAAACTTAAAGATGATTAAGAAGAGTTTAACAACTCTTAAACAAGCGATCGAACCTTTAACTGAAGGATATAAGGATAAAATGCCGATGACAGAAAAGGAAAGACAAGAGGTTATGACATCGTCCCCAAAAGCTGCTCGTGGATCAGTAGATATACCATTAAAATCTGCACGCAAATCGGTTGATATACCAGTCGTGGGTGCTAAA
>PJEL010005483.1_pt1 | contig 10246 bp, 11 predicted proteins | sample 1853271 | NCBI WGS metagenome assembly PJEL01 (sample SAMN08108733, study PRJNA415343) | Invertebrate metagenome, whole genome shotgun sequencing project. | host: Globobulimina | place: Sweden: Gullmar Fjord | collected 2015-08 | reverse complement strand
AATTAAACCTTAAGAGGCACAGTAGTTGCTTAAAAATGACTACAAAAATAAAGATGTGTGTCCTGCACTAAGGAGAAAATAGAGATATTTTAACACTATGGAACTAAAAAACAAGAAAGTTCTCGTTACCGGGGTAGATGGTTTGATCGGAAGTCACCTTTCCTTTCTAAGAGCCAGAGCAACGGTCATACAGGGGATCGAGATAGGTGAAGACACTGTGATAGGTGCAGGCACAGTGGTAATTAAAAATGTTATGGATGGAGTATTAGTCAAAGGGACACTTACAAAATGAGGACCTTTATCATCGCAGAAGCAGGTGTAAATCACAACGGTGATCTGGGGATCGCTAAAAAGCTCATTGATGCTGCGGCAGATTCAGGTGTGGATGCAGTAAAGTTCCAGACATTTAAGGCAGAGAAACTGGTCTGTCCTGATGCACCTAAAGCTGATTATCAGATCGAGGCAACAGGCAGCAGCGACACACAGTATGATATGCTGAAAAAACTCGAACTGAGTTCTGATGCCCATACAGAACTGATCAGCCATAGTAAGAAAAAGGGAATAATATTTTTATCTACTGCCTTTGACCTGGAGAGTATTGATTTTCTTAATAAACTCGGGCTTGAAATCTTTAAGATTCCTTCCGGTGAAATTACTAATATGCCATACCTGAAAAGGATAGGCAGATTGCGGAAGAAAATAATTATGTCTACCGGCATGGCAGACATGGTCGAGATAGAAGATGCCCTTGGCGTTTTAACAGAGGCCGGTACTCCAAAAGAAGAAATTACAGTCCTCCACTGCAACACGGAATACCCGACACCTTTTGATGATGTAAATCTGCTGGCCATGCTTACCATAAAAGAAAGATTGAAAATAAAAGTGGGTTATTCGGATCATACAACAGGTACTGAAGTTCCTGTTGCGGCTACAGCACTCGGTGCAACAGTTATAGAAAAACATTTCACGCTTGATAAAAACATGACAGGACCTGACCATAGTGCTTCTTTGGAGCCCCATGAGTTGAAGGCTATGGTCAGGGCAATAAGGAATATTGAAACTGCATTGGGTGACGGGATTAAAAAACCTTCGCCTTCTGAATTAAAAAATAAGGATGTGGCCCGCAAGAGCATAGTCGCATCAAGGAACATAAAAAAAGGAGAATTTATATCGGAGGAAATCATTACCACCAAGAGACCGGGGACAGGTATCAGCCCGATGGAATGGGACAATGTGGTAGGTAAAGCAGCTGTAAAGGATTTCGAAGCCGATGCCCTGATAGAAATCTAATATTATGAAGAATGAGATGACAGAAGATCTAAAAGCAATAAATCCAAAGGAGCACCACAATTACGTTGCCTTCTTTCTCACACTGGCGTGTAATCTCCGCTGTCCCTACTGCATCAACCTGCATAACGGAGGATCAAGATATAAAAAAGCAAAAAGAAAACATATGGATGCAGACGCCTGGATCAAGGCGGCAAATCGGCTGGTTTTGAGAGATGATCTGCCCCTTTCTCTTCAGGGAGGCGAGGCGACGCTTCATAAAGGCCTTTACAGGTTTGTTAATGAGGTAAAGGAAGTGATTAAGATGGATTTGTTGACCAACATGATGTTCAATGTAGACGAGTTCATTGAAAATGTTCCGGTGTGGAGATTTGACAGAGAGGCCCCTTATGCCGCAATACGGGTCAGCTATCATCCGGGACAGAACGATATCGATGATCTGATCAGGAAGACATTTAAACTCCAGGATGCAGGTTTCAGAATCGGGATTTACGGTATTGAACATCCATCAATCATTGACCATATTATGGAAACAAAAGAGAAGTGTCTGAAGATTGGGATTGATTTCAGGACCAAGGAGTTTCTGGGAGAATGGGAAGGAAAACTCCACGGTAAATTCAAATATGAGGGGTCTATCTGCAGTGATGAAATGAAGCACAGTGAATGCAGGACGACTGAAATAATCGTTGACCCCGGCGGGTATGTTTATAAGTGTCATTCAGACCTTTATAACGGAAGAAATCCCTTTGCCCATATACTGGATGATGATTTTAATGAGGACAAAATTGAAGAATTCAGGCCCTGTGACTTCTATGGGGATTGTAATCCCTGCGATGTGAAAGTCAAGACAAACAGGTTCCAGGTCTTCGGCCATACAAGTGTGGAAATAAGGAATATAAGAGCAAAAGCGGAAAAAGAAGGCTTAAAGGAAGTTGTGACTAATAATGGATAAGTTCTTGATAGACAGTCATAAATTATACTGGCATCTGGACAAGGTTGCAGAGTGGCAGGGGAGCAGGATCATCGCGCCCATTTATGTTGAGATCAGTCCGGTCTCATTCTGCAACCACAAATGCATCTTTTGCGGTATCGACTTTGCAAGAGACAAGGGCTTTAAGCTGGAAAGGGAAGCTCTCTGTAAAAGACTTCAGGAGATGGGAGAGGCAGGTGTAAAGAGTGTAATGTTTGCAGGGGAAGGCGAGCCTCTGATGCATAAAGACCTGCCGGAGTTTATCAGGATTTCGCACAATAACGGAATGGATGTTTCTGTGACATCAAACGGGACACTGGGAAATTATGATTTGTGGAAAGAAATTCTTCCTCATCTTACCTGGATACGCTTCAGTGTGGATGCCGGGACTGACGAAGTGCATGCCGCAGTGCATAGAGTTCCGGAGAGTATATTTGATAAGACAATAAACAGTATAGAAAAGGCCGTTGAAGTAAAAAAAATATACGGCCTTGGGGTAACTATCGGGGTACAGTTCCTGATCATAGATGAAAATGTACATGATATTGAAAATGCCCTTGCACTGTTTTCAAAAATAGGGGTTGACTATGTAAGCCTGAAACCTTATTCGCTTCATCCACAGATGCTTAAAAAAAGAGACACTGTTTACGCGGATGATGTAATTAAACACATAGATGAAATAGTTGACCTATACAGGATGAAAACCGGCATGAACATCATCTTCAGAAAAGAGGCTTTAAAAAAATATATGGAAAAGGCAAAAATGTTTCAGCATTGCTGCGCACTTCCTTTCTGGGGATATATATCCACAAATGGAGATTTCTACACATGCAGCGTTTTTATAGGAGATGAGAGGTTTAAAACAGGAAATATATATGAGAATGGAATGGAACATATTTTGTTCGGAGAAAAGAGGAAACAGTCAATAAAGTTCGGAGAGGAAGGGCTTGTTATAAAGGATGAATGCAGACTGAACTGCAGGATGGCGCGGATAAACGAGTTCCTTGAAGTTATTGAAAATAAACCGGAGCACGTAAATTTCATATAGGAGGCAGCATGGCTACAAAAGTACTCATAATTAAACTCGGTTATTCAGAGACATTGGACAAGGAGATAGGAATAATTCCGAGCCTGGGGGATGTCCTGAGAACTACCCCGATTCTATGGGGCGTTAAAGAAAGGTATCCCGACAGTCATGTAACATGGCTCGTTTCCAAGGAGGCGAAGCCGCTGCTTTCAGGAAACAAGTTTATTGACAGGCTGATGATATGGGACGAATTCGTTCCGTTTCAGCTGATGAGAGAAAAGTTTGATGTAATGGTGAATCTTGAAAAGATCCCGGGTGTCTGTGCGCTTTCCGACATGATAGATGCGTGGGTCAAATACGGATTCCGGTTTGAAAGCATCAGCGGTACGTACCATGCATATGAAAAGGGGCTGAACTTTATTGACTATATACAGGAAAAAAGCAGAGGCAGGAAGCCTTCTGACTACTGGCAGAAGTTCCTTGTAGAGATGATCGGAGTTGAGTGGAAAGGGCAGGGGTATGTACTGGGATATGAGCCGAAAACAGAGGAAAAGTATGATATCGGCTTTAACTACAATGTCGGAAGGAAATGGCAGACAAAGGCAATGTCCGTTGAGAAATGGAAGGAACTTGAAAAACGGTTAACAGATCAGGGCTATAGTGTGTCGTGGCAGGAGGGAATGAAAGACCTTAACGATTATATGGACTGGATAAGTTCCTGCAAGCTTATTATTACGCAGGATAGCCTTGGGATCCATATCGCACTTGCTCTGAAGAAGAAGGTGATCGGGCTTTTTGGTCCCACAACTTCAAAGGAAATATACCTGCATGGTTTCGGCAAGGCCGTATATGGAAAACAGGAATGCCACATGAAGCCATGTTATTTGCCGGACTGTTTGACAGGTCTGAACTGTATGAACTTTATTGATATGGATGAAATTGTGGAGGCCGTTGAGACGGTCCTTAACAGAGTGTCATTAAAAGAGACTGCACTGAAAATTACAACTTAAATTGTATGTCGGGAGGACATATGCTTGAACTGAAAGAGAGAGACAAATCAACAGAGATAAGATTAAGTGAAAAGGCAAACCAGATACGTAAGGACGTAGTGGAGGTTGCTGTAAGAAACAACACAGGACATATAGCACCGTCTCTTTCCTGTATTGATATTATTACTGCGCTCTATTACAGGATAATGAATATCTCGGATGATCCCCAATGGGAGGGCAAGGACCGGTTTCTCCTTTCAAAGGCCCATGGCTGCTACGGTGTTTACTCGATCCTTGCGGACATCGGTTACTTAAAACGGGAGGAGTGGGAGAATTTCAACAAGGGCAGTTTCCTGAAGGGATGTATTGAACAGAGCCCGGAGCACGGGATTGAGGCGAGCAGCGGTTCACTCGGACACGGCCTGCCTATAGCTGTCGGCATGGCCTTTGGCGCGAAACTCCAGAAAAAGGACTACCGGGTTTATTGTGTGATAGGAGATGGTGAGATGCAGGAAGGCTCCATGTGGGAAGCAGTGCAGTTTGCCGTCAAATATAAACTCTCGAACCTGACGATTATTATTGACAACAACAGGCTCCAGGCAATGGATTTTCTGGCGGAAGTCCTTACGATTGAAGGGAGAACGGATGATCTCCAAAGAAAGTTCGAGGCCTTTGGGTACGAGGTGAAGACATGTGACGGACATAATGTTGATGAGATCGTTTCTGTCATTGAGGATTGGAAGAAAGGATGGAAAGGCATGGACACCCCCCAGGTCCTTGTGGCAAACACGGTAAAGGGCTATGGGCTGACATGTATGGAGAATGTGGCCAAGTTTCATTTCCGCCTCCCCACGGAGGAAGAGCTGAAGGAGGGGAACCGTTATGAATAACGAAGGGAACTACAGGAAGGAGATCGTAAATTCGATCATCCCCTACGCGATAAAGGACGAGAGGATTGTACTGCTGATATGCGATATGGGCTTCGGTGTTGCAGACAGCTTTGCAAGGGAATTCCCGAACAGGGTCTTTAACATGGGCATTATGGAACAGGGGACGGTCGGGATAGCAGCAGGTATGGCAAAGACGGGAATGATCCCCATTGTCTATTCCATTGTGAATTTCCTCGCGTTCCGTGCGCTGGAGCAGATCCGTAACGATGTGGTCCTGCAGGAAGAGAATGTGAAATTCATCGCAACAGGGGTGAATAATTATTTCAAGTTCCTCGGCCCTTCGCACTACTGCGGCCAGGATGATAAAACCCTTATGAATTTAATCAACATGAACGTGTTCGATCCATACGAAATGAAAGAAGATAACTTTGAAGGGATGGTCAACGAATGGATGACCGACACAAAAGCAGGATATATCAGAGTATAACAGTATCTTTTAATCCTGAGAGGGAATAATGCAAGAATTAATACTTGACGGACATAAACTTCAGTGGCACAGCGAAAGGGTAGAAGCATGGCTTAATGGTGAGAGGATTGCCCCCATAACCATTGACATGTCTTTGACAAGAAGATGCAGTTATAAATGTGTTTACTGCTATGGACAGCTCCAGACCAATGAGGAAAAGAGGATGAATAAGGACGTGATTTTCAGGTTTCTTGATGATGCAGCTGAAATAGGAGTGAAAGCCGTGAGTTTTGTCAGTGACGGAGAAAGTACATGCAGTCCCCATCTTTATGATGCTGTTTTGAGGGGCAGGTCCAATGGTCTTGACATGGCGTTGGGCACTAACGGGTATATGTTAAAAGATGAGCGCCTGGAAGATATCCTGCCCTCACTTACGTACCTCAGATTTAATATTTCAGCAGGAGAGCCTCAGAGATATGCTGAAATCCACGGCTGTAAAACAAGTCATTTTTACAAAGTAATTGAGACTATTAAAAAGACGGTTAAGATCAAGAATGAAAAGGGGCTTCAGGTAACAATAGGCCTTCAAATGGTCCTTCTTCCGGAATTTTCCGACCAGATCATACCTCTGGCAAAGCTCGGGAAAGAGCTCGGTGTTGATTATCTTGTAATTAAACACTGCAGTGACGATGAAAACGGGAGCTTGGGGGTTGATTATTTAAAGTATCAGGATATGATCGACATCCTGAAATTGGCCGAAACATTTTCTGATGATAAATATATGGTGAGGGCCAAGTGGTCAAAGATACTAAGCGGTGGAAAACGAAAATACAGTCAGTGCTACGGGCCACCTTTCATAATGCAGTTTTCGGGCTCCGGACTTGTGGCGCCCTGCGGCATGCTCTTTAACTCCAAATACAAAAAATACCATATCGGCAATATTGCGGATAGATCATTTAAGGAAATATGGCAGAGTGAACGTTACTGGGAAGTTATAAAAATGATAGCTTCCAAGGATTTTGATGCAAGGAAAATGTGCGGTTCATTATGCCTTCAGCATAAGGTGAATGAGTTTTTATGTGACTTGAAAAATAAAAAGACCAGTCTTGTCGATCTTGTAATTAATAAACCTGAACATGTTAATTTTATTTAAATTAATGTATTCATTAAAGCGATGACTGATGCGTTGTAAATACTGCGATGTACAGCAGAAAGAATATGTTATGAAGTCGTCAGAACGAATTATTGAGGAATTTCATTCTATGGCATGTATCGGCGCTACATCAATTCAGAATTGCAAGAGACGCTCGGTTTATATATCCAACAGTTTAATGAAAAAAAGAGTCCAGTATAGTGTGAATGTGAGGTATAGTTGATGAATGTAGATGTTACTAATACCAATAAGGTTTTGATCCCTTGCGATTCGGAAGTTTGTTCTGGATGTGACCTTTAATGAAACAGGAGAGAATAAGATGGAAAGCCAATTAATGAATACCTATAAAACACTTAATAAATCCCACAATGGAGTATTCCGGGATGGATGCCTTGATCGTTGGATATTTACATCAATCAGAGAAGCCAGACAGGTAATAGAACAGTGGCTTGAAGAGTACAACACAGTGAGACCACATGGATCACTGAAAGGGAGAACGCCTGTAGTATTTGCAAAACATGAGCGGATCAGCAAAGGTGCTGCCGCATGAAAACGCCTAACTTTGAAACGGGTATCGAAATCTTGGGCCGGTCACAAGCTGATGCAAAATTTACAGCAAACAATGAAAATGTAAAAATTACATATTCTGTTGACAAAAAGATCAAAGGTAGTTATAAAAAATTCTGTGAAGAGCATGGTCTGAAAGTTGTTATTTTTGGAACAGGTAATTATGGTTCTATGGCATTTCACGCACTAAAAGATATTGGGCGGAAGGTGGATTATTTTTGTGATAATAATAAACATAATTGGGGGAAATATTGGAAAGGTTGTAAGATTATATCTCCTGCTGAATTAAAGAAATATTCTGATGCTATTGTAATAATTGCTTCATTGCATTTTCAGTACATGAGAAAGCAATTAAATAAGATGGGTATTTCACGAATATATGACTGTGATTTTCTACTTTATAATCTTGACTTAACTGAAGTCAAGGCATTTGCACCAATTGGTAAGTTAAGTGCAATGCGTGATTTATATATGTATGCCATTAATGAGGAAAAACATTTATTAAAAATCAAAACCCTTGATGTAGTAGTTACTGAGAGATGTTCTTTGCGTTGTTTAAATTGTTCAAATCTTATGCAATATTATAAGAAGCCAAGGGATTGTTCTATCAATTTATTATTAAATTCCTTAAATAAATTCATGCAAAATGTTGATGAATTATATGAGGCCCGTGTATTAGGTGGAGAACCATTTATATATAAAGAATTACCGTTGGTTATTAAAAGACTTGCTTCTTATGATAATTGTTCTAAGATTATTATTTTTACAAATGGAACTATTGTTCCTAAAGATGTAAGTTACCTTAAAGATAAAAAGGTATCTGTTATGATATCAGATTATGGGACGCTATCAAGAAACAAGGTAAGTCTTATGAAGTTATTGGAAAAAATGAAAATCCCTTTTGTTTTAGAAAAGGTAGATATTTGGCAAGATTGCGCGAAGATTAAATATCGCAAACGATCTAAAGACAAGTTAAAACAAATCTTTGGTAATTGTTGCGTATATGATGTTTTAACATTGTTGCATGGAAAATTATATCGTTGTCCGTTTGCTGCTCATGCTGAAAACCTGGAAGCAATTTCTACTGAGGAGCATATTGACTTAATAGAGGAAACGCAGTTAAAAGATAAAATACGTAACCTATCTTCATGCAAAGATTTTATTCAAGCGTGCCAATACTGTAATGGTAGGGATTTTAATGTAGGAAGTGTGCAAGCCGCAGAACAATTATCTGATAGAGGTGTTTTATGTTAGTGTCTATAATTGTACCTATATATAACGCAGAGCCATTTTTATCAAAATGCGTTACAAGTTTATTAAATCAAACTTATCGTGATATTGAGATTATTCTTATCAATGACGGGTCAACTGATAAAAGTTTTATTATTTGTAAGCATTTTGCCATACTTGACAAGCGAGTTAATATACTGGATCAACAAAATCAGGGGCCATCAGTTGCAAGAAATTTAGCTATAGATATTGCTAAAGGAAAATATATTATGTTTGTGGATGCAGATGATTTCTGTGAACCAGATATTGTTTCGTCATTAGTAGCTGCGATAGAGCCTGAACATGTAGGATTAGCAATTTGTAGTTATATGAGCCATCTCTTCGATAGGGATAGGGAATTAATGTCCGATTGCCTTAAAATGGAATCAGGTCAAAAAGCAGTTGAGAAAATCACTGATTTAAGGACACTTGATTTATCAAATCATCAGGCAAAAAGTGCCAGAACCCATGAAATATCTACTATTTGGGCGCGGTTATATATTACGGAAGTTATTAAAAAAAACCATTTGTGGTTTAACACGTTTTCATCTAAGTGTGAAGACATAGAATTTAATATGATTTATCTAAGTTATATTAAAAATGTTTTTGTATTGGATAAATGTTTATATCATTATCATGTAAGTACTATCCAAAGTGCTCAGACAATATCTGATAAAATTAATACGAATTGGCGTGGTATGATAAATAATTCATACAATAAAATTTATAGTGCATTCTCTGGAAAAAAAATGGATTATTTAAACTTTTATTATTCATATATTTTCATGGGATATCTTATTAGGCTGTTTCAAGTGGGAAGCCCTGTGGCATTTAGAGAAGCATTATCTGAAGTTGAAAAAGTTGCTAGGTCTGTGATTTTTAAAAATTGTATGAATTATTATTGCAGGCCAAGTGATGGCAGCCGATTGTTCCCCTTTTTCCTTAAAGTAAATTTGTTTTTTCCTGCGGCTTTAGTGGCTAAGATTCGTTTGCTTAAAGTGTTTTATAGCAACAAACCTATTCGGCAATGGTGTTTTTCAAGAGATAAATAGAAATGAAACCGTACGCTTCCCCATTAAGTAGACACTTCCTCACTCAGTCTAAATGAAGGGCAGGGATGGGGATGGTTTATAAAATATGAGATTGATAACTTGAAAATGATGGAGCATGACAAGAGTGCCATAAACTTAATAATTAAACATAATGACGAAAAAAAATAGTATAGAGTAATGAGGCATTAGAATATCAATGAAAAAAACAGCGGCAATAGGGCCAATAGATGCCATGAAACAATTATTTCAGATAGAGGAAGCGTGCAGGTCTAATGACCATAAAATGGTTATGTCATTGCTGAATTCTTTTGATTCTGATGACTTGAGAAGACAGGCGTACCTGAAAATTATTGAATACTATGAGAACAGGTCCCTTTCCCCTGTCGGCTACCTGCTTTTATTTATAAAGTGGCTGATACAAAACAATGACTATAAAACAGCCATGGAATATATAAATAAATGCCGGAAAACGGATGTTGCGGAAGAAAGGTTATCACAACTAATATTTGAGAATGTAATAAAACCGAAGGAGGCTTTTTATAGAGAGACTTTTCATGAAAACATTCAACTGCTGCA
>PJEL010005482.1_pt1 | contig 10246 bp, 10 predicted proteins | sample 1853271 | NCBI WGS metagenome assembly PJEL01 (sample SAMN08108733, study PRJNA415343) | Invertebrate metagenome, whole genome shotgun sequencing project. | host: Globobulimina | place: Sweden: Gullmar Fjord | collected 2015-08 | reverse complement strand
CCAATCCCTTCTACGAAGTGGGCGAAACCCTGCGCGGTCATGAATTCCACTACACCGGGATGCAGTCATCGGATGACAAGAATCTGAAGTTCGCGTTCCGTGTGAAGCGCGGGCACGGCTACGACGGCGAGCGCGATGGCCTGTGCTACCGCAACGTGCTGGCTTGTTACACGCACGTGCACGCCCTGGGCGTCAGCGCGTGGGCCCCGGCACTGGTGAAGGCCGCCGCGAGGTTCAAGGCCGGTAGCTGATCGGCGCATCGTTTACACACCATCATCTCCGCGGGATTTATCTGTTGCAGGAGTCCGATGCACCTCTACAATGGCGACGTGGCGGTTGGAGGGAGCCGGCCACGTTTATTCGGATCGCGGCGACTTCTATAAGGAGAATCGCCATGCCGCACTATGTATGTCTGGTTTCGTTCACGGAGCAGGGGCTGGCCAATCTGGGCACCACCACCAAGCGGGCCGAGGCGTTTGAAGACACCGTGAAGGAGTTGGGGGTCGAGATCAAGTACACGCTGTGGACCGTCGGCCGGTATGACATCGTTCATATCCTGGAGGCGCCCGATGATGACACCGCCGCGAGTCTCGCTTTCAGCCTTGGGGCGCTGGGCAATGTCCGCACGGAGACGCTGCGCGGTTTCACCAGGAAGGAGATGAACAACGTGCTTGAAAAGGTGCAGACGCCTTATGATCTGCTCAAGGGAATGATGAAGTAGCGGCTGCTTCATAATGGAAGCGCCTGCCTGGTCGTCGTGCAGGGAACCGTTGTCCGAGCGGTCCCGCGATGGTTGTTCAAGAGGATCGACGTCCTGTTGGTTGTCGGTAAACGCAGAATCAAATGACTATAGATTCTTCCATCCCGCTGCGCTTCCTTCCCTTAGCGCTGGATATGCGCAACCGCAGGTGCGTTGTTGTTGGCGGGGGGACAATCGGGATGCGCAAGGCGTTCAAGCTCGCGCGGGCCGGGGCCGAGGTGACGATTGTTTCGCCGGTGGTGACCGATGCGCTCAAGGCGCAGGTCGATGCGGGGAGGATTCGCTGGATCGAAGGCTCTTTTGCGCGCGAGCATCTGGATGGCGCGTTCCTGGTCGTCGCGGCCACGGACGATGAGGTGCTGAACGAGAGGATTGTTCAAATCGCCTCGGAGGCGGGGGCGCTGATGTGCGATGCGTCCTCCGCGGAGCGCTCGCAGGTGATCTTCGGCGCGCTGCATGATTCGGAGGAAGAAGCGACCATCGCGGTGTTCACCGGTGGTCGTGATCCTTCACTATCGAGGAGGATGCGCGACCGCATCGCCAAGTTGCTGGCAGAGGACGATGCCCGTCAAACCCGGTCCTGAATTGCGGTGGGATCAATCTTCCAGCGGCTTCACGGACTGCATCTTCGGCGGGTCGGCCGGCGTACCCGAGCTAGGATCGACCTTCACGGCGGCGATTTTCTCCACCGTGTCCATTCCCTCTACGACCTGTCCGAAGCCGGTGTACTCGCCATCGAGGTGCCGGCAGTTTTCGCGGGTGAGGCAGACGAAGAACTGGCTGCCCGCGGAGTTGGGATCCGCACTTCGGGCCGCGGACAGAGTGCCGGGTACGTGCTGGCGATCGTTGAACTCCGCATTGACGGTCCAGCCGGGTCCACCGGTGCCATCGCCTTTGGGGCATCCGCCCTGGATCACGAAGCCGGGTTCGATCCGGTGGAAGGTCAGCCCGTCATAGAAGCCATCGCGGGCCAGCTTCAGGAAGTTCTCAGCGTGTTTGGGTGCAACATCGTTCCAGAGCTCGACCTTGATCTCACCGAAGTCCGTGTTGATAGTCGCCTGGGGGTAATCGCTCATGGTTTTTTCGCGGCTTTCGCAAACGAGGAGAGCGGCGGCGTGCGCGACCCTCGCGCTCAGCCTTCCGCTCATTTCTGAGGCGATTGTAGCCTCACCGCCGCGCGATGTGTGGCTAAGTCGCAAGGCCGATTGATTGCGTCCGGGGCGATTTGGGTTGGAATCACGGCTTACAAGAGCCGGTTCTTCCTAGCGAGGAACGCGCCCGCCGGTGCTTTGAGGGTCTTTTTCCGGCAGTGGTACGGCTTCAACGCGGATCCTCTGGTCCGGTCGGCCAGCCCCCGGTGCCCGTGGCGGAGCGGGCAAGAGTTCGACGGACTGGATCACGGGTGGGTTCGCGGGCCGGCCCTCGGCGAGATCGGCCAGCTCGACATCCGCGATGGCGAGAATTGTCTCGCGGCCGGCCACGGCGTAGCCGAATGCGCAGTAGTGCCCATCCAGTCTTGCCGTGCCTTTGCGCGAGAGGCAGATGAAGAACTGGCTTCCGGCGGAATCGGGATCGGCATCGCGGGCCATGGAGATCACGCCGAGATCATGTGTCAGCCCGCTGGGCTCGATGGGCAGCCAATACCCGGGGCCACCGTTGCCGGTGCCGGAGGGATCGCCCGCCTGGATGACGAAGGGATCGCCATCTCTAGTGAGAGGCACGACGCGATGAAAGGGGATATCGCGGTAAAACCCGCCTTCGCAGAGCTTTATGAAATTCCAGGCGGTGTTGGGCGCGTGGTCCGGCCGCATCGCGAGCCGTATGTCGCCCTGTGTGGTGTGGAGTATGACATCTCGGTCGGGGTAGATGCGGAGACCGGTCAGCAGCCTGTCGTTTCCGGGAGGGACGATTTCGTCCGCGGCCTCCGGATCACGACCGCCTTCGGCTTCGTCGCTCTCAACCGGGGGCGGGGGCGGGAGGAGTTCATCGCGCCAGCCGGTGATTCGGGTGTATTTGGTGCCGTTGGGGCTGAGGGCATCTTCTGTTGTGGGCACCATTCGCGCCAGCATCGGCTGGAGCACGAGAGCCGCCCCGATGGGCTCCTCATCGACCATTAGTTGCAGAAATGCCGCTTGGTTCAGGCGCCAGATATCCGGCAATGTCTCGGCGAGATCCAGCCAGCCGGGTTGAATCTCCACCGGGTTGGCGATTTCGCTCCCATCGGCAGTCAGAAGGGCCAGTTTCATGGTTCCCACGGCCTCCCGGGGGGTGATGGTGACCATTACCGGGCGATCCAAGGGGTTGTAAAGCCAATCGGCGGCAAGAGGAGATTCGGCATGTTCCGCAAGGGCGGCGGCGACCATGCCGATCATGAAAGAGCTGAGCATCGAATGATCCTCCTTGGTGTCTGAACGGCGTATCCTATTCTCTCATGGACGATTCGACCCGAGTTGCCCGTCTTCTTCTGGAGTCAGCCACCACGCTGGCCACGACGTGCAGCGCGCGGGCGATCGTAGTGGCCACGGACGCCCTGCCCGAGGTTGAGGCGGTATCGCCGCGGACGGTGCTGGTGACCCGCACCGAGGCGGATGAGCAGCGGGCGGCGAAACTGGTGGATTCCGCCTTGACCTCCATTCATGTCCCCAACGTCGAGCTTGATCGTCTGGGCCAGGTCAAGCTCTCGGCGATCATCGCTCTTTCGAGCCGGATCATCGACCTTCAGGATTCCGTGGTCTTTCTGACCGGCCCGTTCCGCGCGATGATCGACTCTCTCGTGGTGATGAAGATCGGCTCTGAATACGAGCTTTTCGACACTACGGACCAGCCCAGCATCGATGAGCACATCAAGCGAGCGGTATTCCATCGTGTGCTGACGCTGGCTCTGCAGCTCGGTCAGCACGGTCGCGAATGGCGGAAGATCGGCTCGCTGCTGGTGGTGGGCGATCATCGTCGGGTGTTGGAGCAGGCGGAGCAGATGATCCTCAATCCTTTCAAAGGCTACGATGAAAAGGAGCGGAACATCCTTGATGACAAGATGACGGAGACGGTCAAGGAGTTCAGCGCTCTGGATGGCGCGTTCATCATTCGGGGCAGCGGGGTGATTGAGACTGCCGGGGCTCATCTCAAGGCGGGGGTCAGCGAGGGTCTTCCCTCGGGGCTGGGAGCTCGACATGCCGGTGCCGCGGGGATTACGTCGGTGACAAGATCGATCGCGACAACGGTCAGCGAATCTGACGGTACGGTTCGAGTGTGGCGCGCGGGGAAGATGCTGGCCAGCTTCGAACCCAGTCGGCGGTGAGCTTCGCGGTGTTTCAGGAGGAGATCTTCAATCGAGTTGGGGCGGGCGCAATTGATTTGTGCTCGTGGCGGCGGCAGCTATTGCTGAAACCGGACCGGGCTAGCTGACTTCTTTTGGCAATTGCGGGCGGGAGAGCTGACCAGAGTCGAAATTCACTTCGCTAACCGTTGAGAATCATCCCCTGGAGGCTTGCTTCAGCCGTCAGTTGGTGAGATACTGTCCTGCTTAGCTTGAACGGCCTACCCAGGCCGATGTTATCGGTATATCCCGTCCTCCTCCCCCCAGTTAAAGGGCCGATCATGTCGTTTGAAGCCGCGGTTCACGCCAAGACGATCCAACTCGATCACGCCTGTCTGGATATGTGTGCAACCGCGGGCAGCGGCCACCCCACGAGCGCGATGAGCCTTGGGCAGATTGTCACTGTCCTGCTCTATCACACGATGCGTTGGATGCCGGATCACCCGAGATACCCCAGCTCTGATCGGCTGGTGCTTTCAGAGGGGCACGCGGTGCCGGTGATTTATGCCGCGTTCGCCGACCTGGGCGGGGCGGTGGGCAAGGGTGATGAGCGCCGGCCGCTCAAACCGGAGGAGCTGGCGGACCTGCGTCAGGACGCTTCCTATCTGGATGGTCATCCGAACCCGATGGAGGGGTTCCCGTTTTTCGATGCCGCTACGGGCTCGTTGGGGCAGGGTCTTTCGGTCGCGGCAGGGTTGGGGATTGCCGCCCGCGGGGATGAGCTGGACAAGCGCATTTACTGCATCATCGGCGATGGGGAGTCCCGGGAAGGGCAGGTCACCGAGGCGCTGGATTTCATCATCGATCACAAGCTCGCAAACGTTCTTCCCATCTTCAACTGCAATGGCTTTGGGCAAGCGGACAAGGTCAGCGAACAACAATCGGCCGAGGTTCTCGGGAGGCGTCTGGAGGCGATCGGCTTTGATGTGAAGATTATTGACGGCCACAAGCCGGACAAGATCCGTGAGGCGTTCGAGGCATTTGTCGAGGTCTCCGCGGGCGAGAAGCCGATGGCGGTTGTGGCCAAGACCATAAAAGGCTGGGGCGCGCCGTGCATTCAGGGAGGCGGCTGGCACGGTAAGCCGCCCAAGGGCGAGAAGCTTGAGCAGGCGAGGGAAGAGCTCAACGCCACGGGCGTGGGGCTTACCTCGATGCTCGGCGCCGACGAGTTGCGGATCTATCCGCCGGCGGAATACAAAGCGCCCGATGCGGCGTCCCAAGAGCCGGCGACTCTCAACGAGGCGATGGAACGTCTGGATATGGGTCTGCTTCTCAAGTCCGGCAAGCTGGCGACGCGCAAGGCGTACGGCATCGCGCTTAGGGTACTTGGGCACGCCAATCCCGCGGTTTATTCGCTGGATGCGGATGTAAGGAACTCGACGTTCGCGGAGTGGTTCTGCAATGACAAGGAGCTTGCTTCGCGTTTTGTGGAATGCAAGATCGCCGAACAGAACATGATTTCCGCCGGGGCCGGTCTCGCGGCCGCGGGCAAGATCCCGTTCTGTTCCTCGTTCTCGAAGTTCCTCACGCGGGCTTACGATCAGATCGAGATGGCCATCAACTCCGGTGCGAACATCAACATCGTGGGGAGCCACAGCGGGATTTCGCTCGCCGCGGACGGCCCGAGCCAGATGTCGTTGCCGGATGTGGCGTGGTTCCGCAGTTTCACGACGATCAAGGATCATCGGGGCAACCCGGGCTGTTACCTGCTTCAGCCCGCCGACGCTTACGCCGCTTACGCTTTGACCATGGTGATGGCGGAATACGATGGCGCATGTTACATGCGGACCACGAGGCCGGATGTCGAGTTCATCTACGATGAGAACGCGATGTTCAACCTGGGCAAGTTCGAAGTCCTCACCGAGGGTCGGGACCTGCTCATCGTAACCGCAGGTTACATGGTTCACGAGTGCAACAAGGCTCTGGATGATCTGGACCGGGCGGGAATCGACGCGTCGCTCGTCGATCTTTATTCGATTCCTTTTGATGCGGATACGTTGCTGGATCTTGCCAACGAGAATGGCGGAAACATCATCACCGTCGAGGACAACTACGGCGGCGGTCTGGGTTCGGCGGTGGCGGATGCGTGCACGGAATCGGGCGATGCGTTCACCATCGAGCAGATGTATGTGAAGCGCATCCCGAAGTCGGCGCGGAGTGCCGATGACATCCTAAAGCAGTGCGGGTTGCATCACACGAACATTACATCCAGGGCCGCGAAGATGCTTGGTGTGGTTAGCGTGTGATCTGATGAATCAAACTGAATGCGCGGCGTAGGCCCGGCTGTGCCGGGCGATTGGCTTTCGCGCGCTGGTAGCGCCGCTCTCCGAGCGGCGAGTATTTGGGCGGGCCAGTTGCTGAACAGATGAGGCGGATAGCAGGGGAAAGGCACTCCCGGCTCGGAGAGTCAGGCTACCTCTGTGATCCCGCGTGAGTCCCATCCGCACCTTCGCCGAAGACTCGCCTCCGGAGGACATGGCTTCCGTATCCGCCTTCGGATTACTTGGTAGTCGTCTGGGTGGTTGCCGGTTGCCGAGTAGGTGGCCACCGCGTACAATATTAGTGGTGGCAAACATGACTGATTGAGGTCGGGTCGGCCGTCCCGTCTTGTCATGTTGTGCCGCAATCCAACACGGAAGGGGTTTTTATGAATGAAGGAACACGCTCTTTGACTCCCGGTCGGTCTGCACTCTGGACAATCTGGTGTTGTCTTTTCTGCGTCTCCGCCACAGGATGCTTCCGCGGCACAACGACCAGAACGATCCATTGGCCTGGCGTCACAGCATTCGGGCATGCAAGAGGGCAGGCCACAGATGATAGCGAATTTGAATTCGATCACTTGCGCCTGCGTCCTCAATACCTGACTGGTGAGCATGGTGTGGACGGACTCTTTGTTATTGAGATGCCAGATGGCAAGGTGCTTGCAGTCTTGGAGCTGGATCGCGATCTCGTTGAGGGATACTGCGACAAGCGGGTGGAACTGAACCGCAAGGAGCAGGACGATGCTCGATCTCCCGACGAAGCTTTCTACACTTCCTTAGAGTTTGAGGCCCCCAAGTACATTTTCGATTTTGAACACGGCGATCTCATCAAGATCGTTGCTTCGATTCCGGCTCGATCAAGTCCTCGGGATTGGGTCCCCGCCATCGGCGATCGAGGCGGAGCGAGGATGTACCGTTTGCCGCTGACTTATGAGCAGTTAGTAGAATTACTTGGAGAGCCGCAACACCGCTGGGAGGACAGGTTCGCCTACTTCTGATCTGAGGCAAGAGGCCCGGGGTGGACCACACGGACGACTCCCTTCGGTCGCTGTCCGCGGCACCCCTGGACTTGATCCTCTCAGTGCCACTGCGCCTATGATTTCGCATGACCAAAGTTCACACACTCGATGTCAACTATTTGGGGAAGCCCCAGTCGATCGCTTCGTATCTGCTCGTCGGTGAGGCCGGTCCGGTGATGATCGAAACCGGGCCCGGCAGCAGCGCCAAGGGGCTCACCGCAGCGTTGGCGGAGGTTGGGTATACGCCGGCGGATGTGAAGCATGTGCTCGTGACGCATATTCACTTTGATCATGCGGGCGCTTCCGGCTGGATGGCCCAGCACGGCGCGCATGTATACGTGCACGAGAACGGCTACAAGCACCTCGTCGATCCTTCGAAGCTCAACGCGAGCGCGAAGCGCATCTACAAAGACCAGATGGATTACCTGTGGGGCGAGCTGATTCCGATTCCGGAGGACAGGATCACGGCGGTGAAGGATGGCGATGTGCTGGAGCTTGAAGGCATCTCGATTCGAGCGATCGGCACACCCGGGCATGCGGTGCACCATCATGTGTACACCGCGGAAACGGATGATGGCAAGGTCGCGTTCACGGGTGACATCGCGGCGACTCGCGCTCCGGGTTCGAGGTACATTTCGCCGCCGGTCCCGCCGCCGGAGTTGGATCTGGAGACGTGGCTCGCGAGCATCGAGCGGCCGGAGAGCGAGGGTTTCGATCGTATCTATCCCACGCATTTCGGCGGATTCGACGATGTCGCAGGTCATTTCGCCCAGTTGAAGGTGACGCTGCGCCGGCATCTGGATTTCGTTCGTAAGCTGATGGATGAGGGCGCGGAGCGGCCTGTGATTATCGAGCAATACACCGAGTGGTACGTCGGCGAGGCCCGCGAGGGCGGCGTGCCCGAGGACAAGCTCGACTTCTTCATCAAGTCAATGGCGGACATGAACGTGACCGGCATGATGCGGTACTGGACCAAGCGGGCGGAAAAGGCGACCATGTAGCGATTGGCTCCGCGTTTTCTTGCGGCGGGGCAGGTCGTTTGATCGCCTCTGTTCACAAAGGTGGCCCATGGGGAAATACGGCAAGTGGTACGTATACGCTCAGCATGAATGCCTGTACTTGATCGGGCCGTGCTATTCGCGCGATTACATCCTCCCCGCGATGAGCATGAAGACCTGTCCCAGATGCGGTCAGCCGTGCGATCTGAACTATCGCGACACCTGGGCCCGGGTTGTGCGGAGGAAGGTCAAGGATTCCGCCTGGCATATGCCCTGGACCTGGGGGAAGTACCACTGGGAGTACAAGGAACTGGGACACCTCGAAGACGGCGTGTACGACTATCGCAAGGCGATGCGAAACGCGCAGTCCGATGAAGACGTCGGTTAGAAAAGTAACGAATTGCTATTGAGGAACCACGGCTCTTGGAGCCGTGTGTATTGTCGACCGGTATCGTGAGTTTTGTTTATTTCGAGTCGCGGGCAGTCCTCGCCGCTCGGAGAGCGGGGCTACCAAAGTCGCGTAGGATTCCGCTGCGCACCTACGGGGTGATCTTCGTCTGCTCGCGCGGGATGCGATACATGGTGGGCAGCATGTAGTTGCGGCCGTGATAGGTGTACACCTGCCCGCTGAGCAAAATCGGCATGTCATCGCCCATTGAGCGCAGGCGAAGCTCGATCCGCTGAAGCAGCATGCACGGCAGCAGCAGCATGGAAGGGTCGCCCAATCCTTCGGCATCGGCATCGAATACGAAGATGAACGATCCGCCCACGGTTCGGCGGACCCTCCCGCGCCTGGACAGCAGCGTGGTACCCTCGCGCAGCAGTTTCCCGTCCGCCGGCGATTCGTTTACGCCGAGCGTGGGGTTCTTTCCATCCGACGATCGGCTTGCCACCGGGCCGATGGAGGAATCCAGTTCGCGGATGATGTCCTGTACCGAGTCTTCACCTTCGTTCATTTCAACTGCCGGCGGGTCGGTTTCGAGCGGTTCGGCCTGCGGCTCCCGGTGATCGATCAGCAGCGGGGGGTGGGAAGGCATGAGGAAATTGCGATCACTGTAGATGTAGACCGTGCCCGTCATCTCGAACACGAGCGAGTATTCCGGGGTCGCCTCGATCATCCTCTCCAGTTCATCCAGAAGAGACCCGGGCATCAAGGTCAGCTTGTGGTTCGGCGACTGGCCGTCCTCGGAGTCGATGACAAAGGTCCAGGCGCCCGTGGGCTCATCGAGATGAACCTCACCCACGACCCGAACGAGTTGACTGCCTTCTCTGAGCAGCGGCGCTCGAACGGCCGACTCGTCGGCCTCGGTCACGTTCGGTTCGACCGCCGGGGCGGTCGTTTGAGCCGCGGCGGTCTGCACCACCAGCAGGAGCGTGGCGGCGGCGGTAGCTTTCAGTTTGCACTTCGATGGGGTTGTTGGAATCCCAATCCGCCGGTTTCTCATCGCGTTTCACTCCAATCTGATCCCCCTGTGGGCGGCGTTCCATCATTATCGCATGAGGAGCCGCCGTGGGATAGATCGGCCGGAACCGGGCAAGGACGCCAGCAAACAGGATGCCTGAGTGCGATGGTCGCAGTATCGGGCGGCTTGCCGGTCGGGGTCGCCGGCCCCCAAGGCCCTCTTTCGGTCGTTCATGCAAGTCGGTTATCTTTGGTGCGGGACAAGGGCCCCATGTCGGATTTCAAGCTGTCGTTGTCGCCCTGTCGATGTGGGTTCAGTGGATGGCCATATCACATTGCGAATCGTGTATCTGGTCGCGGTGACCCTCGGCCTTGGACAAGCGGCCGGATGTTCCATGTTTGGCAGCTCAGGAGGCTTCAACCAGCCGCCGACGAAAGCCACGGCCGAGGCGAGTGATCCCACCGGCAGAGCGGTGGTGGTTATCGGTCA
>PJEL010005481.1_pt1 | contig 10246 bp, 5 predicted proteins | sample 1853271 | NCBI WGS metagenome assembly PJEL01 (sample SAMN08108733, study PRJNA415343) | Invertebrate metagenome, whole genome shotgun sequencing project. | host: Globobulimina | place: Sweden: Gullmar Fjord | collected 2015-08 | reverse complement strand
CCAAGAGGTCTTCTTTTAATAGTGTCAAGGCTACAAAAAATATGTTTTTCAATAGGGAAGCATATAATAATATGAAAAAACTGATTGCCCTCACTAAGCCTGATATTGTGCAGGGATTTGGAATTTCAAAACACATATCTTATTCAATTTTCAAAGCAGCCAAGGAAGCTGGAGTGAAAACAGTTATGAGGCTTTCTGATTACGCGTTGCTTTGTCCCTGTTCAACGGCTATAGATGGCCAGGGTAATCTATGTGCTAATTTTGACTGCTCTAAGAATGATTTTACAAAAATACTGAATAAGAAGTGTATCCATAATTCTCTTGTTGCCAGCTTTGTCGGTAAATGTGAAGTTAAAGCTAATATTATGTTAGGTGTTTATAAAAAATATGTGGATTATTTTATTGCACCAAGCCGTTTTATTAGAAATACGTTTATTGAACATTTTAAAATCTCTCCTCAAAGAATTTATTATTTGCCGATTTTCATAGATTTGGAAAAAGAACCAAAGAGCATAGATGAAGGGTTTTTTCTTTATGCCGGCAGACTAAGCAAAGAGAAAGGGGTTTATACGCTTTTAAAGGCATTTTCAAAAAATAAAAAACACAAATTGGTTATTGCCGGTACCGGGCCTGAAGAAATGAATTTGAAAAAATATGCTCAACAAAGGGATATCAATGCTTCCTTTATAGGTTTTCAGGATTACGACAGTCTGAAGGATATTATGAAAAAATGTAGAGCTGTAATTATTCCTTCAGAATGGTATGAGAATTCACCAAATATTGTGTTGGAAGCATATGCCCTTGGCAAGCCGGCAATTGGATCAAATATAGGCGGCATTCCCGAGTTGATTGAAGATGGGCAAACAGGTTATTTATTTGAGATGGGAAATGTGGAGGACTTAGCGGAAAAAATTAAACTGATCCACGACAATAAAAAGATGACCGATGAATTGGGAGAAAATGCTAATGAAAGTGCACTCGAAAAATATTCTTCTGAGGAGCATTATACTAATTTAATTAGTATTTATAACGCTGTTAAAAAGAAGAAAGTCTTATTGGTAAATAATTATTACTATAATCGAGGTGGGGATTGTACATATTTGTTTGGTTTGAAGCATATTTTAGAAAGTAGAGGACATAATGTCGTTATGTTCTCAATGCATCATCCTCAAAATATTAGTTCAACATGGTCTAAATATTTTGTTAACTATATTAATTATGATGAGGAAGTAAAGAATATTAGTTTCAGTTCAGGAATTAAGGTAGCATCCCGGACAATATACTTTATTAAAGCAAAAAAAATGATAAGTAAACTCATAAGAGAAGAAAAGCCTGATATTGCTCATTTGCAGAATATCCACCATCATATCACACCGTCAATACTATATTCGCTTAAAAAGCATCATGTTCCTGTTATCTGGACATTGCATGATTATCAACTCATTTGCCCAAATATATCTTTTTTGGCTAATGGCAAAATCTGTGAAAAGTGTAAGGTGAAGAAGTATTATGCACCTGTAATAGTTAAATGCAAGAAAGGGTCACTCGTTGCGAGTTTGATGTCTGCGATTGAAATCATTATGCATAATATTATGGGCATTGATAAATTAGTTGATCGATTTATCGCACCAAGCACATTCATACAAGATAAATTTATTGAATATGGATTTGATAAAAATAAAATTTCACACATTGCTCACTTTACTGATGTTGATGTACCAAAAGGAACGAAGGAGAAAGGAGATTATTGTCTTTTTGTTGGAAGAATATCAGAAGAGAAGGGGGTCAAGACTCTTATTGACGCAGCGAGCAGACTACAGGGATGCAAGCTTAAAATTGCTGGAGGCGGTCAGTTGCTTGAGCAAATGGAGACCTATGCTAAAGAGAAGGATGAGAATAAAATAGTAGAGTTTTTGGGGCACAAAAACAGGGATGAAGTAATTGATTTAATATCCAAGTGTAAATTTCTGATAATTCCATCGGAGTGGTATGAGACCTCCGGTTTGGTTATTATTGAAGCATTTGCCTGTGGAATAACCGTGATCGGTTCAAATATAGGAGGTATACCGGAGCTGATTAATGATGGTGAAACTGGCTTGACTTTTGAGATGGGAAATTCAGATGATTTGCGTTTAAAGATAGAGTACATGTTAAATAACCCGGAGGAAGTCAAAAAGATGGGTGAAAATGCGCGAAGATTTGTAGAGCAAGAGTTAAACATGGACAATTATTATAAGAAATTAATAGCGATTTATGATGTAAGTATGACTAAAAAAGATGATGGAAAAAAGAAAATCTTCAATAGATTATGATCTCCGAGAGTTAACTGAGTCATGGCCTTTCGGTTATTTTTTATGCTTAACGCTACACAAATATAATCTGTGCAAGTTACTCATGTAATTTGTATTGTAGCAAACCTTTTTATTAACATAATATATGGTTATAATTTTCTCTAGATGGTGGCTTACCATCATTCTTCTATTTCTTCCTTTTCAATTCAAAATTGTTGAAAGCATTTTGGTATGGAATCAGGGATTAGCCAGTTTCTTAAGGAAACTTGATGAAATTACGATTCTTATATTTCTACCTTTTGCCTGCTTAGAGCTTTACAGGAAAAGAGAACTCTTTGATTTGAAATACATATTAGTAGCCTTTTCTATTGTTATGATCGGGATTTTCGGGTTTATATCCGGTTTTAAAAACGGGAACTCTTTATTGATAACCAGTATGGGAGTCATTGAGTATGTTAAATATTTTTTAGTAATTATTATTTATGCTGCATTTGTCAGGAGCCTGAATGACTATCAAAAGGTGTTCCGTTATCTCCTGATTGTCACAGTATTTATAGGGGGAATGTCTTTTTTGCAGGAAATTATGGCGTTATATTGCAGGTATATATATGATCCACTTCTCTCTGATAGCGGTTGCTTACTTTGTGAACTGTGTGCAGGCATGTCTGAGAAATATGGAACAAGTATTTGGAGATTAGGGATTTATAGGGCCTATGCTCTAATATCTCATTATAACGTGCTTGGATTTTATAGTTTATTAATTCTTACTATTTATTTATTTTCATTTAAAAAAATAAATTATATGTTTTTTGCTTCACTGTTTGCAGGCGTTTTTCTAAGTGTTTCAAGAACGGTTTACATCTGTTTTGTTTATATTGCAGGATTGCAGATTTTCAAAGGAAGGCGATGGCTTGTGTTATTGCTGGTTCCTATTTTAATACTTCTTGTGAAAATGAGTTTCTTGTCAGACTTTGATATTGCAACTGAATATGGAGTTTTTAAAGGTGAAGGTTTTAAACAGGAAGTGTCTCAGTCAGAACTGTTTATACAAGGGAATTACAGAGCGTATGCTTTTGAAAAAGCAATTGAAGTTTGGAAAGATAACCCTTTTTGGGGAGTTGGCCCCGGAAAGTTTGGCAGTGCTCCTGCTATAAAATATGGATCCCACTTATATGGAGAATATGTCTTTTTGGGAGGAGTGATGAGAGGGCTTGATCAATTCTGGCCTCAGGTTTTGGCTGAAACAGGAATTATTGGCACCGGGTCTTTTGCTGGTTTGTTATTTGCGATAGTTTTAATTCTTGTTAATGCGAGAGCAAAAACGGTTTCCTATAAGTTAAGGAAGATTTATACAGCTCTAACAATATACATGGCTGTTTTTTTCGTTTATGCGTTTAATAACACATTAATAAGTGTTGAAATCCTATTTACATATTGTGCCTTGATAGGGATGTCCTTAGGCGCTGAAGAGGCTGAAAAACAGGAGGTGAAAATTGCAAACAGCTAAACTGTTTGATAAGAGTAATTGTAAAATGAAGGCAGGATTAGTGAGTATGGAGAAAATACACAAGATAATCTCACTGCTTATTTTACTGACTGCTTTTACAGGTTTCAGATATTCTTATGCTGAGGATAATATCATAACTGTAAATGTTAACGAAGAGGCAGGCAGAGTAAATAAGTTGATATTCGGAAACAATTTCATAGCCTATGCCCCTTTTAATCGTGAACAGTATGTTCAGAAAAATGATCAATATGCAGATTTTGGTGCCGGTATATGGAACCCCCGAAGGAATGAACCTGTAAACGAGGTGATTGAGTTGGCAAAGAATGCAGGGTTGTCAATTATCCGTTTTCCTGGAGGAACAAACTATCGTAATTACAACTGGAAGGAAGCTATTAATAAGAATAGAAAGTACTATTCTTACGGTATAGATGAATTTATGAGAACCGTTGAAGAGATAGGTTCAGAAGCATTAATAACGATAAGCTATTTTACAGGGGATGAACGGGATGCTGCGGATTTAGTAGAGTATTTGAATTCACCAAATAATGGGAAAAATCTATGGGCATTAGAAAGGGACAAGAACGGGTCAGCATTGCCATATAATGTGAAATACTTCGAAATTGGGAATGAAGTATATGCTGGTAATGGCAGAGATATAAAGAGAGTCCTGCCGGAAGAGTATGCTAATAAATATTTAAAATATTATGATGCAATGAAGAAGGTCGATCCGACTATAAAAATAGGAGTTATATTAAATAACTCCAGATGGAACAGAAGAGTTTTAGAAATAATAAAAAATAAAGTAGATTTTGGAACAAGGCACATATATCCAACCCCTTTTCAGGAAATGCAAAGTAAGCATGTGAAACAAATGAAACCTTCAGAGCTCTTTAGATTGACTTTGGCTATTCCTCTCATAAAGAATGAAGTCGAAATCAGGCAGGCCGTAAAACTATTAAAAGAAAAAGCCGGCACCGATATACCTGTAGCTATAACAGAATACAATATAGGTTTTCCACAGCATAAGCCAATATCTTTCAGGCATAGCTTAGGCGGAGCGCTAATTAACGCTGAACTAATTAATATTTTTATGAGACCCGAGAATAGAATTCTGATGGCAAACTATTGGCAATTTTCCAATAGCTATTGGGGCATGATTAAATCAGCCGACAATTTTATGCAACACGATTATAGACAACCAATAAGGTATGTCAAGCGACCCAATTACTTTGTATATGAACTGTATAATCAGCATTTCGGAGAGATACTGCTTCGTACAGATGTGAAAAGCAAATCATATGATATTAATGGAAAAGATGATTATGTGCAGAAGCTTATCGCTAATATGAAAAAAGGGTCGGTTGTTGGTGAAAATGTACTAAATGACAAATGGGAGATACGGAATCTGGGAGGTGTTAATGCAGAAGAGAAAAAAAGTATATTATATGTTGACTTTGTAAATCCATCAAAATTTAACTACTATCATGCAATGAAAAGAGCAAAAATTAAACCTGATACGTATTATAGAGTGTCCGGTTACATAAAATCAGAAGGGTTGATAGATAAAGAAGGGGTTAGTTTACTTATCAAGGACGTGAGGCGATGGTCAAAAAGACATTTTATACAGACGGAAAAGATTTTCGGAACGAATGACTGGCAATACATAGATGTGATTTATAGAAGTCTTCCTGATGCTGAATCATGTGCTGTAGTGGTAAGGAGAATAGGAGAATATGGGCCGCTTAAAGGGAAAATAGTTGTTAAAGGGGTTAAAGTTGAAGAATTCATACCAGAAACAAATATACCATATTTATCAGTTAATGCGAGCAAGAGCGAAGATGAAGGTGAAATTTATCTTATGGTAGTAAATAAAAATATGGATAGCAAATTAACTTCTACTATTAAGCTCAAGAATTTTAGGGCGTCACATGCAAGTGTCAGGGTGTTGAAAGGGGACACGGTCAATGATACTAACGAGAATTACTATGACAATGTAAAATTAGTACAGGAACAATTTCAAGTTAATCAAGATTCCTTTGAATTTACATTTGAGCCGGCTTCATTGACTGCTATTGAGATAAAGGGGGAAATAATTGAACATGTTAAAATTCGAGAACATTAATAATATATGTAAGAAAGAAGATTATTATGCAAAGTAAAATGCCTCTTCCTAAAGAAGTTTGTATTATTCTCACATACAGGTGTAATGCTAAGTGTAATATGTGTGATGTGTGGCACTACCCTACAAAGGCTGGAGAGGAAATTACAATCGAAGATATAGAAAAGCTGCCGTCGGGATTACGGTTCATAAATATCACTGGAGGAGAACCTTTTATCAGGCGTGATATGGAAGATATTATTAAGGCAGTTCGAACAAAGACTGAAAGAATTGTAATTAGTAATAATGGTTACTTTACTGACAAAATAGTCAAACTGTGCGAAAAATATCGTGATTTAGGGATTAGGATTAGCACCGAGGGGCTGCCTAAGACAAATGATGAAATCAGAAAGATTCCGGATGGATTTGACAGGACCCTCAGGACTCTTCTTACCCTGAGAAGAATGGGTATTAAAGATATTGGATTCGGTATGACGGTGCAGGATATAAACTGTAAGGATTTACTTCCTCTATATGAATTATCTGATGTACTTGGATATGAGTTTGCAACCGCCACTCTTCACAACTCGCATTACTTCCATAAGGGGGACAATCGGATTGATGATAAAGAGATGGTCTGTAATGAATTTGCAAAGCTGATATACGAGTTATTGAAATCGAAATCAGTGAAAAAATGGTTCAGGGCATATTTCAACTATGGATTAATGAATTATATAAATGGCGGGGAAAGATTCCTGCCTTGTGAAATGGGCACGGAATCATGCTTCATAGATCCTTCAGGAGATGTTCTTGCCTGTAATGGTATGGATGTCAAAATCCCCATGGGTAATATTAGAAAGCAATCATTTGAAGAGATATGGAACTCCGATCAAGCTGCTAAAGTCCGGGATATAGTGAAGACATGTAAAAAGCAATGCTGGATGGTAGGCAGTGCAGCGCCAGCAATTAAAAAACATCCTCATAAACCGGTTATATGGGTTTTGAAAAATAAAATCAGAGTTATGTTAAATAAAAAACCTCTTTTATGTTTTCCGGATAAAAAGTAATAGTTAAACATCTCTTCATGGTTCTACATTTTAAATGAAAATAGTTGTAACAGGTACACGAGGTTTTCCAGATGTTCAGGGCGGTGTGGAAAGTCATTGCGAGCATTTATATCCTGGTCTGGTTCACAAAGGTTGTGATATAACGGTTTTTACCAGGGAGCCATATGTTGGTTCCGGTAACAGAACGTATAAAGGCGTAAAATTAATTCCGCTGAGCTGTCCACGAAATAAATTTCTAGAAGCTGTTGTACATACATTCAAGAGTGTAATAAAGGCAAGACAGCTTTTTCCTGATGTGCTGCATATCCATGCTATCGGTCCATCTCTGTTCGTTCCTATGGCTCGTATGCTTGGGTTGAAAGTTGTTGTTACAAACCATGGGCCTGATTATATGAGGGAGAAGTGGTCTTTAATTGCTAAAATATTCCTGAGATTTTGTGAAAGGATGGGCAACCTCTTTGCAAATGAAGTCATAACTATCGCACAAAATATAGAGAAGGATATTAAGAGACAATATCGGAGAGATTCTACTGTGATTCCCAATGGTGTAAATATCCCTCAGAAGGCAAATACAGATGAATATATAAAAAAATATGGGCTAAAGAACCAAAAATATATACTTGCTGTCGGACGTCTCGTTCCTGAAAAAGGGTTTGACGATTTAATAGATGCATTTGTTGCAGGCAACTTCGATCATTTGAAACTTGTAATTGTTGGGGATGCCGATCATGAAAATCAATACAGCCTCGATTTAAAATCAAAATCAAATAAAAATGATAATATTGTTTTAACAGGATTCATAAAGGGGCAGCCATTGCACGAGTTATACAGTAATGCTAATCTTTTTGTCCTGCCCTCGTACCACGAAGGACTGCCAATTGTACTTCTTGAAGCAATGAGTTATGGATTATCTTGTATCGCAAGTGATATACCGGCCAATAAAAATGTTGAACTTAGTAGTGAAAGGTTTTTTAAGGTCGGCGATGTTACGGAACTTGTTGCAAAGATCAGGGGCTTTATTCATGACCAATGGACGGATGCTGATAAGGAAGCTCAGATAGATTTGATTGAGGAAAGATATAACTGGGGGAAAATAGCTGATCAGACTTTAGAAGTTTACAAGCAGACAATATCTTGAACGCCGGATTATCCTGCTTGAGAAACTGAGAAATTATTGGTGGTCATTGAAAACGATTGATATTAATCTGTAGGAGAGTACTTCTGAATTAAGAAAACGACATATCCGCATTTAATTGGCGTATATATCGGAAAGCAGGTATCAATATGAAATTATCAAAAGAAATTCAAGAGAAATTACGTTGTCCTGTTACGAAATCACGGCTTGTTCAAAATGGGAATTACTTAGAAAATCAGGAGCATAGCAATATACGGTACCCAATAATTGATGGCATTCCTATTTTAATAAATAATGAAAACAGCCTGTTTTCAATTGATGATTTTATAAAAAAAAGAAATACAACTTTCAATTTGCGTGAAAACAAAATCAAGCTTCTGATAAAAAAGATCTTGCCGACAATAAGTGCAAATATAAAAGCAGAAAGAAATTATGAGGAATTGAGCAGTTTATTGCCTGACCAGTCTAAAATATTAATCTTAGGAGGAAGTATTGCAGGATACGGGATGGACGCAATATATTCCAGAGAATCTGTCGAATTAATCGGATCCGATGTTTCTTTTGGGCCGTACACCAAAGTGATTTCCGATGGACATGATATACCTTTTGAGAGTGAAACTTTTGATTGCGTAATTGTGCAGGCAGTAATTGAACATGTTTTAGATCCATCTCGTTGTGTTGAGGAAATTTACAGGGTATTGAAGCCTTCCGGGATTGTATATGCAGAGACTCCGTTTATGCAGCAGGTTCATATGAAAGAGTATGATTTTACCAGGTATACCCATTTAGGACATCGAAGGCTTTTTAGGGGTTTTGATGAAATTTCTAGTGGGCCATGTAATGGGCCCGGCATGGCACTTGCACAGGCTTATACCTATTTCCTGAAAAGTTTTGCTACAACAGCTGCTACGAGTAGATTCTTGGTCATGTTTGCCCGTCTAACGTCTTTTTTTCTTAAATATTTTGATCATTACTTAATTGACAAACCGGGTTCATATGATGCTGCATCGGGATACTTCTTTATGGGAAGTAAAAGTAATAGTATTCTTGCGGATGCAGAATTAATAAAACTGTTTAAGGGCGTTGATTATTAAGCGATGATTTCATGTGCAGGAGTCCTGCAGAGCTAATCTCTTGTTATGCGTGATGAGTGTGATATGACATCTTATGATAATTATACTGAATGTTGTTTTTATAATGTTTAGGAAATGGGATTGCTTTTAAGATAGATGAATTAAGTCATCTTGTGAATATTTAATAGAGAACATAATGGTAAAGAATAAAGTAATACTGGATGAACTGAATGTTATGAAGGGTATAGCAATTGTATGTGTTGTTTTATTTCACATGTATCCACCTTTAGCTGAAGAGAATTTTTGGCTTTACTTTAGGCAAGTAATTGTTAGATTTCAGATGCCGGCCTTTATGTTTGCTTCAGGCTATCTTTATAGATTGAACGGCGAAGAGATAGTATCAAAAAAGGACTACTATAGTTTGCTTAAAAAGAAGTTTAAGCGGCTTATGGTTCCATACCTGTCAATATCTTTTATTATTTTAGTTCTTAAATATTTAGCAGGCATATTTGTTACGTTAAAAAGTCCGGTAGATTATAATTTTTGGAAATACATAATATTCAATCCTGGGGGAGGATTCGCTACATTCTTGTGGTTCATATATGTATTATTCATTATTAATTCAATATTCCCAATTATGAAGAGATATATTGCAAATAAGTATGCTTTGTTATTGGTGATAGTGCTTATATATTTTATTCCTATCCCAACATATTATTATTTTAATCTTGATCTTGCTAGGTCTCAACTTATGTTCTTTTATGCAGGCTTCCTGTTCGTAACTAATAAGAAAATATTCGTAAAAGTACATCCAGGATATCTATGTTGTTTCTTTACTATAGCTTTTATGGTCTTATACATTAATCAAACAGAAATTTTTAGTGGAATGAGTAATTATATGTCGCAAAGGCTTGCAAGTCTACTATTTGGCATATTGGGGATAGTAAGTTTATACTATTTGTCAGTGCTGCTGTCAAAAAAGAATAATCCTTTCCTTTATGTGTTTAAGTCTCTTGGCATATATTCAGCAGCTATATATCTATTGCATACTATACCCATGGGCTTTCTGAAAATA
>PJEL010005480.1_pt1 | contig 10247 bp, 17 predicted proteins | sample 1853271 | NCBI WGS metagenome assembly PJEL01 (sample SAMN08108733, study PRJNA415343) | Invertebrate metagenome, whole genome shotgun sequencing project. | host: Globobulimina | place: Sweden: Gullmar Fjord | collected 2015-08 | reverse complement strand
CCGCTTACAGTGCTGATGTTTTTCGCGATCTCGTAATTGATTCCCTGGGGCACGGGGAGATCCACCGGATGGCAGTAACCGACGTTGAGTCTGAGCGTCTTGCCCTGATCCTGGGCATTCCAACCCACACCCACGACCTGAAGCCTTTTGCTGTAGCCTTCGGTGACGCCGGTGATGAGGTTCTGAATGCGTGACCGAACGGTGCCCCAGAAGGCGCGGTTCTGCCCGATCTTCGCCTGCTCCTCGGTGATGGAGCAGGTGATGCTCTTCTCACTCTCATCCCAGGCGACGTTGACCTCGGGGCGATAGGCGTAGGACAGTTTTCCCTTGGGGCCATCGACGTTGATGACGCTGGCCTTGGGGTCAAGGCTGACCTTGACGCCTGCGGGTACGGTTATGGGTTTCTTTCCGATACGGGACATAATTTGCTTCCTTCGTCCGAGCGAAGGTTAAGTTCGAGCGGTTCAGGTAACGATGGCGACGAGCTCACCGCCGACGTTCTCCTTGCGGCAACGGCGATCGCTCATGACGCCGCTGCTGGTGGAGACGATGGCGATGCCGAGGCCCTGAAGGGGACGGGGCAGGTCGCCGGCGCCCATATAGACTCTTCGGCCGGGTTTTGAAACCCGATCGATGGTGTTAATCAGGCGCTCTCCGCGAGTGCCGTACTTAAGCTGGACGTTGATGAATCCCTGCCGGCCGTCGTCAATGACATCGAAGTCATCGACGTAACCCTCTTCGACGAGGGCCCGTGCCACACCGCGGTTGAGCTTGTTGTTCAAGCACTTGACGGTCTTGGCCCGATTACGAACCGCGTTGCGGATCCGCGTCAGCATGTCAGCGGTGAGATCTTGCTGGGACATTGCTTACTCCAAACAAAGGCGTCAGGGAATGTTGATCCCTCAGCCTTTCGCCCTCAAATGGGGCGTCTCCTTACCAACTGGCCTTTCGCATGCCGGGAATCATTCCCTGCAACGCCAACTCGCGGAGCACGATACGGCTGACGCCGAATTTCCGATACACCCCTCGCGACCGACCGGTGATAGCGCACCGGTTGCGTTTGCGGGTGGAGAACTTCGGCTCCTTCTTCATTTTGGCGAACACTCTCTTGCTTGCCATACCTGTTGCATCCTTTGCGGGCTGTTGTCCGCATTTGGCCGCCCGCGAGGGGCTGCGCCTTTGGTTCTTACTTTTCCGGCCGCACAAACGGCATTCCGAGTTCCTGGAGCACGAACTTGCTCATCTCGGGGTCTGAATTCTCGAAAACGACGTTGATATGCATCCCGTGGTTGAAGCTGATGTTGGCCGCGTTGATCTCGGGCCAGACCGCCTGTTCGGTGAGGCCCATCGAGTAGCAGCCGCCGGCGTCGAAGGATGTATCCTTCAAGCCCCTGAAGTCCTTGAATCGGGGGATGGCCAGGCTGATGAGTCGATCGAGGAAGTGCCACATGTGGTCGCGGCGGAGGGTAACCATGATCGCCGAGGGAGCGCCCTCACGCACCTTGAAATTCGAGACCGAACGCCGGGCCTTGATGAGGATGGGCTTCTGTCCCGTGATGGTGGAAAGGGTGTCAAAGACGGTGTCGCGGATCTCGGGCTTGAGCTTCTGGTTTTCGAGGAAGCGACCGACGCCGGAGTTCACGATGATTTTCACAAGCTTCGGGAGCTGATGTCGGTTTTTCAGGCCGAACTCCTTGACGACCTTGTCCGCGATCTCGTCACGGAAGAGGGCCTGAAGCCGGGGTTTTTCTGTCTGGGCAACCATGTCTGGTTTCCTTCAATCAAGCCGGGTGGTCCCGGCGATGATCACTTTTTCTTTCGAGGGCCTCGAAGGGTGTGCAGTTCCTTGCCGTCGCGAACGGCGACTCTGACCTTCGAGCCGTCTTCCTTCGTTTCAAACCGGACGCGGGTGGGCTGGTAGACGTTCTTGCCATCCACCTTCTCCTGCACGACCGGGGAGACATTGCTGATGTGGATGGGCATTTCTTTCTTCAGCAATCCGCCCTGGGGGTTGGCCTGGGTGGGCTTGAGATGCTTCGTGCGGATATTAACGCCCTGCACGACGACGCGATCAGTCTTGGTGATCACGCGCAGCACCTCTCCGGTGGCGCCTCTGTCGTTGCCGGCGGTGACGATAACCTGGTCGCCTTTGAGAATATGACGCGGCATATCAGATCACCTCCGAAGCAAGTGAAACGATCTTCATGTAGTTCTTTTCGCGAAGCTCACGTGCGACGGCCCCGAAGATTCGGGTCCCCTTGGGGTTGAGGTCGTCGCCGATGAGAACGCAGGCGTTGGAGTCGAACCGCACATATGAGCCGTCTTCGCGACGGGTGGGATACTTGGTTCGGACAATGACGGCCCTGACCTTGTCGCCGGTCTTGACATCCGCGTTTGGCAGCGCCTTTTTGACGGAGCAAACGATGCGGTCGCCAACGTGTGCGGATCGGCGTGTATACCGACCCCTGGCGGTTGAGCCGCCGAGGACGCCGATCACCTGAACGATCTTGGCGCCGCTGTTGTCGGCCACTTCGAGTCTGGATTCCTTCTGAATCATCGATCAATCCCTGGTGGATACGGGCTTGGGTGCGTCTTAAAGCGACCCGGCCCCTTCCTTGAGAACACGGACAAAAACCCAGCTCTTGGTCTTTGAGATGCGCCTGCATTCGGCGATCTCGACGGTGTCGCCGAGCTTCGAGACGTTGTCCTCATCGTGGACCTGTAGCACAGTTCGCCGGCGGATGTACTTCCCGTATTTCGGGTGCTTCATGGAGTAGTGAATCACGACCTTGCGTGTTTTGCCACACGCATCGGATTCGACTACGCCCACTTTCCGCGGCGATTTTTCGGGAACCTTGGTTGCCTTGAGGTGAGACACGGCTGAGCCTACCTGTTCTCGGTTACGAATCGGATTTCGCCTTTTGACGCATGCTCTTCTCGGTGAGCACACGGGCGATGTCCTTGCGAATATTCATGAACTGCGAGGTATCCTGGATCTTTTCGGTGACCGCCTGAGTGCGGATCTCGAAGGATCTCTTGCGAAGCCGTTTGACTTCGACATCGATTTCCTCGTCGCTCAACTTGTGAACTTCCTTGGCCTTCATCGTTGGGACCTGTCAGCAGTAGCGTTGATTTGGTCACACGGCGAACCGGCGACCGACGAAACGACAACGAACGGGCATCTTGTGGGCGATACGCGCCAATGCCTGCTTGGCGATACCGATATCGACTCCGGCGATCTCATAGAGGATCGTGCCGGGCCGCACTCGAGCCGCCCAGTAATCAGTGTCCGCCTTACCTTTACCCATTCTGGTCTCCAGCGGCTTCTTGCTGATGGGCTTGTCCGGGAAGACGCGAATGTAAACCTTGCCCTGGCGGCGGAGGAAGTGCTGGGCCGCGATACGACCGGCTTCGATCTGCCGGGCGGAAACCCAGTGCGTCTCCAGCGACTGAAGGCCAAACTCGCCGAACGCGACGAAATTGCCGCGGGTGGCGTTGCCCTTCAGTTTGCCGCGCATCTGTTTGCGGAACTTGACTCGTTTCGGCATCCGAGGCATCGGATGAACTCCTCAGTAACTATTATCCCGACCCGCCCACGAGGCGGATTCGGGCTTGCGATCGTTCTTACCTTCGGCCACGAGCCCTGGCGCGAGCGCCGGCGGCACGTGATTCGTTCTGATCTTCTTCAGCGTCGGTGTACATACCCTTGTAGACCCAGACCTTCACACCGATGATGCCGTAGGTCGTGCGGCTGGGGACCGAGGCGTAATCCACGTTCGCTTGAAGGGTGGACAACGGAATGGAACCCAGACGCGTCTGGAAGCGGCGGGACATTTCCGCGCCGCCGAGGCGACCTGAAACCTGGACACGAACGCCTTTGGCCCCGTTCTGCATCGCGGCTTCGCACCGCTGCTTGAGCAGACGGCGGAAATTGGATCGCTTCTTCATCTGTTCGGCGACCGCTTCCGCGATCAGGCAGGCGTTGGTATCGGGGTTGCGAATCTCGATGATCTTTATCGAGACCTTGCGGCCGGTGAGGGCCATCAAGTCCTGCGTGAGCCGATCGATCTCCGCACCCTTGGGTCCAATGACCAGCCCAGGCCTTGCGGTCTTGACGATGATCGTCAGTTCCTCACGGGTGCGCTCGATAAGGATGTCGGATACGGCGGCAAAAGGCGGGGTGCGGTTCAGCCGCTTGTCCACGTATTTGCGAATCCGATAGTCCTCGACCAGCAGTTCGGCAAACAGCGCCTTGGGGGCGTACCACCGAGACTTGTGGGCTTCGGTGATACCGACGCGGAATCCGAATGGATGGGTCTTCTGTCCCATATGCCTTAGATCCTCTCATCCAGTACGACGTAGAGATGACTGCTGCGTTTCATGATCGGATGTGCCCGCCCGCGATCCTTGGGTTGAAAACGCTTGATCGTCGGTCCTTCGTCGGCGCGAGATTCGCTGATGACAAGACTGGAGACGTTGGCATCGTTCTCTTCCGCGTTGGCGAGAGCGCTTTTGAGTACCGCCTTGTAGTACCAGGCGGCGCGCTTCTTTGAGAACTCCAGGGCCGTCATCGCTTCGTCCACGGGCATACCTCGGATAAGGTCTGCCACCAGCCGCGCTTTGCGGGGAGCGATTCGAGCGAATCTGTGTGTTGCTTGGTAAACCATGGCTTTCACCGGGGGTTGGCTGCGATTCTTAAGCCGCAAACGCGGGGCTTAGCGACGAATCCTCACGCCCTCTTTCTTGTTGGTATGGCCGCGGAACATGCGGGTGTGGCTGAACTCGCCGAGCTTGTGCCCAACCATGTCCTCGGTCACGAACACATCCAGGAATGACCGTCCATTGTGAACCTGGAACGTGTGACCCACGAACTCGGGCACGATGGTGCAGGCTCGGGCCCAGGTCTTGATCGGATTGCGGCTGCCGGATTCGTTGAGACGCTCCACCTTTCGGTACAGCTTTTCGTCGACAAAGGGGCCTTTTTTGAGTGATCGTCCCATGGCGGGTTTCCGATGTAGAGAGCTAACTTCTTGCGGCTGACTGACTTCTTACTGATTCGCGGTGCTGGCCTTGCTTTGCAACACCACTGTCTTTGGGGGCCCAATTCCGGGGGCCCGGGGGTTTAGATCTTGAGCTGGCCGTAACGTTTGGACTTCCTGCGACGGAGGATCCTGGAATCGGTCCACTTGCCTCGGGGTCGCGTGCGTCCACCCTTGGACTTGGTGCCGGAAGCACTTGCGGGCTCGCGACCGCCCTTGGAACGACCTTCGCCGCCGCCGAGGGGGTGACACGCATGGTCCTTCGCCACGCCGCGGACTTTGGGTTTTCGACCCCGCCAGCGGTTTCGACCGGCCTTGCCCTGCTTGATGTTCTGGTGATCGGTGTTGCCCAACTGTCCGATGGTGGCCCGACAATCGATGGAGACCTGCCTGATTTCGCCCGAGGGAAGGACGATTGTCGCCCATCGGCCTTCGCGGTTGGACAACCTCGCGCCGGAGCCGGCGGATCGGCAGAGCTTGCCGCCCTTGCCGGGCTCGAACTCGATGTTGTGCACGGTAAGACCGGTGGGGATGTGCCTCAGGGGCATGCAGTTGCCCGCCTTCGGCTCGACCTGGTCGTTTGACGATTCGATTATTTCGCCATCCTGGAGACCGCGGGGAGCGAGGATGTAGCGTCGCGTGCCGTCTTCGTACTCCAGCAGGGCGATGTGGCATGAGCGGTTGGGGTCGTACTCGATGCCGATGACCTTTGCCGATGAGTCGTCCTTGGTTCGACGGAAGTCGATGACGCGGTATCGCCGCTTGTGACCGCCACCGCGCCCGCGGACGGTGACCTTGCCCTGATTGTTGCGTCCGCCCGTCCTCTTGATCGGACGAAGCAGGGACTTCTCCGGCTTCTTCTTGGTCACCTCAACATGGAGGTTGACCGACATATTCCGCCGGCCGTTTGTCGTTGGTTTGTATACGCGAATCGCCATGATCTTCGGCTTTCCTTGGTCTTCTTTACCTGGGCTTCAACCCTCGGCCGGCCGAGCGGCCTTAGAACAGTTCGATCCGATCTTCCGGGTGAATCTTGACGATGGCCCGCTTCATGCCCTTGCTCTTGAAGTAGCCGAAGCGGTTACGACGCATCTGGCCCTTGCGATGCTGGGTGGCGACACTGACGACTCGAACGTCATACAGCTCTTCCACGGCCCGCTTGACCTGAATCTTGCTTGCGCGGCGATCAATCTCGAATGCGTATCGATTGAACTCCGATGACTGAAAGGTCGACTTCTCAGTGATGAGGGGCCGACGAATGATCGTGGTGGCTTCCATCAGGCGGCCTCCTTTCCGTCATCCTTTTTCCACAGGCTTCCATCCAGGAACGCCTCGATGGAGGCACGATCCAGGACGAGGAAGCGGTGGTTCAGCAACTCGAAGACGTTGAGCTGGTCGGCCCGGATGGTGTCCACATCCTGCAGATTGCGGGCAGACAGTGCCGCATTGCGGTTGGCGGTATCCAATGCGACCAGGCAGGTGCGATTGATGCCCAGAGCGTCGAGGATCTTCTTGAAATCAGCGGTTTTCGGCGATTCGAAGGTAAAATCGTCGATGCATTTGACTTCGTTGTCCACGAGTTTGGCGAGCAACGCATTGCGATTTGCCAGCCGCTTCATCTTCTTGGGCATCTGCTGGCGAAACGCATCGTGCTCGCGGGTCTTGGCGAAAGCCACGCCGCCGCCTTTGCGAATCACCGTCCTTCGGGTACCCATGCGGGCATGTCCGGTACCCTTCTGGCGGTACAACTTCTTGGTGGAGCCGTCGACCATTCCGCGGCTCTTGGTTCTCGCTGAACCCTGTCGGCGGTTGGAATGGAACATGACGTAGGCCTGCTTAAGCAGTACCGGGCGCACCTCGTCTCCGAGTTGCGCCTCGTCAATGGCAAGGGTATCTACCTTCTTGCCTTGTTTGTTATAGATAGGCAGTTCGATCATCGTTTCCTACACCTGACGGCTATGCCGTCGTTTTCGCCTCACCCTCCACAGCCGATTGCGAAGTTTGCATCTGCTTCTCTTCGCCGGGGACCGGGGCAGGGATGTCGACTCGGTCGTCGTTGTTGCTCACGCTGTCGCGATCGTGCGGTTCCTTTGGACGACCCGGGATAATTCCGGGGGCCCGGGGGCCTCTACGATCGCCGGCATTCAATCGCCGGCCTTGGCAAATCTCGCTTTCTGCCTGTTCAGACGTGTTGCGGTTCGCACGTAAAGAAGACCCCGATTCGGTCCCGGGACAGGTCCCTTGACCAGCAGCAGATTGCGTTCGGGGTCGATCGAAACAACATCCAGGTTGCGGACGGTGACACGTTCATCACCCATGTGTCCGGCCATCCGCTTACCTTTTTTCAGCTTTGGCCCCGTGCCGAGGTTGGTGGCGTGCCCGCCGATGGAGCCGGCGGAGCGGTGTTTTCGCTCGACGCCGTGGCTTGCTTCGAGCCCGGAGAAGTTGTGGCGTTTCATGACGCCCTGGAAGCCCTTGCCCTTGCTCGTACCGGTGACATCGACGTACTTAACGCCTTCGAAGACGCTCACATCGAGATTCTGGCCGAACTCGAACTCGCCCGCCTCATCGTCGGTTTCGAGGCGAAGCTCACGGTGGAAGCGTTTGGGGCCGGAATCAGCTTTGGCATCATGACCGATGAGGGGCATGGTGCTCCGCCGGGGCTTGATATCGGCGAAAGCGAGCTGAACCGCCGCATACTGGTCAGTCTCAGTGGTTTTGACCTGAGTCACCACACATGGCCCGGCTTCGATAACGGTGACGGGGATATTCGTCCCGTCTTCCCGGTAGTAGCGGGTCATGCCGATTTTTTGTCCGAGCAGTGCAGCGGGCATTGAGCTCTTGCTCCAAATCACCGTCAGGGGTTGGCCGGCCTTTATTCAGGGCCTCGGCCCACTTGACGAATACAGCTTTCGATGAACGAAAAAGCGGCCGCGAGTGCGACCGCCTGAATTCCATGTTACGCCTTGATCTTCACAAAGACGCCGGCAGGGACCACGAGCCGATTGAGGGCCTCTACCGTGCGGGCGTTGGACTCGGTAATGTCGATGATCCTCTTGTGAGTCCTGATCTCGAACTGCTCACGCGACTTCTTGTCGATGAACGTCGACCTGTTGACGGTATAGATTTCCCGCCGGGTAGGCAGGGGAACCGGGCCCGCCACCGATGCTCCGGTGCGCTTGGCGTGATCCACGATTTCACGGGCCGACGCATCGAGGGCCTGGTGGTCGTAGGCTTCCATCCGGATTCGAATCTTACCGCCTGTCATCGCGTTGAGTCACATCCTGAAAACCGAGCGATATGCGCCGCCGCCGGATCGGCCCGGCAGCGCCGCGTGATTGCGACCTCGGGAAAGGTGCAAACGGCGAATGATACGGCCCCGGGCCCCACTGTCAACTTGGCGTGAACGATCAATTAGCGGCTTTTTGCCGACCGGCCCCCTTCAGCCCCTTCCGCGCGGAGCCCAGTCACGGGTACATTTACCGATATGCAACGCATCACCACTCCTCAATCGTATCCGTTCGACTCTCTGATCAGGCGATGGGAAACATCCCGTTTCGCCGTCGGTATCGCACTGATTCTGGCGATTTTGCCGCTTTCTGGGGGGCCCCGGGCCCTTGCCCGGCAGGACGATAGCCGGCAGGTCAACCCACAGCAGATGGGCCTGGAGCTCCGGCCTCTGACCGCCGAGACACTTGGGCTGGAGATGTATCCCCCTCTCGGATCCGCGATTCAAGCCCAAAGGGTGGGGGCGGCAGTGACCATCAGCCTGCTGGACGGGGCGGAAGTCCCGGCCTGGTCGATGCGGATCCAGTTGGTGACCTCGACGTTGGACCAACCCTCGGCGGAGAACCAGATCAACCATCTTCTGCAATCCTGGCAATCCGCAGGCAGGCAGTACACGGTTCTGAGCAGTCAACCCGCGGCATTCGCCAACCGCGAGGGACAGCTCTGCTATGTCCGGCACACGACCGAATCGGGCGATGCGGTGGTGGTCGGCTGGCTGATGCTGCGAAAGACTGACCGGGATTTCCTTGTTTTCGCGATGCAGATGCTGCCGGAGGATTTCCCGCGAGTCAGGGCCTTGCTGGAGACGAGCTTCTCGACGATCCGGCTGCGCGACCCGGAGGAGATCATTGACAATCGGCTCGCGCGGGTAGATGCCGGCCGGGCATTTGTCGAAAGCCTGAGCCCGGAGAGACTGAGGTCGCTCATCGGGACCGGGCAATGGTTCAGGTACTACATGCCGGCCGCGGTGACGGGCGCGAGTTCCGACAAGGAGCTCGGCTGCATGTACGTCGAGTTCATCGAGGCCAAACAGGGCGCGATTGTCCCGGAAAAAGCGGAGAAGGATTACAAAGTCGCCGACCAGCAGGTCGGGCTGATGGCCCGCGTGCGCGGCCAGATTCTCGATGCCGCCTCGGGGGCCACCATCGATTCGCGGGCATTCTATTGGCTGGCCTGGGATCAGAGCGAGGAACGCTGGTCGGTGCAGGTGACCAAGCGCCAGGGCAATCAGATGAGCACCGACACGCAAACGGGACTGCGCTCGGCAAGCAGCGTTTCAGATCCGGCGGGCACGATCACCGTCATCGATTCAAAAGGTGAAGGATCGGTCCCCAAGCAGAGCCCGCCGTGGAGCACACCCGATCCTTATCTTTCCCAGGCTCTGAAATGGGGGCTCGGCAAGTTGCTTCCCCGCGATTCCCAGCAGAAGCGGGCTTTCAGCTACTACTTCTACGATGGGGCCTCGACCTCCGTTGCGCTGAGAATCGATGAGTGGGGCCCCGTCGAGGACGACTCCGGCAGGTGGAAGCTATCGAGCCAACCGAAGAGCGACAGCGGGAAGACGGTGTCGCTATTTGATGAGAATGGTTTGCTGATCCACCGCACTTGGCCAAACGGTTCGGTGTCTGTGCCGATCGCGCTGGAATCGCTGCAAAGGCTCTGGAGGAGCAAGGGCTTGGGAACGGAGAACCTGCGAAGATGATCGAATCCAGGTGGTCTATCGGCGGCTTTTTTGCTGTGATGGCGGTTGCTATGCTGGCAGGCGGTTGTGCCGGACCGTCGGCTCACGAGAGTCTGAATGCGGATGCGCGCTTTGTGGTTTTGGAATCGTTACCGGCGGGCGAGCCGCGGAGAGCCGAGGATCTCTACACGCCGAGAGCCGGGAGCTGGGTGCAGGAGATCGTCAGCGCGGACCGGATC
>PJEL010005479.1_pt1 | contig 10249 bp, 7 predicted proteins | sample 1853271 | NCBI WGS metagenome assembly PJEL01 (sample SAMN08108733, study PRJNA415343) | Invertebrate metagenome, whole genome shotgun sequencing project. | host: Globobulimina | place: Sweden: Gullmar Fjord | collected 2015-08 | reverse complement strand
CCAACGACCAACGACGTGTCTGACCCCAACGACCAACGACGTGTCTGACCCCAACGACCAACGACGTGTCTGACCCCAACGACCAACGACGTGTCAGACCCCAACGACGGGCGACGTGTCAGACACAGCCATCGGCGCTAGGCAGCCCCGCCAGCTTGCAGACGCCCCTCGCCGGACCCGAGGGAAAGAGCACATAGATCCTTTTGAGCTTCAGCCCCGTCCGCTTGCACAGGATCCGGATCATCGGCGCCAGCCCATGCTCGAGCCAGAACTCTCGGATGAAGTGGATGGCGGCCCAGTGCTCCCGGCCGAGAGCATCCAGGCCCTCCTGGTCCTTTGCCAGCAACAGCGCGATGTCCTCGTTCCAGACTGCGGGATCCACCAGGAATCCATCGTCGTTGATCTCGAAGGGGGTGCCGTTGTAGTCCAGGGTGGGCACTATCGGATCTCTCCAGCTTCAGAGGTGTCGTAGCCCCCGAGGGACGCGACGCGCTCCGCGAAGGCCTCGGAGCGGATCACGGCGAGCAAGGCCCGAATACCGGGGCTGTCGAAGTGCGCCTCGGGAATGACCAGATCGTAGGACTCCCAGGCGACGCCGATGAAGTCCAGCCCCAGTGCCTTGGCCGCAGCCCCGATGCCCAGTCCGGTGTCGGCTGCTCCGCTCTGGACCGCCACCGCCACCGCCATGTGGGTGAACTCGATCTGGTCGTAGCCGACGATGGCGCCGGGATCGATGCCGCAGCGACCGAGTTCGAAGTCCAGCAGGACCCGAGTGCCCGACCCTCCCTGACGGTTGACGAAGCTGACATCCGCGCGAGTCAAGTCCTCGAAGCCGGTGATGTTCCTTGGGTTTCCTTGTGCCACCATCAGACCTTGCTGGCGCCGCACCAGGTGAACGAGCCGCACCGGCGTGTCCGGTAGATAGCGCTGGATGGCGGCGGTGTTGTAGCTGCCGTCGCTGGGATCGAGCAGGTGGGTCCCGGCGAGGTGGCAGGTCCCTCCCCTCACTGCCATCAGTCCGCCGAGGCTGCCGACGTTGGTCGAGCTCAGGGTCGCCGACCGGCCGCCAGCGCGGAGGAGATCGGCGAGCACGTCCAGGCACATGTCGTGGCTACCCACCGCCACGAGGTTGGTCTCGAGCTCGACCGGATCGCGCAGGAGCTCGACGGTGACCGGTTCGAAGGGATTGACGCCCTCCAGCTCGGCGCCGATGCGCACCAGGCCGTCGGCTTCGGCGAAGGAGGTAACTGTTCCAGCGCCGCGGGCGAGAGGGGCAGCGACCAAGCGCTCACCGACGCGGCCGAGACGCACGCGGATGAACTCCTCCATGCCGAGCTTGGAGGCGATCTTTCGGTTGACGACCGCCGTTGTCCGCTGACGGAGGCGCTCGGGAAGACCGAGCATGTGTGCCAGAGCCGGGGCCACGAACTGGTCGAAGCAGACGATGGCCGAGACCGGGTAGCCGGGAATGCCGACCACCAGTCGCTCGTTCACCGCACCGAGCACCGTCGGTTTGCCGGGCATGACGGTGACGCCGTGCACCAGGACCTCGCCCACCGAGGCGACGGCCGCTCGCGTGAAGTCATGGGATCCGGCCGATGATCCTCCGATGACCAGGACAGCGTCATAGTCCCCGCTCACCGCATCGGCGATGGTCTTGGCGATGAGATCCTGGTCGTCGGGCACCCCGGGGTGACGCACGAAGCGGCCGCCGTTCTCGACCACCATGGCGCCGAGAATCGCAGAGTTGAACTCGATGATCTCTCCGGGCTTCAGCTCGTCGAGTCGCTTCGAGCGCGGATCGACAAGCTCTGGACCCGACGGGATGACCAGCACCCGGGGCCGGCGCTTCACCGCCACCTCGAGCACGCCTCCCGCGATGAGTGCCCCCACACAGGTCGGACGGAGCACGTGGTGCCGCGCGAACATCATCTCTGTGGCGACGATGTCCTCTCCCACCCGGCGAACGTGTTGCCAGGGAAAGGCAGGAGCTTCGATGCGGATGCGCTGATCGTCCAGGGTCTGCACCCGCTCGATCATGATCACCGCGTCCATGCCGGGAGGAAGCGCCTCGCCGGTGTTCACAAAGACGGCCTCGCTCCCGACGGCGAGCTCGAGGGGATGGCTGTCACTGGCGGCGAAGGTCTGCTTTGCACGGACCGCGATGCCGTCCATCGCCGAGCCGTGGTAGCCCGGAGAGGAGATGGCGGCGTACACCGGCTCTGCCAGGACCCGGCCCACCCCGTCGGACACGTCGACCCGCTCGCTGCCGAGCATATTGCCCCAGTCGAACCTGGAGAAGAGCAGCTCGCGAGCCTGCTCCAGGGACTTCATCTTCAGGTAGATGTTACGCGCCAACCAGACACCTCAAAAGAGCAGCACCGAGACCTCGGCACCTTCGTCCAGGCCCTCGGTATCCCGGTCGATTTCCACCATGCCATCGGCTCCGACCATGGTGCGGATCAGCCCGGACTTGCCCAGCACCGGCACCGCCCAGCGCTCGCCGTCGCGCTCCTCGACCCGGACCCGCAGGAAGTCGACGCGACCGTGAACCGAGGGCACGTTGCGGCTCGACCTGGCCGAGACCGAGGCCCTGGGACGAGCGTGAACTGCACCCGCCATCCGCTCCACGAACAGCGACACGAGCACCGTGTAGACCACCATCGCCGAGGCCACGTGCCCGGGCAGCCCCCACACGGGCTTCGACCCAACCCGGGCCAAAATGGTGGGTTTACCGGGCTTTATTGCGACGCCGTGGGCCAGCACTTCGGCATCTTCGAGGGCGGAGATCACGTCGATGGTGAGATCCCGCGTTCCAACCGAGGAGCCCCCGGAGACCAGGAGCATGTCCGCCTCCGCCAAGGCACTCCGGCAGGCGTCCAGCAGGTCCTGCATCTGGTCGCCGACGATGCCCACCTGTCGGGCCACTCCGCCGGATCCCTCCACCAGGGCCGCCAGAGTGTGGGAGTTCACGTCGCGGATCTGCCCCGGTGCCAGCTCGGTCTCGATGGGCATCACCTCGTCGCCGGTGGAGAGGATGGCCACGACCGGGCGACGATAGACCTCCACCTCGGCCACTCCCAGGGCGGCGAGCAGGCCGATTTCCTGCGGGCGAAGCTTTGTTCCACCCTCGAGCATCGTCTGGCCGGCAGAGGCATCATCGTCGGCCTCAATGACGTTCTGGTTCGGAGCCACGGCGCGACGGGACTCTATGGTGGTGTCGTCCAGGGCACTGGTGTGCTCGACCATGACGACGGCGTCTGCACCCTCGGGAAGCATGCCTCCGGTGAGGATCCGCGCCGCTTGGCCAGGCCCCACCAGGACCGTAGCGGCGTGCCCCATCTCCACGGCACCGACCACCTCCAGGAATGCGGGAGCGGTCTCGGAGGCCCCGAAGGTCGAGGCAGCTCGGACCGCAAAGCCGTCCATGGTGGAGCGTCGGAAGCCGGGCAGATCGCTGTCACAGACCACCGCGCTGGCGAGGACCCGACCGAGGGCAGCGCCGAGACCCACGCGCTCGGTGTCGAGGGGGGCGAAGCGGTCGCGGAAGGACTGGGCCGTCTCCAGGGAAACGACTTGGAAGAACTCTCTCATCGACCGCCCTTAACGGATCGATCCAAGGTGCCCCCGGAGAGCCTCAACACCCGGTCCGCCAGTGAGGCTGCCAGCTCGGTATCGTGGGTGCACAACACCACCGTGCTGCCCTCCTCTACCCGCTCCCGCAGCAGATCGGTGAGCGTCGGCAGGAACTCGGCGTCCAGGCCGTGAGCGGGCTCGTCGAGGAGCAGGATTGGCGTTCGCAGGACCAGCGCGCGCGCCAGGACCACCCGCTGTTTCTGCCCTCCCGAGAGCTCCCGCGAGGACCGGTTCCCCTCCCCACCCAGGCCGATCCCATCGAGGATCCCGGCCACCCGGGCACCGATCTCGGCAGCGGAGATCCCACGGGTTCGAAGCCCAAAACCGATGTTGTAGGCAACCGTACCGGAGAACAGCACCGGCCGCTGGTGCACGAGCGTGACCTCCTTGCGGTTCAGATCCAATCCCGATTCCCATGGATTGCGGCCGAGCATCTCCACCGCGCCTTCGGTCGGGCTCAGGAGCAGGGAGAGGATCTGGAGCAGCGTCGACTTCCCGGCACCGTTCGGCCCCACCAGACCCACCAGCTCGCCGCGACTCAGCGTCAGCTCCGGCACATCCAGGGCCAGGCGCTCGCCGTAGCGGTGCATCACGTCCTTCAGGCGGTAGGCGGCACTCACTTCGGATCCCCGAGCAGGCGCACCGACAAGTTCACCCCGAAGGCCACGATCATCAGGATCACCCCGAGAGCCAGAGCGAGGGTGAACTCCCCCTTCCGAGTCTCGAGGGCGATGACAGTGGTGATTGTGCGCGTATATCCTGCGATGTTGCCACCCAACATCATGGAGACGCCCACCTCGCCCACCACCCTTCCAAAGGAGGCGATGCAGGCGGCAAGGACGCCGGTCCTCGCCTCTCGCAGCACTGTCCAGGCGGCCATCGTCGGGCTCGCTCCCAAGGTGAGTGCCGTGGCGCGAACCGTCGGATCCACCGCATCCACCGCGGTATGGGTGAAGGCAGCCACAATGGGCGTGACCAGCACCACCTGGCCCATCACGATCGCCGCTGGCGTGAAGAGCATGCCGTACGCTCCCAGGGGTCCCTGGCGAAACAGCAGCGTGTAGATGAGCAGGCCGGCAACCACGGTAGGCAGCGCAAGCAGCGTGTGCATGAGCGCCACCCAGACCCGCTGAAACGGGACTTTGTACAGGGCTAGTGCCGCCCCGAGGGGGATACCGAACGCGCTGCCCAGGACCGTGCTCGTCAGGGCAAAGCGCATCGATGCCCACACCGCCGCCAGCACGTCGCTGTCCCCGGTGGCGATCAGAAAGGCCGCGTCCGCAATGGCATCGCCCAGGTAGGGCACGGGCTCAGGACCCCTCGTCTACGGGATGGAAGAGCACCTCGCCGCTGGCCGACTCGAGGGATCCGATGAGCTCCTGACCCTCCGGCGAGGAGAGCCACTCCAGGAACTGCTCCGCGAGCTCGGTCTCGATCCACGGCCCGCGCTCGCGGGTGACGCCGATGGCCGAGTAGACGTTCAGCAGCGCCGCATCTCCCTCGATGAGGATGTCGAGACCGAGGTCGTCGGTCCGGGACAGCAGCGTGCCGCGATCCGTCAGTACATAGGCCTGTTTCTCGGCGGCGATGGTGAGCACCGCACCCATGCCCTGGCCCGCCTCTAGATACCACTCGCCCTCGGGATCCAGGTCGGCCTTCTTCCAGAGGCTGCGCTCGCGGTGATGGGTGCCCGACTCGTCGCCACGAGAGACAAAGGTAGCTTTTGCGGCCGCGATCCTCCGGAGGGCCTCCGCGACGGTGAGCCCGCGCACTCCCGCCGGATCGTCAGGTGGCCCGAGGATCACGAAGTCGCTGCTCATGATGGTGTTGCGCTCGATACCAAACCCCTCCGAGACGAACTTCCGCTCGAGATCTGGGGCGTGCACGATGACCGCGTCGACATCACCGTTTCGGCCGAGCTCCAGCGCCTGACCGGTTCCGACGGCCACAGCGTGCACTTCGCAGCCGCAGACCTCTTCGAAGTGCGGCAGAAGGTGCTCGAGCAGCCCGGAGTTCTCGACCGAGGTCGTCGTCGCCAGCCGGAGGCGCTTGCCGCTCTGGTCCTGGGGCGGGAGGCTGGCCTTGAGGAGCCCACCGAGGGCGAAGACCAGGATCAACGGGCGAAGATTGCTCAGCACGACTCTGGCTCCCAAGTAGCGCGATCGCCTACCTATCCCGTCCCGGCGCGCTCAGGGGGCGTCGATGCCTCGTACAGCTGGGTTTGTCGCCGAGGCAGAGAAGTGGGGCCAACAGGCGGCTCAAGTCCCGGTTGATGCGTCCGATGCGTCATGCATGAAGAACCACCGACAGGCATCCAGCAAGAGAATTCCACAATGGCTCGGGATGTCCTCGGCGATGCTGATGTGCGTCCTGGCGCCCCTCTCGGCAGCCGCTCAAGACGCTGTCGGGGACGAGCGGCCCGAGAACATCGAGGAGCTGTCGCTGGTAGACCTCCTGAACATCTCCATCACCACCGCCTCCAAGCGCAAGGAACAGCTCTCCGAGAGCGCGTCCATTGCAAACGTCATCACCCGTCAGGAGATCGAAGAATTCCACATGTTCAGCCTCGAAGAGCGGTTGTCGATGCTGCCCGGCGTGGAGGTCATGGAGAGCTACTACGGCTTTGCCTCGGTGACCTTCCGAGGAGTCCTGCAGACTCACTACAACAACAAGAGCCTCCTGCTCCTCAACGGCAATCCTATCTATGCCCCCACCATTGGCAGCCACTTCCTGGCCCAGGTGCCCCAGGAGGCGATCGAACAGATGGAGGTCCTGAGTGGACCGGGATCCACCCTGTATGGAACCAACGGATACGCCGGCGTCATCAACGTGGTCACCCGGCGACCGGAGGAAGAGGGCTTCGAGGCGGATGCGTACCTCACCGGTGGCTCGTTCTTTACCAGTCAAGCCGGTTTCGCGGCCATGGCGTCCAAAGGAGAGCTGGATGTCTACCTGTTCGGCGTGAACAACGAGTCGCGCGGATACCCATTCGTGGTCAAGGAGGACGAGGAAGGAACGAAGGGGCAGCCGGCGAGTATCGAAGACGTCGACGCCTACGAGGACGACTACAGCTCCTTCTATGGCGGCGTCGGCTACGAGGGGCTCACGCTCAACGCCGGATACTTCAGTCAGAAGAAGGATAAGTGGGGCATCATCCCGACGAACGTGAGCACCGGAGCCAAGTACTACGACGGTTGGCTCGCCGACCTGACCTACCGTCGCGACGTGCATCCCAACCACGCCCTGAGCGCCACGCTTCGCACGAACTGGTTCGAAGAGACCAGCATCGTCGCGTGGTATCCACCGGTCAGCTTTGCCCCGGGCAGCCCCACCCGCTTGCACTTCAAGACCAGCAAATCGGGAGGAGAGCTTCAGTACAACGGCTCCTTCTTCGACGACATGCTGCTCGTGGTGGGCGGGGTCTCCGGCGACCGCCTCGAGACCAAACCCTACAAGTTCTTCTACATGAGCGACGTGACGGACGCGACCTCCGGAGAAGTCCTCTTCGAGGCCGGTGACGAGCGAACCGAGGCCTCGGCGATCTCCAAGGCTCAGAGCCTCCTCGACCTGGCGGCCTACGTGAATGTCGACTTCTCGCCGACGGAGTGGCTGACACTGAACGGCGGGCTCCGCGACAACTACGATTCCGACTACGGGATCTTCATTGCCCCCCGCGGCGGAGTGGTCTTCGGCCTGCCCGAGGGCATGTACGTCAAGGCGCTCTACGGCCGCGCATTTCGCGCCCCCAGCTTCTTCGAAAAACACGTATCCACGGCCAATGTGTTGTTCGGAGGGGACACGAACTACACATTGGATGGACAGCGCGTCAAGAACACCATCGGGCCCGAGGTCATCGACACCGTGGACGTCGCCTGGGCCCTGAGCCGAGAGGGGTACATGGCACGGGTGGGAGGGTTCTACCTGTCCACCGACGAACTCATCGGAAGAACCGGGGTTGTTCCTGCAGATTCGTCGCTAGGCAACACGGTGGATACGCCGCTGTACGCCAATGGCGACGGCTACGCCATCACCGGCGTCGAGGTCGACCTGAAGGCGCGCCCGGTCGAGAACGCCCACGTGTTCTGGAATGGCACCTACCGGCAGGCCCTCATCGACGACAAAGAGCCGCCGCTGTCCTTCGCACCCATACTGATGAACGTCGGTGGGTCGTACACGTTCCGCGACCGGGTCCGTCTTGGCGCAATAGGACAGTATGTTGGCTCGCGAACGGTGCAATTGAACGAGACCGAGGACCGGCCGGCAAAGGACGTCACGCTGGACCCCTACTTCCCGCTCAACGCCAGCGTCGCCCTGTTGGCCAACAAGAACGTCGATGTCGAGTTCGCGCTCAAGAACATCACCGACGTCGAGTATGCGTACCCAGAGAACATCAGGCGGAACGTCGCCGAGGTCCCTGGTGGTCCGGGCCGCTCGTTCTATGCCACGCTCAAGCTCCGGAACTGATTCACTCCGCGGGAACGCCCTTCACGTACTCGTCGAACCACTTCAGCTGCTCCCACAGCACGTGCTCCACGCTCTCTCGGGCGCGGTAGCCATGATCCTCGAAGGGCAGCAGCACCAGCCGGGCCGTGCCTCCAGAGCCGCGCACCGCCTCGAAGAAGACCTCGGACTGGAAGGTCAGGGTGCCCGGATTCGAATCGGCGTCGCCGTGGATGACGAGGACGGGCTCGTTCACCATGTCGGCGAAGAAAGTAGGTGAGACCTGGATGTAGGCGTCGCGCGCCTCGAAGAGCGTGCGCCGCTCGGACTGGAAGCCAAAGGGCTGGTTGGTCTTGTTGTAGGAGCCGCTTCGCGCGATCCCGGCCCGGAAGAGGTCGGTGTGGGCGAGCAGGTTGGCCACCATCAGCCCGCCATGGCTGTGGCCGATGATGCCGATGCGCTCGGGATCGGCAATGCCCAGCTCGACGGCCTTGGCCACCGCGGCCTCGGCGTCGGCGACGAGCTGGGGCACAAAGGTGTCGTAGACGGTCTCGGGGTCGCCGACCATCGGCATGGCGGCGCGGTGCAGCACTGCATAGCCCTGGAGCAGGAAGAACATGTGAGATGGACCACGCAGTCGATCAAAGCGCCGAGTGGACCCGCCTATCTGGCCGGCCGTCGACGAGTCGGAGTACTCGAGCGGGTAGGCGTAGAGCACGGTCGGTAGGGCCTCACCCTCCTTGTAGCCGGGGGGCAGGTAGAGCTGGAATGAGAGCGGCACGCCGTCCTCGCGCTCGTAGCGAACGATGCGCTTTGTGATCTGCCGGAGCTGGGGCGTCGGGTCCTCGAAGCGGGTGATGGGCTCGGACGTGTAGGACCGGGTGGCCTCGCCTTCGGGGGCGTCGATGGTCGGCCCGAGGGTGGCGAGGTGGTAGTTGGGCACATCGGTGGCGGACTCCGTTCTCATCACGAAGCGGGATTCCTCCTCGGCAAAGGCAATAAACGACTCGTAGCGCTCGGGGTCGGCGCGGAACAGACGCTCCGCCTTGCCGGTCTTCATGCTGCGCAGGTCGAGGAAGGGCCGGTCGCCGTCCGGACTGGCACCGCCACCGCTGAAGTAGACGGAATCGCCCTTCTGGCGCAGCACGGAGCGACCGTTCTCGAGCTGGCGACGCAGGGGCCAGCCGGGTGAGTTGTAGCGGTCTTTCTCGTTGAGGTCGAACCACGGGCGCGCGGTCCCCCGGTCCACGTCGAGAAGCCAGGTGTAACGCCAGCGCTTCATGCGCTCGCGCTGGGTGAGCATCAGGGTGCCGCCCTCCGCACCCCAGTTCCGCCAGCTCTGGATGCGATGCTCGGCTTTGAACACCTCTTTGGGCTTGTCGGTGAAAGGAGCCTCCATCCGCATCAGCCGGTCGCGGTGGGGGACCTCGGCGATGGGGTCGCCGCCGTCGAGGGCCTCGACCCAGTACAGCGTGTGAGGTGCCGTGGGGCGCCAGGACATTCCCCGCGGACCCTCGTGCACGCCGTGGGTGGGTACTTCGTCGGCCAGCGGCAGGGACGCGATCGTCGCCAGGAATTCCCCCTTCTTGTCCCAGACCTCGAGCTCGCTGGCGAAGCGCCACCATGGCACCTCGTGGGACCAGGGACCGACCAGGCGCTCGACGAGCAGGTACTTCCCGTCGGGCGAGAAGCTCGCAGTCGAGTAGACAGCCGGCTCACCCACGGTGAGTCGCTTGTCGTTCTTCGGGTTGATCACCACGAGCTCTGAGGTCGCGAAGTACGTGAAGAGCGCGTCGTCGTAGGCGGTCTTCAGCAGGTTCCGGGACTCATAGGTGGAGCGCGCAATGTCGCCGGAGCCCTCGAGGGTCTTCGGGCCGATCGGGAGCAGAGGAGGTTCGGGCAAGGCACCGCGATCGGGCACTTGGCGAACCAGAAGGCGCTTCTGGTCGGGCATCCAGCGCACCGCCTCGTCGAGCAACGGATTGAGCGCTACCCCTTCGATCTCGGAGACGTTGCCCTCCACGTCGCCCACCCACAGGCCCAGGTGGTCGGAGTGCTTCACCATCAGCGCGAAGCGCTCCCCGTCCGCGGTCCAGGTCACCCGGTGCAGCTCGGCGCCTTCCGGGAGCGCCAGCGGGATCAACGCTCCGTCCTCGACCTGCATCAGACGCGG
>PJEL010005478.1_pt1 | contig 10249 bp, 5 predicted proteins | sample 1853271 | NCBI WGS metagenome assembly PJEL01 (sample SAMN08108733, study PRJNA415343) | Invertebrate metagenome, whole genome shotgun sequencing project. | host: Globobulimina | place: Sweden: Gullmar Fjord | collected 2015-08 | reverse complement strand
ATTTTTTGATTGGAATATTTTGAGTATAAAACCATTTTGTTGACTATAAATGCTACTAAAATTTATTCATCAAGTGATTTTTTAAAAAAATAAGGGGGCTTCTATTCAGTTACAAAAATTTTGCTTTTATAAATTTAGAGCATATACTAATCGTAGATGAAATGTATCTGAAACCATTTGATTTCAAAGAGTAATGACCGATTATCAAAAATTATACAATTAAAAGTAATATATACTGCTTCCTCTTCAAGATGTAAGCAAAATCGATCTTAACCATTGACGAACAACAACATTTTTTCGCATCTTCATATATGAGTAGTATAAATATCTTTTTTTATATAGTAAAAACCATTATATTAAAGATCAAAACCATCTAGTGGATCGCTTTATTACAAAATTGTGATGCACCCATAATGGTGAAACACCTCTCTAAATTAGGAAATAAGAATATTGATGGATATCAAAAAAACAATATTATTAAGATCAAGAATAGGATTTATAGTCTTACTATTTTTTTCAATAGCAATAATTTTAAAAGCAGCATATATACAAATATTACAGGGTAATAAATGGAGATCCCTGGCAAAAAGTTTAACAATAGAATATAAATCAATAAAAGCAACTAGAGGAAATATATATTCGAGCGATAATTCATTATTAGCAACTTCCTTGCCTTCTTATAAAGTTGTTATAGATCCTTATGTTTCTGATGAAAAAGTATTTAATAAAGAAATAAAAAAGCTATGTAAAAAATTATCTTTACATTTTAAAGATAAAACAGCAATAGAATATGAAGATATTATAAGAAAAGCTCGTAAAAAGAAAAAAAGATATTTAACAATAAATAGAAAAAGAATAAATTATAATGATAAAAAAAAAATGATGAAATGGCCATTATTTAATTTAGGTAAATATAGAGGAGGAATAATATTTGAAAAAGAAGAAAAAAGATATTTGCCATTAAAAAGTCTAGCATCAAGAACAATTGGTCATGTAAATAAAAATGGAAAAGGAGCAGGTTTAGAATATACAAATAATGATTTGCTAACAGGAAAAGATGGGGAAGCATTATTTCAAAAGGTTTCAGGAGGATGGAAAATAATGAAAACATCATCTGAGCTTAAACCAATAAATGGCTATGATATTGAAACAACTTTAGATATTTTTATACAAGATGTTGCTGAAAACTCATTAAAAAAGGCTTTAATAGAAAATGATGCTGATTATGGCTGTGCAATTATTATGAAAGTAAAAACTGGAGAAATAAAGGCAATAGTTAATTTATCAAAAATAAAAGAAGGTATTTATAAAGAAATCTATAATTATGCATTTGGAATGCAAAGAGATCCTGGTTCTACTTTTAAAATAGTTTCAGCATTAGCGTTATTCGAAGAAACTGATTTACAATTAACTGATACAATCGATACTGGTGATGGAAAACATAAATTTTTTGATAAAATAATGAGAGATTATAAAGCAGGAGGATTTGGAATTATTACTGTACAAGAAGTAATAGAGAACTCTTCAATGATTGGAATTGCTAAGCTTGTTGAAAATGCATTTGGACATAATCCTTATAAATATATTAAGTATTTAGATAGAATGGGTTTTACTTCAACTTTAGGATTTCATATTTTAGGAGAAGCTCAGCCTATTATTAAAACTCCTAAACAAAAATCATGGAGTGGAGTGACTCTTCCATGGATGTCAACTGGTTATGAAGTAGAAGTTACTCCTTTACAAATCCTTACTTTTTATAATGCTATTGCAAATGATGGAAAAATGATAAAACCAATAATTTTGAAAAGAATAAAAAGTGCTGATAGAACTATTGAATCTTTTAAAACTTCAATTTTAAATAGAAGAATAGCATCAATAGCAAGTCTTGAAAAAGTAAAAATATTGTTAAAAGGAGTTGTTGAAAGAGGATCTGCTAGAAATATAAGAAAAGGTATATATAAAATTGCTGGAAAATCTGGTACAGCAAAGAGAATAGAAAAAGGAAAATATACTAAAACTTATTATGTTTCTTTTGCAGGCTATTTTCCTGCTGATAATCCAAAATATAGTTGCATGGTTGCAATCAGTAATCCTAAAAAAAATAGACAATATGGAGGAGATTTGGCTGCTCCAATAGTAAGACAAATTGCTGATAAATTAGCTATTATAGATAAAGAGTTTCAAATAAAAATTACTAAAAAAATTTTTGAAAGTAATTTGGATAATATTTCTTATCCAAGAATTAGAGGAGGTTTTAAGAAAGATTTAATTTACCTTTGCAATAAATTAAATATAAAATATAAAAAGGAATTGCCAAAAGAAGATTGGATTAGAACTAAAATTCTTGAAGATAAAAGCCTAGCTTGGGTTTCAAACTTAAAAACTCATAAAAGTCAAACTCCAAATGTAATAGGTCTAACTTTAAAAGATGGATTATTTCTTTTAGAAAAAAATGGTTTAAGAATTAATATAAAGGGTAAAGGTAATAGAATCAAAGAACAATCTTTATTACCAGGATCGAAAGTTTCTAATAAATCTTTTATTACTATTACCCTTTATTAATTTGAGAGTATTGCAAAACTAATTTTGCGTAACAAAAATCTAGCTTTGCGGATATTTTAGAGTGCCGAGCTGATGCTCGACACTCATTTTGCAATGCTCTCAATTTATGTAAGTTGCGCTATATTTTCCTTTTGTCATATTGAGCAAAGCGAAATATCTATTTTTAGACTAAAAACAAATATTTAATAAAATAGATCCTTCACTTCGTTCAGGATGACATGGATTTCTATAGCTATTTTAATACTACGCAACTTGAGTTAATTAATAATTTTCATCTGATATATTTCTTATATTTTCTCTAAATTTCCTTACTCTTTCTAAAGGATGAGGTCTATGTCTATCTTCTTCTTCTTCTTCTTCTTCTTCTTCTTCTTCTTCTTCTTCTTCTTGAGAAGGCCTTGGTTGCTCAAACTCTTCAAATTCATTTCTCTCAATAGGTTCTTCATAAGGTATTCTTTTTTCTTCTCTCTTTATTTCTCTTTTTTCTCTTTCTAATCTTTCTTGCTCTAAATTATCTCTATTATCTGAATCCATTCTTTTTTGTTCTCTTTGATGATACCCAAACCTTTTTGCCATTTCTCTTATTTTAGGATGTATATTAGTAATTGAACCTCCTTTTTCTTTTAATTGTTTTTCCATTCCTTTATATTTTGCTTCAAAATTATCAACTATTTTTTTAATAGTATGGCTATCTTTTATAATACCATCCACATCTTTTTCACCATTTATAACTTTTACAAGAGCCTCTTCTTGTTTAGGAGTCAAGCTAGTGCTAAGAATTCTCAATATATTGTGCCCAAAGTGAACATTAATAGGCTCTTGATAATGTTTATTTGCAGTACCAATTTGATGCTTAGCATTATCTGCTAAATTTAGTTTTGGATTTAATTGTTTAAATGTAAATAAAAATAATCCTTTTATTTCTTTAGGGTGTTCATTATCTAATGTAATTAAATGTACTAAGCATTTTTGATACTGATGTAAATGTTGCATGATTACTTTAAAAGATTGAGTTTGAGTATTGAACTTATTTTGTAATGATTTTATTTCTTTTTGAAGCTCTGCTTTTGTATGTCTGCTTCTAGCTTTTTTCAATGCTTCTTCCTTTTTCAGAATTAAATTATATGTTGCTTTTCCATGTAATCCTTTTAATACATGTGACATATTAGTTACAGTTCTTTCTGTAACATATAAGAAATGGAAAGGATGTTGAGTCATACCCTGAATAGCTATATTCAAATGTTTTAAATTTTGATCTGTAATATGTTTATTATTAGCTTTTCTTTTATGCTTATCAAGCGAACCTGCTACTTGATCTACTTTTCCAGAAATTTTATCATATACTTTTAATTGTGTATCTGCTATTTGTAAAGCATTTGGTGGTAAACCAACAGCTTCACATCCTGCTTGAACTGCTTTATTTAAAATTGGCACCTTTTGAACTACTTTATCTACTTTACTTAGAATTTTCGAACCTTTATCAGCAACTGAATGTACAATATGTGTTATTTTATGAAATATATGACCAAAATGGAAATGTCCTGCTTCTTTTGATTTTACTTGTAAACCAGAATTATTTTGTTTGGTTTTTTTCTTTTTCTTAAAAAGATTTTTAAAACTAAATGATTTTTTTTTCTCTTTTTTGTTTTCTTTCTTGTTTTTATTTCCTCCAGCATCATTATTAATCAAAGAAGCATCTTTTTTAGTTTCTTCAATTTTATTATTTTCATTACTTGTTTGATTACAACTAGTAAATATAAATAAGCCTAATATATATACATATATATAATAAGGGATATCTAACCTTGATATATTTTTATTAAAAATCATGATTTTACTTTTTTATGTTATATAATATTATCATATTATAATTTAAAGATTTTTTATTTATAAATCACAAAATATTTAAAAAAAATAAAAAAATATTTATATAATATTTGTTTTTGTGATAATTTTAAAAATATTGGTAATAATAACTATTATTACCAATTATTATATTTTTAATTTTTGTTTTGAAGATGTTATTTAAATTTGTAAATAAATATATTTATATTTAATTTTGGATTTTGTTTACTAATTCTTAATTTTATTATAAGAATACAAATTTAAATAATATTATGATTTATATAAAAAATAGAAATAATCTATATCTTATATTATGTATATTAATATTTTTTTCTTGTGATAATTATAATGAAGGAAATAATTTTCAAACTGATAAAAATGAAGAGGAAAAGGAGGATATTAAGAAAAAGATTGAAGAAAAAAATAAATTAATAATACAAAGTATACAAACAACTTTAGAAATATCACATAAAGAAAATTCTGATAAATTATATGATATAATTGACAAAAAAGTACCAAATGGATTAGGAAAAAATAAAACTATTTCAAATGTAATTAATAAAATTAAATTATTACCATATAATAAAAATATTGCATTATATAATCAATTGAAAATTGCTTCTAAAAAAACTTATCGTAGAGATTTGAAGAAATTAAAAAAAATAGAATTAGAAAGGGATGCAGAAACTATCAAAAATATATTATTGAATATTTCGAATCCTATTACTAAAAAAAATATTTATGATATTATAGAAAAAAGAATCCCATATGATTTAAAAGAAGAAGATAGGAATCCTTACAGAATTAAAGATATTATTAAGACAATAGATAAAAAAGAATCTAAAGAAATTCTTGACAAGGTGCTACAAAAATTATCAAATATAGAAAAAGATTTCATTGATACACATTCAACTGGTGTTTTAATAAGAGAGCTTTTGAAAAGTTTTACAAATAAAGATTATTTAAAAAAACTTTATGATATAATTTCGAATGAGCTTCCTGATAAGTTAAAAGAAAATGAAAAAACTCCTGAGATTATTGAGAAAAAAATTACTTATTCATTAGATGAAGATAAATCTGTAATGTTACTTAAAAAAATAGAGAAATTTATTAAAAAGAATAAACCTCCAGTTACTTGGTTAGAAAGTTTTGATAAAAGATTTGGAAAAAAAACATTAACTAAATTATATAAAAGAAAACTGAGTGCTAAAAACCTATTATGGCAATCTGTAAGAGGGGAAATTAAAAGAAAATATATTAAAAAAGGATTATTTAAACCTTTTGTACAACCTTTGATTGAAGGTGCTGTTAGTTTTATTCCAGGTGGCCCTGTTGCTAAAGTAGCTGCTTCTCTACTTACTTCTTTGTTTTATGGTCTAATGCCTATTTAATTTTATTAATACTTCATATTTGAAAATACGAAAAAACTTATTGTTATTTAATGATCAATTTTGCTTATATATTCAAGTAAGAGTAATATATTATTGAATTGATAATTGGCCTCATCTATTATATAAAACTCCTAATAATTGAAAAAACGTATACCTTTTATTTTTTTTTATTAAATTAAATCAAATTATATTTTTATTTTGGTTAAAAATAAATTAGAAGAAAAGATAAATGAACTACATTGAAAAAACAAAAGAAACTCCCTTAATGAGGCAGTATAATAAAATTAAATCTAAACATCCAGGTACAATATTATTATTTAGAGTAGGAGATTTTTATGAAACATTTGGAAAAGATGCGATTCAAACAAGTGAAATATTAGATATAGTCTTAACAAAAAGATCAAATGGCGCAGCTTCCTCAGTAGAATTAGCAGGATTTCCTCATCATGCTCTAGATAATTATATGCCCAAATTAGTAAATGCAGGATGTAGAGTAGCTATTTGTGATCAGCTTGAAGATCCAAAATATTCTAAAGGCATTGTAAAAAGAGGAGTTACTGAATTAATAACTCCTGGATTGACTTATCATGATAATATATTAGAAAAAAAATCAAATAACTTTTTGGCCTCTATTTATATTAAAAAAGATTTTTTAGGAATTGCTTTTCTAGATCTTTCTACTGGAGAATTTCTTACTAGCCAAGGTGATATTAATTATATAATAAAACTAGTTGAAAGTTTTAATCCTAAAGAAATTTTGTTTTCAAAAAAACAACGAAAAGATATTCTTCCTTTATTAAAACCTGATTTACCTACTTTTTGTTTAGAAGATTGGATATTTGAATATGATTTTGCTTATGAAAACCTTAATAATCATTTTGAAACTAATAGCTTAAAAGGATTTGGGATTGAAAATCTCCAATATGGAATAATTGCTTCAGGTGCAATAATAAGATATTTAGAAGAGATGTTGGATATTGATGATAATGAAATAGGGAAAATAAAAAATATTCAACATATTAATTCTATTTCTAGAATTGATCCTGATAAATATGTTTGGTTAGATCAATTTACTATTAACAATCTTGAACTTATAAATCCCCAAAATCCTGAAGGAGTATCTTTAATAAAAATAATAGATCATACTATTACTTCAATGGGAGGAAGGCTTATGAAAAAATGGGTTTTGCTTCCTTTGAAAGATTCAGAGAAGATTAATGAAAGATTAAATTCTGTTGATGAATTTATTAAAGATGAAAAGCTTATTCAGGTAATTACAGATTGTTTAAAAAAAATATCTGATTTAGAAAGATTATCAGCTAAAATAGGTTCTCAGAAAATTTCACCTAGAGAAGTAATCAGCCTTAAGAATTCTTTATTACAACTAAATCCTATTAAACAAAAATTAAAATCTAAAAATTATTTAAATAAATTAGCTAAAAAGATTAATTCTTTGGAAGAGATTATTAAAAAAATTGAGAAAACTATAAATGAAAATTCTTCAACTAATTTAACTCAAGGACAAATAATAAAAAAAGGAATAAATATAGAATTAGATAATTTAAGAAATATTATAATCCAAAGTGAAACTTTTTTAGAAAATTTAAAACAAGAACAAATTAAAGCAACAGGAATAACTTCTTTAAAGATAGATTATAATAAAATTTTTGGTTACTATATCGAAGTAACAAATACACATAAAAATAAAGTGCCAAAAGATTGGATAAGAAAGCAAACACTTGTAAATGCTGAAAGATATATAATAGAAGATTTAAAATATCATGAAGAACAAATATTAACAGCAAAAGAAAAAATTGTTATTTTAGAACAAAAAATTTTTAAAGAATTAATAGAAAATCTAGCTTATATAATAAAAGATTTGCAAGATAATTCTAAAATAATATCAAAAATCGATTGTTATCATTCTTTTGCAAAAGTAGCTAAAAAAAATAGTTATGTAAAACCCATTATTTCTAAAGAAAATAGTTTAGAAATAATAAAAGGTAGACATCCTGTAATAGAACAAACAATTGGAATTGATAAAACCTATATTCCAAATGATATTTATCTAGATAAAGAAGAACAACAAATAATTATAATAACAGGCCCTAATATGGCAGGAAAATCTGCATTATTAAGACAAGTAGCATTAATAACAATTTTAGCTCAAATAGGTTCTTTTGTGCCTGCAGATAATGCTGAAATAGGAATTATAGATAAAATATTTACTAGAGTAGGAGCTTCAGATAATATCTCTAGAGGAGAATCTACATTTATGGTTGAAATGAATGAAACTGCAAGTATTTTAAATAATCTTACTCCTAATAGTCTTATAATTATGGATGAAATTGGAAGGGGAACAAGTACTTTTGATGGGATTTCTATTGCTAGGGCTATTGTTGAATATTTGCATGAACATGTATTCAGGCCTAAAACTCTTTTTGCCACTCATTATCATGAATTAAATGAAATCGAAAATAATCTAGAAAGAGTAAGAAATTATAATGTTGAAGTAAAAGAAAAAGAAGATAGAGTTATATTTATGCATAAATTAATAAAAGGAGGTTCTAAACATAGTTTTGGGATTAATGTTGCTAGAATGGCTGGAATTCCTAATGAAATTATTAATAGAGCTAATTTTATTATAAAAGATTTTATTTTGAAAAAAGATAAATCTTCTAAAATTATTGAAAATAAATATCAGCTTAAGTTATTTGATATTAATAAAGAAAAAGAAAAATATATCAAAAATATTCCTAAAGAAACATTAATAGAAAGAAAACTTAAAAAATTAAATATAGATAATATTTCTCCTATTGAGGCATTAATTAAATTAAATGAATTTAAAAAAGAACTTGAAAATATTAAAACTTAACTTAATAATATTCTGCTCAGCAATGAAAATGTTCTGATAATCGGTCTTTTCTCTTGGAAATGAGTAATGTATTATAATTTACTTTTTATTTTCCCAACAAATTCATTTAAAAAAGTGCTAATTTCCCCTTTAAATTTATTTAAAAGTCTTTTCAATATATCAATATAAACTCTAAATACTTCAACTATTGCATTAATTTTCTCTTTCTTTATTTTCGATATTTCGTCAATTTTTAAAAGAATACCTTCTTTTGTTTTCATACGAAATCTCATATAACCATACCCCATTTTATTTAAAAGATTATATAAACCATTCATATTATTTATTATTCCTTTATTGTTTACATCTTCAATTGCTTCTTTTAATTTATCAAATACATCTTTTTTTGTTTCATCTAGAAAATGTCCTAAAGCATATGCTGCTTTACCATCAGGATCTATTTTAATATATTCATTTGTCTTACTAATTAATCTTGTTTTTAGATCTCCAAAAGTTGATAAATTATCTAATAAATCCCCCACCTTATTAGTAGTATAATTTACTAAATTTATAAAATAATTTTTTTTAGGGTCTTTTTTAAAAATTAATTTTACAAATGTATCTTTATTTTTTAAGGCTAAGTCAAAATATGATTTGCTAACTTCTTCTTGAGTATTAATACATTTTGATATTGCTTTTCGAATATTTTCATCTTTAAAAACTATGCTTTTATCCTTAAAAACAGCTTTTTCTTTTTGTATTAAAAGATCTGGTATATATCTCAAATGTTTATTTACAAATGATTTCCATTTTGCATCATTTTCAACAATGCTTTTTAAATGTGTATTTAACTTAAAGTTCTTATCATATGAAGCATTTGAATAACTTTTAGTTATAGAATTCGGGACATCTATAAGCCAAAATTTTTGTAAAATTATACCTCCATTTTTTATTATTTCTTGATTCTTTTTGCTACTATCTAAATTTTTTAACTCTTCTATATTTCCCTTTAGTTTATCTCTGTCATTTTTATGCTTTGTAAGTAAATCTGAATCTTTTATTCCTTTAGGTATTTGTATTGTTTCATTTAAAAGATTAATTCCTTTATCAATAGCTTTTTTATATGTGTCTTCTGGTACTTTTTCTTTTATCAAACTTGGTTTTCCAGCTTCTATTTTTCGAGCTTCTATGTTATAATCTCTTCTTCGGTTATTGGAAAAATTACATGATAAGGATAACAAAAAGATTGTATTTAAAAATAGATGTAATATATATATATAACATTTCTTGTTTTTAATGAATTTTAAATTTCTCATCCCTATTAATTATTAAATTATAAAAAAAATGACTTAATAATAATATATTGATATATTATTGTAAAAAAAAATGGAATAAATATATTTAAATCTCAATAAAGTATTTTATAAAGAAATATCTTATTTATTTTTAATAGGCTTATATAATAATTGTGTTTTTAGATTATATAGGGAATGTCACCAGTAGAAAAAAATCTTCTATAATTGGATAATAGATTGATATAAAATTTCTTTAGAAGGTTATAGTAATTTTTAATAATTGTACTTTTTAAATCAAATTG
>PJEL010005477.1_pt1 | contig 10249 bp, 7 predicted proteins | sample 1853271 | NCBI WGS metagenome assembly PJEL01 (sample SAMN08108733, study PRJNA415343) | Invertebrate metagenome, whole genome shotgun sequencing project. | host: Globobulimina | place: Sweden: Gullmar Fjord | collected 2015-08 | reverse complement strand
CTTTTTTGTAGTTTTATACGAATAGAAGTATGCATTGATGACAGATGTCGACGCTCTTATTGAGCAACTTTATAAAACAGAATCAGCAAAGTTATTAGCGGTATTAACCCGTATTTTTGGTGTACACAATTTTGATTTAGCAGAAGATGTAATGCAAGATGCCTATAGTAAAGCCATGATTGATTGGCAACAAGGCCAAGTGCCCGAAAATCCCGCGGCATGGTTGATGACAACCGCAAAGAATCAAGCACTTGACAAAATAAGAGCAAATAAAACTAAAGTAAAATTCTCACAAGACTTATCTCAATATTTAGATAGTGAATGGACGCTGGCGTATACCATTGAAGCAGAGTTTACAACACCAAAAATAAAAGACGATCAACTTAGAATGATTTTCATTTGTTGTCATGAAAGTATCAAAGCAGAAAACAGAATCGTTTTTATATTAAAGTCATTATGTGGTTTTAGCATTTGCGCTATTGCAAGAGCACTATTATTAACAGAGCCGACAGTTAAAAAAAGACTGTTAAGAACTCGAGAAAAGTTAAAGCATCTGAATTTTGAACTCCCCAGCGATGACAAGCTCAGCGAAGCTATGAATACGGTACACACAGTATTATATTTACTTTTCAATGAAGGTTTTTATAGTTCAGACCGAAAAAAAGCGATCAATATTGAATTTTGCCAAGAAGCGATTGCATTGGTTAAGATGTTAGTAAATGAAGCAAAAATGGTTAATCAAGATACTTTAGGGCTGTTTGCCTTGATGCATTTTAATATTGCACGGATTAATGCCCGAGTTGATGAGCAAGGTCTTAATATTCCGTTAGATCTACAAGACCGAAGCCTGTGGCAACAGGGTTATATTAATACCGGTGATCATATTCTTAAAATGTGTACTGCGGCTAGGATGACGCCGGGTCGATTTTACTTTGAAGCGTTAATTGCACAACAGCACTGTGGTGCGGCAACGTTTGCTGATACTAATTGGCGGTTAATTGTAGCTTATTATGATAGCTATATAAAAATAACCGATTCACCTGTCGCCAAACTCAATCAGGCAATTGCCCTTGGCTATACTGGCAAGGTGAGTGAAGCAATTAGCAATGTTGAACGATTGCAAAATCATAAAGCGTTAGTTAACTCGCATATGCCACTGGCTATTTTAGCGCATTTGAATGCTAAAGCCGGCAATGAAAAGCTGGCCTACCAACAAGCGCTTTGTGCGAAAGAAATTGGCGGCACTGAGCATGAACACCGATTAATGATGCAACAGCTGCAGCGCCTACTTAATTAAAAGGTAATTAAAAGATAATTAAAAAGTAATTAATCAATACACATTACAGCCCGAACTTCTACGGTAATGTTTGGGTAGTTGAAGATAGGGCACTCTTTGGCAATGGCAGTGGCTTCATCAATATCTATTGCTTTTATTATTGAATAACCTGTAACCAATTCTTTTAATTCGATAGACGAAAGGTCAGTAACTACGCCATCTTGGCCTATGCTATTACCTGTATACGCTAGTGGTGAGCCACCAGAAACTAATTGTTGCTTTTGTTCTAGTGTGCCCATCCATGCTCCCCATCTTTCCATACTAGCGGCCATTTCTTCTTTAGAGGTATTTTCCATCCATTTAGGATCGCCACCTTTGTATATCAACATAAAATCATTCATAACATTTCCTTTATATTTTAAGTACCAATAACTTCTTTACCGGTATCTATATATATAACGTATCAGTGTTGAAAAAGGAGACACTTTTCGTGATTTTAGTTTTTGTCGTCGGCAAATTTACGTAAAGTTGCTGTTTGTGTTGAATTGTGATGTTGGATACAAGGTTTTCATGTTTTATTTCTTGAATTAGCAAGATACGCCAGTAATACCCTGTAATGTTTTTTCGAAGAAACTTAACCTACGTTTATTATTGTGCTTGATTTAGCTCACCGAAAATACATGTTTTTAATTTTTGAAATTACAACATTTCTGGCTGTACTAACGACGTAGTGTGTATTGGCGGCGCAGAAGCGCCCACGAAGTTCTTTTATTCATAACCGTAGGTTATTTAAGACAAGGAAATACATTATGCCACTATCTATACCATTTGATTCATCACTAACGCTCGGTAACTTGGTTACCGAGGAAAAACTTGAGGTACTTAAAAAGATATCTGAGCTGCAAGCTCCGGTTGCTGAAGCAGAAGAAGCTATGAACTCAAGTATTGAACTGAGAAGAAGTCTTGATTTAACCATTTCTGAAATGGTTAGTCTTGGTGTTGACACAACAGAGCTTGTTACGTCGCAAAAAACAGCTGACGAGGCTATTGTGGCTTACGCCGTTAAATATGCGAGCACTCGCGCACAGAATCTCAAACCAATTTTAGAATTAAAAGGAAAAATGGGCACTATTTCTACCAGTGTTGAAAGCCCCATTGATTATAATAAAACACAGATAAAACAGATGCCGTTGTCATCTGATTCGTTACGAATGAATGCGCAGTTTTTCTCATTTGAAGAAACCAAACAGAATTCTAGCTCTGTGATCACTTCAGCGAAAGCTTTTGTTACAGGAGCTACTGCCTTTTTAGGTACCAAGCGTTCGGCTGAAATGACGACTGCTGTTGGTAATCAAATGACCAAGCAAAAGGAAACAAACGATATTGCTGGTACATTGATTATCACGGTAACGTGTACGCATAAGGATGCTGCGTTGCTTGCGCCATTTGTAATTGATGTTGATAAAGCGATACGCGTATGGAACGAGCTGTATACGGACAAGCTTATTAAAATTGATGATGTTAGCAATTTTCAAAAAATTGCCAAGGAAGAGGGAACTGCAGATGAAAAGAAAATGCATCTGCTATCAGGTGCTACCTATGGCTCTAGTTTCGTCGGTATGGTGCATGTCATGAAATCAACAAGCTCGGAATCAAGTCAGAGAATGACAACAGTTGCTGCAGAAATGCAGGCCCAAATGGAAACCGGTAATTGGTTTGCTAGCGCGTCCGGTGGTTTTGGCGTTGACGCTTCTTTTGCTAATGATGTAAAAAGTTTGTTGAGTAAACAGCAAATATCATCAACGGTAAGCGTTATAACTATGGGGTCAATTCCTGTAATAAAATCTAATGAGGTTCAAATGGGTGTGCAGAAATTTGCAGACTTTGATCCTGCAGCAATGATGGGCAAGTTAGCTACTGCGGCCAATGCAACCAATAGTGAACAGGCATCTGTTGCCGAAAGAGCGCAAGCGGCAAGAACCGGTGGCCAAATGTTAGCGATACGTGATGCCGAAGTTAAATCTACCGTGACGGGGTTAGCACCAATCGATGAAAGAAAAAATAAAATGCTAGACACTGACTCACTGATGACGGCATTTGAAGACTATGTTAATAAAGCACTGGCTGGAAACTTAGGTGTGCCAATTAACTTCTATATAAAATCGATAACACGGGCTCAACTTGCACAAATGTGGGTTGCCAAATACTATCCTAATCAGTATTTGATGATTCAAGGTGATGATGAACCAGCAGGTGGCGGTGGAGATGCTCCTGTAGCTGGATAATAGATAATCAGTGCAATGACCTAGTAGCGTAGACCATTGAAGGGTTGTTAAAATAAGTAACAATATTTAGGAACTACAAAGTAGTCATGATGAAATCGCGCGCAAGGCGCGATTTTTTATCAAGATAAATTAGCTTTCTAGGCGAATAATCCAGAAAATCTGTTTATATCAATAACGGTAAGGCTCTATATTTTCACTTTAAGTCTTGAGCAACTACCTCATCAAATGGATTATGCGATAATAAGGTGGCAAGCGATCTTGAATTTATTTATGATTGCATTTGATAAAGTTTTAAAAGAAGTATTTAAATCTTGTAGTGACACAAATAAATTACTTTCATCCTAAATCTTGATGATTTAATTCAAGCTACACGTTAAGTAAACAAGGAGTTAACATCATGGAAGAGTCTACAATTGGAGCTTTATTTATTATTTTCTTAGCGGTTTTACCTTGTGGTATTTTCGGCTACCTGATTGCTTTTAAAGGACGTAGGAGATTAATTTCAGGTTACAGTGAAAAGAATTTTTCTCATCCTCAAGCATTTGGCAAAAGTGTCGGTTTAAGCCTAATACTACTCGCTGTATTGATGTCTCTTAGCGCTTATTTTTGGCACTTAGGAGACCTAACAGAAACCCAAATGGCTACTTACGTTCTATTACTTGTTATTGGTGTCTTGTTAAATTATTTTCATGGTATTGTTAAGTACCGTAGAAAAGAAAATTAACAAATCGATAATGTTAGTTGAATTGTTGTTAATAGATTGATTTTAAATAAGTTATCTTCTTTATAATATGTTATATGTAGCATTGGATGGAGTCTTCATTGTACCAATTATATTACTATCCCTTAAATGCCAGTATGGCTCCTCACTTTATTCTTGAAGGGCTACGAGTGGATTTTGAATTAATCAAAGTCGATAGAAAAAGTAACGCCCACAAATCTGCTGATTATTTAGCGTTAAATCCAACCGGTCGAATTCCGACCTTAATTGATGATGGCTTTGCTATTTTCGAAAGCGCTGCAATCTGCATACATCTTGCGGAAGCACACCCTTCATCAAATTTAATACCAAAAACTGGAGATAGAAATAGAGCCTTATTCTTTCAGTGGATGATGTATTTAACAAATACCGTTCAAGCTGAGTTAATGCTGTATTCGTATCCTCAAAGACATACAATAAATGATAAAACCGTCGCAAGTATTATTGCAGCACAAGAGGGCAGAATAACAGCAATGTTTAGCCTGCTTGATCGTGAACTTAAAAACAAAGATTTCCTTATCGGAGAAGCCATTAGCGTCTGCGATTATTTCCTATTTATGTTAGCCGTTTGGGCTGATGAACTTAAAAAGCCACCTTTATCGTTTAGTCACTTATCTAAATATCTTTGTAAGCTTGCTCAACGTGAGGAAATTATTACTGTCTGCAAAAAAGAAAAGTTGAGTCTTACAGATTATCAGTAATTTGTTTGCATAAGTTTAACGTCAACACTGACTATTTTTCGAACAAAACTTGGCGAATATTTTACTCTTGAATCTTGCTTTTGTTATGCAAAATAATATTACTGAATAACCCCAGTAATCACCGTATAATTGCGGTATTAGCACAAAAGTATTTAATCAAGGTATTTTAAATTCCATATGGTAGAGCAAAAGCATTATTCTGAATTAGCTGTTATGCAGATCCCTCTAACTGAAGAGAACTCGCCGAGCTCGATAACTGTAGGTTCAGCAAAAGAGCATTCAATCGTCAGTCATAATATAGATAAATTGGCTCCTAAAGTTGTACTGGCGACACTAAACGCTAGATATTTTCACACCAGCTTTGGTTTACGTTACCTTTACGCCAATTTAAAAGAGCTGCAGGAATTTTGTGTCATAAAAGAGTTTATTATTCAAACTCGCGCAATTGATATTGTCGAGCAAATTCTAGCTGAAAAACCTGATATTGTTGGTTTTGGTGTTTATATCTGGAACATTGTTGAAACCACCGATGTGGTTAGTTTGTTAAAAGTGATCGCACCAGAAATTAAAATTGTGTTAGGTGGACCAGAAGTGAGTTATGAAACTGAGCAGCAAGCAATTGTTGCCAGCGCTGATTATGTATTAACTGGACCGGCAGACTTAAGTTTTTATCAACTGTGTAAAGATCTTATCAATAATACGCCACCGGATAAAAAAGTACTGAACTCTATGCCTGTTGAGTTAAAAGAGTTAGCTTCACCTTACCAGTACTATACCGATGAAGATTTACAGCAGCGTTTACTATATGTTGAAGCATCGCGTGGTTGTCCGTTTAAGTGTGAGTTTTGTTTATCGTCGTTGGATAAAAATTCAGTACCATTTGAAATAGTGTTATTTCTCGAACAAATGGAGATTTTGTATCAGCGTGGTGCGAGAAATTTTAAGTTTATTGATAGAACGTTTAATTTAAACATTAATACCACTATGAAAATTATGCAGTTTTTCTTAGACAGAATGACTGATGACCTATATCTGCATTTTGAAGTGGTGCCTGATCATTTGCCGAGAAAATTAAAAGAGTTGTTAGCACAGTTTCCTGATGGCAGTTTACAATTCGAAATTGGCATTCAAACCTTTAACACTGAAGTGCAAAAGAATATCAGCCGTAAGCAAAATAATGCTAAGTCAAAAGAGAATTTACTTTGGCTAAGAGATAATACCTCGGCACACATTCATGCTGATCTTATTTTTGGTTTACCTGGTGAAACCTTCGAGACCTTTAAAGATAGCTTTAACCAACTTTATCATTGTCGCCCACATGAAATTCAAATGGGCATTCTGAAACGTTTGAAAGGTAGCCCTATCATTAGGCACACCGAAGCATTTGACCTGCGTTTTAATCCACTGCCACCGTTTAATATCTTAAGTACCGACCGGGTGAGTTTTGCCACCATGCAACGTATTAATCGCTTTGCACGCTACTGGGACATGATCGGTAATTCAGGGCGTTTTAAATACGCTTTGCCGCATATATTGTCAGATGAACCGTTTGATGATTTTATGGCGATTACCGAGTGGATATTTAATAAAACCGGGCAAATCCATAAAATTAATCTAAAAAAATTGTTTGAGCTAATTTCTCAAGCAGTAGAAGCGTTGTATCCAGAAAAGCATCAGCTGGTTATCGAAAAAATTGCAGTAGATTACGAGGCGGCGAAATTGAAAAGTTTATTTAGTGGCCTTAACCTTTATGCCGTACCTCAAGTGCAAACCGTCAGTAAAAATAAATCATTAAAGCGGCAACAACAGCATATGAGTTAATGGTGATGAACGAATAACATAAATAATAATGGAAAAACAAGCTCAGCTATTAATTAGCCGTGTAGGCTGAACTTTTGTTTTATCTTTGGTGAGCCGCTTAGCACTAATCCATTTCGCAGCCACAAACACAACCAAGACTTTTATTGATATTAGTCCAGTTACCATTCCATTTTAGGTAGTTAGCTGTATTTTACCTGTGTCTGGAAAAACACTTTGTCTTTCAAACTTCTTATGTCAGTTTTACCTCGGTAGCGTTAAAGTTTGTAAGATGGTGAACGATATTAAAATTGCGATTGTTATCTATTACACGGTTTAGTTTTTGATAGTAAAATCAAAACGCTACACACTGTTTTTAATCATGATTTAATCTTAGAGGTTCTATGTGCTTGCAAATGACTTTGTAAAAAGTAGTTTTATTGTCACATTGATAAATGTGTGCAAGGTTGAATAACGAGATAGTTAACCTTACGTATTAATGATGATTTAGATTGTGGATGCCGCTTTGCTTTCGTTGATAATCAAGGTGTTATAGTGATGGTGCTTTCAAAACTATAAAATAGCCAGATTGGCTTTGACTATTTTATAAAGGAAATTAGTAGTGTAATGACTATTTACAGCCACAAATTAATGGGTAGTCTGTTGTGTTCTGGGCAATGGTTTTCATGCCAAGATAATCTATTAATACAGACTCAACCGTGCAGAAAGCGCCTTCTACCCAAGCTTGATCATTTGAATATGCAGAGCCAACAATAAAGATGTTAGCGTCATTAATACCTGCCATCTTCCCTGGCGTACGGATCTGTTGCATAACATCACAAATATCATAATGTGCTGCCCAAGCATGATAACCCGCGCCAAAAGGGTTGAGGCCCCAATTCATAAATACGGTTTCCTCAGGATCGGGAATTAAGCCTGCAGCATTGGCGTCATCATAATGTACTTTAGCTAATTGCAGTTTTAACATACGCATCATTTCATCTGGAGCTTTACCCGCTCCTTCTAGTGGCTGATAGTTTCTACTAAGCGGCGTTGTTCTTCGCGTTTTTGTCGATAGTTCAAGCTCTTCCCAGAATTGAGTAAAACGCATATCATCATAAGATGCCAAAATACCGTAAACCTTGTCATTATCATCGATATCACCTGTTGAATTATCGCCAAAATAATAAACTTGGCGCAGGGGAAGGTCAGTAATGGTGGGACCAAAAACATTTATATTGTTGTTTTTTTTGTTGATCAAGTCAGGTTTATATTTAACTCCGTCAGCCTTCCACCATTCTGTTTTAAAAAACATGGCGACTTTATAAGAAGGTTGCTCAATCACTGATTGAATATAATTTTGCACATTATCTTTATTTAAAATGTCAGTTTGGCCATCTTTCATTTTGTTATAACGAGTAGCACGAGCAACCAACTCCAATGCATTAGGCGACATCGCTAAAAACGCATAATCAGTACCGATGTTTCCATCCAAAGCTTGATCGGGGTTACTACGATTACTTGTTGTATAACGGGTGGTAGGGGTTTGTTTGTTATCATGCCAAATAGAGTGTAAGCGGACCTTTTTAGTTAATTCAAAAGTTATGCCTTTGTTTTGTGCTGCTTTTATACATTCTTGATATAGAGCAACAAACAAGCTGGAGTAACCACTGGATAGGGTTTTAAAAGCACCACCAGGGGCAAATTCACCATTGTAAACGGCTGCATTAGCGCTATTCCAGTTAATAACGTTTGAGCTATAACCACCAGCATCTGCTGCATATTGAAAGCCTTCATTACCGGCCTGATCATAAAACATATTCCAGTAACCAATATTCCCAATAATGTCACCGGCATTATAAACATAAGATTTACTATTAAAATCAGTATTGAGTGTGCCGCTTTGATAAAAGCTACATTGTTCACTTCGACTGGTAACATTATTTCCTTTAGTGATTAAATTAGAAATATTACTGATGAGTGCATCTGCGGGCTTAGCGTTATTTCCAGGTGTATTATATGGTGCTAAGACTATTTCTCCGTTAATATTTTTACCTAAATTTTGTGAATAAAAATGCTTACCACGTAAGTAAAATAAAGGATTATCTGTCGTATTAAATTCAATAATATTATCGCTTAATGGCTTATTATTGAGTAAAACTTTGTCTATGGTTAAGCTGACTAGCTGATGGCCGGTATACTTTTCTTTATCCCATTCAATAAAGCGCATACCACCCACTTCAATATAGGATTGCTCTCGATTTTTGTTAAAGTGGTAGCTGCAAATGCGACCTGCGGGTGTTCTGTCACCATCACCATTGTTTTCATAATCATAATTACCCCATTCATAAATTCGAACAGTATCTGCAGAAGTTAGTTTTGTAGGGTCAGTTAATAGTCGCCATGCGGTATATAGTCCTGCTGGACCACCACCAAAAATAGTGTAATTTGCCATAATCATTCGTCCTTGTTTTAGTTACTTCCAGTTTATAGAGAAATTTTTCAGCGCGATTTGATAACCACTATAATTAAATTCAGTGATATCTTCGTATAACATTTGATTGATCATATCACCGAGGATTGGTATAAATTTTCCAGCCCAGCCGGCAGAATAAACCACAATATTTTTGTTATTGGTTTTTTCTTTCGGTAAATAATCTAACAATAGTTCTTTTGTCGGGTCTTCTGACAAGGCGATTAAACAAGTAGAAGTAAAGTGGGGTGTTGCATCTAACCCTTGCATATGTTCATTGACCCATTGCGAGTCTAATGCCAAACTTTTTGAGCTTGGCGCAAGACTGCGCTGCGAAGGGTCTTTAATAATTCCATGATCAGGAAAGTCAGTTGCCACACGAAGATAACCAGGGTGAGACCAGTCAACTTCCGGAAAACCGTAAAATAATGACGTACTTTGATGTTCTTGAAAAACAAACCATGTTGGTAAATATAAGTTCTGGTTCGTTTTTTTAAAGTATGCAGAAGACATTTGCCAAATATCTATAGGAACTTTTAGGTCGAGTTTCGCCATGACATTGTTTACATAGGGCCCCGTTGTTATAGCCAATTTCGAACATTGATATTCTTCACATAAGGTTGAAACTAGAATTTCGTTCTCAATATTGTTATTTAAATCTGTTACTTTTTGCCAAGCGAGTAAATCAACTAAACCAGAAGCAAGGCATTGGTTATAAAGAACTTCCTCTGTGGCTTTGAGGTTGATAATACCGCCATCAGGCTGAAAAAAACCCGTGTACTTGGGCGGTAAGTTTTTAAAGGAAAATTCTTTTTCAATATCTGCCGCCGACAATTTTCGAAAGGGAATATTTAACGTGTTCATTACGTTCTGAGCAGCGTCAATCCCACCTTCTTGGGAAGACATTTTTCGGTCACCAAACAAAAGGCTGCCGCAGGGCTCTACTAATGTGTGCTG
>PJEL010005476.1_pt1 | contig 10249 bp, 5 predicted proteins | sample 1853271 | NCBI WGS metagenome assembly PJEL01 (sample SAMN08108733, study PRJNA415343) | Invertebrate metagenome, whole genome shotgun sequencing project. | host: Globobulimina | place: Sweden: Gullmar Fjord | collected 2015-08 | reverse complement strand
ACAAACTCAATCAACAATTGGACTTTTCAAAAGAGATCAATCACAAGATTCACGAACAATCTCAAACGTATTTCGAAGATGCAGAAAGTGTTGCCTCGATTCTGGAAAAAACGCAGCAATTATTTGAACAGGTGCATCAGTATCTGACGGATGAATTGGCAGAGCAACATCTTCATAGCCAGCTAAATAAAATCCATGTCCGGCTGACAGGTATCCTGGCAGAGATGCAACAGCATTCTGCTCAACCTGTCACCAGCGCTTGAACCAGAGTATTAGAAAATCCCCCCTGGTCTCGACGTCCTCGCTCTTTTTCTAAACTGTTTCTGATCCCCAACATGTTTTAAAGTAAGGTAAAGTAGATTCTGATCATTTTGTTTCATCATGTTTTTGTGGAGGAAACTGAATGGTGTTCAGGAAGGCCCTGCGATACTTTTTATGAAACATAGATGCGATATGACCCATTTCCTCAGCTAAAATCCATTGCTTTGGCGGTTTTGCCAAAGAAAATATCTGTTTTCCAAATCTTATCGGGATAATAGCGTCTTTTCCCCCGTGTATGACAGTGAGCGGAAGGTCTTTAGGAAAATATTCATAAAAACGGTCTGGAGAGTAGGAATCACTTACGAACAGATAAGCTAACCACTGAAAAGGCCAGGTGAACCAATTTCTGGAAAGGAAATCATTTGCCATCTCCCTGTGGCTTAAAAAACCACCCTCAATAAATACAGAATGGATTATCTGAGTATCCTTAAAATCCTGAATCGCCTTCAACAGGATAGTTGCTCCCAGGCTTTGACCATAAAGAATGATTTTCTGATCTGTTTCGAGTGCTCTCTTTTTGGCAAAATTATAGGCTGCGACTGCGTCCTCAATCACGCCTTTGTGCCCTAACTCTCCTTCAGAACGGCCATAACCCCTGTAATCGAATGCAATCAGTTCAAATCCCTTTTTTGTTGTCCAGGCGAGTGACCGGTAGTGTGAGGTCATGTTTTCACCGTTTCCGTGAAACTGCAGGATAATCAGGTTCCTTTTTTTAGGGATTTTACTGGGGAACAACAAACCAGACAGGTTTGTGCCATCTAAACTGGGGAAAAAGAATGCCTGAGGATGATATCCAAAATTTTCAGGCGGGTAGTAGGTATAGTGGCCAGGAGCATAGAACACAGTCTCACAAGAAGACGCATGAAACGATAAAATTACAATCAAAAAAATGAGAGTCCGTTTTTTCATTTCTGCGACTCACTGGTTGCTAATGATAATCCGCTTTTGGGTGGAAACAGACAACAGCCGCTGTGGTCCCTGTGGGATAGAACTCGAAGCCATCCGTCAGCTGAATTCCCAGCAGTTTTTCTGCATCAAGAATCTCAAAAATCGGTCGGTTGTTTTCGATGCCGGACATGGCTGGATACCCCGGTGAATAGCGAGTGCTGCTGCTTGATGAATCCTTGAAAACAATCTCGTTCAGCATCTGGTTGACATGCTCCGCCATATCCTCGGCAACCCGATTTGACAATCCCTGCAGCAGAAGTGTGGACTCTTTGTCCTGTTCCTTGAAACTCTGGATCGCTTTGTCAACATCCGGTCCGGCAGTGGTTAACTGCAGACCGATCACATCATCTTGATCCGGGTTGAAATAGCGGGCGACATTGAAGATATCTTTTTTCCCCTGGCCGATCACGTCATTGAAGGTCAGTGTCGCCAATGGTTGCCTTGAGTTGGGATCCAGAATAGTGACGGATTCGTTTCCGCCCCTGCAAGGAAATAGGGCAAAAACACCCTGGGGTTTTATCCAATCATTTTCGTCGGCTCGTACGATCCATTCATCCATTTTCTCAGCCAGCATGTCGGGGCTGATACCTTTTTTCTCCCAACTCCGTTTGCCACCATATTTCCAATTCAGTGAGAATAGTAGGTTGCTGTTGATGTGATCTCGAAAGTCTGTCAATTGGTATACTTGTTTACGCACTGAATCGAATGATTCTATCTGAATGTGAGATGAATCGTAGCTCACGGCCCTCTGCGGCAGGGTTTTGAAAAGTTCTTCTTTCTGCTTTTTTAAATTCTGTCCGGTTTGGTAGGCCTCCTTCAGAATTTTCCGGTTCTCATCCAGCAGCTGCGCTGTCTGACTCGGTTCGTTGAGCTGATTCAGAAAGTTTACACCGTCCATACCAGAGCGGCAGTAAAATACGTTATCTCTCATCTCAGTTTCGGAGTCGGCGCTCGCCATGGCGACGTAAGCCGCGTGACGATTATTGACAGGTGCACCCCCAATCAGGATAGGAATGTCATCCATCTGCCGTTCTTTTAAGAGAGCTGAAACTGTGATCATGTGATTGGAGGTTTGGACCAGCAAAGCGGACATACCAATGGCCATTGCCTGATGTTCCACTGCGGCATCAACAAATTTGGCAATTGGAACCTGGACTCCCAGGTCGATGACTTTGTAACCGTAATTTTCCATCAGGGTTTTGCTGAGATCCTTGCCAATACTGTGGACGTCCTGGTAAACCGTTCCCAGTACGATGGTGCCCTTGGTCCTGATCTGAGACTCGTCTCCTGCAGAACCACCTTTCATAAATGCTTCCAAAAATCCCATCACATGTTTCATGACGTCTGCCGACTTCAAGAGGTGGGGCAGGGAGACCATGCCCTCTGCAAATCCACTCCCCAACTCTTCCATGGCCGGCATCAAATGGTCGTTAATCAAGGTGAGGGGCTCCATTCCCTTGATAATTTCGGCCACATCAACCACAATTTTGTCGTTATATTCATATTCAAACGCACCCACTGACACTTGGCCTTGAGAACGATCTTTGAATCCATCCTTGATCTTGGCACAAACCGCTGCGGGGAGATCAAGAGAGTCATAGCTGACTTTTTTAACCTGGGTTGCACCCTGTTTTTTCTGCAGTGCGATCTCTTCAAGTTGAGAGAAGGCATCCATATCGTGTTCAAGAATGATACGTCGACCGAGTTCGTAATCCTCGGCAGGCAAAACATCCACTGGCACATAGTGGTTTGGGTTGACAATCGCCGCATCCAGCCCTTTTTTGCGGGCCTCGTCCAGGAAGATCGATGTGAGCACTTTCCGCATGTATGGTTTTTTGCCCAGGCCATTTGTCAGGTTCCCGACGCCAATGATGGTTTTGAGATCGCCATGCAGTTTTTTGATTTCCGGGATGGCATTGATAGATTCCACAGCAAAATTCAAACCGGGTTCCGGCTCTGCGCCGATTGGAAACGCATTGATATCAAAGATGAGCTGTGCCGGTTTGATTCCATGTTGATTGACTGCTTTTTCCATAATCTGACGACTCAAGTCAACTTTTTGAGCCGTTGTCACCGCTGGACCTTGCGGACCGGTAGTCAATGCTATATAAACCGGGGCATGCTGTTTGGTCACACTCAGCACTGCGTCCACTTTATCCAGACCCGGTGCGTACTCTTCCATCGATATTGAATTAATCAGAGGCCGTCCCGGATAGTTACGGATCGCCTGTTTCAGAGCTTCAACGTCGAAGGAGTCCATGCACATTGCGCCTGGAAAATCCACCGTCCCGTGCCTGACCACATCTACCAGCGTCGATACGGTATCCACGACATTTGAGTCCATACAGACGTCGATTATCTCGAGCCCAAGGTCCCGTACCTGTTCATTGGTCACCTCTTCCAGTGCCTCATGATCAATGGGATCCGATTCTTCAACCGCAATCCGCACTTTTTTGGAGCCCCTGACATTCAATCGTTCCCCGATTCGTATCAATGATGAGCCACTATCCAGGAGCACTGCCTGCTGAGGACCTGATACATATACCCGGTTGTCGATTTCCCTGGTAACGGGTGTTAATCCCTTGATTGCTTCGCTGACATGCCGAATATGCTCGGGCGTGGTTCCACAACAGCCCCCCACAATATTAATCCCATACTCTGTCACGAAACGCTTTAAATGCCGGGCCAGATCTTGAGGCGTGAGTCGGAAAACAGTTTGCCCGTCCTCGGATTCAGGTAGCCCCGCATTCGGGACCACAGAGATGGGAAGCTTTGAGAACTGGCTCATTTTTTCGATGGTGGTTGTCATCTGTTCGGGTCCCAGACTGCAATTGATTCCGATTGCGTGCACTCCGATCTCCTGCAGGGTCACAATGACCGCTTGCATATCGGTGTGAAAAATCTGCATCCTGGCAAACTTGTCAACCGTCACCTGAGCGATGATGGGCAGGTCAACTCCGCGTTCACGCATCGCCCGCTTGGCACCGAAGATGGCGACTTTCAGCTCCAGTATATCCTGCTGGGTATCGAAAATTAGCAGGTCAACGCCACCATCGACCAACCCCAGTGTTTGCTGGTAGAAGTTCTTTTCGATCTGGTCGTATGTCCCTTTTTTTAAATCGGCATGGGTATTGGAGAGTACCCAGTTAGATGGTCCCAGGGAGCCAATGACAAACAGCGGGCGACCGTCATAATCGGCGTCTGCCTGATGAATATCCAACGCTTTCCGTGCTAATCCGGCGGCCTGCTTATTTAGATGATATGCAAAATCCTCAACCGAGATCCGTTTCAAATTCAGGCCCCCCTCTTGACCGGGAAACTCGCTCAGATCAAGATTCGCCAGATTGAACTCTTGCAAGCGCAGGGGGGATGCGCCAAAGGTGTTTGTTTCTACCGCATGGGAACCGGCCCTGAAATACTGTAGATGCAGATCCATAATCTTTTCCGGCCTGGAAAACACCACAATGTCAGTCAACATCTGAAACTCCTCCCCGCCATAAACTTTAGCTCCATATACAAATCTCTGAATCATGGTGCCCATCGCACCATCGATGATCATTATCTGCTTTGACAAAAAGTCATTAAATGCTTCTGGAGTCATAGGGGATCCGGTTTAAATAGTTAGCTTACAAAAGAGAAGTTAAATAACGTGAACAGAGTAATTGTCGTCAAGCCGTTTCGACCGAAATCCCTCTGTTTGTGCCAAGCGGGTTGGGGTTTCAGTGACGTGAGCCTGTCCCGGGTTTGGTAGCTTATTTGGCACTAATGGCGGAGATCATCTCCTTCAGTGACTCATAGTCCGGGGCAACTGGAATTTGTTCATACTGGGCACTGATCTCTGCGGGGGGTTGAAAAAATATTCCATGATCCGCTCTTTGCAACATCCCCAGATCGTTGAATGAATCTCCCACAGCCAGGGTTTTAAAATTGAGTGACCTGAAAGCGTCAATCGCCTTGGTTTTGGCGTCATTCATCCGCAGGCGGTAAGACGTGATGACATTAAACTCATCGACCCCCAGTTCATGGCAGAAAATGGCTGGCATTTTCAGTTTTCTCATGATGGGACGGGCAAATGCATCAAAGGTATCGGAGAGGATTATGACCTGGCACTCTTCCCTGAGCCAATCCAGGAAGCCCAATGCCCCGGGAAGCGGGTCCATGGTCTCGATGGTATCCTGGATATCTTTCAGGGTCAGTTTTTTCTCAGCGATAATTTTGAGACGAATACCCATCAATTCATCGTAATCAGCAATATCACGTGTGGTTAGCTTTAGATCCGCTATTCCGGTTTTTTCGGCAACATTTATCCAGACTTCTGGAAAAAGGACCCCTTCCAGGTCCAGGCATGCGATCAGCATCTATCTACCTCTTAAAAGTTCAATCAGATTAGGATAAAACGACAATCACTATTCAGCAACGGTCAGACTGTCAGTCGAAGTCTCAATTTTCAAAGGGTTGAGCATTATTTGTCTGTATTTTTATAGTTTAAGGTAAAAAAGATACTATGCCAATAACCTTAGGCCGCAATCACTTCTAAAGATTGTTCTAATCAGAACTCGGGGGCGGAATTCAATCCCGGTTAACAATTTCAATACGATTAGGGCTTCCTCATCATTCTCCTATTTGGTATAATGCCCATATCAGAAGGAACCGGGAGTGGGCCGAAACCCACTCAACTGATGAAGTTGATAGAGGCTGTGATCCATTTTATTCCGGAAACCTTCGTCCTGAGTGGTACCGCGGTCCATATTCCCCCTGGAGAGAGTGGCAGCGAAATCTAGAATCATCAGCAGAAGCAATTCGATGAGCTCCGAAAAGACAACACCTACACTTTCAGAAAAATTGACGCTGTTGCCGGATCAACCGGGTATTTACCGATTTATTTCTGAAGACGGAAAAATTATCTATATCGGTAAGGCTAAAAACCTGAAGTTACGTGTCCGCAGCTACTTTTTGGAATCCCAGCAACTCGACTACCGGATCATCAATCTGATTCCGAATATTACTGATGTGGAATGGATCGTCACCCATACCGAGGCGGAAGCACTCATTCTGGAAGACAAGCTCATTAAGGCCCACAAGCCAAAATATAATATTCAACTGAAGGATGATAAATCCTATCCCTACTTCAAGCTCTCCATCGGGGAACGATATCCCCGTCTGACCCTGGTCCGCGAAATCACTAAGGACGGCTCCATCTATTTTGGACCTTACGTCTCTGTTACTCAGACCCGTGCCGCCTGGCGGATTATCAGGAAGCAGTTCCCACTACGCCAGAGCAAAATGGTTCTGGACGGATCAAAAACATATCGCCCCTGCCTCAACTATCAATTAAAGAAATGTTTTGCTCCTTGTGCAGGACTGATCTCAGTCGAGAAATACGACAGAATCGTCCAGAGTGTCATGCAGTTGCTCAAAGGAAATTATGAAGAGTTGATTGATACGTTGAAGACGGAAATGGAAAAGCAAGCACAAGCCATGCAGTTTGAAGAAGCGGCTTTGCTGAGAGATCAAATCAAAACCGTCAGACACACATTGCAGAAACAGCGTATTGTCTCGAAGCAGAAAATCGACCGGGATGTGTTTTCATTGATCCGCTCGGGTGGTTTTGCCGGGGTCCAGGTTCTGTTCATCCGCAACGGTATCCTACTCAGCGATGACTTTTTCCTCTACAAAAAAGCAGAGCGTTTTGCCGACCAGGAAATCATCCGTTCGGCTCTATCCCGTCTTTACTTGGCCGGAGATCGCTTCGTTCCCAGGGAAATTTTATTACCATTCACGTACGACGATGCGGCTATGTTCGAAGCGTTTTGCCAGCTGCAAAAAGAATCGCGAACACAAATTCTCACGCCCATGCGGGGAGAGAAAAAGGCCTTGCTGGATCTGGCTTCAAAAAATGGAGAGCAGAACCTGGCTGTCAAGTTGAACTCTATCCGTGCGGATGAGAAAATTCTGCTGGAAGTGCAACAGACTCTCAAGCTCAAAAATCTGCCCCAGAGAGTCGAATGCTTCGATATTTCAAATATTTCAGGCGTAAATAATGTCGCTTCCATGGTCGTTTGGGAGGGGAATAAGAGTAGTAAAAAGGATTATCGTAAATACCGGATTCAGTCAGTTCACGGAGCAAATGACTATGCCGCCATGGAAGAGGTTCTCGGTAGACGGTACCAGAAACTCATTGAAGAAGATCAGACTGAGCCCGATTTAATCCTGATCGATGGGGGAAAAGGGCAACTGTCCAGTGCCAGAAAAGTGCTTCTAGATAAAGGGGTGAACCTGGAGAGAATAGATCTGATTGGGTTGGCTAAGGGCAGAAGTGAAAAAAGAGCAGGAGTTGAAAAAGGGCAGACAGATTTTGAATATGTGGTTAAACCCGTTAGGAAAAACATTATCCCTCTGAGAAAAAATTCCTCTACACTGTTCTTCCTGCAGAATATCAGAGATGAAGCGCACCGCTTCGCCATAACATATTTCCGAAGTGTGCATGGTAAGACGAGCCTGAAATCCGGATTAGAGGAAATCCAGGGAATTGGAGGGGTAAAACGGAAAAAACTACTCAAAGAGTTCAAAAATCTAAACGCGATTAAAAAAGCCGAAATTAAAGCTCTTAAGAGGGTTAAGGGGATATCAGAAAATGATGCCCACAGAATTTATCAGTTTTTTCACCCGTCTCAATCAACAGATACAACAAAACTCCGTGACCCGGTTTAGCTTTTATGTTACCCCTAAATTCAGTCATAGGCCTGTAAGATCGGCCCAAACTTGTTGACAACTGTTTTTAAATCCGTTGGGAGAATGCCATGTTGAAGCAACTGTCTCGATTGATTGTCTGTATAATACTTCTGGTTCCTGTTCATTCAGTATCCGGATTTCAGCCTGAAGATCTCGACAAGTTGCTCAATTCCAAGCAATGCCCTGGCTGTAATCTGCTGAAAGCACAGCTACGGGAAAGTGAATTGAACAAGGCCGATCTCAAACGTGCCATTCTCAGCGATGCTGATCTTAGTTGGTCACAACTCAATTACGCTGATATGGAAGATGCGGTGTTGGAAAACACCAATCTTAGTTGGTCTCAATTAAGGGCGGCTAACCTGAAAGGAGTTTATCTTAAAAATGCTGATCTTCAGCTGGCTGATCTCGAAGCCGCTGATCTCCAAAGTGCATACCTTGTTCAGGCCAATCTCAGCTGGTGCAATCTCAGAGAGGCACACCTTAAATCGGCCAACCTTAATCAGGCCAAACTTCATAAAGCCAATCTACAGGAAGCAAATCTGGAAAGGGCAAACTTTAAAGATGCTGACCTCCAAAATGCGAACTTGACCGGTGCCAACATCCGTCATACTTTTTTTAATGGTGCCAAACTGAGCTCTGCCATCTGGGTCGATGGAAAAAAGTGTAAGGAAGGATCAATTGGTCACTGTATCCAGTAAATCTAAAGCAGAATTTTAAAGTGTTGAGCGATAGACCCTTGTAAAAATGAACGTTCGCTCTTTTTAATGGGAATTGACTTTGCAAAATTGAACCTTTATGATTATTTCCATCAGGTGATGGAGATCGGGCAGGTTTTTATTAAAGAAACTGAGGCTTTTATACTCCGCTGAATAACAGCCACTATCCCACAGAAAGGTGTTGGAAGATTAATTGACAAAAAACCAACCGGGCACAATAAAACTTGAATTAAAATCGATATTATGGAAAAAAATAACGAGGAAGAGGGTTTGTTGGAAGAGTTTGCTATTCCCGCCTACGAGGAATGGTTGACTCTGGTTGAGGATCAACTGAAGGGTGCACCCTTTGAAAAAAAGCTGGTTAGCCAAACTGCCGAAGGCATTTCAATCCAACCCATCTACTTGCGAAAGGATGTCCAAAATCTGGCACCGCAACTTTCACCACCAGGACAATTTCCTTTTGTCCGTGGCACAAAGGCGTCGGGTAATTCTTACGAAAGTTGGGCAGTATCTCAAGCGAACCGATTCCCCACAGCAGATGTCTTTAACCAGGTTGCCTGTCGGGATATTGCTAATGGACTCAACAGTCTGCAAATTATCCTGGATGAGGCAGGAAAAGCGGGACAGGATCCGGATCAATCGATTGCGGGAGTTGTAGGGCATAACGGGCTGTCGATCGTCAACAAAGAGGATATGATTCAGGCATTCAAAGGGATTGACCTGGCAGCGCTGCAGGTTCAGCTGGAGGGTGGAATAAATGGTTTTGCCTTGCTGATGGCGATGCTTGGGTATTTAAGATCAAATAAAATTCCGTTTGAAGCACTCCGTGGCGGCATGATTTTCGACCCCTTAGCTGAATTGGCCACTTCGGGGGCACTGCCCGCCTCTCTGCCAACGATCTTTGATCGGATGGCACAGCTAGTTGAAATGTCTCAGACGATTGTCCCCAGGTTTAAAACCATTGGAATTGATGCCCGACCATACTGTGAAGGTGGTGGGAGTTCAGCCCAGGAGTTGGGTTTCGCTATGGCATCCGCTGTGGCCTACCTCAGAGAGCTTCAACAAAGAGGGCTGACTGTTGATGAAATTGCCCCGGCGATAAATTTTACTTTTGCTATCGGTTCTGACTTTTTTCTTGAAATCGCAAAAGTGAGAGCGGCACGGAGTCTCTGGGCCCGGATTGTCGGCTTGCTAGGCGGAAACGAATCGTCCCAGAAGGCGACGATGCATTCTGTATCAGCACGATATAACAAAACAATACATGACCCGTATGTGAATATGTTGCGGACGACCACTGAGGCATTTTCCTCAGTTATCGGCGGGAGTGATATTCTGACAGTGACACCGTTTGATGATCTGTTCGGGCTGCCGGATGATATGTCCAGGCGGGTTGCCCGTAATCTGCAGATCGTCTTAAAGGAAGAGTGTCACGCAAATCATGTGATTGACCCATCAGGCGGTTCCTGGTTTGTTGAAAATCTCACTGAGCAGCTTGGTCAGGCCGCGTGGTCTGTTTTTCAGGATGTGGAAAA
>PJEL010005475.1_pt1 | contig 10250 bp, 3 predicted proteins | sample 1853271 | NCBI WGS metagenome assembly PJEL01 (sample SAMN08108733, study PRJNA415343) | Invertebrate metagenome, whole genome shotgun sequencing project. | host: Globobulimina | place: Sweden: Gullmar Fjord | collected 2015-08 | reverse complement strand
ACGCGCAGAATGATCCATGCTCCTACTAATCCAATTCTCATTCTCAGCCATTAAACATGAACACACCGTTGACATTTAGGTCCAAGTAACTCGAACACACACTGTTCGCAATTCGAAAAACACCTAGTATCCAGAGTAGACACTCGTCGCTACAGCATAGACCTGACACCACAATGGACGAGAGCCTCGACGAGCCTGACATTCATCAGTACTCTGGGATACACGTGGCCGGCAGAATACGAGAGACGAACCCCGTGATTATGACCACAGACGAACGCACTGCCTCACACGGACTACTAATGCCACGCACCATACACCCTAGCAGAACAGAACAGCAGGCACAGCACTACCACTGGAACAACCACACCATCATAGGAGAACAACACAGCAGAGAGCACCCAACACCACAGCGCTACTCACCATGCCCACGCTACCCCCACGATGAACGAGACGACCACGACAGCATACCATACACCATAAAGGAACCCTACCAACCCACCCCAGACGACATCGACACCATGTGGTCATTCTCTAATCACATCTTCAAGGGAGATGAAGAAGGACGCCCCGTACCCACCATAGACAGACAAACACACAACCAACACCTCAACCGCCACCTCGACTACCTGATAGCACGCGGTACACCTCCCGGCAGGGGCATCATGGAAATGTGGATACTATGCGCAGGCTACACAAGAACATTCCACGCAGTCATCAACAGACAAGGCAACTGCTCCATCACACCAGACTCATGGAAACGCATACATGAATCACGCAACTGGCAGAACTCCAAGCTAGGGGACTCCACCAAAATCGCACGACACCTCATGCCACCACACCTCATCATACAACTTCTACACCTCCCCCAACCAACCCAACTCAGGATCCGCCGGGACCTATGCGTTCACGCAATGCACAGACGAAAAGATGCAACCGACTCCGAGAAAGATGAGATGTACCCCGTACTCAACGCATTCGAACGACAAATTAAGAAAGAACTCAGAGACCTCTTACGCAACAACCTATCTTACGAGAACTCCAGACATGGCATTGGCGACCCCCCACACGTCACCTCAGCACAGGACATAGCAGTACAAAACATATGCCAACACATAAACCCCTCTACAACCGCCACAGAATGGAAGCAAATACCCAACAACGACGCCAATGATGAAATCTACATCTCCAATCCAGACATCCCACACCTCATCCTACCAGGTTATCTCACGGCCAATCTACGCATGATCCCCAGAGAGCATTTCAACGTCATCTACGAAATCGCATGCACGCCAATCAACAACACAGGCACCAACACTAACCCTAAGGGCAACATCACCTTCACCGAGAAACTGGACCCTGCCTATGACTCAGACATCATCATCCCTAGAATACGAGAACAAATACACCGGTACCTCATAAGGAAAACTATGGGCATCACCCCAAACACCGCAAAGGCAATGCAATACCACCAAAGCGGCGCAGGCCTAGGATCATTGCCCACTGACTCTGACAGGGGCAACCACGAACGGGGGAACACCTCGGATATTAGGGTATGCCCCAGCTGCACTACTCAGCGAGCACACTATGTCAACACCGACGCACCACCATCCAAACGCCACAAGCCACCGCCATGTCCATTGTGCAAGTGCAAACTAGCACCCATCCCAATCGAACACTCGACACCACACACGGACTGGCACACACCACATGGCACATGGAGACTAGTAGTCCCTGACTCTGACCCACCACATTACATATTCATACCACCTACAGGCAACCCTCTCACAAAAACGGAAACTGAAGAGATGATCTCTCAACTCGGAGTAGAATCCCAATTCAACCACACAACCGCAACCATCCCAGCACAGCAACATGTACCTCTACAAACATCAAACAGCACCAGCTGGGCGGACCTTGGCGTACAGCCCACGCCTCCATGGTACACCAACTCCGAGGCACCACCTCCACCCACACAAATGGAATTCCACCCTACCATGCATACACTCCACGTCCTACAGGACAGAGCAAATCACACAGGAGCCATCACGGAAGAATCGCAACTAAAAGCATCAACCGCACACCTGGAAATCCCCAAAAACGTCTCAGACCTACTAGAAAGTGAGGACATGACCACTAGAACATGGGCACAGTTGATGATCAACCACCTAAAATCCAACAAGAAATACCTCCAAGCCACCAAACGCATCAGACGTGAACATCACCTGGAGAACAACACCACAAAACGCATCAGACAGCACCACAACCTACGCATCATACCACCGACACCCGAAACTCTTCCACCCAACCAGACACCCACACCCACGAGACTCATCACTGCCAACCCCACAGCTGCACGAGACTTGGACCTCGGAGCAACCCTACGACTACAAGGTGAAACACCCATCACGGAACCACCCAACATGCATAAACTCCTAGACAACCTCGCAAAACACCACCACCACACTGGCACGTACGGTTTCCCTGCTCTACAAGAAGGACAAGGCCAAGTGGACACCCAGGAGAAGGCAGTCGACGTCATCATCAACCTCCTCAAATTCTTCAAGGCGCAGATCAGAGCAACGAGGACATGGTGGGTAAGAATATACCGGGAATTCACTGACGAGGACCACACGCCGGAGCATTTCACAGACAAGGACAACATCGACAACCTCCAGAACACACTAGTGCAAAGACCACAACAACACGATCTCCGCACATGGGTCGAACACGCAGACATCTCCCCGGTATACGTGCCGGAGGCACAAGCATGGCACACCTTATACGGAGTAAACGGAGAAGGACACCTGTACCAGCGTGAAGGCCATTTCTGGACACTGTCCACCTGGCTCTCCGACGTAGGAGGCACATACTCCGCCTGCGATGCAATTAAACGGTGGTACGGCATGCCCGTCATCTCCCAATACATCAAGGACCGAGGGCACCAGCTCGTACGAGACTGCATTCGCAAAAACGCCAGATCAAAGAAAACACTGATTACATACTTGAACAAGGCGAGCCTGCTCCCTCAGAGCAGATACCTCCGACACGTGGCATCTGAGGCGCTCAAGGAATACATCATACACGACCTCTACATCAGAGACAAGATCGACACCGACGGCTTCACCCTCGCGAACCTCCCAGACCTTCCAGACGCTGATGAACCCTCAGAGAACCGCGGAGAAGCACAACGAGCAGACCATGACGAACGAGACTCCACGCAGCTCATCATATTACCACTTACACACAGACGACTTCTTTACCCGATGCTGACGGACTCACAACTGGAAGACCCCACCATACACGTGCCCACGGAACACCACTACAGATGCCCCCGACGAGTCAGCATGACATACCAGGGCCGACTGATCACACTGCCATGCGGCAGAGTGAAACGTAACACCACATCTTGGGTACACTACTACTCTCAACGACGACGTGGACCACGACATGTATGGATGTGCGACAACTGCTGCCAGGACTGGTCACGCGACTGGTCTGGCACCAGAATGACTACCCTTAGATCACCGTACCACACAATACAGTACGTCACGAATGAGCCTGACCAACATGTCCAACACGCTCGAGCACGACACCTCATGAACTACTACCGCAAGTTCGAAGGACCTAAGCCGAGGCGTGACGTGGAGAACTTCGTGGATACACCTGCAACTACAACCAGATTCGACCTCACGAACTCCGATTGGCAGTGGCTCACCGACGCATTACACCGACCACCGGCTACTTCCTCATTGGCCGACTGGATACAAAGTGTTATGACACTCACACCTGATGTCGCGGAGAAGATCTCGACCAACACCAGCAACGCGACTTCTGAGAGGACCTGAGCCGGCAGTTTCCTACACTGTAAAACTCCAAACTAGGACCTAATCCATCTACCGCTCTACACCTATGATCCTACACAAACCATTTAAACTGAGATTACATAGGTATGTGACAGCCAATACTGGAGGGGAAGCGGTAACAGAGGCGCTGCCCTGTACTACACCCCTCCCGACCGAATAATAGATTTTAATACTGACAAACACGTCAGTACAGGTAGGCCTGCCTACCAGGGCAGTGGAGAACCACACGACCCTCGACACAAACAGATGAGAATCCATGCGAAAAACACAGCAGATCCGGGCTGTGCACTCGCATCATTCACACCAGATGTAAAGATACCGTTAACACTGTCATACCTATCAACAAATTATACGATTATACAACACCATTCAGTCACTTATTCCAAATACGAGCTCGCGCCGAAAGGTTAGCCTGCTCAGCTACAATCATAGGACCGAAGCTCAAAACAACCTTGAGACCGGCCATAACTAATCTAGACATGTCAGGCACTGCGCAGGCTCACATGCTCGCACACTTTCCAAACTTCATCAATACTGCAATCAAAACCTTAGAGGCTAGGGGCCCTCTTCCCGGAATCCCACTATGGCAGTCTGGAGGGCACCCCCCTAGGAACTTCACACGCCTCCCGATGCTGACCCCGGGCCTGAACAGGTTGACGCGGCACTAGTGCGCTTAGCGCACTTACCGGCCTGGCCCACAACACTCCTTCCTCTCTTGGACCCCCCCCTTCTGGACGCCCACTCAGACCAGCTGAGGGCACCCCCCTACACACTTGAGCACGATTTCGGAAGGCCACGGGCAAAGCAGGACGACGCGGCTTCGATGCGCATGGCGCACCAGCCGGCCTGGCCCCCCCCCCCTGTAAACTCCTCATCCTACCATACAAGGACCCCCCCAATACATCGTTTAATAACCTGAAACATGCCGCTGGGCCATTTTCCTCTCAAGACACGAAAACACAGGGAGCATACCCTCACACGGCCCGCGGCCAACATGGAACGGTGGAGACAGGCACTTCGGAGACTGAGTGGACGTCACAGCGACACGGATGAAGACAACTCCGACGGGCAACAGGCACCCAGTACGGAAGACGAACAGTCCTTCTTCGATGGCTACTACGACGACACGCAGAGTGAAGTGACCACAGGGGAAAACAACGACAACACGGTGGCCCGGGACACCTCAAGCTTCACTACTGCGGCAGCCGACCTGAGCGACCTACCAGCTGACACACCACCGGACTACTTCATACCTCGTGTCATGATCAACCACTTCTTCGCACCATGGGATATACAGCGCTACGCCCAGCTACAACTCTGGATACTCTGCCACCTACCAGATCCAACACTATACGACCCGACAATACACCAGCCACACTGGCCCATCCCCATGGCATACCACACTGACACCCTCGCATCACCACAAAACAGAGTATGCACACACTGGGTAAAAGGCGGATGCTGGCACGGATCTCGCTGCGTAGACCACCATGATCCCACATACCTACTACGCAACACCTGCCACCTTTTCCTACGAGGAAGACAGTGCTCGCACCCCGAGAGGTGCCGCCACATACATGGCATGAGACTAACAGACGAACCTGGGGCATTATACCAACGACACCCTCGACACTACCGCGGCCTAACGGCTGACACCAACACCATCCACACACGATCACATACGGAACCGGAACGAGGACCCAGACACGTGTGGATACGTTTCAATGCCCTCACAGACAGTTTCTACGCTCCAGAACAAGGACGCATGAAAATGAGCTTTCAACGCGGCACAAACGGACTGCACGCACACCAATTCGTGCGACTTGTGGCACGCTGGAAACGTAATGATCAGCCTTCCAACAACGAACTAGAGACTGTTCAAACGGACTGCGCCAGGGCACTGGAGACGATGCATGAACAATACATGGAGCAGCTTTCGCAGGTACGGGCCCTTGCCAACGCATCACCACCGCCACCACCACCTACACCTCCCCAGGAGACCAACACACCCAACACTACCTCGTCCACACAACGACCTCCCGACGGCGAGCATGAGCACCAGGAAACGAACCGCGGTCCCACGGCACAGGCAACACAACAAGACGAGGACGACCCTTGGTGCGACCTGACATCCACCAACCAACCCGGGGCTCAAGCCGCGCCATCACCCCACACTGCCGCCCCTGCTACCGAGCAGGCAAGGGAACCCGGTGCTCCAGCCGCATCATCGTCCCATACGACCGCCCCTGCTACCGAGCAGGCAAGGGATACCGAACCCATACCAGAGGCCCCCACACACCTGCCACCTCCAACCACCCTTGCTCCCATCCCTCCATCACCACCAGAGACACCCACCATCACACCGACTCAACCCACATCAACCAATTCAGATTCCGCCACCACACTCCTTGCCAACGCCTTACAAGTCCAACCGGTACACCAACCTGGCACCAACATCGTCCAATCCATTGTGCCCATCACACGCAACCCGACCGACCTCACCGAACCACATGCCAGGCCTGACGTCTACACGCCCCCGCCATGGGCAGACCCCAGACAAGCATACAGACGACACCAATACACTCTGGCCGACTCCGCATGCCAACACCTCTTTTCATGGCTCACCCACTGCTGCACGCACCACGCCACGAAACAATACTTTGCAGACAACCTCACCACTCTCGCACCTGATAACATCCAGGCCACCGGCATCCCCACCGAAAACAGACACTACAACTACATCTACGAACTCCGACACCACATTTGGAACCGAATACAGTGCATGGACAACCATGGACAACTCACTTACAACGTCCAACCCTATGGAGCCTTCACGACCGAGCCAACACACACGGACTACATACTCGATCCTTCGCTTCTCTTCCAAGCCCTATCCCTACACAACTTCCCGACATACCACCAGCAGACCTTGCCCCGTGGACGCGCCCTCCTGGACTGGTGCGGCTCCCTGCGGCATTCCAACACTCCTTACCTGCCCGGCACTGTTGTAGCTAAGTCACACAAAGCCCCACCGCCAACACTACCCATCCAAGACGAACCGCCCGTCAAGGCCGCGCCCGCCCCACCACCACGCGCCATACAGGACACCCTGCCCATCGAGCCATACCCCACACCAGGCCCTCCAGCCCCCACACAACCATCTCCGACACCACTCCCACACCAGACACCATACTCTGTAGTCGTGGAACGCACAGTATACAACTACTCGGCACCTCCGGCGAACGCTCCCACCAGAAGGCCACACATCGAACACGTGTGAGCGGGAAGGCACCGTCTGACGACTACAAAACTAGGCCAATACTACTACCATCCTAAATAGGCTATATCTAATGAACTATCCTGTACCCAGTCGTCATACCTCCCCATGTCTCAACAAACTACAGAGGCGCTGCCCTGAGGAGTTGGACTGGGCTAATACCTGTATATAATCTTCCAAACGCACAGACGCCAAGGGGCGAACAGATTCGATTCCTGGGTCTGGGGGAACTTCTAGCACTCTACACTTTAAGGCCCCACACACCATAGCGTTAAATCATACAGCCGCTTTTCCCCCAAACCCAGAGGCACCAGCACCCCCTTTGGTGGGGACCAGCGTTGCAAAACTTTCTGTTGCTTGATGCTATACTCACTCATCTTCGAATTGATCACCCTCAAGGCCCTCCCCCCCCACAGCCCCCACCTTATCCCTCTCAGATTACCATCCCTATGATTGCGGCGTGACGGTCAAACGCCAGTAATTACATTCTGGGGCATTCTCGAATTCTGAGACACTTTGCCATAACCGCTGTGCACATGAACTGAACGCTGATCTGACACACTTGCATACGTGATTCCATGGAAATTGCTTTGCCAGCTCTGTCAACATTTGAGACACTCATGCCCAGGCGATCGAATTTCTTTTATTTCTCATCATTTCGACTCCATCTTTCATTCTCGGCTCTATCCTACAACAAGCATACGACACTCCGACCTGAGCACAGCACTCCGCCATCCTGAGCACCCCACCCCTCGCACATGGGGGCACAGAGAGGCCACCTTGCGGTCATAGACCGCAAAGACCTTAATCTTGGCCCGGGAGGCCCCGCCCAGGACCCTTACCCTTTCCGACACTCGCGCCCAGTGGGCCGACGTACACTTTAAACCCCATACGGGACACCGCAGCCGCTTGCTCAAGCAAAGATGAGCAACTTCGTAGAGGCCTACAATAGCCTCCCCCACTCCATACAACACGTCCTGAAGAACGACGACATCGAGGCACTGAGAACGGACGCACAGCTCTACCTGGAAAAGTACGAGGAGCACGGTGGCTGTGCCACATGGGCCACAGCCGCACACCTTTACTGCCCTGAAGAAACTACTCTACAACAGGCCACGGAGGCACTGGAAAGGCTATACCATAAAGCACTCCGGTTAGTAGCCCGACGAACAGACACCTCAATACAACTCGACCTCGATCTAGATAAAAGGGACGCTGCATCCACCAGCGAGATCAGCCTCGACGCAACCGTCACTAAGAAGGCACTTGCCAACTGGAAACATTGGAAGCCCAGCAACACCGCTCTACCTTCCACAACAAAGCGGCAAATCGAGATTACCCTCCGCAGTAACTGGATCAACAAAATGCTGGATAACCTTCTACCATACGCAGCAGACATACCCTACATGGTTAAGTACGCAGGCACTGATGAGAGACTAAAATGGCGAGCACTCTTCGGCAATGCCAGATGGGGCACGGTCAAACACCACTGCCTAGTCCTCATCAAAGTCGTGTCACAGCAGAAGGATTGCCCTATTCCGTGGACCGACGCCAAGGTCACCACACAAATACTCTTCTACAAGGTCACTGCCAAAACGGCGAACCAACTACGAAACTACTGGAACACACTGAAATTCCTATGCAAGACCTTTGGCTGCCCGCCACCTTCCGAATGCCACGATATTGTGGCGATCTACAAATCTACGGTGGACGACATCACTACTCAAACGAAGGCCAAACCCAAAAAGGCCATCATGCTACCTCTGGACGCCATCCTGGCCCTGGAAACTGCGGCAACAGACTCGGGCCTGCCCATCACTTCCAGATACGCTGCGGCGGTCTTCCGCCTCATGCTGGGGAACAGTGCCAGATTCGACGACATGCAACACACCGCCCCCAACACTTTCGTGGAGTACACCTCAACACTGGAAGCGAAACCTTGGCAAACAAAATCCCTCGAGCGAACATCAACCAAACACCATAAGGTTCTCATCTCCACAAAACATACCTTCAAACAGGTACAATGGTGGAAAATCATCTCCAAGACGATGGCATACTTCTTGAAGCAGAGACCACATATGGATTACTTCCTGCCTCAGCCAAATTCCTGCTTCACGGCCTTCTTAGACAGACCATGCACTTACCACGCCGCACTAACGTGGTTCAAACACCTTCTATACAAGTACGGCGTAGACCGGGAGACGGTAGAAAAGGTCACACTGCACTCCTTGCGCTTATGGATGGCCGAAATGGCGTACAGGGCCAGAGTGCCCCGTAGCGACAGACAACACATCGGACAATGGGCACAACAATCGACCGCGGACGTCTACACCAGGGAACACCGGGAAGTCTATACACGCATATGGAGTGAGGTGGTGAACCGCATGCCAAACCTACACAACACCACTACACAGGAAATGCTGCCGGTGGACCCTATGGACGACAGATACCTGGAACCGGCACCTTCCAACGCCGAGGAGCATTCTCCGACCGAGGTCACGGAACACCTCTACACGGCAGACAAATACCCTAAGAACCTGGGAGGACCACTCACTATCGCCATCAACAACAAGGCGACTGGCAAGGGGCAGGACCGCGCATGCAAAATACACTACTTCAAGAAGAACGGCTCCGCTCTATGCAACAACTCGTACATGTTCCGAGGAAACAACTGCACAATCATCACCACACAGAGCGACTGGAAGGAAGCTCTGAACGAGCTAGACTACAAACACGACAAACCGATGGCCAGGAACAGACCCTGCGTCAACTGCAACAATCGGGCGCTCCCTCCGGATGGCTGGCAAACAGAGGAACAACCGGAAGACCATGAACCGGAAGACGACTCAGACTTCACGGCTTCAGAGAAACTTACTGATGACGAAAATGATACTGCTTCCGAAGACGAAGCTATACCACTAACTGAGTCAGACATAATTCAATAGGTCATTGACCTACGGAGTTGGCCACACAGCAATGACCTACGGAAGTGGACCAATAACATTGCTGTGTGTGACATACTCCAGGCTGTCACATACTCTCCATACTCCAATTACTATGAACAGGTCCAGGCTAAATACAGCCAGACCTGTAGACCTGTGACAGCATCG
>PJEL010005474.1_pt1 | contig 10252 bp, 6 predicted proteins | sample 1853271 | NCBI WGS metagenome assembly PJEL01 (sample SAMN08108733, study PRJNA415343) | Invertebrate metagenome, whole genome shotgun sequencing project. | host: Globobulimina | place: Sweden: Gullmar Fjord | collected 2015-08 | reverse complement strand
AGTTTTACAAAAGGGGGTAGCTTTGCGCGCGCAAAAGCGCCCCACCCCCGCTGACGGGGGCGTAAAGGGGGATGACAGGAGTGATCGGTCAGGGTTGGTTTGCAGGGGATCATGGTTTGTAAGTGCCAGGGCTTTCGAGTGCTTCGAGGATGAGGGCCTCATTTACGGGCCTGGGAGGGGGCATGCGCGCGGGAGCGCAAACACAATGCGGCCGCTTCTCATGAGCGGTTGAAACGGTGGGTCGGGTTGGCTGGCCGGCGTAGTAGCCGAGTGGCGGATGATTGTGCTGCGTCGTACTCCTTATGCAGCGACCCTCCACCATTGGGGCATCGGCACGATTTGCGCGCGCAAAAGCGCCCCACCGCCGGAATCCAGGTAGCTGTGAAGGGCAAAACCGGCACTGGCGGGGCCGAAATTGGGGGTGATTATTTTTTGGTTTTATTGGCGAGGGGAGTGTGTTTTTGCGTGCGGCGGGTGTGAGTTGGGTTGTGCCGAGCCGGGGGCGCGGGCACGAAGAGACTCCCGATACCTTATCCGCCTCGGTTAAATCCGTGACCACACCATCAAGCCCGTCATTGACCTGGGTTGTCAATAAAAAGCACACGAACGTACGGTTTCAATCTGGGGAATATGAACAGTTTGATATGAGTTATCCGAACTGAGACTGCCCTGCCCGGCGGTAGAGCCGGGCAAATGTCAATCGGGGTTGTCGGATACGAGTTCTGGCGTTGTCAGAGTCTGGCGGTGGCGTTCGTCTGTTGTGGGTAACGGTTGCCACCTGCGCCGCCTGTCAATTACTAGTGAATGTGGAAAAAAGGAGTGCGAGGAATGAGCAATGCACTATGTACGGCAGCAGCGATCGGTTGCCTCTCTTCAGCAGCCCTCGGCTACTGGGGTGAACGATTCGACAGCTACGAAAATACTGTTCCGCTGCCCGATCAAAGCACATGGGAGCCATGGGGCGGCGATGCCGGCGCGGCCGATTTTTATGCCAGCAGCGCTCAGTCGCTGAGCGGTCCCAATTCCGTGACGGTTGACGGGCTCGATGATGCGGTCCACCAATACAGTGGCTACAACCACGATGCATGGACCTATACCGCATGGCAGTTCATCCCGCCAGAAATGAATGACAGCCAGTATTTCATATTGCTGAACACCTACCCTACATCCCTCGATCGGCACTGGTCTCTTCAAATCGAGTGTGATGGTGCCGCGGAACTGATCAGGGACAACACTGGTGCCGAAGAACTACCAATGATCAAAGGGGAGTGGGTCGAGATTCGGGTCGAAATCGATCTTGAAGAGGACACACAATCGGTCTACTACGGCGGCTCACTTCTCGTGACCAAGAGTTGGACGGCCGGCGTGGCTGGCGGCGGCGCTAAGAACATCGCCGCAGTCGATCTCTGGGCCAACGAGAGTGCACATGAAGTCTACTACGACAATCTGTCTCTGATTCAGCTCGTTGATCCCATCTGCCCTGCGGACGTCAATCGCGATGGTGTAGTGGATGTCCTTGATCTGCTGCTCGTGCTTGGAGCCTGGGGTTCTGATGATGAAGACGCGGACATCGTCGACGATGGCATCGTTGATGTACTGGATCTGCTCGAAGTGCTCTCAGCCTGGGGACCATGCCCCGAACTGCCCATCATGAGACTCGGGGGGACTCTGTTCGAAGCTGAGGGGAACATCGAGTTGACTATTCCTCCAGATTTCTTCGGCCCCGGCTCCGGTCCATTCGACGGTCAGGTCGCTCTCATTCCGTCGTACCTCGGTACGGGCGGCGCTTTTGAAATCGGTACCACCGACACGGTGATCACTCGCCTGGAATCAGTGCCCTATCCCGACGATCACCCTGTCGAGATCTCGATACAACTCACCTCGCTCAGTCTGATGTCCATGGAGCCGATCACTGTCTTGGTTGAAGGAGAGCCGCAGCAATGGGACGTGACAGTGGGGCTGTCGGAAGAGCAACCGGAGGGGCTCGGGTCCATGACCATTAATCCGACCGGACCCGATCAGGGGACGTTCAGCGCGCAATTGCCGGTGAAGCCGGTACTCACGTTTACGCGAGAAGGCGATACGCTTGAACTCGATTTGGAGCCGGTGGATCTTGAGTGTGAAGACGGGACCTGGCTACCCAAAGACTCTTGCCCGTGGCAGGAGTTGGAAATACCGGGATTCCCTCTGGGACCCTGCATGGACGATTGCTTCCTGCAGTCTCCGACATTGCAACTCTGGTGCTACGCGCCGGTTCCCGATCCGGATCGGCCGCCCGCGTACGTTGATCCTGATGCGGATGTAGACCCGGCGGTCGGAAGCCTGGGGCGGTTCGCGGTGATTTCCGCCGGAGCGCACGTTGGTGCCGGCGCGGTGATCGGGCCGAATGCGTTAATCGGTCCGGGTGCTTTCATCGGCGACAATGCGCTCATAGGCGAGCGAGCCCAGATCGGCGCGATGACAATTGTCGAGAATGGTGCGGTGGTGGGCGGTGACACCGAGTGCCTTGAGAATGCCTTCATCGGCGCAGAATCCGTGGTGGGCCGTGGTTGTCTGATTAATCAGGGTGTGCAGATCGGTCCGGATTCCAGGATTGGCGGCGGTTGTCAGGTCGGTACAGGTGTGCAGATCGGCGCCTCCGTTCTGGGCGCCAACGATTTGGATATCGGTGAGTTTTCGGTTATCGGGGACGGTTTGTTCCTCGAGAACGGCTCGGTCGTCGCGCCCGGGACGGAACTCCTCGAGAGTATGGTGCTCTGTACCACCTTCGAGGGTGAGAGCTCCGTCGTTACGGTATCCGAATGCACTGCGATCGGCGGCTGGAAACTCGGCATTATCCGCACAGCCCTGGACTTCTCCGGGCTACCGGGGGCCACCGGCAAAGAGGTCGAGCCTATTGATCCAGACGATCTCCCCGCGGATCTCGAAGATCTTGATGACGATGTCAAGAGCGCAGGCGATGGCGATCCCGGAGGCAAGATCGTGGACCGGGAGTACGTCCCTGTCACCTATGACTGCGAGGACTTTGCTGATGATATGGAGAAAGCACTGGAAGATGCCGGTTATGATGCCACCTTCACATGCATGTGGAAATGGGAGCCGAACCCGGATTGGCACTGGTACAACGCACTCTGGACATCCACCGGCAAATGGACTTCCGGTCACGCGGTCGCCGATGTGCACTCCGGCGGAAAGACGATCTGGATCGAGCCGCAGGCAGGGGGACGGGTGGGCATAGACCTGGACAAGGATGGTGACGGAAAAGTGGAATATTCCACGGAGAAAGGTACCGACACCACTGACGACAGTTGGAGGATTGAGGTCTGGCCCGATCGCGCCGCCGCGGAAAAGGCCGGCCGCAAGTTCGACTGATCTGCTCCAGGCGCTGAGGAACCTCATCTCGGGTGACTGGTCAAAGGCGGCGGGTACGGATCCCGCCGCCTTGATGTCCGCCGGGCATATTCATGATCCCCGGGGCACAAGCCCTCTACGGCCGCGGTGAGTGGAGCCGCCAGCCAGGAGCAACTGCGTTTAATGTAGAGCAACCCATCATCATGTTCCTTCTGATCACAGGTTCAAGACTCTGTTTCGCCCTGGACACGTGCCGGGGGAGATGAAGCGATCAGAGTCCCGGGCTCCAGGAATATAGATTAGAGCAACGCTCAATCTACGTGAACGGGAACAGGCCCGGTGACGAATCGCTATGGAACGGGGCGTACATCGCGAAACTGTCTATCTCCGCATGCGATTGGAGCACCTAGCCGGAGATGCCACCGGTGATCCGGCCAGCTACGTCTACTTTGGACCCAGGTTCTCAAACGAGCCTAGTACTACAACGCCAACAAGACGAACCGGGAAGCCGCGTTATTGAGGCCGCCATAGCGGATATCCTTGGTCAGATACCTGTCGCTTGTCGGCCAGCGCTGTAATGCTCCGGGGAACGCATTTCCCCGGAAAACGACGGACCACACCGCGATGGCGGGGAGAAGCTAGCGTTGTAGTACTAGGTGTCCCATGCCAGATTCGCTACCGCTCTGCCGGATGAGGTTGTTACGAGGGACGGGGACTCTGGCACTCGACGGCTTCGGGACATCCATTGGCGGACTGTGCAATATCACGATAAATGATGGGCAGCCGGTCGTTGAGTGTGCCGATGTTGAACTTCTGCTCGATGACTGTCCGGGCGGCCCTTCCGAGTTGCTCACATCGCTTCGGGGAGTCGGCCAGGTGCGCGATACATGCGCAGAGGCCATCGACATCGCGCTCGGGGACGAGAAGGCCGGATTCTCCATCCTCAATGATCTCAGGTATCCCGCTATGTCGTGTGCTCACAACCGGCAATCCGGCGGCCATTGCTTCCATCACAGACACAGGCGTTCCTTCCTGATCACCATCTGAAGCGGTGATGCTGGGCGCAAGAAACACCTCCGTCTCCTGGAGGAGTGATTGCACTTTATCCTGCGTCTGCCAACCCAGCAGTTCGATCGATTCAGCAATACCAAGATCAGCAATGAGCGTTTCGATCGTGTGACGAAGCGGGCCGTCCCCCACGATTCGATAACGGATTCGAACGCCGCGCTCGATGAGCCTCTTGACCGCTCTGATGGCGTATTCCACACCTTTCTTCTCGACAAGTCTCGACACCGTCAGGAGGCGAATCTCATCGTCTTCGCGTCGCTGCCGGCGCTGACATGCGAATCGATCCACATCGACTCCGAGATGATGGATCCTCAGCTTCTCATCGTCGCCGCCGATGCTCCGGTAGACATCGGCGAACGTCTCCGACAGGGAGAGAAACGCATCGCCCCGCTCGAAGAGATCGTGATAGAGCCGAGGGCCATGTGCTGCGATCTGTTTGGTCAGATCGTAGCCGTAGAAGCTTGTGACGAAGGCGCCTTGTATGATGCCGATGTCCCTGAGCATCCGACCAAGAACGCCGGTGGTACCGAAGTGGCAGTGGATGATGTCAAATGGTTCAGCATCAAGAAGCCCGGCCGCACTGAAGAGCAGTTCTAACGAAGCCGCATGGCGTCCGAATCTGCGCACATTCAGGGCCCGCGCGGCCATGCGCGGCGCATGCCAGAGCAGCCGTCTGAGGAGGATGGCACCGCGACAGGCACGGGCTATGGGGTGAGGCGAGAGGTGATCCCGAAACGAGGTGCGGTCGAGGAGGTTATATCGTTCGACCGCCGGGTGAACATGGGAAAGGTCACCTCGCCTGAGCGCGTATATATGAACATCATGTCCGCGGTCGAGAAGACCGGTGATCTGATTCAGGATGAACGTTTCCGACAGGACCGGAAAGGCGGACACGATGACTAGAACTCTCATGGTGCACCAACCGGTTGAGGACGCAGCGGTTTCGCAGGAATGACCGGGTCGTAGCCGAAGCGCTGCATCATCGGGCCGCATCGAGCTTCGATTCGCTTGAGGTTGTCACCAAAGAAGTCGGTCCAGGGCATGGACCGATCACCGGGCGGCTGGCACGGCTCATCGATCTTTCCCTGGATGTCGTATCGGCATGGGAGATCAAGGTCAGTCGCCAGACGCGTTATCTCACCGACCTTGTCCGACTCGAAATCCTCGTATCGAATGAGTCGGAAGGAGGTCTTGTGCGATTGGTAGAGACGTGCAAAATGAAGCCAGCGCCCTGCCAGTTGATCGATATAGGTGGAGCCGGCAACACCGAGCCACCGGCTGTCGATCACGAGTCGCCAGATTTCCGGAATGTCTGATTTCAGGCGGCTTGGTAAGGATTCGAGGTGACCGGGAAGAGCGAGCCTGTTCAATATGCTTCGAATGTTGTCTCGCGGATCTCGAATGATGAAGACGTATCGCGCTTCCGGGAACGCCTGAGCCAATTGCGGATACAGAACCGTGAGGTTCGGCTCCTTGATGATTCTCCGGGAGAACTCCAACCTGTTCCTGGCAACGAATCGACTGAGCGGGATCGTCCGCAGGTAGACATCTGGGAATGTCGGCAGGTGAATCTCTCGGGGGAGGTCAAGAGTGACTGAAAGTCCGGTGAGTTGCCCGAGCAGATAAGCGATGGCGGTCGTTCCGGACTTCTGGTTGCCGAGCTCGAAGATGGGACGCGGACAGACGTGGGCAAGCCGGTATTGCAGGGTATCCCTGACCGCGCGATAGACGACGCCTGCACGCCGCCTGGCGGCGCGGCGGGACGTCATGCGTTGTGTGCCAACTTGAGATTGCTTTATAGTCGCTCGCATTCCGTCGACCTCATGAACCGGGCTGCCGCATCATGTAATCCCCCACCGACTATGCTTCGGAGGAGAGCGACGCCGAATCTTGTGGACACTTGAGGGCCCTTGATGCGGTCGGCGACCGAAAAGCGTGGCTCCACCCGACCATAATGGATGTCAAGCGAGTCGCCAGTGGAAACACACCGACGGCGTTCCACGCGCGTGCAATCCGTGCCCGGCCGCCCGGCAGGGCACACCACGCCAGCAGGTAGACGGCAGCAAAGACGCAAACGTTCAGGCAGAGTTCGAGGCCGAGCAGAAGTGTTCGGGGGGGTGGCAGGCAGGAGTACACTCCGGTCACCAGAGTAGCGAAGACAGCCGCAAGACCGGGCCTCCAGAGCGGTGCGGCCACATCACCAAGGCTCAGAAATGTGCCGCGGAAGCAGTAGAGAATCCCGGGCAGCCGCAAAGCGCACATGGTGATGCTGATGCATAGGGCGACGCCCATTGCGCCCCAGTTCAAACCGATCACAATGCCCACGACGGTGATACTCGCCGACAAGAGTTGCCAGCGGAATTGACGGTCCGTGGTCCCCAAGGACATGTACACCCAACCGGTGGCAACGTTTACCGCTCCGACGAGACCCGCCGGGGCCAGCGCCCTGAAGAGAGGTATCGCAGGCTCCCACTGATCGCCCAGGAACAGGAGCACGATCTCATCAGCACTGATGAACCCCAGACACACGATCGGGATCGTCAGAGCCGAGAGAATCTCGAGCCAGCGTCGGTAGTGTCTGCGGTATCGTTGCGGCCGTCGCTGCAGGCGGCTCAGAGCGGGCACGACTACGGTGGACACAGGCGTGGTGATCTGAATGATCGGCAGGAGAAGCAGTTGATATGCCTTGCAGTAGAAGCCCAGCGCCACGGTGCCGAGCACGCCTCCGATGAACAGGTCATCCGCGTTCCGAACGGTAGTATTCAGGATTCGGCTGCCCGTGAAGAACGAACCGAAACGAATCAGAGGGCGAACGTTCCCCTGGCGAGTGGGCAAACCCGGTCGCCAGCCGCTGGTGATCCACACTCCGGATGCCAGCGCAGCGCTTCGCACGAGTGACATCACCACCAGGGACCAGTACGAAGCGCCAAGAGCAGCGGCCAGAACACCCGCAACCGATCCGAGAGCTGCGGCGATGACTTGAACGGTGATCAGCCGTTTGAACTGCATTCGTCGACGAAGGATCGCTCGCGGCTGTGCCGCGATTCCGTTGAACAAGAAGGTCACTGAGTAGACGAGCATGATGCTCAGCAGGGCATCATTGCCGGTCAGCCAGCTCAGGGGGAATGCAGCCAGCGCCGCCGCAATCGTTGTAACGAGCGCGACGAGGAGACCAAGCCAGAACAATGTCGTGACCTGGGCGGTGGTGATGCGTGCCGTCTGCACGCTCGCCGCCTCGAGTCCGAGATCCTGAAGACAGAGGATGAAGGCGGCTATTGCCGTCACGATGGCCATCAACCCGAAGTCTGCCGGCGTGAGCAGCCGCGCCAGGACAACGGTCGATGCAAGTGTCACCAGGAGAATGATGAATTGTCCCGCAACGGCACCGGTGGCCCCGGTGACCGAGGCGCGCTGCAGGACCTCTTCCGTCGCCTGAGCGCGGTTCTGCTTGAACCGAATCGGCATTGTCTCGCTCTCAGGCTCGGGGATGCGCCACCTCCGAAGCTCCCATCTTCGTGCAGACCCAGCCAGGACGGGGTTCGTGCCTTACCAGGGGGGCCGTTCAACTCACAAGGACAAGGGCAAATATCGCGGTCCCCGTCCGACTCAGGACAAACTGACCACCGGCCGAGCTCGGGAGAGCACGGCATCAAGCTTCTCCATATCGGAGGCACAGGTGAAGATCCTTCATTTTTGACCGAGGAAGCAGTCCGATAATTGACTTCAGTCGAGAGACGGAGTGACCGATAGCTTCTGCGGAGTGGGGGCCACGATAAGATCGGAACTCGATTTGCATATCTCGATCTGCATCTCTACCTACCACCGACCGGCCGGGCTGCAGCGTCTTCTGGGGTCGTTGAATGCACTTCGCGTCGATAGTGTCGAGACGACTGTTGACGTGATTGTCGTCGACAACGATGTGAACCAGAGCGCGAGGGAGGCTTGCAACGTCGCCGCCGCCGCGTGCTCGCTTCCCGTGCACTACGCGGTTGAACCCCGGCGGGGAATCCCCTTCGCTCGAAACAAGGCTGTCGAACATGCCTTGGGGGGAGCGGACTTTCTCGCGTTCGTGGATGACGATGAGACGGTCGATCCCGAGTGGCTTGCCAAGCTGCTGGATGTCCAGCGACAACACGATGCGGACGTCGTAACAGGCCCGACCATACGCCGGCTCCCTCCTGACATCCCATCTTGGATCGTGAGGAGCAGAGCGTTCCATGCACCGCGCCGTCCCACCGGTACAGGTATGCCCGAAGCCTCGACGAACAATGTGCTTGTGAAGCGAGAGGTTTTCGAGAGGGTCTCGCCTCACTTCAACGAGCGCATGGCCCTGACCGGCGGAACAGACGCTCACTTCTTTCGGCGTGTTCACCAAGCGGGCTTCTCAATTCTCTGGGTCGATGATGCGCTGACCTACGAATGGTTTCCGAGAAGCAGAGTCACCGCCCGCTGGATCATCCAGAGGTCCTTCCGGCTCGGCAACTGCTGGGCGATCATCGACATGGACTTCAGCCGGTCCATTGCCACGCGAGTCCGCCTGCTGGGCAAGGCCTTGGCGCTGTTCGCCAAGGGGGCGATTCTGGCAATGGCGTCGGCCATCTACGGTAGTCGGGCCATCGTCCGCGGTGTGCAGTGTGTCAGCCAATCGGTTGGGATTCTCGCAGGGCTTGGTGGCAAGTCCTACGAAGAGTACCGCCGAGTCTATGGTTCCTAGCGTGTCGGGGTAGGACAAGCGATCTGAGGGAGCCCCTGCCTCTGCTTCCCATTCCGGTCTCGCTCCTGACTGTGGGACGATAGGAGAATCTTGACTTCCGGCGCATCCCGATACCGACGAGCAAGGGGCCGCAGCACTCGAATGGCGCCTTCTCGAACTGCACGAAGGGAATCGAGAACACACTTGTCCGCGGCGTAGCGCCACTGATTCTCCTTCTGCGGGATCACCACAGGAGATAGAGCGAAGTTGTCGCACACTTCCTCGGTGCGACGACGGAATCCCCGCACTCGGTTCCTTTGATTGTGCTCGTGAACCACCTGGATCCAGGCAGGCGCTCCGGCCACATGCCGAACCGGCGCCACCTCTGGCAAACGGTGATGCTGACAACACCACACGCTCCTGAAGTTCTCAGTCGGCTCTATCAGGCTTACAAACGGGTTGCAGCGATCTCTGTGCAGATACACGCGCCCGCGATGCCAGATGTACCCACGATCAAAGCTGATCACCTCCCGCTCCTGGCAGTTGAACAACCGCTGTACTCGCTGCACGTAGTCCGGGCTGATGGTGTCATCGTTATCAAGGCGCGATGTAATCAGAAAGGGCCGACTCCCTTTATGTTGCCGAATGAGGCGGCGCATCGTCGCGGCTGAGGAATCTCGCACGTAGGCCGGGCAGAAGTTACCCCACTTCGCGTAATCCCGAACTCGCCTCCGGAAGATGGAAGGGGTCTCAACATCAAAGCAGACTATCCACAGAAAACGCTGTTCCGTTTGCGCCCTCACCGACGGATAGCAGAACTGATAAAAAAGCTATAAGGTGAAAAGATGGTTAAGAAAGAAGGGGATGTTTATAAATTTATGCGGATAGATGAATTGCAGGACCCGGTGTTAAGACGTGCCTACAGTCGCTTTCAGATTAAGGGTTACGGTCATCGGGTTTTGACCATTGATAAACGGCGCTATCTCACCACTGCTTTCTTGCTACCCACCAAAATCGGGCACGAATTAACGGTATTTATTATCGTGCCGGAGGAGGACTTTGTCGGTTTTGTTGCGCGTAATAATCGTGCCGCTTTGCTGATGTCCATCGCTGTTGTCGTCCTATCGGCGATTATGGCCG
>PJEL010005473.1_pt1 | contig 10253 bp, 13 predicted proteins | sample 1853271 | NCBI WGS metagenome assembly PJEL01 (sample SAMN08108733, study PRJNA415343) | Invertebrate metagenome, whole genome shotgun sequencing project. | host: Globobulimina | place: Sweden: Gullmar Fjord | collected 2015-08 | reverse complement strand
GTTAGGGTTAGGGTTAGGATTAGCGAGTTAGGGTCAGGGTTGGGTCCCAGATGAATGATGATGTTTTCCACCCATCATGACACATAGTGCTCCCTCTCAGATTAGTGTTCATGTTACAGAGTGGTCCATGCTTAGAAACGCACTTTTACCACTGCCCGATAAGTGGCATGGTCTACAGGACCAGGAAAAAAGGTATAGAGCAAGGCACCTGGATCTGATTGCAAGTGCCAAAACCAGGGACACGTTCCGAAAGCGTGCTCGGGTGACAGCTTGTATTAGGCAGATGTTAGATGGTAAAAGGTTCCTTGAGGTTGAAACTCCAGTGTTACAAACGATTGCTGGGGGGGCAACCGCGAAGCCGTTTGAAACTCATCACAACGCACTCTCTATGGATCTCACACTGCGAATTGCGACAGAGATCCATCTTAAGCGGCTTGTTGTTGGGGGTTTTGATCGTGTGTATGAACTTGGCCGGGTCTTTCGAAATGAGGGACTCAGCACGAAACACAGCCCAGAATTCACTTCAGTTGAAATTTACCAGGTTGGAGATGATAAGACGACTGTGTGGTAGTTCTGTATTGTACCCTCTTCCCCTACTCACTGGAAGAAATACGTAGGCATATGTTGACTACACTGCAATGATGGACTTGGCAGAGCAGCTGGTCGTTGCAGCTGCCATGGAAGTATGTGGGAGTAAGGAGGTACGCTGCTCGATTGAAGGCTGAAACTGAAACTGAAACTGAAACTGAAACTGATATAGTGGCTGAGAAGTATAGCATGGTCAGTGGTAATGCCCTCCCGTTCCCACAGATTATCTACCAAGGTCAGGAAATTAGTCTTGAAGCCCCCTGGCGACGCATTTCTATGTCTCAGCTTGTCAAGGAAGCATGTGGCTTTGATTTTGAAGGACACATGGCTGCCAAAGGTTCTGTCGAAGAGGCAGAAGCTGCAGCTTTATCTGTAGGTGTCCTGTCTGCCAAAGGAAAGCGTTCCATTGGTGAAATTATGTATGCATGCTTTGAGGAGCTATGTGAAGCATCCCTCATCAATCCTACTTTTGTTGTAGATTACCCACTAGAAGTGTCTCCCTTAGCTAAGCCACATCGATCAAAGCCCGGATTTTGTGAGAGATTTGAATTATTTATTGTTGGGAGAGAAATAGGCAACGCGTTCAGTGAATTGACAGATGCTGCCGACCAGCGACTGCGTTTTGAGGATCAGGTGACTACTCATCATTTGCTAACCTGTATGGGTGGTTGGGAGGTATTGAATGATTCTTATCCAGTCCCTTATTATTTTCTACCATGAAATACACCACTTAGGCACAACGCAAGGCTGATGGTGATGAAGAAGCATGTGATATTGATGAGGATTTTCTTCTTGCTCTAGAGCATGGCATGCCTCCCACGGCTGGTCTAGGCATTGGTATAGACAGGCTTGTCATGCTTCTGTGTGATGCCCCCAACATCCGAGAGGTTATTGCATTTCCCTTGTTAAAAACTGTTTCAACTCCTGTATCTCATGAGTAGTAGGAACCCCTGCTACAGAATGAGGGAAGAGCATGAAATTGAAGCAAATGTGTGGCCCTGAGCGCACCAAAATATAGGTACTGTTCAGTATTGCAAAAGCAGATACTGAATAGTACCTACCTCCTACCAAGTAGGGGAGTCTCTTTTACACCTTCCCTCTCCTGGATGCCTACTAGAAGTAATATATATCCTTTATGGCAGAGAAAGAAACTAAACTACCGCTAGACTTGAATGTGCGCTTGGGTCAGAGGAAACCCTCGAGTTTAGTCTATGTCTATAACCTGGTAATCGTTGTTCCACGTATGTATTCCCCTCCTATAACCATCACTACACCTACAGTGGTGTTGACTCATTGCTGTGAGGTGCGTGTTGACTCCTTGCTGTGAGATACTCTCCCACCCACTTTTCTTCCAGTTTTTAGGGCTTTTTCCTTTGATGATTGTGAATCTTACCAAGACCAAAGATCTAGATCTGGATGGCTGGTGAATGAATTCGCAGAATATGGGTATGCCTTAATTGTGGTGTGTTGCTGTTCCCACCCCAACGAACACGGCCCTCTGCAATAATATTCACCAAATCGGGATTTCGCAGTTGCCGACTGACAGGCAAACTTGGATACTACTACTACTACTACTACTTGTGGCATCGTAACATGGTTAGCTAACGTAGTCGCTGTATATGGCATATGGGGCATCAACCAAAGAGCCTACAGCACCACCAGTGTCATGACTGAGACCCCATTACCGGTGGTACCTGCCAATCAATAATGCCAGGCACTACAACAAAAACGATAGAAGAGCACAATTAGCATCATTACTTCCTATAAGCCTGACAGTATCATGGCGGCTAACCCTATCTCAATACCGTGAAAACCAAAATCAGCTTACAAAATGTTGTGGTTTAAAAAAACGTCGGCGCACTCGAAGCCATACCAAAAAGCCAAAAAAAAAACTTTGGGATTTTGAAATCTGAAATGGACCATTGCATGTTTCACGTTGGCGCGAATCACAGTGGACTGGGAGCATCTCGGGCGTAAGTGAGAGTTGGAATACACTTGCATTTGCTGAAGGCTCCAGGAATTACTAACGATGGTGGCTGTGGTGGTTGTTGGCGTAATATACTTCTTTCTCCCCTGTGTTTTGGTTGAACACCTGAGCGAATCACAGCGGACTGGGAGCATTTCGGGCTAAATTGAGAGGTGTACTACACTTAAATTAGCTGAAGGATCCCAGAATAGGTTTGGGAACTCTAAACGGTGGTGGTTGGGGTATTATCCTGCCGCCGTCTTTGTTCATTCTGGTGCTGTGGAGGGCGGGCATTAATAAAAGGGACCCCATTGCATGTTCGATGTAGAGTTTGTGCTGTACTATACTGCAGTGTGACTTATGTGAAAATTAGTAGCGCTGGATTGAAGGCCCTCGTCAAGGACCCGCCGATAGGTGCAAACAATTGGTACAGGGCAGCACGCACGAGTACTCTGTTATATTGCAAACTTCTTGCCTTCTTAGTTCTTCGACGATAAGGCCTTGATGCCGGAAAGAGGGGCGTGAAGGTGTTATTGGATCGACAAGCATTCCTCTATCTGGTGGGCTGGCGTTACAGGCAAGAGTCCCAGGGAAAGTGATAGCTCAACGGCTGAAGAAGTAAAAAGTCTTAGTAATCATGGCAACTCTAGCTGTACAACAGATGCCTTACGGTGAGTGCTTCGATGGGAAGAAGGCGGAACTGGAATGGGAAGATGATGGAAGAGAGGTGACAACAGAACCTGGAGACAGCGATGACATTGGATGCCTTCCCTCTCAAGACCTGAATGTGTCCTTCAACTCGTTGGATGGAAGTGTGAGCGATGTTTGTTTGGGAGTGATCCCAGCAAGAAGCATTAGTAGTGTGCTACCTGGTGGTATTGGAGGGCCTGCAGACCGCATAGAGTTCGCTAGGGTTGAAGAAGATTTAATCCGTTTGGAACAAGGCGGCGGTGATGATTCTACTGTGGAACTAACGGGTGGTGAACTTGTACGGCTTAACAATATTATCTCTCTGCCTAATCCAGAAGAGGTGGTCTTGCCTTGCCCCAGACTGTAAAACAAACCCCTTGAGTTCTTCCAAACGAGCCTACCTGAGTGCTCCTTGTTGTTGAATTTCCTGTGCACCAATACACGCTAAAGTGTGTTCTTATCCCTAGGCGAAAGCAGCCTTCTATGGTGCATTCAACCGTCACCACGGACCTTTCCTAAACAACATTCATAAAACTCAAAGGTAACTGTGTCATTTAAAATTTCCATCATATCAATACTTTATTTTAACGTATACTCTCATACCTTATGGTTAAGCTGCTGGGGTAATGTGGAAGAATTAGCTGGAAGTGTTCATAATGCACATGCGAATGTCCACGACTTAGAGCTACATGATGTGGATCCTAATCCTCCTGCTGCTGAGGCAAGACCACCACCTCTTGCCGTGCAGCTCCATGATGAGCGCCTGAAGGACGCAAACGTTATGGGCTGTGTTGATGATGAGAAGCAAAGTGTATGCATATCAGACACTGTAGCATTTCATGATGAATCGGAGTGGGGCAGCGTAGGCGGTGATGATGAGGCAGCAGCAATCAGCAATGAGAAATGTATAAATACATCTGCACCATCTGCTGTTGCTGCTGCTGCTGCATCACAGCATCCTCCTCCTCCCCCTTCTGAATGCTTTCTCAATACAAGTGATGGCAAAGTTATTCCCCCTCCTCAGTCAGACCTCGTTCGCAGGTTGTCTGCTTTAGATGCCATTTCGTACACGTCCGTCGTACCCAGAATGACACTGCCACACTCCTCTCTCGCATGTAGAGCTCTGCATGGCCTCCCACATCAGCAGAAGCAGAGGCAACAAGATCGTGTTCATGACTTGAAGTCACAGGCCACCAAGAAAGCAGCGTTTAATCATCGAGCCATTGTTGAGCGCCTTGCGGAACTTGAGAGGGAAAAGGCTACTGTAGCCAAGGTTATTTTGACCACATTCCATGCTATTGTGGCCTGAACAGACAAAATCAGAACACCTTGTTTTCGAGACCGATATGTAATATCCTACATCTGATTTGATTAACTTTTAACGTAGAGCGACCCCAACAGGAATTAGAACGCGTGAAATGCATCCGCCGTTCTCAGGAGGCAGAACTTTCGGCTGTAAAGCATCAGAAAGCATCTGTGAAGCAGTGGGTGGAAGCTGAACGAGAGATTACAAATCGTTGGTGTGCAGAGCAGAAGTCTCGAACCGCTAAGGAGTGTAAGCAGGCGCTTAGACAGGCGCATCTCTCACGCGCAAGGTACAATCTCGCCTGAGTGTGTGATGAGATTGTTATGCATTGTGTTTAATAAACCTACCCTACCTGTAGACTACGTGTAGGTACCTTGGCAATGGGTGAAGATAAAAAGGAGATTGAGAGGCTAAAGGCAGAGCTTGAAGTTCAACGAGAGCGAACAGAGGAATTTCAGGTATTTTGTTGGTAGTAGCATACCTCGCGATGGGCTTTTACCATCCATCCATTCTGTAGCTGATGCAATAAGTGATTTCCAGAAAAAATCAAAGATCACAGAACGACGCTTACAGCGGAAAATATCGTCTTTAGAGGAGCGTCTTAGAGACTCCGAAGACCAGGTCGAGCATTTAGAGAGACAGAGGTAGTACAAGTAGCCTGCCTAATTCCCCCCTGACATAGTGTCATGTGTATCACCACCCTGATTTGTGTGTTTTCTTCCAGGGTAGAGCTTCTTATGACCGGTTATAGTAGTAAAAGACAGCCGCAGTGGCAATCCCCTAGTCATCACACCTCTACTTTCAGTCCTCCTTCAAAAGGGTGCAAGAAGGGGAAGGGGGAGGAGGATGCACGTGTTGGAGGTGATTGCTGTGAAATAATGAAAACGAAAAGGAAAGGAGTAAAAGGGCAGGACGTATCAGCCATAGATGAAAATAAAAAGCAAATGAAAAATGCAGCAGATGATGTCTCTAGCCAGGATGATGCTGGGATGAAGCCTGAGGATGTTGCGAAATTGTCAATTCAATCACAATCCGAGCTTCAACCACCGCGAGGGATGGGGCGTACTGCTGCGTGTATATCAGCTGAAGCCAAGAAAGATGTCGATGATGAAAGCGGAAGACTAGCGGTGAGTAAAGCAGAAGTGGAGCGCCTACTTCTACCATCCAAGCAAGCAGCATATGGTAATGGAGAAAACTACAGAGAAGAACCTACACTACCGGAGAAGACTGTGTCCCCGAATGTGGATCAAGCTGAGGTAGGAAGTTACCTTTACTCCTGTTCATTCTCCATTAATAGAATACATGACTTACGTAAGCATTCATTGTGTACACAGGCCACCACTACTGCTTTGTCGTCATCAGCAGTCTACAACCCCCATCGATACCAATGGCTATCTGCATGTGGAGGAGCAAAAGGAAGCGGCCCGATTTCAAAAGAAACCATGCCTCAGGACGGTAGCATTGTGGCGGCAACTGAAGGCAGCAACAAATCACCTGAATGTTTTGAAGATATACAAAGAAGTGTGGTGTGGTTTGCAAATGGAACAAAAAAGGAGACTCTGAAGTGTGGAGAAGTAAGTCATTGCATCATTGGCACTATTCATTCTCTTACTGTCTAGCGCGTACATGCCACTTATTGCCCCCTGTCTAGCATGTCTTCCTCTTCCAAATGGAGTCATCTGTGCTCAATGAATATCTCATGTAGTACTCAACACCCAGTCCTCAACCCTCTGCCTATATGCCCACTCATCACGCCAGGACTCTAACGCCTGAGTTAAAAGGTAATCATGCACTTCACCAATGGTGACTCGAGAATCACAGAAGTTAATGGCACAGTGGTGTACCATTATGCTGAAGCAAACGTAATGCAATCGACGTTTGCGGATGGTCACAAGTTGGTGGAATTCCCATCTGGGCAAAAAGAAGAACACTTCGTCGATGGAACAAAAAAGGTTCAGTTCTCAGATGGCAGTACTGCAATGATACGATCAGATGGGACATTTGACAGTGCCTCCCTCTGAGGGCAGCAATTGGCTTGGTTCTGTTTCCTCCCCCCCCCCATTAGCCTGCCCACGGTAGTAGAATTTATAAAGGGGGGCTAAATTCCTTGTAATGGCAAAGATGTTGGTTCATAGTTAGTTTCTCTTACTCATCAGAACAGGGGATACTCTCGAATACTGTATTCCAACCGATATCAACACACTTTTTGGCATCCTTAGATGTTACTGTACGCTGAAGTTCTACGAGAAACAATGAGCTGTGTGCTACGGAAATGCTTTTTTTTCGAAACATACAAGAAAACTGAGCAGCATAGAGCTAGGCTGCCACCGTGCTCACTTCCCACGACGCTTCACCAATCCATCAAGAACAGTGAAGAATGTGGGAAACGTTTTAGCTGTACAGCCAGGGTTTAGAATCTCAACGTCCACACCGCCGCACGCTGCAAGACTGAAGGCCATGGCCATTCTGTGGTCGTCATAGGTCTCAATGACAGCTCCTGATTTGATATTGTCGGGCGGGGTGATTGTACAATAGTCACGACCCTCTTCCACTTCTCCCCCAAGTTTAGTGAGTTCTGTGACGATAGCTTTCATGCGCTCCGTCTCTTTCAAACGCCAATTGTACACGTTTCGGATGGTTGTAGGGCCTTCAGTACCGCAATGTAGTGTAAGTGTTAGGATCCACCCATATTTGAAGTAGTACAACATCATAATGAGACTAATAACCAGGCCAGGACACTACTACGGATCCATGTCGACGATTGAGCGCTTCTTACCTTTTGCAAACAAAGCAACTACAGCGAGTGTCATAGCAGCATCGGGTATGTCACCACAATCCACATCTACTCCTAGTAGGCGCGTTTTGGAGTCACGTGTCACAGTGATGGCATTATCGTCCCATTCTACCTGCGAATCCAGTATAGTTTTAATCTATACATCACCACATGTGTTCAACTTGGACGGGTAGTGTGGACAATATAGGACAATATAGGACAATATAGGACAATATAAGAGGAGAAACCACTACCTTAGCTCCCATTCTCTCAAGAACTGTTGCAAATTGCACGTCACCCTGTATGCTGTTCAATCCACAACCTTGTACCCTTACTCTCCCACCAGTAATAGCTGCACCTCCCAAGAAGTACGACGCAGAGGACGCATCACCTTCGACCTTAATATGGTCAGGGCTGGAATATCTCTGCCCTCCAAGCACTGTGAATCTAATATGAACAGCAGATCAAAAAATGTGTCTCGGATGACATGCAACAAGCAATTTAGAGTATAATGATGCCACCACCTATTGAAATCTTTATTTGCATCCACCTTCACTCCGAACTTGTTCATGAGTTTTATCTAAGGCGATGGAATGACTCAGTAGCAGTTCGCTATAGTCCTGATGAGATGACTCGGATAATGATAATCACATAGGCTGCTACAGAATTACCTACCGTCATTCGTACATATGGTGCAGATACGAGTTTATCGACAACCTCAATCGTCACAGGTCTTTGAGCTAGGGGGGCTGCCATGAGTAGGGCAGAAAGAAACTGGCTTGATATTTGGCCTGAGACTCTGCACGTGCCCCCTGGAAGACCACCAGAATGAATTCTTACAGGAGGGCACCTAAGGTAGATCTTAACGTAAGAATACTATTATTGTCACAGCAGCCAGCACCTCAGTGTCATCAGTGCCTGACATCCACGCTACAACATGGTGCTGCGATCAGTAAAGCACAACGGCAAATCGCCTCTAAAATACAGTGATGCTGTGACATTGTTGTCGGCCTACCCTGTATCTGAGCAAATAATATCTGCCCCCAACTGTTGCAAACCATCAACGAGGTCGGTTATAGGCCTTTCACGCATGCGCTGAGTGCCATCCAAGACAAATGAACCACTTCCGCAACACAGGACAGCAGCCAATGGCCTCATCGCAGTTCCCGCATTTCCTAGGAAGAGTTCTAAAACCTGATCACTTGGTGCATCAATTGCTCCTCCGTTTCCTGTTATGTTGACCTAGACCAATAACCGCCAGCAAAGTCGGTTACTCACATCCCCCAGTTGAATAATTTGAATAATTTGAATTGTACTTGCTGGATAGGCTACAATCATTACATGGGCGGTGGTATTATATCTGCCGCTCTGGCCTTCAACACCACAATACATCTAAGTCCAACCAATCTGCTCCACTGTCAGAGTAATATATCTCCCAAACAAAATAAAAAGCAAATAACTATTCACCCCTTCAACTCGCTCACCATTCTTTTCGGACAATTGACTTTCAAATTTACGCCCAGTGCTTCCAATGCATCAAACATGTACCTATTTGGTCATGCGGTGGTATGTTCAATTCCACCGCATGACCGAGTGTGTAGAGAGAGGCTGATGATATTCGAAAATTTTTGCTAGCAAATGTCTCACCTAGTGTCCTCCGAATGCAGAATATTTTCGACAAGGGTGGTCCCCTGAGCGAGGGCAGACAAAAGTATGACTCGATTGGTGAAGGATTTTGATCCAGGCAAAACCACATCACCGCTGATGGAGTCAATAGGTTCCAATCTTATACGATCTTCTTCGTAATCGGCGGTACTTGATGATACAGCAGCAGCACACTGTTGGAACAAAGATGTAAACAGGGTTGAGAAGATTCGAGGTTGGAAGAAGTAGTGAGTGAGCCTGGCAGTAAAACCCGATCACCACACACTCCCGGGGCCAAAAAAAAAAGAGAACTACCTTCCCACGGCACCGCTTTTCTCTTTCGCCGCATTCTTTTCTCGTAGTAGTAACTCCTGGAATTGTAGTTGAGTATCGCTGCTGCCATCTACATCCAACAATCCCAACATTGGTGGAGCAACCTGACAGGCAAGTGTAGAGAAGCACCATCAGTCTCATCACAAGCTTGAGAAGGTTCCACAGAACGAAGAGACGAGCAACAACCAATGAAAGAAGTTACCAAACGCGAGACCTCCCCACTCGTTTCCAACTAACTCTAAGCACGATAGATCAACAGCAACGGTCTCTCAACACCTTATTACAATCAATAACTACCATAAAAAGTGCAAATTCACAGTCTCAACTGTACTGTACCAGCAACTACGAGCCAGCAAAGAGCACTTGACGCTCATTGTCTTACCTGAACCACACACTAACACAACATTAGCACTAGCAAATCAGCGACAACGCCACATCGACAAAGCTTAAGCTAACTCTAACCCTAACCCTAACCCCTATATCGACATCATAAATCAGGAACAATGATAGTACCAGGTGTAGTGCGCTATACCAACTACAACAAGCCACCAACGAGTACTTGATACTCGTTCTCTCACCTGGAATGGGGGCAAAGCCACGGATTACAGAAATTAAGGCAAATTCTATCAAGCATAAGGCGCTAAATATAGCTAACACCCGCTTCATCGCCATGAAATTGCCAGTCTAAGTTACATGGACACGAATGGGCAAACAAACAAACAAACGAACAAAAAAGATTCTTTTTTGATGTGTTTTCTAGAAATCATTTAATTAGTTCGGAGTATTAGTGAAAAGGACTTCAAGGGAACTCCTGCGTGTGCAGATTGACTTGTGTAGGTTGGTAGAACAGGTGACACCCAACGATGAATCTGATTCATCGTTGGGGATTATGTTGGTGATGCATCGTTAGAATGCATATAGTTGACCCATCGTTAGGGTCCAGTTCAGTATAC
>PJEL010005471.1_pt1 | contig 10259 bp, 6 predicted proteins | sample 1853271 | NCBI WGS metagenome assembly PJEL01 (sample SAMN08108733, study PRJNA415343) | Invertebrate metagenome, whole genome shotgun sequencing project. | host: Globobulimina | place: Sweden: Gullmar Fjord | collected 2015-08 | reverse complement strand
GCCCTCCGCCGACCTATTGTAGGGGGTGGGATAAACATGCATGTTTATCCCGCTCTTGGGTGGATTATAGGTGCTGACTCCTTGTTGGTTTTTCATGGTGCAAACCTAAAGGACTAATGGCTCTACACGCCCCTCTTTTTCGTACCTTTAGCAGGAGGTTTCTCTTTTTTCTGCAGATAGCTATCACCTTTTTTTAAAGTTCTTTCCATTTTTGGGTATCGAAATGGCCTTGCAGGGGAGGAAATGAGTCATTAGTAATTGCTGGCTTACGCCTTTTTGAGGAGAAATCCAGATTAAGGTAGGGTGCGCTGCGTATGCCAGCGCGTAATTGGTCATTCGAGAGCTATGCTCTCGTCCTGAACGAAGTGAAGGAACCCACGCCTTTGTAGGTCACCAGAACCTAAACACACTCATGTTAAAATCCAGGGGAAGCTGCTATCTTACAGGGCCTCTTGCGTAACACCAGTTAAATAGCTATAGTGAAATAGTAGCCATGGTCCAAAAGCAACAAAATATCCATGACGAATTCTTTAAAAGAAATTTTTCTGTCGAGCAAGTAGCAAGAGATTTTCTAGCATACAATCTGCCAAAAGATTTGCTAGAGCAAGTCAACCTATCAACGGTTAAGGTCGAGAACAACGAGTTCACCTCTTCCCTCCATCAAGGAGCCAGACGTGCAGACGTCCTATACTCAGTTAAGCAGAAACGGTCAAGCGGCAAAGTATATGCGCTAGTTCATCTAGAAGGCCAAAGTACCCATCACAAAGAGATGGCTTTGAGGGTTTGGCAATATCACGTAGCCATCGCATCAAAACTAATTCAGCAAGAAAACTTCCAAAAGTTGCCCATCATCGTAACGTACGTGCTATACCATGGCAAGGAAGCTTGGAGCTCTGAAAAATCGGTGGCGGAACTTTGGGAGGAAGAAGCTTTCGACGAATACATCAAAAAGGGGCTGAAAGCAACTTTTCTTCGCAACCTGCGGTCGACCCCTGCGGAATTTTTGCTATCCCAGAAATCCGCTTCAGCACCCCAATACATACTTCATAAGCAACAGGAAGGCGAGTTTTGCAGCGATCTAAAGAGCCTGTACAACGCAATGAAAAAATATGAGCAAGATACGATATATAACCTCAACTATATGTCTACGCTAGATAGGCACAAGCATGAGGTTTTTTTGGAAAAAATCTGTAAATTGGACCCAAGTAAAGCGAGGGAAATGCAAGTACTATTTGAAAACGAAATCAGGGAAGCAAGAGAGGAAGCAATGCTAGTAGCGAGAAAAGAAGCAAAAAAAGAGCGCCTTAAAGCACTTAGAGAAGTTGCTCGGAAACTACTAAAAAAAGGGATGAGCATATCCGATGTTGTTGAAAGTGTCGGTTTAGGAATTAAAGAGGTTCAGCACCTCTCCAAAAACTAGGTATAGAGAACGAAAATACTGCCTTTTGCTATAAAATGTACTAGGTTCCTCCTTAATCTACCCTATTTATGAACAAATACTTCCAAAAGAAAACCGCCCGCATCCTACTATTCCTTGCCTTCATCGTAGGAGGAGGGATTTTCAGCGTGTGGGTTACCTCTCCTCGCAAACCTGTCGTAGTTGTTATTGCTTACGGCCCAGAAGTCTCTCCAGGGGACCCATTGCAGATAGATTACAAAGCCTACGATGTCTATTTTCTATTGCATGATTGTGCGCGAACCAAATTAGAAAAAGATTCCAGCAAGATAGCGGGCTGCCGAGGACATGGCTTCATTAGAAACTTTGACCATCCCGACGAGGTCATAGGATCCCTGAGAGGCCTGTTGCCGTTTTACACCACCGTCGATTACATTATCCATGCAGAAAACGAAGAACTCGTTTTTATGGCCGCACTCATAAGAGAAGCCTTTCATATACCAGGCATGCTCCCTGACCAAGCAGCATGTTTCGTTTACAAAGATAAGATGAAAGAAGCCCTTCAACAAGCAGGGGTGGCTACCATACCTTTCACCCACGATATCACCAATGCCCCTGAGCGCTTTGGTTATCATTTGGTGTTAAAACCTACCAATGGTGAGGGATCTAAAGGCATTTATATTGTACACAGTAGAAGCGAATTTGAAGGGGCTTTGGGTAAGATTCAAAATGATAAAGGTGATAAGTGGCATGATTATATAGCGGAACCCTTTATCGAAGGGGATATCTATAATGTCGATGGCCTTGTGCAAGAGGGGGAAATAGTATGTTCACTCCCTATCAAGGGAATTGGTAACAACTACGACTACTATCGTAAAAACCAAGGGTGGGGAACCATAACCGTCACCGACAGAGACCAGCGATCGCAATTGCAAGCACTAGCAAAGAGACTCATCACCAGCCTCAGACACAGGGATGGGGGTTTTCATATCGAAATCATGCACGACCACCAAACAGGCGAATACCTCGTGATCGAAGTAGCGGCACGCACCTCAGGTAGCGCCTATGCCAAGGCCTTAGAAAAGCACTACGGCTTCTACTATTGCATCCTTATCTATGATATCCAGCTTGGCATTCCTGTTACTATTCCAGAGAACTTTGGTGATGATGGTCATGTGGTTGGAACATGGCAGGTTCCTGCACAAATCAATATCGTTAAACTGCAGATTGAGAATATAGAAAAAAGCGTGCCTATCGCACAGATTTCAGAAATTTCACCGCAAGGTATCTTCGATACCCTCAATGGCTTCAGCGGCTATCGGGTTGTCAATGTTTTAAAAGAGGACCTAATAAGTGAAATTTACCCTAAGAAAGGTGATTATATAGGCATACGATCCCGACACTTCCATGTAGATGTCCTACTAGAAGGCACGGAAGAAAGCGTCATGGAAGACATTAAAGCATTGAGAGAAAATTTCGTCCTTAAGACACCGTTGCCTTAGGAGGAAGCAGATACCACTGATTGTTAGCTTTCGGAATCCACGTCGGGATATTTTAGTGGTGATAAAAAGGGAAACGAATAGCTGTAGCCATACGTGTTTGAAGAGAGGTTGTCAGTCGGTGGAAGGGCTTTTTTATAAAAGGAATCAAAAGTTCGTAACTTTGCCCACCCAGTGACCACGTCAGCACCCGTAGTTCAACTGGATAGAATACCAGATTTCGGCTCTGGTGGTAAGGGTTCGAGTCCTTTCGGGTGTACATTTAATTCGCAGTTACATATATAGTCTGCCGCTTTCTCTAGGCTATGGACAGCGTTACAGACAAATGTTTTTTTTAACAACACTGACTACCGTGCTGTTGGCGACTACTGGCCTCCCTCCAACAGCAAACTCCCTCTGCCCTGCCAGCAGGGATTCTACCTTTCGCCTTGAAGAGGTAGCTGTGTTAAACGGCATCAACCTCACTTCCCTAGGTGAAAAATTAACATACACACAACATGCGTGCTATGATGATAGCGTAGAAAATATTCAAGCCGTTTTAGCAGAGGTGCACCTACCTTTTAATGGTGATGTTGAAAATCCGTTTGAAGGCTACCTTTATGGAGTAGATGAGCCACAAAATAGGAAGCATCGGGGTTTGTGTGTTCCGGGTATTGGTTTTCCCCATTTCCATAGTAGGCCTTTTTTACCTTGGGGATCTTCTTTTTCTGACGCTCCCTATTTCGAGCTATGTGCAGCATTCTTTATAATCACTTACCATGCAGGTGCCTGTGTGGTGCTTTGTACGCCCTTCACATTAGCCAATTGGTTCATCAAAGTATTCAATGCGTCCACATGGCGGACTTGAATCGTCAGGATGATTTTCTTCCTTCCCTGTGAGATGCTTTTTTGTGCTAAACTTTCTACTTCGTAGTCACATATGAGGTTGTAGACTTCTTGTATGGTCTTGCCTACATCCAACACAACGATGATGATACCCGTTCTAGTCCAAATATCGGTATAGTCTTCTATGTCAACAGCGCTATGTCCTTGCTTGGTGAGGATTTTACCTCCTGTGTAGCATGACGATTTGTGGATGTTCACCTTCCCATTCATACCACGAACGCCTATCACACTTTCACCTGGCAAAGGATTACAACATGAAGCCATGAGGTGGGTTCTTTCATTGCGAACATTATAGGTATGCTTACCATTAAGGGCGTTAGCATTTTCGAGTAGACTCTTTTCATCGCCAACGATGGTATGGAAGAAGGCTTTAAAGAACTCTTCGATGTCATGGGTCTTTTTACGGCCTACCTTGAGATAAACATTTTGAACAAAGTCTTCCTTAGCAAACTCCCGCAGCCGCTCCAACATGAAGAACGACATGGTCACGTTGCGTTTTTCAAACTCTTCTTGGACTTTCTGCTTGCCTTCGGCCATCTCTTTTAGGTCTTTGTCGGCAAAAAAGAGGGTAACCACGCGGTGTGCTTTGGCGCTCTTAATAACAATATCATCCCTGTCGATAGTGACTTTTTCTTCCTTGCTTAAAACCACCCGAGCATGGTCTCCGTCCGAGAGCCGTTGGGTAATGGGTGCTTTTACATCGTTGATAAAGCCATAAGAAGCATAGATACCATCTTTATCCTTTTGTGCGATGGCGAAGTCGAGGAGGGTAGAGCGTTTGGGGAGCGGTATGGACTTGCCTTGCTTATCGAAGACGCTAATCTCTCCCGAATAGGAGAGGAGTGAAGAGAGTTGCTCCATGATTTCGGGGTCATCCCCGTCACGGATGAGTTGCTTGATATCCTCAAGCCAAGCACTGTGGGGGATGACGCGCACCCGTACATCATCTTCTGTATTTTTGTAGTACCAATGGGCTGCTTGTCCTCTTTCAGCGATTTCATGCATCCGTTCGGTTCTAATTTGCACCTCAAACCAATTGCCGTTAGGACTCATCAGCGTCACGTGTAGCGACTCATAGCCATTGGAGCGTGGGGTGCTTACCCAATCCCGCACACGAGCATTGTTGTTAGGGTAGATGCTTGTCACGATGCCGTAGGCCTGCCAGCATGCTACTTTCTCCTCGGTCAAGCCTGTGGTGAGGATAATGCGGATAGCTATCAGGTCGTAGATTTCATCCATCCTAATTTTTTTACGCATCATCTTCTGATAAATCGAGTAGATGGATTTGGCTCTGGACTTGATGCGGAAGACAAGGTCGGTCTTTTTGAACTCCCTTTCGAGGGGTTTAATCAGCTCCTCGATTTCTTGCTTACGCTCTTGGAGCCTCTTATTCAAACCCTTGACGATGATTTTATAGTCCTCAAGGTTTGTCGCCTTAAAAGCCAGTTCCTCCAACTCGCGTTTGATATTACCCAAACCGAGGTAATGGGCTATACGGGCATATACATGTTGTGTTTCAAAGGCGATTTTGAGTTGCTTTGTCCGTGGGAGGTGGTGCAAGTCCCGCATGTTATCGAGGCGGTCGGCCAACTTCACGAAGAGGATGCGGATATCTTTGCCCGCATGGGAAAGCAGGCGCTGGAAATTATCGGACTGCTTGGACTTGTACCAGGGGTCGTCATCCTTGATTTTGGTGAGACCTTCCACGATAGCAGCTATTTCAGACCCGAAATAGCCTTCTAACTTCTGCAGAGGGATATCAGTATCCTCTACAACATCGTGCAGCAGCGCAGCAATAATGGTGATAGGTCCTAAGTGCAACTCTTTGGCGATAGTGGTAGCTACCTTGGTAGGGTGGACGATATAGGGTTGTCCTGACTTTCGGAAAACGCCTTTATGTGCTTCCTTTGCCAATGCAAAGGCTCTTAAGACGCTATCCTTGTCTTTATCGCTGAGATAAGAGGCCTCTTCCATCAATGTGTCAATTGCCGCTTGTATTTCTTGTTCTATCTCTTTCTCCTTCTTTTCCATCATGCTATCATTTATCTTGAGGAACATCCCTCGGCAAAGGTTACTAAAATGTTTTTATATTTACAAAAATGCAACCCATGCTCGCTAAATATGTTAATAACAATGGATTAAAACAACCCGCTGTTCGTTGTGCAACTATGGGACAGATGAAAAGGGGGCTGTGCGGAGATGTTACGCGCTTTCTATTATCTCTGCTCAAAGACAACAGAGTCCTCTCGAACAGCAGTGAGAGAGCTCTAATGTGTGTCCAACATGAATTAGCTTAGAGGTGAAAGTCTTCCCCCCATGCTGGAGGAGCGGAAGGGATAGTCAAGGGATACCTGCGTAACACTAGTTGGTTATTGGGGTAACCCATATTCCGCACCACGTTTTTAAAATTTTTATTTAAAATATGGGTTTAAAGGCCCCAAAAGCATATTTTATCCAGCAAGATAAGAGCCTCTGAGGGTTTTCCCAAAAACATTCATCCCAACGGGGACTTTTCTCTTATTTTCGACAAAAAAGGGCGGCGTCAAACGGTCAAATATGGGGTTCGCCTATGCAAGCTGTAGCTTTGATGCAAAGCAAGAAAAACACCTAATCAACGTAGTGATGTACATTATATTCACTACTATAAATTCGTCATAAAAGCCAGTCTTAAAGGCTAAAACACCCTTAAAACCGCATTTTAAGGCTTGTGTCTTGCATGTTCCTTTTTTTATATAAATTGGTTCTGAAAGGCTATGAAGCTAAGAGGAAAATAGAGTAGTTTCTAGCAGTTTTTAACTGGCTTCTGAGTGGCCAAACAAAAAAGATTTTTCTGAGGTTTTGGTGCGGAATGTGGGCAAAAACACACAAAACCTGACGTTTCCGAAAAACTCGTGGTGAGAAAGAAAGAGGACTGCGGTAGAGACGTTATGCGTTATGCTCTAGTCGTTATGCTCTAAAAGATTGGTAATTAGTGATTAAATATAGTAATTGGGCCACCACCTTAAGAGATTGAAAAGCCCAACCCAACACCAAGAGCGCCATGAAGAAAACCTACCCACAAAGCAGCCGCCTCCACCTCCCCGCCATCGCCAAAGAGGTCGCGGCCTACTGGAAACGACACAACACCTTCCGACAAGCACAAAGTAAAAGCAAACAGCACCGACCCTTCTACGAAGGCCCCCCAGGCGCCAACGGCAAGCCAGGCATCCACCACCTCTTCTCCCGTACCCTGAAAGACCTCTTCTGCCGCTACCACACCATGTGCGGTTACCACGTTCCCCGCAAAGCAGGGTGGGACACCCACGGCCTCCCCGTCGAGCTCGGCGTCGAAGCCCAACTCGGCATCACCAAAAGAGACATCGGCACCAAAATCACCATAGAAGAATACAATCGCCACTGCCGCGAAGCTGTCAACCGCTACCAGAAGGAGTGGGAAGCCATCACCGAGAAGATTGGCTACTGGGTCGACATGGAAAACCCCTACATCACCTGTGAAAAAGCCTACATCAGCACCCTTTGGAGCGTTCTTCACAAGCTTTATAGCGAAGGTTACCTCTATAAAGGGAAGACCATACAGCCCTACTCACCTGCAGCGGGGACAGGGCTCAGTACCCACGAACTCAACCAGCCAGGGTGCTATAAAGAAGTCCAAAGCACCGCCATCACCGCCCAGTTTAAGTTAGAAGGAAAGGAGAACATCTACCTCCTAGCGTGGACCACCACCCCTTGGACCCTCCCTGCCAACAGCGCTTTAGCCATCCACCCCGACGCCACCTATGTTGAAATCGCCACCCACAACCCCTATACGGGTCAACCTATCCACGTCATCCTAGCGGAGGAAGCCGTCGCCCGTTTTTTCGATAAAAAAGAAAGAGATAAACCCCTCACACCGCCAGAGAACCCCAACAAACCCAACCCCTGGCGTATCGTCAACAAGTACCACTCTAAGGAACTCGTAGGCCTCTGCTACGAGCAGCTCATCCCCTACATCCAACCCAAAGGCGAAGCCTTCCGCATCCATCCCGCCCCTTTCGTGACCACCGATGAAGGAACAGGCATCACCCACATAGCGCCCACCTTCGGCCATGATGACCACCAGCTAGCCAAAGAGAGGAACATCCCCGCTATCACCTACACAGATGAAAATGGCGAAGAAATCCCCATCGTCGACAGGCAAGGGTGTTTCGTACCCGCCATTACCCCGTATGCTAACCAGTACATCAAGCCCTCCTACAATCCCGAAAAGACCGAAGGGACCCTCCCCATCGACACCCAGCTAGCCATCCAGCTTAAAAAGGAGAACAAAGCCTTCAAAGTAGCCAAGCACCCCCACAACTACCCCCACTGCTGGCGTACACACAAGCCTATCATCTACTACCCCATCGACGCTTGGTTCATCGCCACCACCAAAGTCAGAGAGCAACTACTAGCCCGCAACAGCGAGGTCCAGTGGCAACCGCCCGCCACAGGTGAGAAGCGCTTCCACGAGTGGCTCCTCAACAACCAAGACTGGAACCTCAGCAGGGACCGCTTCTGGGGAACACCCCTCCCCATCTGGCGCACCGAAGACCACAAAGAGGAGATCTGCATCCAGAGTCTCGCTCACCTCCGAAAGGAAGCACAGAAGGCCTACCAAGCAGGCTTCATGCAAGCCCCTTTAGCCGACGACTTCGACCCCCACCGCCCCTTCGTCGACGACATCATCCTCATCAGCCCCACAGGCAAGAAAATGTATCGCGAACCCCACGTCATCGACGTCTGGTTTGATTCAGGTGCCATGCCCTACGCCCAGCATGCCAAAGGCGAAAACCACCCCCTCCGACGCCCTGAAGACTTCCCCGCCCACTTTATCATCGAAGGTATCGACCAAACCCGCGGGTGGTTCTACACCCTCCATGCCCTCTCCGTTCTCCTTTATAATGAAAAGGCCTACGAGCGGGTCCTTTCTACAGGGTTGGTTTTGGATAAAAATGGCGTTAAGATGTCCAAATCGTTAGGCAACACCGTCGACCCCAACGCCACCATCGATAAACATGGCGCCGACGTCGTGCGGTGGTACCTCGTCACCAATGCCAACCCTTGGGACAACCTCAAGTTTGACCCCAAAGGACTCTCCCAAGTCAAGCGTAAGTTTTTCGACACCCTCCACAATACCTATCAGTTCTTCGCCCTCTACGCCAACGTCGCAAAGTATAGAGCCACAGGCCAACTCCCCAGCGTCGACCAGATGGAAACCAGCGACAGGTGGATACTCTCCAAACTGCAACACCTCATAAAAGAGGTAAAAGAAGCCTACGAAGCCATGCAACCCACCCAAGCAGGGAGAGCCATACAGCATTTCGTCGTGGAAGAGCTTAGCAACTGGTACGTGCGGCTCAACAGAAAGCGCTTCTGGAGAGGAGACGACGAGGAGAAAAGGGTAGCCTTCGCCATCCTGCACCACCTCTTAGAGCAAGTGACCCTCGTCAGCGCTCCCATCGCCCCCTTCTATATGGACCACCTCTACCAGAATCTCCAGCAGAGCAAAAGACCCACTTCGGTCCACCTTGAGTCCTTCCCGACTATCAACACCACCTACCAGAATACCCACTTAGAGAAGAGCATGGCCTTAGCACAGCAGATAGTCGCCCTTGGGCACCGCCTGCGCAAGCAAGCCCATATTAAAGTGCGTCAGCCCTTAGCCAACCTCTTTATTCCTATTAACGGAACCACCGAAGAGGTGAAGCTACTCTCGGTCTTGGACCTCATCAAAGCCGAACTCAACATCCATACGGTCACCTATATATTGCCAGATGCCGACTTTTTAAAGCGAAAAGTGCGACCTAACCTGCGCGTGCTCGGCAAGCGGTACCCGCAGGACATCAAGGCTATCACCGCCGCTTTGCAAGCTTTAACCCAAAAGGAAATACAGACCATAGAAAGGTCAGGCAGATGCACTTTGGAACTCCCAAACAAAACGCTCAACCTCACCGCTGCCGACCTGCTCATCACCACCGAAGACGTCCCAGGCTATGCCGTTGCCCAACAGGGGGAGGTGACCATCGCGCTGGACATCACCATCACCCCTGAACTGCAGGTTGCAGGTGCTGTCAGGGAGCTTATCAACACCTTACAGAACGCTCGTAAAGAGCAGGGGATGGCCATTACAGAGACTATCGACCTCACCTTAACAACGCCTGATAAACTCCTCCAACGAGCACTCCTTGCTAACTGGAACTACGTCCAACATGAAGCCAACGCGGTAAAAATGTCCATTTCAGGCGGTAAATTAGAAACAGGCGGCAAGCTTGTCCTTCCCATGGGTACCATTTACTTCTCCTTGGAGCAATTTGGGTAACCTTTATCAGATGTATATAGTTTGCAAACCAGTCCTGTTGTAAAGACTAGATTTTGTTGTAGAGACGTTCCGTCGCAACAGAAACATGTGTAACAAACAAGCTTCCTGAAGATTTTTACGCCGAACAAACTTGCTTGTATGC
>PJEL010005470.1_pt1 | contig 10260 bp, 10 predicted proteins | sample 1853271 | NCBI WGS metagenome assembly PJEL01 (sample SAMN08108733, study PRJNA415343) | Invertebrate metagenome, whole genome shotgun sequencing project. | host: Globobulimina | place: Sweden: Gullmar Fjord | collected 2015-08 | reverse complement strand
GAGCCTCAATGGCATGCCATCATGACCCTGGCAGACCCAATAAACAGAGTATCCTTGATCATTCTAGCCACTCTGTTTGCGGCAAGTCTATTACGCTTAGGCCCAAGAAAGTTTATGGCGAGGATCATGCTGTTAAAGCCTAAGGCACATGACCACTCCCATGAACATAAGCATTAGGGCTAAGATAGTTTTAAGTTGTAAGTTTTAAGCTCGGGACAGAGCTGAGAAAGCTGCGAGTTGCCTGCTCTTACTTACAACTTATCGCTTATCGCTAGCACCTCAAATTTTTCTAATAGCTTTTAAACGACATAGAGATTAACTTGTAACCATACTCCTCTAGAGTCGAAATCTATGTGCATTCTCTTTATTGCCCTGAATCAACACCCCGAGTATCCCTTGATAGTCTGTGCCAACAGAGATGAGTTTCACCACCGTCCCACCGAGCCCGCACATCTCTGGAAAGCTGACAGTGAACTGTTAGCGGGTAAAGACCTTGAAGCGGGTGGCAGTTGGCTCGGGATCAATAAAGAGGGTGACTTTTCGGCCTTGACCAACCTACGCGACCCGATGAATCAGAAGAGTAATATGAGAAGCCGTGGCGAGTTAGTGATTAAGGCACTTAAACGACATGATCCGCTCACGGTGAGCTGGCTTAGAGAGCACAGTGAAAACTACAACCCTTTCAACTTAATCTTCGGCCATGCCAAAGAACTCTACTGCTTCAACAGCGCCGCGAAAGGGCTAACCCTGTTAACCCCGGGCTTTCACTCGATCAGCAACGGAGCCCTGGATGATATCTGGCCCAAGATGGCAAGGGGAAGCCTGGCACTGGAAAAACTGATAACCGAATCGGCAGAGCCCGATATTGAAGAGTTAATCAGCATCATGAAGGATGAAACCCGGGCCGGCGATTTTGATCTACCTCAAACCGGTATAGGTGTCGAATGGGAGCGACTCCTCTCTTCAATATTTATTCGCCACGAAGAGTACGGCACCCGCTCCACCAGCATCATATTACAGGATAAGCAGGGCAAGACCCGCTTCATCGAAGTCAGATATGACGGCAAAGGCAGAAACCTTGGCCGTCAGGTGTTTATGGTTCCGGCTTAAACGAAAGGCTGAATGCCCCCCGAATTTCGCCAGCTTGATAACCTAAGGCGAGATCATTGGGGTAGTGCATCTTTATCTTTTCGTGCAGGGGTTGGGCGAGATTGCTGCCATGGCATTTAAGGCAGAGAGGCGTCGTGACCTGCGCCTTCATAAAACGATATTCTCCGTCAACAAGCGCTCCATACTCTAACTCTTTCGACGGCTTCCCGGCGGAAAGTTGCAACTCAAACTCCTCCAGTACGCTTTGTTCCCAAGCGTCAGCAGCTGCACTCGCATTACGATTCTTCAGGCTGACCCGGCGGATATTCCAACCGGATTGTTCGGAGAGATCCCGGGCAATTTGAGGCGCCTTAATGGCACAAACATCGACAGCATTTAGCGGTCCTCCTTGCTGAATAGCCTGTATGAGCTGAGGCTTTAAGGTAGCGCCGAACTGTTTAACCAAGCCCAAAGCATCCCGATGTAACTCTTGGGAAGCATTCGCCAAAAAGGAGGAGATTAAGAGAGTTATAGCGAGGATGGACGGGCTGCGATATTGATTCATTGGGGACTACTCCATTAGTTTTTTCTAATCACGAAAGTGATATTAGATAAAACTAATGGTTAGTGCAAGCCCTGTTTGCTACAAGGCAGTCTATTACAACAGCAAGTTGTTACTGCAACAGGTTATTAGGGTAGCAGGCTAATTTGAAGTGTGGTCGTGGGTGATCACCCAACGGTCATCAATTTTCTCAACCAGCAGGGTAAACACACCATTGGGCTGATCCTTTATCCGGGTAAGCTGCCAGCGCCCAACCACTATCGCCGCATAATTACTGAGCATCTTGGTGTCTTTGATGGTGAACTTTAAGGTGCCCAGTGTCGCCTTATCCGGATAGTTTTTCTTATACGCCGCTAACGTCTCTTCCCAACCATAGCGAAACTTCTTTCCTGAGACGAAACGCATCTTGTCACTTTGCCAGTATCCCTGCATATAACCGTCGAGATCACCACGATTCCAGGCATCCTCCTGCATCGATAATATCTGAACGATATCATCGGTTGGCACCGCGGTAGCGCTAAACGCAAGTAGCATCAATAAGGCTGAAAATCCCTTTTTAAACATGCTTTTCTCCAAATGTGCGCGATTGGTTGTATTATTGATTATATACTCAAAGGACCTCGACATGCAGAATTCAGCATGTCGAGAAGTGGCTTAAGTATATACTATCTCAACTAACGAATTCGCACCTTGGCATTCTGTAATACCAATCGATATAATGAAGCCGATTTCATTTTAAATAGCATTGAGTTTTTATATGTTTCAACAATTTTGCAAATTAGTTTTGAAGTTAACTGGCTGGACTATCTCAGGTACACTCCCGACCGACAGCCAGTTTGTCGCTATCGTTGGTCCACACACCAGCAACTGGGACTTTATCATAGGCGTTTTGGCACGTGGGGCATTGGGAGCTAAGGTCAACTTTCTCGGAAAACATCAACTGTTTATACCACCTTGGGGATGGTTTTTTAAAGCCATCGGCGGCAGGCCCGTTGACCGAACCAAGAGCAATAATTTAGTCGATGCTGTCGTACAAATCTTCAATTCAGATCCCGATTTTAGTTTGGCATTAGCGCCGGAAGGCACCAGGAGTCCGGTTAAACGATGGAAAACCGGGTTTTACCATATTGCGACCAAGGCACAAGTCCCAATAATTACCGTAGGCTTAGATTTTGGCAATAAAACGGTGATCATTCCGCAAGGTACCCCAACCACCGACGATATGCAGCAGGATATGGATCAGATCATCACCTTTTACCGCGCGATTAAAGGACGTCACACTAAGGTTATACCTGATTTCCAGCCCTGATACGGACGAGTTTTTAAACACCAGGATTGCCTATTAAACCACTGGCCGCTATAGTGCGGTCATCACCCACGATTTTATACAATCTATGATCTTCGATACCTGGCTGCTCTATTTTTTCGCGGTACTCCTCATTGCCATCGCTCCCGGCACCATGGCCGTATTATCTATGAGTCATGGAATTCACTATGGCAAGAGTCGCAGTTTAGCCACGGCATTAGGCAGTGTCACCTCAGCCCTAATCTTAATGGCGGCATCCGCCGCGGGTCTCGGTGCCCTGCTAAGCGCAACCGAGTATGGCTTTACGATTTTAAAATACTGTGGTGCAGCCTATCTGATATTTCTGGGAATAAAGCTCTTGCTCACCAAGGCCAGCGCGAAAGGCTTGGATCTTCAACATATCAAGGGGAAAGGCAGCCCTAAACAGATGTTCAAACAGGCCTTCTTAGTCGGAATAAGTAACCCAAAGGATCTACTGTTTTTTGGTGCCCTGTTTCCACAGTTTATCGATATCACTGCCCCACAGGGACCACAGCTAGCAACGCTGGCGGTCACCTGGGCCGTAGTCGATTTCAGTTTTGTGATGCTCTATGCCAGCATGGCCAATGTACTGGCCCCGACACTTAAGACCAGTAATAAACTTCACTGGTTTGACCGAACCAGCGGTGGCGTGTTTATCACGCTAGCGGCAATTTTGGTAACGAGGGAAGGGTAAGAGAAGTTGCGAGCAAATGCTGAAAGAAGAATAACAAGTAGCAAGTAGCAAACAACAAAAAACGTTCGTCATCCCGGCGATGCTTCTGGCCGGGATCTGCTCTTTAATTCGCAAGCCTCAAGCGTGTAAGTCAAAAGCTGGATTCTGAAACCAGTTCAGAATGACGACCTAAGAGCACCAGCCCCTGAAACCAGTTCAGAATGACGGCTTTCCATCCCTGAAACATTCGTGGCTAAAGCCGCTCCTACATGGAGGCTTTCAAACTCCTGATATCTGAGCCAGTCGGTCCCTGGAAGGCTCGCAAGCCGAACTCGGGTAATATGGCAAAGATATGATCGAAGATATCCCCCTGAATTCCTTCATAGACCCCCCAACGGGTATCGTTGGTAAAGATATAGATCTCTATCGGTACCCCTTCCGATGTCGGCGCTAACTGACGCACCAGCAGGGTCATATCTTTATGGATCTTGTCGTGATTACTCACGAACTCCTTCAAATAGGCCCTAAAAGTACCGATATTCGTTAAATGTCGACTATTAACAGGCATATCGGCATCGTCGACCTGACTATTGAAATCGGCTAACTCTTCATCCTTAGCCGCAAAATAAGCTTTAAGATAATTGATCTTACTCAGGCGAACTCTCTCCTCTTCAGAGAGGAAGCCGATCGAGTGAATGTCGATGGCGACAGAACGCTTAATGCGTCGACCACCGGATTCAGACATGCCGCGCCAGTTTTTAAACGCATCAGATACCAGGGCATAGGCGGGGATCATAGTGATGGTCTGATCCCAGTTACGTACCTTAACGGTAGTCAAAGAGACCTCTTCAACCGCACCATCGGCACCATACTTATCCATCTGGATCCAATCGCCGGTGCTCACCATGCGATTCGCCGCCAGCTGTATGCCAGCAACAAAACCTAAGATGGTGTCTCTGAAGACCAACATCACCAAACCGGTCGCGACACCTAAACCGCTGAGGAAGTAGAGCGGAGACTGATCCGCGATCACCGAGATGGAGATGATGATGGCGACAAAGAAGAGGAACAGCTTAAACAGCTGCACGAAACTCTTTATGGGAAGCCGTCGACTGACCAGATTCACATCGGCAATCTCATTGAAGGCATCGAGGGCACTATATACCGCGCGGATAAGTATGATAACGATGCTCACACTCAGCAGGCGATCCATCAGAGAGCTCATCAGATGGTGTTCGGTGAGTGCGATAGGTAAAAGAAGATCGAGCATCAGGACCGGCACGATATAGGAAAACTTCTCCAACACATTGTACTGCATGAAGATATCGTCCCAGTTAACCTTAGAGCGCTGGATGACGATATTCATCGTATGGACGACACCTCTCCTGACAATCAGGTAGGCAATCATTGCCAACACCATACTGGCAAAGACCAATACCGATGTGGAAACCCCATCCGATGGCGTACTGTTTACCCCCCAGTCCGATAACCACTGAGAGATCTGTAATCTTAATTCTTGATCCACAATAACCTTCCCTTAGAGATAGGAGCCAGGATAACCTTTTGTTAAACTTGGGCTCGCAAGCCGAAACAATAGAGTACAAAAAACGACACAACTCAGTCACAAGCATCTATTTTAAAAGAAATTTTAGCACTCTTGATTGACTACGGCCAAAAGTTTAACAACAATCCAGTTTTAAAGTCGAAATCGGATGCTGCAGATGACAAAATATTTACTCGCCTTAGGCCTCATTTTCACTAGCTTAACGGTAACGGCGAATCAATTATCACCAGAGACCGATTCCCCCTTTAAACCTAAAATGAGTGTTAGTCTCGATTATATTCCTGCGGCAAATAACATGTATGGCGTAACTTTCGCCCCCTACCACTACGATAGAGACTACGCGAATTGGGGTTACTATATCGGTTATGCGACCAGTCAAAAAGACGATATGGATGTTCAGGAACCCGGAGAGGGTTACACCAAGGACACCATGTGGCGTTTTGGACTCAGTTACAGCCTGACCAGTAACTTCAGCCTGTATGGCGGCGCAGCTTCATATAATCATGAATCTCACTACACCAATAATATCGTTCCCTTCATTGTCGATGGTGAGCCCGTATGGGAGGAGGAGTCCGATACCACCTGGGGAGCGGAAATCGGCCTCAGATATATGATGGATTTTGGTTTGATGATCGGTGCAGGTTACAACTCAGCCTCTGAATCCGCGGTGATCAGCATCGGCTATGCCATGTAGGGTCGATATAGGCCTTAAAATCCTTCGCCCTATATGAAATCTGCTCACCTTTTGTATATGCTATAGCCATCTCCTTTATTAGGTTCAATCTCATGCATAAACTACTGCGGGTATACACTTCACTGGCACTGCTGATATTTACGGTTCCGGTCATGGCCGATGAGGTCGCTAAAATCACCTTGGAAAATGGCACAACCGTTAGGTTAAATGACGACTTCACCTGGGAATACGTCATACTCAAGACTCAGGAACCCGTAGTAGCTCCTACCGTGACGACTCAGACAGGTTCAGAAGTAAGCTCTGCTGCAACCGTCGCGAAGGTAACGACAATAACCACAACGGCTAATGCGTTAACAGAGAGTGCGATGGAAAACTCGGCTCTGCTAAATAACACGGCAAAGTCCGGCGTTAAAGTCAGTTTACTGAAGAGTGAGTGGGACGAAAACAACAGACTCGGTCTGACCTTCGACCTGGCCAGTACCAGCTCAGAGAATTACGTGGTGATAGAACTCGATATCACTCTATTCGATGACAGTGGTAAGCAGTTAAAAACCGAGACGGTCAAGGTATGGAAGGCAATATTCAGAATGGCCAACACCTACCTGCGTCAGGGTGAACAACGCCAGAGCAAGACCTTCTGGATAGAGGGCATAGACAAGGCTCAATGGACTAAAGAGTTGATGAGCCTCAAGATTGGCGAGATGGACTCACGCATGTAACCCCGCCTGTCAGAGTCAGTCTGTTTAATCAGCCTGTTTACTATGAGAATGCGACCCTGAATATTCACATTCAGGGTCGAATTCAATTCGATATTTTTCAATGAGATAGTCTTTAATGAGATAGTCTTCAATCAGACAATCTCAACTAGACAGCCTTCAATGTCTCTTCATCGGTGACACCTGAACTCATCATGCTTTCGGGCATTTTTACTGCCACCATATGCCCCTTGGCACAGACTTTCCCCACGGCACTCAGCGTAATGTCCAGTACCACTTTTCGTGCCTTCACTTCACGGATCACTCCACGAAGCTCAAGCTCGACTCCCATGGGTGTGGGGGCCAGATAATCGATATTGAGAGCGGCAGTGACAAAACGCTGCTCGGGAAGAGAACCCAACTCTCGCCCTTGCTCCCGATAGGCAGCAGCCGATGCGCTCCCCGTCCCATGACAATCGATTAACGACGCGATGAGTCCGCCGTAGACAAACCCGGGAATAGCGGTATGAAACGCTTGCGGCATAAATACGGCCCGTGTTTCATCACCCTCCCAGTAACTCTTCAACTGATGACCATGGGAGTTATTCTTTCCACAGCCATAACAGTGACTCAACTCCTCCGGGTAGCTATCCTGAAAGGCTGTATCGCCCATGTTGCACTCCAATAATTGACCAGATCCGATGCACTCAAGCTAATGCAATCCCCTATCGAGCACAACACAGACAAAAGCCTTAAGACCAATGGAGTATTAGGATAAAAGGTCGTTTCTTCCACATCTGGCCTATAGGGATATAGGGAATGCCGTCATTATGTCGGGGAACATCGTTGGCCGTGTGATCGCGACATTGGCACATCCCTATGCGGCACCTGCTGCAGGCAACAAAAAAGGGCCCTAAGGCCCTTTCAACTCTAGCTTTCAACCAAGCCTGATAGCTTACAAACTTGGCAGGATCCCGTCTGGCAGGTAAGCATTGAGGCTTGCCGTGATCAGCAGGTCAGTTGCCGCTTCGATATCCGGGCCGAAGAAACGATCCTTATCGTAGTAAGTCACCAACTCACGTATTTCGGCCTTCGCCTTAGCGACAACAACACTCGGCTGAAGTGGTGCACGGAAATCCAGCCCCTGTGCCGATGCCAGCAACTCGATAGCCAACACACCACGGGTATTTTCAGTCATATCACGCAGACGACGCGCCGCGAACGTCGCCATAGACACATGGTCCTCCTGGTTTGCCGATGTCGGTAAACTATCGACAGACGCCGGATGAGCATAGGTCTTGTTCTCCGATGCCAACGCCGCCGCAGTCACTTGGGCGATCATGAAGCCTGAGTTCACCCCACCATTTTCCACCAGGAACGGAGGTAGCTTAGACAAGTTAGGGTCGATTAGCAGTGCGATACGACGCTCCGCGATAGAGCCCAACTCGGCAAGCGCTATCGCCAAGTTATCAGCCGCCATGGCGACTGGCTCGGCGTGGAAGTTACCACCCGAGATGATGTCTCCGGTATCTTGGAACACGAGTGGGTTATCGGTAACGCCGTTCGCTTCCGTGCCCAGCACTTCTGCTGCATGACGAATTTGAGTCAAACACGCACCGAGTACCTGAGGCTGACAACGCAACGAGTAAGGATCTTGCACCCTCTCACAGTCCACATGACTCAAGCTGATCTCAGAATCTTCACCCAAGAGATGACGGAATACGGCAGCGGAATCGATCTGCCCCTTCTGTCCACGGGCTGCGTGGATGCGGGAATCGAAAGGACTACGACTGCCCATGGCGGCTTCGACACTCATGGCACCGATGACTGAGCTTGCCGCGAACAGATCTTCGGCGTTAAATAAGCCCTCTAAGGCTAACGCCGTCGAAGCCTGAGTACCGTTAAGCAGGGCCAGGCCCTCTTTCGCGGCAAGTTCGATAGGCTTAAGGCCGGCGATCTCGAGACCCTCTTTGGCACTCAAGAGTTGTCCCTTGTAGCTCATCTCACCCTCGCCGAGTAACGGCAGGCACATATGAGCCAGAGGAGCCAAGTCACCCGATGCGCCCACGGAGCCTTTTTCCGGCACACATGGGTACACTTCGGCGTTAACCAATGCGATAAGGAAGTTAATCACCTCGAGACGAATACCCGAGAAGCCACGGCTCAGCGAGTTGATCTTCAATACCATCATCAAACGCACGGTCGCATCTTGCATATACTGGCCGGTACCTGCGGCGTGTGACAACACGATTGAGCGCTGTAGCAACTGCAGATCATCGGCCGCGATCTTAGTGTTCGCCAGCAGGCCGAAGCCGGTGTTGATACCATAAACCGTGCGGCCTTCATCTAACACCTCCTGGACTATGCCAGCACTGGTGTTGATATCATTAATCGCACTGTCGGCAAGCTCCAGGCTTACTTTTCCACGACTGATCTCGCGGATTTGAGACAGGGTCAGTGTTCCAGGTTCTAATACTAAATGACTCATCAATTACTTCTCCAGCATCGGCAGATCTAAATTCTGCTCTTTTGCACATTTCTTAGCGATATCGTATCCGGCATCGGCGTGACGCATCACACCTGTCGCAGGGTCATTCCATAGCACACGGCCTAATCGAACCGCAGCCTCATCACTGCCGTCTGCGACAATAACCACACCCGAGTGTTGGCTAAAGCCCATACCTACACCACCGCCATGGTGCAGTGATACCCAAGTCGCGCCACTCGCCGTATTCAGAAGTGCATTCATCAATGGCCAATCTGAAACCGCATCCGAGCCATCGAGCATAGATTCTGTTTCACGGTTAGGGCTGGCAACAGAGCCAGAGTCCAGATGGTCACGACCGATGACAACCGGCGCAGAAAGCTCACCCGTTTTTACCATCTCGTTGAAGGCCAAGGCCAAACGAGCACGGTCTTTCAGGCCAACCCAACAGATACGCGAAGGCAGTCCCTGGAACGCGATGCGCTCGCGGGCCATATCCAGCCAATTGTGTAGTTGTGGGTTATCAGGAATAAGCTCTTTAACCTTGGCATCTGTCTTATAGATATCTTCAGGATCACCTGAAAGTGCAACCCAGCGGAATGGTCCAATACCTTCACAGAACAGCGGACGCACATAGGCAGGTACGAAACCTGGGAAATCGAATGCGTTTTCGACACCCTCTTCGAATGCCATCTGACGAATATTGTTACCGTAATCGGTCGTCGCAGCGCCTGCGGCTTGCAGAGCCAGCATAGCCCTGACTTGCACAGCCATAGATTGCTTCGCCGCCTTAACCACTGCCGCTTCATCTTTCTTACGCATCTCGGCGGCGTATTCGAGTGTCCAGTTCTGTGGCAGGTAGCCATTCAAAGGATCGTGTGCCGACGTCTGATCGGTCACCACATCCGGGGTTACACCGCGTTCAACCAACTCGGCAAACACATCGGCTGCATTGGCAAGCAGGCCCACAGACACAGGCTTACCGCTCTTGTTCGCTTCATCGATCATGGCCAGAGCTTCATCGAGACTCGTGGCTTTCTTATCGACATATTTAGTACGCAGACGGAAATCGATACGGGTTTCATCCACTTCACAGGTCAACACTGAGTAACCCGCCATAGTGCCGGCCAGCGGCTCAGCACCACCCCTGCAACCCAATGCGCCTGTAAGA
>PJEL010005468.1_pt1 | contig 10264 bp, 8 predicted proteins | sample 1853271 | NCBI WGS metagenome assembly PJEL01 (sample SAMN08108733, study PRJNA415343) | Invertebrate metagenome, whole genome shotgun sequencing project. | host: Globobulimina | place: Sweden: Gullmar Fjord | collected 2015-08 | reverse complement strand
ATGTCTAGTTTATTAAAAATTAAGTATAAAACAAATATATTTATATGTTTTTTTCATCAAAATACGTATTTTATATAGGATTTTTAACTTCCCAATTTATCCGTGACATACCCTAGATAATCTTAGCAAAAAAGATTTAATTGAACTTAATAAAATAATTTATAGACGTATTAAATATTTAGATGAAATTGAATCTATGAATAGTCTATTATCTTTTCAAAAAGGAGATCTAGTTTCTTTTCAAAAAAATAACAGCTATTTATTTGGTATTATCATTAGAATTAATCAAAAAACTGCGACTCTTTATGTTGAAGATGGGAGGGAGTGGAGAATAAGTCCTTTTTTATTAAAGAAAGTAATAAACCCCACAAAAAAAAACTGCTTAATTTCAAAAATGAAGCAATAAATCTCAGCAAGTACTATGTATAAATGCTAAATATTTTATTCCTTTTTTATTAGCTACTTCACATAATTGTAAAATACGCTCTGTTCCAGCTGTTATTACAATTATATTTTTCTCACGTATACCTACTTTTCTACGTATACCTGCCAAGATGTCGGATTCATTTATATTTAAAATATGTTCCATTCCTTTAGATATAAAATAGATTTTAATAGATGGTATAAGAAATCTACGTAAATTATGATAATGAACCCCATTTGAGTGATTTGTTTTTGCACAACAATTAGGATTAATTTTTATATTATCTTCTTCAGATGAATCATCTTCTAACATATTACAATGAGGCTTTTTACATCTATATTCATTCCAATCCCATTCTTTATATCCTTTTTCTAAATTTGGAAAAATTATAACATCTTTTGCATATCCTTCTTTTATTTCCCCATTTTTACCAGAATATAATATTTTAATATTTTTATTTTTATCTGCTTGAGAATATTTTACTGATTTTATAATTGATTGTTTCATATTTTTCAATTCAGAGATATCTATATTATTTGTATAAACAAAACCCTCTTTGTTTTTAGTATCATATTCAGTTTTTAAGTCATAAATAGCGTATTCTTTTTTTTCTATAACATATTTACCTTTTTGTTTTTTAGTAGGTTTATTAATTATATTATAATTTTCTTTTTTTAAATATGGTTTACTGTTATCAAATAATTTTTCAAGATCACCTTTCGAAGTATTATTTTTAGAAAACCTTAATTTTTCTGTTATAAATTTTTCAAATTCAGCTTTATTTTTTTCGCCATATTTAAATTTAAATATATTTGTTTTGTTTTTATATTTTATCTTAACCTCTGATTTTTCAGTATAATTATCTTTTGAAGAAAAAATTGATTGAGTAATTATTTTTGCCTTTTCTGCTTTTTCAGTCTCTGAAAATATTACCATGCTTTCGCTCCATTTTGTTCCTGATCCAGCTATATTTGGTATCCTTCCTTCTGTATCAATTTGATCGAATTCAATAACTATCTTTTCTTTATTTTTAATATTTTTAATATCCTCACCTAATAATTTTAATTGGTTTTTTATATAAATTAATACATCCTCTATATGTTTCTTTGTATAATTATAAATTCCTTTTTCTTTTCGGTTTGGAGTATATTTCTTGAATGCTACTTCATCCAATTTAATTTTTAACATATCATAATGATTTTTTAAAGATATTAATTTCTCTTTTTTAGAAGAGTCTACTAATTTTGAAATAGCATTTTTAAGTTTCAGTAAAATACTCTCTAAATCTTGTTTTGAAAAACATTTATACTTTTTCTTTTCAATTATTGATGGATATTCTGATATTAAGTTTGTTTTAGAATTTTTATCAGAAATAGGTTTGGAAGAATCATAATTAAAATAAATTCCTCTTTCTATTTTATAAACAGCATCAATTTCATAATGTGTAAAATTTAATACTTTATGAAATTTATTTTGTTCTTGAGTTTTAGTAATTGGATTTTGATTATTATTACCTTTATTTTGTTTTCCTTGATCTCCTCCTGTATTATTTGATGAGTTATTATTATTTGAAGAATTCTGTTCCCCTAAATTTTCAGTAGGATTTTTCTTATTAGAATTATTTAAATCTTTTTTACTTTTGTTATCTCCACAAGAGACAATTAATAAAAAACAAAAAGGAAATATTATATTAATTAGTTTCATAGTAATAAATTTTTAATGTTTTAATAATTAAAATATTTATAAAGTCCATTGCATATTATAGGAATACATATGAAAGGCAAATTCAATAATCCCCATGTGAAGTTCGTCTTAAAACAAGTTGAAAGATCTATAACCTTTTCTTTATTATTTTTACTATTCATATTTTCTTGAGATATTTTCGATATTTTCGATATTTCAAGAATAGTATGATGACCATTTGGTTCTACATATAATGGATTAAATCCAGAGCATATATAATCTTTATCAAAACCACAGTTTTCTAAATCATATGTTGGTATAAAATAATTACATTTTAATCTCACTGCTAAAGGTATATCTATTGTAGAATCGTTTATAATTTGCTGCTTAGTTTTAAAACAATCTTCTCCACTATTTACACATTCAAATTGTTGGTCTTCATTACAACCTTTAACCAAATAAGCATGCCAATTATCCGTTCCTATATATTCATATACAAGAAAAGGATTAAACTCTTTTTCTTTTGATTTACCATTTAAAAATTCTTTTATTTTATCTTCATCTTCAAAAGATTTAACTTCTGCTTTTATTTTGTTAATCTTTTGGTCATTGTACCATTTTTTCATAGAGTGGTTTACAAGATATTCCATGCCATATGCAGCATTACCAGTAAAAAACTGACCTTTATTATATAAAGCCACTTCTTTATTTTTTGGATTCATTAAATTTAATCCTAATTTAGTAAATGCAGAACATAAATAATCTTGTCCCATTATATGAACAGGATTTCTTTTCTCTTCATTTTTTAAAATTTGGTGCACACTAACATCTATTCCAAATATTTTCAGCGCGTCTTTCACAGCCTCAAATGCACATGAATAATCTGTTAGCTGCATGTTAGGCTCATTTTTTAATTTTTTATGAATTTCTTGAAGCAATTCAAGATAATTTGTTCTATATTCTAAATTAGAGTTATTTTTAGGTTGTGAGGTATTTCCGTTTATAACTTCCTCGAACGCACATTTAATTTTATTTTTATCATTACTTGTATTATATTCTTGCTGATATAAAAGATTGAATCTATTATAATCATCATTTTTAATATAATTAATTAATAATTCTTTATCCTCATCAGTGAGGTTATTATCTCTATGAGTATTGCATTTAATAAATATCAATGGTAGTAAAATAGATATCATTAATATTTTTATTAAAAATAAGTTTTGTTTTATCATATTTTTTATATTAATTACAAGTTTTATTTAAGATTGAAACGAGTGATAATATACAAAAAAAAATTCAAGATAACAAATGTTGAAAATAGGAATATTTTTTGGAGGAAGTTCAAGAGAAAGAGAAATATCTTTTGTAGGAGGGAGGACAATTTATGATAGATTAGACAGGTCTTTATTTGAGCCTATTCCAATTTTTGTTGATAGCTTAAATAATTTTATAATTTTAAATTGGCAATATCTTTATAAAGGTACAATAAGAGATTTTTACCCTTCTAAGGAATATAATCATGATAAATATAGTTCATATATTGAATTATTAGATGAACTTTCAAAAAATGAAATTGATCAACTTATAAATAAAGTTGGAATTCCCATATATCCTCATGAATTTAAATCTACTTTTGCTTTTGCTTTTTTAACATTACTTGGAGTAAATGGGGAAGATGGTACAATACAAGGGATTTTAGAATGGTATGGAATCCCTTATTCTGGAACTAGAATTTTAGGAAGTGCTATAAATGTTGATAAAGAAATTCAAAGAAATTTTATTAATTCTTCATTAAATTATAATCTTGATTCTAAAATAATTAGATATGATAAATGGATTAAAGAATCTAATAAAAATAAATTATATAAAAACTTAAAATCTAAATTCGGATCTCAATTTGTTTGTAAAAGCTGTAAACAAGGATCTTCAATTGGTATTTCTATAATAAAATCTGAAAAGAACTTTGAATATGATATTAATAGATGCTTTTTTATAAAAAAGATAGAAGCTTCTTTTTGGAAATCTTTAACTGAAGTTGAAAAAGATAAATTTATAATAAATGAGATTATAGATGTACGTCACGGTATAGGAATGCCAGTAATGATTAAAGAAAAGACTTTTTATTCTGGAAAAGAATTGATAGAATATTTAAATGATCATTTTACATTTAGTATCAAAGATATTTTATTAGAAAGTATTTATCATGAAGAAAAAGTTATCATAGAACCATATCTAAAAGGAAGAGAATTTTCATGTATAGTAATAGAAGATAATAACAATAAACCTTTAACCCTTCCACTAACTGAATTAAAAGTTGAAAATTATTTTTTTGATTATAGAGCTAAATATTTACCTGGGATGGTTAATAAAACTACTCCTATGAATATCACTTATGATGAATTTTTAAAAATCAAAAATGCTTGTGAAAAATTGTATATAGATTTACATTGTGATGTTTATGCTAGAATAGATGGATTTTTAACTGAAGATGGTAAAATTTATTTAAATGATCCAAATACAACTTCAGGAATGAACCCATCTTCTTTTCTATTTCATCAATCTGCTGAAGTAGGCTTTACTCCAACTCAATTTTTGACTTATTTAATTAAAAAATCTTTTAACAAAGCTATAAAAAATAATAAAGCCTTATTAAAACAAAATAAAAATCTATTATCTCTCGAATCTTTAATAAATAAAGAAAAGACTGAAATAAAATCTAAAACTAGAGTAGGAGTGTTAATGGGAGGCTTTTCTTCTGAAAGGCATATATCATTAGAAAGTGGTAGAAATATTTATGATAAACTTTCTTCTTCTAAAGAATATGAGCCAATTCCTATATTTCTATCTGGAGATTCTTCTAAACATAGATTATTCATTTTACCAATAAATGTTCTACTAAAAGATAATGCTGATGATATTCATCAAAAACTTATTAATGAATCATGTCAAAATAAAGATTCTGATAAAATTTTAAAATCAATTAGAATAGATACTAAAGAAATAATTGAACAATATACTAAATCTGCTAATTTGAATATTAAAGAAATAACTTATAAATCATTAAAAGATTATGTAGATTTTATTTTTATAGCACTTCATGGAAGACCTGGGGAAGATGGAGAAATTCAATCTATTTTAGAAAAAGAAAATATCTCCTATAATGGCTCAGGTATAGAAACTTGTAGATTAACTATAGATAAATTTAAAACAAATCAGTTTTTAAAATCTCATAATATACTAGACGTAAATCAAATTGTATCTAAAACTAATTTATTTCCAGAAGAAAAGACCGATTATCAGAACGTTTTCAAAGGTGATCAGTATATTTCTATAGCAAAGCAAATTGTTATAAAAAAAGAATCATGGAATAAAGATAAAAAAACTATAATCAGTGATTTAGAAGATAAACTTGGTTATCCTATGATAGGTAAACCTATAGATGAAGGATGTAGTTCAGCAGTTTTAAAATTAGAAAATAGAAATTTATTAAAATTATATATAGATGCTATTTTTAGAGATTCATTTATTTTGAAAGAAGATCTAGTTAATGCTTTAAAAATTAAAGAAAAAACAGAATTTCCTCAAAAAAAAGAAATTTTAATAGAAGAATTTATTCAAAAAGGAAATGCTAATCATTTTTTAGAGATAACAGGAGGATTAATTACTGAATTAGATGAGGAAACTAATAATATAAATTACCATATTTTTGAACCTTCTGAATCAATTGCTACAAATAATATACTGTCTCTAGAAGAAAAGTTTTTAGCAGGTGAAGGACAAAATATAACTCCTGCGCGTTTTAGTGATGATATAGAATTAAATAAAAAAATATCTGAAGAAGTAAAAGCAAAATTACTTGAAGTAGCTAAATTATTAAATATTGAAGGTTATGCGCGAATAGATGCTTTTGTCAAAATCTATAATGATAGGATAGAAGTAATAATAATAGAAGTAAATATATTACCAGCAATGACTCCAGCAACTTGTATTTTTCATCAAGCAGCTTTAGCTGGATATAAACCATTTGACTTTATTAAAGCGATTATAAATTATGGATTGGCTAAATTTGCTTATTTAAATATTTATTCCAAATAATTAAAAAATTATAAATTAAGGAACAAGAAAATAAAAAACAGCTAAATGTCCTACCCAATGATCAATATTAAAAGGATTAGTTACACCCATTTCTACATTATGAATAGGTAAAACTCCTTGTGATAAAGTATCTGAATATTTACAAAAAATGCCTTCTAGTTTATTATCAAATTTTTGGAAAATTTTTTCAGTTGTTAATAAACTAAAAGGTATAGAAAATCTTCCACACCAACCTTTTTGAACAACTTCTTCATTTTTAAATTTTTTTATTTTTTCAATAGAAAGGTTACCTAATAAATATTGAGTAGCTTCCATATCAGCTTTTATAGCTAAATCATGACCTTCTTTTCCTTCACCCAAAAAAGTATTTTTAAAATCAGAACCATAATGAGATGAATCAGAAGAACAAAGTAAAAAAATATCTTTTCCTGGTTGAAGATTATTTGATTTAATATAATTATAAATAATTTCTGAAAGTTGATCTGAAATTTCATCCATAGTTTCAAACTCCATTTTAGTTATAATGATAGGTATAATTTTTACTTCTTTTTTTTTAAAATATTGAATAAAAGGAATCATTGCCTCTAAAGAGTATTCATTTGCATGGGCTTCATTATTTATTTCAATATATTTTTCATCCATTTTTTCAATAATATCTTCTCGCAAAGGAGAGATATCTATTTTTCCATAGGTGCCTAACCAATTTTTATAAGTATCTAAAACTATTACTCCTTTTTTCTCTAATTTTTCTCTTGCAGAACGATGACATACTCCAAATATAATAATCTCTTTAGCTGTTATATGTTTAAAAAAATCATAATAAACATGGCCTGCAAATAAATGATCATCATGAGGACATATTCCTGCTACTGGATATTCTTTTAATATTTTTTTGCTATCAAATCTTTTTAGATAATTCATTAATGCTTGATTTGCATTTGGATTCCATGTATAACCTAGCTTGTCATTTATTTTTCTGGTATTTTCTTCTTCTTTAGAATTATTAAATAAGAAAAATGATGAAATAGAAGTTAGTGACAAACCTAAAATTTTTTGGTTTTTAATCCAATTTTTTTGCTTTTGCTTATTATAAAGACTGGATTGAATAAATGTATCCTTATTAAAATTTTTAATAGGAGTTTTGAAGAATTCATTATTTGCATATCCTATTTTTAATTGATTATATTTTAAATTTTTAATAAATATATTTTTATGGCTTTTTAAATTACAAATTGAATTACTATTGCAACTTACTAATAGTGATGATAAGAAAAATAATACTGAAAAAATCATAGCAATAAATTATAAATTAATTAAACTATACTGCTTCCAATTGAAGAATATCTGATAATCGGTCATTACTCTTTGAAATCAAATGGTTTCAGATACATTTCATCTACGATTAGTATATAAGGCATAAATATACTACTTCTACTTGAAGATGTAAGAAAAATAGATCATAACTCGCTGAGTATCAATGATCTTTTCCCGCATCTTCATATACTTTTAGTATAGTATAATATAATAATACAATAATTTATTTATATCTAATAAAAAAAGTGATTTTACCTATTGAATTTCCTTTAGAATCTTTATTTGAAGTTCTACTAAAAGTAATCATTTCCAAAGCTTCTCTATAAATAGCTTCTACTTTTAAACTAACAGTTCTTTCTAAAGTCTTGATATTAATAATTTCTCCAAAATCATCAATAATAATTTTAAAAACAATTTTACCAACTTCATCACTAGAATCATTTGGTTTAGGAATATTATCCCATGTCCATCCCTTCATTTCTAGCATTGCACCACCACCTTTTGTTTTAATTACTTGTGTATTATAAATAGCTCTTTTATCTATTTCTTGAATTTTATTAGGTTTTTCTTCTTGTTTTTTCTGTTTAATTAATTTTTGTGTTTCTTTTTCTAACTTCCCCCCCTTTTCTTCTTTTTGTTCAATATCTTTTTTCTCGTTTTTATCTTTTTTATTAATTAATTTTTTTTTCTTTATTATATTTTTTGATTTTATTTTACTTAATTTTTTTTCATTTTTAATTTCTTTATTAATTTTTTTAACTTCTTTTTTTTTATTTTCAATTTCTTTTAAATTTTCTTTCCTTTGTTTAGGAGGAGGAGCAACTGTAAATTCAATTTGAATAGCATTTTTTTGAGCATTACTACCTAGATTACTATTATATAAAGTAAAAACACCAAATAATAGAAACAGAAATAAATGTATTATAAAGGATAAGCTTCCTGATATGATAGATTTTTTTCCCATCATTGTCTAGTGGCTATTGAAATTATTGAATCAGAAGATATAGACTTAGCAGTATTTGCTATTTCTACAATATAATCTATAGGTACACTTTTATCAGATTCTATAAGTATTTTTGGAGATGATTTTATATTTATTACCTTATTTTTTAAAATATTTTTTAATTCTAATAATGAAACTTTATTATTATCAACGATATATTCTTTTTCTGAAGTAATAATAATACTAATATTTTCAGAAATTTCTTGAGAATGACTACTTTTAGGCAGATCTACATTTATACCTTCTAGATTCTCAAAAGATGAAGTAATCATAAAAAAGATAAGAAGTAAAAATACAATATCAGTCATTGAAGACATACTGAAATGTACATTTAATTCATTTTCTGATTTTAAATTTAATTTTTTCATTTATTTTATTATAAATTAAACCAAACTAATTAACGTAAATTGCGTTATATTTTCCTTTTGTCATATTGAGCAAAGCAAAATATCTATTTTTAGACTAAAAACAAATATTTAATGAAATAGATCCTTCACTTCGTTCAGGATGACATGGGCTTATATATACTCATTCTATTTGAAGATGTACTGATAATTGATCGTAACTCATTGAGTATCAATGATCTTTTTCCGCATCTTCATATACGAGTAGTATAGTTATTTTAATACTACGCAACTTGAGTTAATTAATATAACTCTTTCTTTTTTAATTTTAGCTTTACAAAAATCCTGATCCTTTTTTTAATTATTTTTTTTAATACATTCCTTTAAAGCTTGCATTAAATCTGATAGTCTATATTCTAAATCATGAGTAACTTTACGAATCCTCATTATCATATAATTATATCCTAAATATGCTATTATCCCAACTGCTAAGCCTGCTGCAGTAGTAACCATTGCTTCATATATTCCCCCAGAAATTATTGCAGGATTGATTTGTGATTTAGATTGAGATATAGTTACAAAAGATTGAATAAGGCCAGTTACAGTACCTAAAAAACCCATCATAGGTGCTACTCCTGAAATTACTCCTAAAGTTGATACTTTTGTTTCTAATTTATGGATCTCATCTTTACCTATTGCTTCTACCATTCCTTCTATATCTTTCAAATTTTTATCTATTATACTACGTTTCATAGCCCTTGAAATAACTTTTGCTAAACTAGAATTTTTTCTTTGAGCACAAAGCTGTTTAGCTTTTTCTCTATCTCCTTCCATTAAACTATTTCTTAAATTTTTAAGCCATTGATCAGAGTATTTTGTTGTATTTGCAAATTCTATTAATTTATAAATTATAATATATATTGATATAATAGAAAGCATAATAATTGGTAACATTATCCATCCTCCTTTAACAATCAGATTTAATAATGGTAAATTTCCTATTTTTAAACTTTCATTAGATCCAAGTATAGATAAAATTTTTGAAATATATTCTTTCATAATTTTTATTTATTTTATATTTGCTCTTTTTATTTAATTCTATAAATATACTCATTCCATTTGAATTCCATGGTATTTCCAAATAAATTTTCACGTATTTTTTATATTTCAATTAAAAAATCAGAAAACAAAAAAACTTTACAAAATCATATTTGCCTTTGATTAATGTTAATAGTTAAAAACTTTAATTTTAAATTTTTTAATAGAAAAGTTTACAACTATTAACATTATCAACAATTATAAAACAAATCGTCTAACTTGCCTTTTTATATTTATTATAACCTTCTTCATACATTCTATTATCCCTAATACAAGCAAATACTCTAGCCAAAAGTTTAT
>PJEL010005467.1_pt1 | contig 10265 bp, 9 predicted proteins | sample 1853271 | NCBI WGS metagenome assembly PJEL01 (sample SAMN08108733, study PRJNA415343) | Invertebrate metagenome, whole genome shotgun sequencing project. | host: Globobulimina | place: Sweden: Gullmar Fjord | collected 2015-08 | reverse complement strand
TAACTGAAAATACTATCAAAAACTCACATTTAGGACCGATGAATATAATTGATGTTGAAGTCTTTAATAAGCTTTTTGCCTCCATTGCCGAAGAAATGGGCATGATTCTGGCCAGGTCTTCATTTTCCTCAACATCAAGGAGAGACGGGATTTTTCCTGCGCCATTTTTGACGCCAAAGGTGACCTGGTTGCCCAGGCTGCCCATATCCCGGTGCATCTTGGAGCAATGCCCAAAACATTGGAGTACGTCCTTGCCGGTCACAGTTTCGAACCAGGTGATATTATTATCACCAACGATCCATTCCATGGCGGCAGCCACCTGCCCGACATTACCCTGGTGGAAGCCATTCACGATAAAGGAGGCAAGCCTCTTTTTTACGCAGTAAATCGTGCCCACCATGCCGATGTGGGGGGTAAAACACCAGGGTCCATGGGATTTGCCACTGATATTGCCCACGAAGGGGTGCTGATTCCCGCGACCCTCTTTTCTAAAAAAGGACAATTCAATGAGCAGTTTCTAAACTCCTTTCTTTCCCAAGTGAGAAATCCCCAGGAACGTAAAGGAGATCTCAGGGCGCAGATTGCCGCACTGAGCAGAGGAAAAACACGTCTCCTGGAACTTCTTGACAAGTATGGGAAAAAGCATCTTTTCTCAGTCACCCAGCAGTTAAAAGTTTATGCCGAACGCCTGATGAGAGCAACTATTGCCAAACTGCCTGACGGCATATATGAATTTTGTGATTATCTGGATAATGACGGTCTCAGCAAGCAAAAGATCCCCATTCACCTGCGGCTAACAATTGACAGGGATACAGTTACAGCCGATTTTAGCCATTCAGCAGACCAAGTAAACTCGCCACTGAACACGGTGGAGTCAGTTGTTATTTCAGCGACAATCTATGCATTTCAATGCCTCATGGGTGAAGGGTATCCAATAAACCAGGGCAGTTACCGCCCCATCTCAATATTAACCCGTCCCGGCTCCATCTTACACGCCTTACCCCCTGCAGCGGTTGCTGCCGGCAATGTTGAAACATCCCAGAGAATTGTTGACACCCTCTTTGGCTCTCTTTCCCAGGCCATTCCTGAAAAAATCCCGGCAGCAAGCTGTGGCTCCATGAACAATGTTGCCATTGGAGGCACAACCAGCGCCTCCGCTGATCATTTCACCTACTACGAAACCATTGGTGGCGGCATGGGAGCACGACCTGCCAGCCCGGGCTTAAGCGCCATACACACCCATATGACCAACACTATGAACACACCGGTGGAAGCCTTTGAACACAGCTATCCACTGCAGATTGAAAAATACGCTATTCGAAATGATTCAGGAGGTAAAGGCGCCCAACAAGGAGGAGACGGTATTATTCGTTCCTATCGTTTTTTAACAACAGGACACTTCTCGCTGCTGACGGAAAGGCGAACAACAGCACCCTATGGTCTAAGCGGAGGAGAGAAAGGAAATAAAGGAGAAAACTGGTTAACCAGAAACAACAAGAGACAAAAACTACCGGGGAAAATAAACATGGAAGCCATACCGGGAGACAGGCTGACCATTAAAACTCCCGGTGGTGGTGGATGGGGGAAAGATAGTTAAAAGTTCAAAGTATAAAGCTTTTTCCCGAAACGGCGATAAGCGAGTTCGAGACATCGAGACCTTAAACTATTATTTTTGACACGTATCAGCCAGCACACACTCCCTTTTAGACTCGATAATCTTTTTAATCTCGGCCGGTGACAGAATGGTATTTTCATGTTGGCTCAAATAGACCAGACAATCAGAACACACATTTAAGCTTGTCCGATAATCATCAAGCTCTCTGGCTATCTCCCAACAAGACTTACTTTCTTCATTGCGGGCTAAACACTCTTTATTATTGCACTGGGTTATCTTCCAGCAATTCCAATTAAAATCACGAGCCACTATTCCACCCACCTCATCATCTAATGCGACAGCATTAAGCATAATCAGTCCCTCGTAGACAATTTTGTTTCAACAGAAAGCAAACCACTTAAGTGTTTAATTTTATACCACAAGGGCACTCTTTTCAGTACCCCCTTGAGGGGTATAAGTGTCGATGACTCGCAATCTCGCTTATCGGTTTGAATTGATGGTGCTATTCCATAGCCCTACAACTCAACCCAGCTTTATACTTACCAGCACATAAGAAAGTAATTAAACACCTAAAGTACAAACTGGTCAAGCTTAGAAATTAAATTTTCTTTTCCTTCTCCACTTTTTGCAGAAAACAATACCCGCTCTTCCGGAGAAACACCAAAACCGGCATCAAGAATCGCAGCCTGCTGCCGACGCTTATTGGCAGTCAACTTATCCTGCTTCGTGTAGACAAGCAGGAGAGGAATCTTTTCACTTTTCAGCCAGGTAACAAGCTCGAGATCCAGATTTTTCACTTCATGCCTGATATCGATAATCACCACCACGCAACAGAGAGTTTCACGATTCAAAATATAGGAAGAAATGAGTCCCATCCAATCATTTTTCACCCTGTTAGGCACTTTTGCAAAACCATAACCGGGAAGATCGACCAAGTATATTTCATTACCAACTTGAAAGAAGTTCAAACTCTGGGTTTTACCAGGGGTGGCACTAACCTTAACAAGCTTCTTGCGGTTTAAGAGCTTGTTGATCAAACTCGATTTGCCCACGTTTGAACGACCGGCAAAGGCAATTTCAGCAAATTCCGGATCTGGAAGATGGGCGGTTTTAAATACGCTTTTTATGAATTTGGCGTCACTACCATGCCATGTATTTGCCATATTGATACCGAAAACGGAAGAACCGGAAACTTTTTTCAATTAATTCTTATTAGACTTAATGTCTCATACTTTTTTATCACGTGCTTTTCTTAAAATTTTTTCAAATCACCTTATTTAAAGCATATTCGATAATCCCTTCAGCCCCGGCTTTCAGCAAGTTGGGAATCAGGTCACGGACTTCGTGTTCGGAAATGGCCGTCTCAACAGAGAACCATTCAGTGTTGTAGAGCGGTGCAACGGTGGGCGCATTCATGCTTGGCAGCATTTTTATGACACCTTCAATTTTATCTCCAGAAACATTCATTTTCAGACCAACAATATTTTCCGCTCGTAACGCACTCTGCATAAGCATGGAAATATTTTCGATCTTTTCACGTTTCCATGGGTCTTCCCATGCCTTTTTATTGGCAATGAACTGGGTATTTGAACTCATCAGCTCATAGATGATCCTCAAATCATGGGCACGGATAGTGGATTCGGTCTCTGTGACCTCAACAATGGCATCGGCAAGACCGGAGACAACCTTTGCTTCAGTGGCTCCCCAGGAAAATTCAATATCCACATTGATATTTTTCTCTGCAAAAAATCTCTCAGAATAACCAACCAGCTCTGTGGCGATCTTTTTACCCTCAAGATCTTCCAAGGTCTTAATGTCGGAATCACCGGGCACGGCTATAACCCAACGGGTGGGTTTTCGGCTGACTTTTGAATAGACCAAATTTTCTACCACAACCACATCCGACTCATTTTCCAGGATCCAGTCTTTACCGGTAATACCTGCATCAAGAATACCACTCTCGATATACCTACTCATCTCCTGTGGGCGACAAATGGAACATAACAGTTCAGGGTCATCAACCTCTGGAAAATAATTCCTGGAAGAAAGTTTTATCTGCCAGCCGGATTTAGCGAAAAGCTCAATGGTTGCTTTTTCAAGGCTGCCCTTGGGAATTCCAAGTTTCAATTCATTCATTTGTTATATACCTCCTGCGGGTCAAACACAGGTTTATCCTTAATTATAAATTTATTACCTTCGACGTGACGAAAAAAACAACTCCGGTAGCCTTTATGGCAGGCCGCACCCCCTAACTGCTCTACTTTATAGACAACGGTATCCTCATCACAGTCAACCAAAATCTCTTTCACCAGCTGGACATGGTTAGAGGATTCACCTTTCAGCCACAGTTTATTTCTTGAACGGCTCCAATAATGGGCCTTGCCTGTAGCTAAGGTTTTCTCCCAGGCCTCTTCATTTATATAAGCAAGCATCAACACCTCACCTGACTTATAATCCTGGGCTATAACCGGCAGCAATCCACCGCCTTTATCAAATCTAAGTTCAGCCATTCTTCTTATTGTCCTGCTCTTTTTTACGCTGCTCCCACTTATTTTCTTTTTCCAGAAAAATAATCATACACGATGTTCTGAACTTACAATATTCATCAGGATGCGTACAACGGGGCTGATTTGCATCAACCTTATCTTGATGTTTTTCACAAATAAGATCCATGGAAGCAAATTATATTTGAAACTAATAATTGGTAATAGGAAACCCGCTATTAAGCATATAATGCTGTATTTGTAAAGGGTTTGCACGGTCGACACAGCAAAAATCATAGCCTATCACGCTGGTTTGTCAAGTATTTCAATTTGACGTGTAACTATCGAACATAACCTTTTACTGCTTTTTCTTGAATCAAGATAATGCTTCAGCTATAATAGGTCGCATGAACACTTCAAATTTCATCGCTGATAAAATCTTAATTACTGACGACGAGCCTCTTATCCGTGACACCTTCACTCGGATACTTGAGCATGCAGGATATGTATGCCTCATTGCCAAAAATGGCGCTGAGGCCCTTGAAATCCTTCAAAACAATGACATTTCATTGCTGTTATCCGACATTAATATGCCGGAGATGAACGGCATTGAACTTCTGACTGAAGCAATAAAACAATTTCACAACCTTGCCGTTACCATGATCAGTGGTGTTGATGATCGTGAAGTAGCAATTAACTGTCTTGAGCATGGTGCCTATGGTTATATAATCAAACCGGTGCAGATGAATGAACTTCTCATCAATGTAGCCAATGCTCTGCACCGCAGGAAGCTTGAAATTGACAATAAAAAATACAATGAAGAGCTGGAGAGTCTGGTATCAGAACGGACTCAAGATCTGCGCCTGGCCAAGGAAGAAACAATCATGACCCTTGGCAAGGCTGCTGAATTCCGTGACAATGAAACAGCCCTTCATACCATGAGGATGGGTCTTTATTGCCAGATACTTGCCGTAAAATCAAACCTTCCTAAAGATCATAGTGAACTTATTCGCCTGGCAAGCCCTTTGCACGATATCGGCAAAATCGGCATATCCGACACCATTTTGTTAAAGCCGGGCAAGCTGACAAGTGAGGAATTTGACAAAATCAAAGAACATTCGGAAATAGGATTCCGGATACTTGCCGAATGCAAATCCCCGGTACTTCGACTTGGGGCGACTATCGCCTACAGCCACCATGAGAAATTCGACGGCACCGGGTATCCCCGTGGCCTAAAGGGGCAGGATATCCCGCAGGAGGGACGAATTGCAGCTATTTGCGATGTATTCGACGCCCTCACCATGGACCGAGTTTACAAGGAAGCCATGCCGATTGACAAGGCGTTGGGCATTATGAAAGAAGGAAGGGGCGCACACCTTGACCCTGAACTGTTTGACATCTTCCTGGACAACCTGAATGACTTCATTAGAATCAAGGAAGAGTGCGCCGACACCTAAAAAGCGGTTTAAGCAGATCGTCTGCTCAAACCGATAAGCGAGGTCACGAGGCATACATCGAGATGTATGCCCCTTTTTTTAGTATAATTAAATCTTAAACTTCTCTACCAGCTTCTGCAACCCTGTGGAAAGCCCAACAAGATCCTGGGTTGCCTCACTTATTTTCTGAAGCTCAGCACCGCTGTATTGAATTGCCTGATCAATTTCTTGCATACTTCGTGCAACCTGGGTGGCACCGGAAGAAAGGTGCTCAATTGATTCACCAACTTTAGTGACGCCGTTGGATGTTTGCGTAACCTTATCGTTTATATCGGCAGTCATCTTGCCTTGAGTCTCAACAGAAGTGGAAATTGACACTGATGAGGCGTTTGCCTTGGCAACAATTTCACCCACATCGGCAATTGCCTTAACTGCTTCATGGGTATTTTCCTGGATTTCAGTGATCTGGCTGGCAATGCGGTCAGCGGCCTGGGCGCTCTGAAGGGCAAGCTCTTTTACCTCTCCGGCAACCACGGCAAAACCCTTGCCTGCCTCTCCGGCCCGGGCGGCCTCAATGGTGGCATTTAAAGCCAGTAGCTTTGTCTGCTCGGTGATATCGTGGATGACCTTGGTAACCTCACCGATTTCCTCAGTACCCTTATTCAGTTCCTCCATCGACTTCCTGGCCTGTTCCGACATAGAAAGTGCCATTTGGGTAATCTCAGCCCCTTCTTGAGCTTCCCTGCCCTCCTCAATAACTGACTCGGACATCTCGTTGGTAAATTGGGCTACCTCATTCATATCGGCAAGCATGATATCAGCTACAGCCTTGGACTCCTCAACCTGTGAGTTCATACCATCACTGGCCTCTGCAACTTTTGAGGAATGGGCAATCATCTCATCAGAACCGGTGGCAAGAAGGTTAACAATATTTGTCAACTCATCCGAAGATTTATTCAGCTGAGACGAATTATTTTGAATATGCTCAATCATGTCGGATAAATTTTCAACCATCCTCTTTAAGGAATTACCGAGAAGGTCATGCTCGGAATAGACAGCCACATTCTGGGTCAGATCTCCATCAGCTATTGCTTCGGCCAACCTGGCACGGGCTCGCAGTCCAATGATCATTAAATCCATACTTCGGCCCAAATCCCCGACCTCGTCATCCTGGGACATTTCCAGATTTTCACGAACATCACCTAAGGCAACATCATCGGCAACCCTCACACAGGCCAGAATAGGTTTGATTATGGAGGAAGCGACAAACACGGCAATGATAATACTGATGACAATACCGGCCAGCCCAACCACAGCCATGACCATGGCAGCAGAATCTATCTGGTTCGTGGTCTGCTCACGAATTTGAGCCATCTCAGCCTGTTTATCGACAATATGCTGCTCCTGAAAACTGCGCAAAGCTTTGAGAGTATCGTGTAATGTTTGTGAGGTATCCGACCGCAGCTTTATAAAAACTGCTGTATAACCTGCCCAGATATCCCAGTAATCCTCAAGACCAAATTTCAAATCACCACTGAGTCCGCTGGTTATCTGTTCAAATGACTGTTCAATCTTCGCCTGATCATCTTCTTTGGGATTATATATATCAGTACCAACCCAGTCCAGCAGAGCTGAAATTTCATCAGCTTGTGCTGGCGGAACAGAGCGAAGCAGTCCACGAACACTGGATAATATTTCACCGGCTGCAGCCTGCTGTTTTGCCAATGCCTCAAACCTAACACCGGCTGCCTCAACAAGCTGGTTTAACCGATCTAGCACACCAAGTACCGTCTCATTGTCAGCAACACCTTCAAAGGCAGCAAGGTCTTTAATGGCCTTTTGCGCATTTCCCTTATCACTTTCCAGGCCGGAAAAGAAAAATTTACTAGCTGTCTGCTGGGTATTGCCGATGCCAACCGTCAAACCTGTCGCAACGGCGAGCATTTCCTCAGATCTGGAACTAATTTCAGAGACAGTGGTCCCGAGGGAATTAAAATTCTTATAGCTCATGGAAGCGATAAGAACGAGAAAACCAACAATAATAAAGGATGGTGAGAGGATTTTAACCTTGAGTGAACTTTTAAAACGAAATGAAGGTAATTTGAATTTCATTTTCATAGAACTCTTTTTTTGATTTTAGCTGCTAAGGGGTAGAAAAGCTTTAAACAGATAAGAAAGAAACTACATTTACTAGAAAGTATAGCAAATTTTTATTGCCGGCGTTCATTTTTTTTGACAAAAAAAACCGCTCATTCCAAAAGGAATGAGCGGTTTAGAAAAAACGCTGACTGACTGACAGATTCTTAGAAACGAACGTCCATCAGGAAGTAGTAGTTATCTAGTTCAGCATCAGTTTTTTGAGGCTGTCCCAGATGGGAACCACTGCCAGTATAATCATAATCTATATGAGTATAACCAGCCCTGAAGAAGAGGTTCTTGTTCACTGGCTGAATGTAGTATAACTCATAGGCATCACCACGGGTGGCCAACTTATTATACAACTCAGCACTGGCCAAGGTCATACTCATCCAGTATTTGGATCCGTGGTTATATTCAAAACCGATTTTAGGATCATTGAGAGGAGCATATGGTATTGTGTAACGAAGTCCTGTCAAGATGCTGGAACCGGAGTTGTCACTGTTGCCATCAGCTGACAACAGGCCCATCGACACATCAACTGGAGCAGGCCCAAGACCACTTACGTTTGGAAATGTCTGAACCTTTCCATTTGCATCTGAACTGTTACCAGCCCATGAAAGATAGACATCAAAATTTGAATTCACAACATTAGACGCCTGCAGATGAACACCATAAAGATCCATATCGCCTAGATCTGTGGGAGAATCATTGCCATAAAAGGACCCTGGCAAATCAACCATATGGGCATAACTGAAAACCATTAAGCTGTTTTCCACAAAAGGAATCTCACTTTCAAAGAAAGTGGCATACATGTTGGTGTCACCGGCATTTTCATCATCAAAAAACGAAAAACTGGTGGAATCATCATAATCAGAATGATAGCCCTTGCCATAGGCAAAACGAAGACCGGCATTTTTCAAGCCGATATAGCGCTCAAGACCAAAGGTAACAACAATACCGTCATTTTCCGTATCAAAGACCAGACCTGGGTAGGTTGATTGACGCTTCCTGTTCTCTTTAAATTCTAAAGGAGGACCTTCAGTGGATGGATGACGACCAATGGTAACGGCAACAGGTACAATAAAATCTGGAACCCAGTCAATATAGGCCCGGTCCAGCTTAACCCCACTGGTGCCCGGTCTGTGAGCACGATTTAAATCATTCATGCCAGAGGCCATGGTGGACTCATCTGAATCGCCCCAATTTTTATAAACAGTCATCCTGCCATGAAAACTGAGGGTTGAGTTAATCTTGGCATCCATATTCAAGCGAAAACGATTGGTCCAGTTATTATCATCACTCTCACTACTGCTATCAGGAAAAACTGCCGATAATGATCCGTCAGGATTCTTGGCAAGCTTAAAATCTGCATTAGAAAGATCGGACAATTCATAATTATCAACCCTGGTACGCAACTCGGCACCAAAGTTAATGCGATCCTTCAAGGTTTTTGTTTCAACAACATCTAAGGTGTCATATATATTGTCAATATCGGTGGCCAGACGGTCATAATCCTTCTGGGTTACCGGGGCACTGGGTGCTTTTTTGTCAGTTTCAAGCACATTAACCCTGTTCTGCAAAGCATCAAGCTTTTGCAAAATGGCCTTATAATCATCGGCTGGTATGGTAACGGTATCTCCGCCGCTGGCAAATACGGTGCCTGACCACATAAGCAACGCTCCAGCTGTGAGTAAACATTTCTTCATCTCTTTATCTCCTTACTCGATCTGTTACTTTGGAATAGCTGCTGTTTCAGGACGATCACTATCTGCAGCATATGCCTGCAGATACTCAATTATTGACTGAAGATCAGCATCAGCAACACCCATGTCAGTCTTATGACGGCCACGTTTAAAAAACTTCTGCCAAACCACAGCGGCTTTATCTGCAGGATTTACCACGGCAGCAGAGCCACCTTTTTTGTGACATGACCCGCATTTCCCCCGAAACAGGGTTCCTCCGTCTGCCTGTGCACTAGTGGCCATAAAGGTGCCGGCCAGAACCGCACACCCAATAATTCGCCATTTCATCTTTTCCCCCCTAATTTAAGAGATTTTATTTCAAACTCTTCTCCTGACAAGAAAACTTGCCTTAACTTTACAATTTTCCTACCCTATAATAAATAATTTATAAATTCAACGTCTGTTACAAAAAAAATCTCTTTTATTTTTTGTTGTTTCCCTTGGTATCGCTATGATATACAGACACTGCAAATACACTTAAAATACAATTCAATGATGATTAGACGTTTTCCTAGATTGTCGGCGATCATTTTATTTTGTAAATTAAAAATTTGTCATTCTATCGAATACTTGTAAAAAACTAAATAACCATGGAAAAAGTAACGGCAACACTTGCCCAAGTCACCTCATTTCTCGACAAATGTAAGACTGAAGCAAATGATATTTTAAATGACCCGGTAGTCAAACAATGGACTACAGTCCATATTGACAAACACCAATCCGTTCTTAAAGACCTCGACGTTTTACCAGACAATCACTATTTTGCTGAGTATTGCTGTTGGCTATTATGCAACACAAGGACGATTGGGTACATTTATTGCCGAACTCAGTGGCGATGAAGCAAACGAAC
>PJEL010005465.1_pt1 | contig 10265 bp, 11 predicted proteins | sample 1853271 | NCBI WGS metagenome assembly PJEL01 (sample SAMN08108733, study PRJNA415343) | Invertebrate metagenome, whole genome shotgun sequencing project. | host: Globobulimina | place: Sweden: Gullmar Fjord | collected 2015-08 | reverse complement strand
CATTACCAAAGGGGTCGAAAATAGCGGCAAGATCATCAGAAATTTCGTCAGGTAATTTAAACGCGTTATAAGCTGGAATAACTAAATATTCAGCAAAACATCCTGGACGATTTACACCAACACCTACAGTATAACGACATAGATGTGTACGACCACCACGACAGTTACGACAATGACCACAAGTGATATGTCCTTCTCCTGATACGCGATCGCCAATGGTAAAGCCTTTAACTTCTTCACCAATGCCAACTACTTCACCTGCATATTCATGTCCAACAACCATAGGTACAGGGATAGTTTTTTGTGACCATTCATCCCAGTTATAAATATGAATGTCGGTACCACAAATTGCTGTTTTCTTTATCTTGATCAGCAAATCATTGTGGCCAACTTCTGGTTTTGGCGTATCTGACATCCAGATACCAGTTTCAGCTTTTAATTTAACCAATGACTTCATTTTTAAACCTCAAATCTAGTGTTAGCAAAAAGGAAAGGGGATTGTTAAACAATGCCCATTTCTTTTCCGATGCGTGTAAACGCTTCAATTGCTTTATCTAATTGTGCCTTGGTATGCGCGGCAGAAATTTGTGTACGTATACGTGCTTGGCCTTTTGGAACTACGGGGAATGAAAAGCCAATAACATAAATACCTTCAGCTAATAAGCGGTTGGCCATATCACTAGCAACCTTTGCATCACCTAACATCACCGGAATAATTGCGTGGTCTGCACCACCGCAAGTAAAGCCAGCAGCTTCCATATTTACTCTGAAATATGCCGCATTATCCTTCAATGTTTTACGCAATTCAGCGCCATCGGCTAATAGCTCTAGTACTTTAATTGAAGCATTAACAATTGCAGGGGCTAATGAGTTAGAGAACAAGTAAGGACGAGAGCGTTGACGTAACCATTCAACCACTTCTTTTTTACCTGAAGTATAGCCACCAGAAGCGCCGCCCATTGCTTTGCCTAAAGTACCGGTAATAATATCAACACGATCCATTACTTCGCAGTATTCATGGCTGCCACGGCCTTCTTCACCGACAAAACCTACCGCGTGAGAGTCATCTACCATTACCATGGCATTATATTTGTCAGCTAAATCACAAACACCTTTCAAGTTGGCAATAACGCCATCCATTGAAAATACACCATCGGTAGCAATAAGCTTGAAGCGTGCGCCTGCCGCTTCTGCTTCTTGTAAACGTGCTTCAAGTTCAGCCATGTCGTTATTTGCATAACGAAAACGTTTTGCTTTACATAAACGCACACCATCAATGATAGAAGCGTGGTTTAAGGCATCACTGATAATGGCATCTTCAGCGGTTAATAATGTTTCAAATAAACCTGCGTTAGCATCAAAACATGATGAATACAAAATGGTATCTTCCATGCCTAAAAAGCTACTTAGTTTTTGCTCTAAGGTTTTGTGAATGTCTTGCGTACCACAAATAAAACGAACCGATGCCATGCCAAAACCATGCTCATCTAAGCCAGATTTTGCTGCCTTAATAAGCTCAGGATGATTGGCTAAACCTAAATAATTGTTGGCACAAAAGTTAACCACTTGCTCACCTGATGAAACGGCAATTTGTGCTTGCTGCGCAGTAGTAATAACACGTTCTGCTTTGTACAAACCGTCTTCTTTTACTTGGTCGATTTGTGATTGAAGATGTTGGTAAAAACTAGATGACATAGGAGCCTCGTTTTCAGCTGTTTAATAGGAGTGCCATACGGCAAAAATTCGCATTATTGTACGCATTTTTTTCAGTGCGTACAGTACAACTAAGATCAATAATGAAACATCATGTAAAAGTGTACATTATAACTTCCAGTTGTGTTTATTAAGCAGGTTTCAATGCAAAGTTGGTGACTAAAATAAGTGCCTATAAATACTTTATCCACAATGCGATACCATGTTCAATTTCAGGATTTTTTCTCAGAATTGAATGGTCTGATTGGCTACCTTTTATGATTTGAAATTTTGTTTGATTATCGCCATTCCATTCAAAAAGTTCTTTTGCCGTTTGATAGCTTTGATTATGATAAAGCGGTGCAATAAAGTAGGTTGGAAAATCAATCAAGTTTCTATATTGCTCTTTTTCTATATGGCCGATGGTTGGCGCTATTAATACCAAGCTTTCAACATGAATACGTTCTGCTAATGAAATGGCCTGCGCAACCGCACAACCAACAGCGATAATTGAAATGCCTTTTTTTTCTGCAAGACGGGTTTCCAAATATTGATGAGCGCTAAAGCTATCCCCTGCCCAAAAAGCACTTAAAAAAGTGACATTTGCTTGGTAACTAACAATATCATCCGACTGTCGTTTAACCGCATCATGGGAGTACTTTTCTGAAGCGTTGTCACCAAAGCCACGAAAGTCGATGGCAAGTGCATGAAAGCCATGGTCGGCAAGTATTTTTCCAAGACGAGCATAGGACGACTTGTCTGAGTCGCAGCCGTGTAATAATAATACACCGGCCCCTTGCTCTGCGCCCAAGTAATAGTCGGCTGACAACTCAAAGCCATCCTTTGCGTTAAATTTTACTATTTGAGATTCTGTTTCTGGCATCACTGAAGGAGGTGTCGAAGGAGATTCTTCAGCGCAGAGATAAAGCGGGGTTGTTAGCAAAAATAAACAAGTCACCAGCATTTTCAGGGGTGATAGATAATAATACTTAGACTCCATGATATACCTCCGTTGCATAAGCCTGATATTAAAGAGTAAATTGACTTGTTAGTTGATTCGTAAATAAGAAAACCAAGTGCTAACTTGCTCCACTATGGTTTTCATTTTTATCGTTGCAGATAAAGTCTCAATCTATTGAGTGTATTTGAAAAAAGACAAACTGAAAACTTTTGTCCCTTTTTTATTGTCAGACAGGTTTGATATACTGTTTTTATTGTCTTCTATTGAGCACTTATGTGAAAAACTTCCTCAGCTTATTTGTCTATCGCATCCTTTTTTTATGCTTATTACCTGTAGTGATATTGCTTTTATTATTACGCTCGAAAAGTAATGTTGAATATCGATATCGATTGCTGGAACGATTAGGTTTTATTAGTAAAAAATTTAATAAAGGAGGCATAATTGTTCATGCAGCAAGCGTAGGAGAGGTCATTGCGCTGAAACCCTTTATTGAAAAACTACTTATTGCTGAGCCTAATACACCGCTGACGATAACAACCTTTACGCCGACCGGATCTGAGCAAGTAAAAAAAATGTTTGCTGAGCGCGTTCAGCACTGTTATTTACCGCTAGATTTCTTTTTATCGAATGCGCTATTTCTCTCTCGTTTAGCTCCTAAAGCTATAGTCTTTATGGAAACGGAGCTGTGGCCAAGCATTATTCATCAAGCGAAGAGCCGTCACTGTAAGTTGTTACTAATAAATGGACGCTTATCAAAAAATTCGATTAAACAATATCGAAAACTTAACTGGCTAATTACGCCTGTGCTTGCTTGTTTTGAACATATTCTTTGTCAAAGTAAGCAGAGCTATCAGGGTTTTATAGAAATTGGTGCGAGTGTAAATAATTGCAGTTTATCAGGTAATTTAAAATATGACCTTGAACTGAGTAGCGACTTTACGAGCAAGCAGCAAACGCTGGCTCAATATCTACCGACTGAACGGCCAATATGGGTAATGGCAAGTACTCATGCCGGAGATGAACAGCTAGCAATATCAGCATTTAAAAAGCTAGTATTAACTCATAGTGATGTTCTTTTAGTGATTGTACCTCGTCATCCTGAGCGATTTGAGCAAGTTGCCAAATTATGTAGCACAGAAAACTTAAGCGTTGTTAAGCGTAGTGAAAATAAGGCCGTAGAGCAAAGTACTCAAGTATGGTTATTGGACTCTCTTGGTGAGTTGATGGCGATGTATTCATTGGCATCAATTGTCACTATGGGCGGGAGCTTTTCAGATGTTGGCGGGCATAATCCGCTAGAGCCAGCGTTATTTAAAAAGCCAATAATTGTTGGCCCTCGCATGGATAATTTTATTGAAATCTCGGCACAATTAAGACAATCAGTAGGTTTGGTGACACTTGAGAAGAGTAATATTATCGAGCAGCACTTAGCTGAGCAAGTGATTAAGCTGCTGGAAAATATTGAACAGGCTCAAGTGTTAGGGGAGGGAGCTTTTCAAGTGGTACAAGCAAATAAAGGTGCCAGTGACCTCAGCGTAAAATATTTAAGCCAGTTACTTTCGTCAGGCTAATAATGCTAAATAGTGCTGCTTAGTGCTTAGTTAGTTCTCGGTTAGTTTTTTTCAATTTAAATATTCAGGATAATGATCGGCTAATAACTGGTGAATTTTCTCTTTCACCTGTGCAGCACTAATTCCTCTCATCAATTGTTTTCCTTTTGGTCGTAGGCCCCAAGGTAATTTATTGAGAGGCTTTTTAAATTGCTTTTGTACGACGTCTTGGTAGCAGCTAACCGGATAATGTTGTGTACTGATTGGCCTGCTTATTTCATAATTAGTATGGGAGTACAGATTGATAACGGGGGTCTCAACTGTTGTTGCCATATGTCCTGGCGCTGCATCGGGGGAAATAATAAAGTGGGCAAGTTTGTGAATGGCAAGTAACTGCTTAAGTGTCGTTTTTCCGGTTAAATCTAGCGGCAAATGTTTACTTAAACTGGCTATGGTTGCTGATTTTAGTTGTTCGTGTATTGCTGACGTGCCCGTTAAAATGACACTAAAACCAATCATAGATAAGTAATCGACAATTTTTGCATAGCCTTCATTATGCCAAGACTCTTCATTGCAATGTCCTGATGGCGAAATAACCACACAAGGTCGAGCAAGCTCAGCGTGTGACAAAAGTTGCTCGCTCCCCCATAATTGCACTTCATCACTGATTGGCATTCGCCAAGAAAAAGGCTGTTTTTTGATACCTAGTATGGCTAAACATGAACTAAAGGGGGCAGATAGATGAGGCCTAAGTACATTTCTCAAATGTTTATGTGCAATAAATTGTTGGCCATTCTTAGACTGTTTTTTACTAACGCCAATTTTTATTTTGGCTTTGACTATCAAACTTATGATATTTGAAATGACATCAGTTTGTAGCATTAACAGTACGTCAAAGTTGGCATTGTTTTTTTGCTTCAATTTTTGATTTAATACCTGTTTAAGCCTGAAGGCTTCTTTGATTCCGCGTTTTTTTTCAAATCGAACAAAATCTACCCCGGCTAAGCCATCAACAAGGCTTTGTTCATTTTCTTCAATAAACCAAGTGATTGCTATTTGGGGCCATTGGCGCTGAATCGATTGGATCATAGCAACGCAATAACACGTTCGGGTAATGCCACTAGACATTAAAATAGCTAAATTTCTGGGCACTGTTGATTGACCAAACATAAATGAATCACCACAATAGGAACTATAAATTTTAGGCATTAGAGTTATTATCTTGGACGTATCGTCATTTGTAAAATCTTCAGAAATAAAAATTCACAATAAAGGGAATGTTTATTGTCTTTATAACGATGTGCTTATTGATGATTTTTCAAGCCAAATGCTTGATGCTGACTATTGGCAGCATAGAGGTGAAGTGGTTGGCACGGCCCAGGGACGTGGCACAACTTACTTTATTCAAGGTCAACATCAACAAGCGCAATGGGTACTTCGACATTATTATCGTGGAGGCTTAATTGGCAAGTTAATAAAAGATAACTATTTTTATCACACTATGGCCAAAACCCGTGCATTTCAAGAATTTGCTTTACTGGTGGCCATGGGTGAAAAAGGTTTGCCAGCGCCGCAGCCTGTGGCTTGTCGGGTGATTAAGAGTGGGCTGAGTTATCAAGCAGACTTGCTGACAAGCCGTATAGAAAATGCGAGTGATTTGGTTGATATTTTACAAGGTCGAACACTCGATGCTGCGCAATGGCATGCTATTGGTCAAGTGATTGCTCAGTTTCATCAAGCAGGCATTTATCATCATGATTTAAATGCGCATAATATCCTTATTGATAAAGAGAACAAAGTTTGGCTTATTGATTTTGACCGAGGCGAAGTGCGTAAAAATATTGAAGGCTGGCCACAAAGTAATGTTAGTCGCTTATTACGCTCTTTTAATAAAGAAAAAAATAAGTTGCCGACTTTCTATTGGACACCAGAAAATTGGCAACAATTACTTAGTGGTTATCAGGCAATCAAATAATCTACATTTCTTCTAATGCTTTGTGAAAATGCTCGCGATAAATTTCACGTGCTTTGAAAAACTCAGGCAAAGACTCCTCAGTTGCATAAGGTTTAATAATGACGAGTATTTTTAATACGCCTTCATAAAATACCGAGTCTGTAATAACGACATTGTTTGTTTGTGTTTGGTAAAAGCTTAACCAAAAGGTATTCACTAAACGAAGAATACTTACGATGTCTGCTAATTCTTCATCAGCAAACTTTATCATTTTCGCATCACGTAATTTAAGTAATAACTGACTAACACGCTCAGAAATACAAACTTGAACTTCTACGTATTTTTCTCTCAACATTGGATTTTTAGCCAATAAAACTGGCAGGTTACTGTAGAAAAATCGAAATTTCATCATTGCTTGGAAAACAGCATCCATATACATGATGATGGAGTCAAAGGCTTTTACTTCAGGTGAAACAATAGGAAATACGTCAAGTAATAGGTTACGTGCGTACTCTTCGTAAATAGATAATATGATGTCTTCTTTATTACGAAAATGGTAATACAAATTTCCAGGGCTAATGCCTAGATGGGCGGCAATATGATTAGTCGTGACATTTCGCTCTCCCTGCTCATTAAACAACTCAATACTAGCATGGATTATTTTATCACGCGTTTTCATATTCGATTTGTATCCCTTATTTATGATTGCTCCTCTTATCATACTATCAAAAAACAATGGAAATAAAGCCCTTTTCGAGTAAATACTTTAAGTAAGTTTAATCTAACGAATATCAAAAAATGCTAACGAGGGATTATTTTATTGATTAATAATTATTCATATCGATCTGACTTTTGAAGTCATTGAAAAATAACTTTAAAAGCATACAATAAGCTATCTCATTTTTTGAAATGTATAAATTATGTCAGTTAAAGCAGTTTACCCAGGTACTTTTGATCCCGTAACGAATGGTCATACCGACCTCATTGAACGCGCTAGTCGCCTATTTAGCGAGGTATTAGTGGGTGTGGCGGCGAGTCCAAGTAAAAAACCCTTATTTGATCTTGCTAAGCGTGTTGAAATGATTGAAGAAGTGACGAAACATTTATCAAATGTCACCGTTGTTGGTTTTAGTGGTTTATTGGTCGACTTTGCAAAAACAAATCAGGCCAATGTTTTGATCCGTGGCTTACGTGCAGTATCAGATTTTGAATATGAATTTCAATTAGCCAATATGAATCGTCGTTTGTCGCCAGATCTTGAAAGTGTATTTTTGACGCCAGCAGAAGAAAATTCCTTTATTTCTTCTACGCTAGTAAAAGAAGTGGCTTTGCATAAAGGTGATGTTAGTCAGTTCGTTCATCCTGAAGTTCGTACATCATTGATAAGCGCAATTTCCAAACGCTAACGCAAAGTATACTAACTAGGACTCATTTATTGAGTTCTCAGTTTATTGTGGCTCAGCTTATTGTTTTTTATACCGTTTGACATTGTGGACAGAATACCGAACTCCGGTTTGACTGTCTGACTTCTTCCAATGTTGTTTGGCATACCATACAAGGCTTGCCTGCTCTGCCATAAACCAGCAGCTGTTGGGCAAAGTATCCAGGTCGGCCATCGGCTTGGGTGAAGTCTTTTAGTGTTGTGCCGCCTTGTGCAATAGCCGCCGCCAGCACCGCTTTAATCACGTCAGTTAGCTGATCATATTTTTCTAAGCTGATATCACAAGCTTTTGTCGTAGGTAATATTCCTACTTTAAATAATGATTCATTAGCATAAATATTACCGACGCCAACAACAATGGCATTATTCATTAGAAAGGTTTTAATTGGAACTTTACGATTTTTGGCTTTTTCAAATAAATAGCCGTAACTAAAGTCATCGGTAAGAGGTTCAGGACCGAGTTTGGCGAGCAAGCCTTTTTCATCAATGTGCTTAGGAAAAAATAATACTGCACCAAAACGGCGTGGGTCGTTTAAGCGCAAAGCCTTATTATTTGATAAAACTAAATCAAAATGATCATGCTTGGCTACCGGGGTATCAGCCGTTATCACTCGAATGGTGCCAGACATACCCAAATGAATTAACAAGGTACCTGATTGCAGCTTCAATAATAAATACTTTGAACGTCTACTTATTGACTCAATCTTTTCACCTGTTATTGAAGAAACTTGCTCTGGAATTGGCCAGCGTAATTTTGCATTACGGACAATAACTTGGCTAACCAATTGATTTAATACATGAGGAGTAATGCCTAAACGGCATACTTCAACTTCTGGCAACTCTGGCATAATAAGTCTTTTATAGGTTAAGGGATTTCATGCGATCAACAAACGCTTGTGCAAACCGTTCAGGCGATTGTGCGTCCGTATTAAAATAAAGTGACGGCTCTATTAATTCAGCCTCCATTAATGCAAATCCTGCTTCACTACGTACGAAATCAATACGGGCATAGAGTGGCATGCCAATAAGAGTTTTAATTGATTTAAGCGTGCTTTTTGCGTGTTCAAATAAACTAGCTTCTGGTGTTATTGCTTGTAAACGTCCGCCATGTTCTTCTTGTACGCGAAAATCATCGTCTTTTGGTGTTTTCAAAATAGCATGGCTATAGTGGCCGTTAAAATAGAATAGAGAAAATTCACCTTCTGAGATGATATTTTTCATAAACGGTTGTACAAGAAATTCACTTTTTGCAAAAGCATGCTCTAGTGCTGAAGAAAACTGCAGGTAATTTTCTTTAGTTAACCAAAAGGTATTATCAGCATTGGCACTAATACGTGGTTTTATGACGATTTGTTTGGTATTCAATTGCTGAAAAAATGTTGCAATATCTGCTGTGCATAGCTGTTCTCGCCATAATGTAGGCACTATGCTTACTTGGTATTGCTCGAGTTCTTTTAAATACTTTTTATCTATATTCCAATTAACAATACGAAGACTGTTTTCTAAATGCGCAGTTGAGTCTTCAATATTAGCAAGAACTTTAAGAAAGGCTGGTGCATCATTTTGGTAATCCCAAGGTGAACGAATAATCACAGCATCAAAAGTATTCCAATCAACTGATTGGTCTCGCCAAGAAATTAATTCACATTGCCAGCCTAAATCGGCCATAGGTGTCTCTATAAGGTTATCGTAGACTTCAAAACCTTCTAGTGAGTCCATAGTAAGGATTGCACATTTATTCATAATAGAGTCCTGCTAACGCTGATGCCTTATTTATTTTCAAATTCACTTTCAAATAGAGCGTTTGGAAAAAGCTGACTATAAAGCTGTAATGGCAGCATTAACCACTTTTTATTAACGTGATTAAAAATAATAACACTGTGGTTATTAGTATAAACATCGAGTGAAATTTCCTGAGCCTGGCCTGCTACATAAGCTGAAACTTTTAAGGCTAATTGTGGGTCTAGCCCAGTAGGTGGCTCAATGTATTGCCCTGTACTTTGCTGCCAGGCAAGCATCATTTGTTCAAGTGGTTGGTTACTGATCACCGACGGCGTTGCACGCCAAGTTTTACCGATACGCTCAACTTGAATTTGTTGATTGATAGCCAGTGTAAGAATCACGGCATTTTCAGGGAAAATATAGGACTCGGCATTACCAGTATCTTTATTTGAAAAGACATTGTTGTGTGTCATATTTATCAGCAGGATAAATCCCATGACTGAAAAAATAATGACGTTATTCCAACCTGACTTAGAAAGCTTGATCATAGGTAGCACTGCTTGGGTATTATATTATGAGGGTATATAAAGCGACTATTTAATGAAAGGTTTAAACAAGAATTGCTCTAAATTACTTTTATATTTTTAAGCAGGCATAAAAAAACCCAGTTTATAAACTGGGTTTTTACTTTTAAAGAAACAAAAATTACTTAATTTTAGCTTCTTTATAAATCACGTGTTGACGGATTCTTGGATCAAACTTTTTGATTTCCATTTTTTCCGGCATAGTCTTTTTATTCTTGTCAGTAGTATAAAAATGACCAGTACCAGCACTAGAAACTAAACGAATTTTATCACGCATTGTAATTCCTTAAACTTTTTCGCCACGGGCACGGATATCAGTTAAAACTGCATCAATACCTTTTTTATCGATAATACGCATTCC
>PJEL010005463.1_pt1 | contig 10272 bp, 10 predicted proteins | sample 1853271 | NCBI WGS metagenome assembly PJEL01 (sample SAMN08108733, study PRJNA415343) | Invertebrate metagenome, whole genome shotgun sequencing project. | host: Globobulimina | place: Sweden: Gullmar Fjord | collected 2015-08 | reverse complement strand
TATGACTATTATTGCATTTAAAGACCATAAACATTTTAGTAGACCTAGTATGAAAATTTGGAATAAGATTTTTTTACGAGGAAGTTATGCACCTATGAATAGAATTAATTACTATGCATATGTGGCTTTTGGATTTTTATTAGTTTTAAGTGGGTTTATCATTTGGTGGATGTCACCAGATGCAGCAACACACGCAGAAACGATACAGTTTAAAAGATTTATTTTATTTATTCACTTTATGGGAAGTGCGATTATTTCGTTCTTTACATTTGAAACAATTTATTCTTATTTTGTATCTGTAAAAGGATATATCCCTGGAATAGTAACTGGAAAGTTACCTGTTGAGTATTTAGAACAGTTAAGACCTGATGTCTTAGAAGAAGAAGATTTAAGAAAATAAAAGAGTTGTAATCAGACTTTGTAAAAAGTTTGATCTACTTTTCTTTTTAAAAAGTAATATGCAAATTTTACATATTAAAGGAAAATAGATGGATAATGCCAAATATTTAAAGACCGTAATAATAGACAAATTAATTGAAAATGAAGCTACCCAAGTAGAAGATGTGACTATCGATGAATCGAGATTGACACTATTCTTAAATGGAGAAAAAACTATATCAATGATGTGTATCCCAAAAGATCAAGATGCACATGCAATTGGTTTCTTAATGAGTGAAAATGTTATCTCTTCAATAGATGACATCGAACAAATTGAGATTAAAGAAGGTGGACTAAGAGTTGACGTTACAGCAACAATCAACGAAAACTCTTTAGAAAATCTATACAAAGAAAAAACACTAGTAAGTGGTTGTGGAGGAGGAGTTACTGGAAATGATGAAACAAGTTTAGAGATACCTTTTAACCAAACAGCATTTAAAGTAACACCCCACACTATCTCTTCTGAAATAAAAATATTTTATCGTGAAAGTGAATTATATGAATTAACAGGTTGTGTTCATAAAGCGATGATTTATCTTCTAGATGGAAAAACAATATCAGCAGAAGATATTGGTCGTCATAATGCAATTGATAAAGTTGTTGGAAAATGTAAACTTCAAGAATTAGATACTACAAAATCAATTTTATTTGTTTCTGGAAGACTAAGTTCTGAGATGGTAACAAAAGCAGTTATGCATAGAGTTCCAATTATAGTATCTAGAACAGCCCCAACATATTTAGGTGTTCAAACTGCGCATAAGCATGGTATTACACTAATCGGATTTGCAAGAGGTAAAAAGATGAATATCTATACTCATGCAGGAAGAATTGATGTCTAGTATTGATGACAATACAAAGATTGAATTAAACGAATTACAAAAAAGTATTATTAAAAATAATCTTGAAGATGATGGTAAATTATCTTGTATCAAAGCTTTTAGTGTTGCAAAGAAAATAGGACATGATTTATTAGATATGTCAGCAATAACAAAAAGTATGGATATTAGTATATCAAATTGTGAACTTGGTGTATTTGGAAAGTTAAATTTTTCACCAGCTGAAAAGATTATTTATGATGATTTAGAACAAAGTTATGGTGATGTTAAAAAGCTTGATTGTCATTTATATTGGGAATTAGCAAAAAAGTATAGCTTACGTAAAGTTGGCTCTACAGTTAAACATAGTGACTTTGAAGTTATTAATTGTCAACTTGGATGTTTTAGAGAAAAGAAAGGGAAAAAGAATGGAAGTTAAAGTAAAAGTTTGGATTGAAGATGATAAAAACAATTTAGTATTTGGTGGTGGTAAAACTGAAATATTAGAATATATTAAAGAAACAGGTTCTATTGCAGAAGCTTCACAAAAAATTGGTTTGAGTTATAAAAAAGCATGGTCTCATATCCAAGTACTTGAAAAGTATATTGAAGATTCTCTTGTAATAACACAAAAAGGTGGAGGCGCGCAAGGTGGTACTAGACTTACTCCAAAAGCTTTAGAAATAATTGACAATTATAAGTTACTTCAAAAAGATGTAAGAGAATATACAAAAGAAAGATTTACAGAATTATTTGAAAATAGTAAAACTGATATCTTAAATTTAAAGAATTAATTGATGATAAAATTAAATACACTTCATTACCCTGTTGTTAATGATATTAATATACCAAAAGAATTCTCTTTAGATATTTTGAAAAATAATGAATTGTATTTAGAATCTGAATCAAGTTTTTTAAAAAAATATTCGTTTTCACAATTAAAAACATTTTCGTTTAGTCAAGATGGTTTTTTGAGTTTATTATTTGAATTAAAGGACAAAGGAAATATTGCTATTTCTCTTGGTGAAACAAATGCGTTAGTAGAAGCTGGAAAATTGTATGAAAAATTAGGATTTGATATCACTTGGATTCATTTAACAAAAGATGGTCAAGTGAATTTTGCAGATATTACAAACCCTGATGTAAAGTTTTTGTTTATCTCATCTTATATTATGGATACTTTTGTAAAAACAGATTTAGCAAAAGTAAAAAAGTTAACTAATACAACAATAATTTCAAATGGGACTGTAGAGTCAAGTAAGTCAAGTGATGCTGTATATTTTGATCCTTATAAGCTAGTGGGTTTTAATAGCTCTGGTGTACTTTTAAATAATGAATTATTTAAAAAACAAACAATCGGTTACACAGATAATATTAGTGTATATTTAATATTTAAGGCATTAAATAATCAAAATTTTATATATACACTAAAGAAAAAATTTAAAGAAAATTTAGAAGAGATATTTGGTGAAGATATTTATTATTTCGTTGATACAAATATTACACTAGATTGTACACTTCATATTGCACTGAAAGGTATAAAAGCTAGAGAGCTTATACGTACACTTTCTCTTGATGAAATTCTTATAACTAATGGGGAAGGGTGTTCTCTTGGATTATCACAACCATCAAATATTATACAAGCTATGGGATATAGCGAAGAGATTAGTAGAAATGGTATCAGTCTCTCTTTTTGTGAAGATGTAGATGATACAAATATAGAAAAAGTATGTAAACTTTTTTATAGAAGATATAGACAAATAAAGGTATTAACATGAAAAAATTGACGTACTTAGATTATAAAGATGCTGTGAAAACAAGTCTTGAAAATGTAAAAGTTACACAAAAAGTAGAATATGTTCCATTGGAAAATTCTATAGGTAGAATATTATCTAAAGATATAGATTGTAGAAAAAATATGCCAGCATTTAATAATTCAGCAATGGATGGATTTGCTTTTAAAGCAAGTGATGCAGGAAAAAGTTTAAAAGTAATCAGTGTTATATTTGCAGGAGACAATTCTCTTGTAAAAATAGATGATGGTGAATGTTGTAAAATTATGACAGGTGCTATGATACCTGAGGGAGCTGATACAATTATACCAGTTGAAGATACAGTTATGTTTGATGAAAATTCTATGCAACTACCTGATAATGTTCACAAAGGAAATCACTTTAGAGTAAAAGGTGAAGAGTATAAAGAGGGAATCTCAATTTTTAATAAAGGCGAGATAATAAACTCTGCTATGGTTGCTATCCTTGCTAGTCAAGGTATAACAATTGTCGAGGTATTTGTAAAATTAAATATTGCAGTTTTATCAACTGGAAATGAGCTTAAAGAACCTTGGGAAAATGCGCACGAACATCAAATATATAACTCAAATTCTTATGCAATTACTTCTATGTTAAGTGAGCATAATTTTGAAGCTAGTTACATAGGTGTAGTTCCTGATACCTTAGAAGATTCTATACAATTTATAAAAAATTTAAAATCATATGATGTTGTAATCACTACTGGTGGTATTTCAATGGGTGATGCTGATTTTGTTGCTGAAGCATTTATCACAAATGGTTTAGAAGTACTATTTCATGGAGTGAATGTAAAACCAGGACGACCAACTATGATGGGATTAATGGACAATACTTATGTAATGGCAATGCCCGGAAATCCACTAACAGCACTTATAAATACATATCTTTTATCTTTGCCTATTATTTATAAAAGTAGTGGAGCGAATAGTTCTTATCATGATTTTGTATTAGCAAAAAATATAAAATCTTTTAAAGTAAAAGCAAAACGGGCAAACGTAGTGCTCGGTAATCTTAAAAATGGAGAGTTTCATGTGACGCAAGAGAATAAATACGGTTCAGGTATGTTAAAACCACTAGCACTTAGTAATTGCGTGATGATAACACTCGATAATAAAGATTTTGTAAACGAGGATGAAATTATAAAAGTAATCCCATTTGGGTTGAGACTTAATACGTCTGCATCAGATATATATAATTAAAAGGAAAATATAAATGAAATTAAATAAATTAACACTACTAGCGGCAACTTTACTATTAACTACATCAATTCAAGCAAAAGATGCTTTAATGATGGCTACAACAACAAGTACAGATAACACTGGATTATTAGATTACATAGCTCCGATTTTTGAAAAAGAAACAGGAACTACATTAAAATGGGTAGCTACAGGAACTGGTAAAGCTCTTAAAATGGGAGCTAATTGTGATGTTGATATTTTATTTGTACATGCACCAGCATCGGAGAAAAAATTTATAAATAATGGTGCCGGTGTTGATAGACAACAAGTTATGTATAACGATTTTGTAATAGTTGGACCTAAATCAGATCCTGCAAATATTAATGGCATGGCTCCAAGTGCTGCATTGAAAAAAATCCAAGATCAAAAAGCTAACTTTTTTTCAAGAGGTGATAACTCAGGAACTAATAAAAAAGAGATATCTTTATGGAAAACAGCAAAAGTTGATACACCTGATACTGCAAAATGGTATGTACAAACAGGTCAAGGGATGTTAAGAACATTAAATATGGCATCTGAAAAAAGTGGATATTCGATGACTGATAGAGGTACTTGGATTAAGTATATGTCTCAAAAAGGTGATAAAAATAAAATGAAAGTTGTTGTTGAAGGTGATAAAACTTTATTTAACCAATATTCTGTTGTTACAATTAATAAAGCAAATTGTTCAAATGTAAACCCTCAATTATCTAAGATTTTTACAACATGGATTACTAATTCTAAAACTCAAAAAGTTATTGCTGATTTCAGATTATTAGGTCAAGCACTTTTTATTCCAAACGCTAACTAAGTAGTAAATAAAAATTATGATAATAACTAAGGCAATTTTTTAATGAATCTTTTTACAGATGGTTTTGACCAAGCAATAGACTTACTAATTTCTGGGAATACAAGTGTATATTCAGCGATTAGTACAACGATTACCGTATCGTCATGGTCTTTAATGATTAGTTTATTGATTGGTCTGCCTCTTGGATTTGCTTTAGGTTATTATAATTTTTTTGGTAAATCAGTAGTGCGAACATTGGTGGATACACTTTTAGCGTTACCAACTGTTGTGATTGGTTTAATTGCATATACAATGTTATCGCAAGCTGGTCCATTAGGAGAATATAATTTATTATTTTCTCAAGAAGCAATAATAATAGGACAAATTGTATTAGGTCTGCCTATTATTATTGCTTTAACAGCAACGCAAGTAGAATCGGTGGATAAGAGACTTTATTCATCATTAAAAGGTCTGGGTGCGCACTCTTTTCAAATCTTAACAGCAACGCTTATTGAAGCTAGATTTGGAATTATGACAGCAGCCATGACAGCATATGGAAGAATTATTACGGAGATTGGTATCTCCATGATGGTTGGTGGTAATATAAAATATCATACTCGAACAGTTACAACTGCAATTGCACTTGAGACTGGGAAAGGTGAGTTTGTTACTGGTATTGCTTTAGGTTTAGTTTTATTTGCAGTTGCTTTAATTGTAAATATTGCTTTATCTATGTTAAAAAGGAGCTGGACTCAATGAGTTGTTTATACAAACTTCAAAATATCGAACAATATTATGATGGTAAAAAAGTACTAAATATTGATAATTTAACATTAGAGGGCAATCAAATCATTGGTTTGTTTGGTCCTAATGGAAGTGGTAAATCTACGTTATTATCAATTTTATCATTTATAAATCAACCTACATCTGGTGAAGTTTCATTTAATGGTATCTCAAATAATAATCTTGATCTTAGTATCAGACATAGTATTGTGATACTTCCTCAAAATCCATATCTTTTAAAACGATCTGTATATGATAATATCACTTATGGACTAAAGCTAAGAAAAGAGGTTGATAATTTAGATGAAAAAGTTGAAGAAGCTTTGAATCTTGTAGGACTTGATATCTCTTTTTCTACTAGAAAATGGTCAGCACTTTCAGGTGGAGAAGCTCAAAGAGTAGCACTTGCTGCTAGACTTATACTCAAACCTAAAGTATTGATTTTAGATGAACCCACATCTGGAGTTGATACAAATTCTGCTCAACTTATAAAAGAAGCAATTCTTCAAGCTAAACAAAAATACAATACAACAATATTGATTTCAAGTCATGATCATAATTGGCTCAATCATATTTGTGATGAACGTATTGCTCTTTTTCAAGGAGAGTTAGTTCAAAGTGGTAGTGTAAATCTATTATTTTCACCATGGGAAAAAGGTGATAATAATAATTTTGTAAAAGTATTTATGGATGGTCAAGAACTTGTGATACAAAATAGTGAACACAAAGAGAGTGATTCTGTTGTGATGATAAATTCTGAATATATCACTATTTGTAAAAAAGGGTGTGATTATATGATAAACCAAGATACTTTAATGGGTAAAATATCATCAATTCATCAAGAATCTTCTAGTGATAATTTACTAGTAGATTTTTTAATAGCTGGTGTGAGTTTTGTTTGTAAACTAACAAGGCAAGAGATGCAAGAACAAGCACTTTTACCAGGTGATAAAATTAATATCAATATAGATACTAGTGAAGTAAGTTGGATTTAAAACTGCACGTTTAAATCTTTTCTACAAGAATTCATTTATTTTATGCTAAAGTCTCACATATTAAGATACGTAAATAAAGGCATTAGAATATGAATCATACTGCAACTTATAATATAAAAGAAAAGTGTTTTACAAAAGATAAAATACTTCATATTGCAAAAAAATTATACAGTGAATTTAGTAATCAATCGTCTTCATTAAATAGTACTATTGATTTTAAAATTGAGTTCAATGATAATACTTCATATACAAAAAATGATTTAAGTATATTTGATGAAAATGATATTTTTAATCTAAAAAAAATCACCAAATTTGAATTTACTTTTGATAATAATGATGAAACAAATAAACAATATATTAAATTTGAATTAACAAATAAAAATCATTACATAAGTGATTTTTGTGTTGAAGGTGAAAAAAGTTGGGCTGTTTTAATTTTTGATGAGTTAAAAGATATTATCAATTCTGCTAAATCACAAAATACTTTGATAAAAAATTATTTGGTAAATATTATAATTACTTTTAGTTTTCTTCTTTTAAGTATATCTCTTCTAATCCCCGGTATTGTACTTTTTCAGTATTCAGGAATTGAGTTAAAAGATAAAATGGAAATCATACAGCAATTTATTTTATCATCTTTAATTCTACCATCTGTTATTGCTTCTATGTTTTGTGCATTAGGCATGCAAGGTCTGTCAAAAAGGTTTTTCCCTAGTATAGAATTTTCTTTTGGTCCAGATTATTTGAAAAATGAAAAGAACAAAAAAATGATGATAATAGGTGTTTTATCTATGATTATTTTAGCATCAATTATCCCTTTTTCAATTGATACTATAAGTGGAATATTTCTATAAATATCAAAATAGTCATGAATAGGATTACTTTACAGAAAATTTGTAGATAAAATCACCTTTTTGTCGCTAATCTATACAATTAATGACAGAAAAACTGCTATAATAAAGAAGTAAAATGACTAAAATAAAGTAGTCTAATTATTTTATTGAGTACACTTAGGTAGGATATCTTAAAAATGGTAAAATTAAATTGTTTACAATATGTTCGGTTAAACGAAATAAATATTACAAAAGATTATAGCGTAAGTGCATTATCGCCAAATGATACATTTGACAATTTATGTTTGCAATATTATAAACAATTCAATTACAAAAAAATCAAAACATTTGCTTTTTCAAAAGAGGGTTTTTTAGGGCTATTATTGGAACTAAAAGGCAATATTGCTATTAGTATTGGTGAAACACAAGCTTTAATAGATGCTGCTAAACTTTATGAAAAGTTGGGTTTTGAGATACATTGGATCCCTTTAAGTAGAGATGGCACAGTAAATTTATATGGTTTAAAAAATGAAAAAATAGATTTTTTATTTATCTCTTCTTATGTAATGGATACATTTGTAAAAATAGATTTAAAAAAAGTTAGAAAAAATACTAAAGCAAAAATCATCTCAAATGGAACAGCAAATATAGATAAAACAAGTGATACTGTTTATTTTGATAACTATAAATTAAACGGTTACAATGTCTCTGGTGTGATGTTATTTAATGATGAAGTTTTTGAAGCTGTACCTATTGGTCAAATGGATACTGTTGCATTAAAATTATGTTATGACGCTATTGATAATCGGACATTTAATTATGATGTCAAAGATATATTTTTAGATGAGTTACTCGAAGTGTTTAATGAAGAGATTTACTTTTTTGTAAATGCGCAACATACATTAGAATATTCACTGCATTTTGGTTTTAAAGGTATAAAAGCCCGAGAACTTATACGAACTATTGCTATGAGTAAAATTTTTATCACAAATGGGGAAGGGTGCTCACTAGGACTCTCAAAACCATCACGAATCATAAGTGAGATGGGGTTTGATGATGTTACATGTAGAACAGCATTAAGCCTTTCTTTTAATAATGATTTCTCAGTAGATGAAATAAAAAGAATTGTTTATACTTTATATATGAAGTATAAACAGATCAAAATATTAAACTAATATTTTAATTTCCTTTATATTTTAACATGTTCTGAGGAAGTAGTAACTCATCTAATTCATCTTTTGTAACTAACTCTTTTTCTAAAATAAGATCATAAACTCTTCTATTTGTTTTTAGTGCTTCTTTTGCAATCGAAGAACAAGTCTCATATCCTAAAATAGGATTTAAGTATGTAATAATTGTAATAGAATTTAAAACATTATTCATACATACATCTTCATTTGCAGTAATTCCTTTGATACATTTATCAGCTAAAGCATAAAAAGATTTTCTCATCATATTAATAGAAGTAAATAGTTTATAAGCAATAAGTGGTTCAAAAACATTTAGTTGTAACTGTCCACCTTCACAAGCCATTGAAATCGTAACATCTGCCCCTATAACTTCAAAAGCTACTTGATTTACAACTTCAGGAATTACTGGATTTACTTTTCCTGGCATGATTGAAGAACCTGGTTGTAATGGTGGTAAATTTATCTCATTAAATCCAGCTCGTGGACCTGAACTTAAAAGTCTTAAATCATTTGCCACTTTAGAAATTTTAATAACAACTCTTTTTAGAAGTCCTGATACATGAACAAAAACGCCAGTATCTTGTGTAGCTTCAATTAAATCACCAGAATTATCAAAATCTACACCAGTAACTTTACGTAAATTTTTAATAACTAGTTTTCTATAATGACTTCGTGTATTGATACCTGTGCCAATTGCAGTTGCTCCTAGGTTTACTTGATGTAATAATTCTTGAGCTTCACGTAATCTGTAGATATCTTCATCAACCATGATGGAGTAAGTGTTAAACTCTTGTCCTAAAGTCATAGGAACAGCATCTTGAAGCTGAGTTCTCCCCATTTTTAAAACATGAGCAAATTCGATTGCTTTTTCGTTATAAGTTTCTCGTAAATATCGCAATGATTCTTTTAATTTATAAATAAGTTCATGTAAAGTAATTTTTATTGCCGTTGGGTAGGCATCATTTGTACTTTGTGACATATTTACATGGTTATTTGGATGAATGATATGGTAAGCGGCTCTTGGGTGTCCTAGGATTTCTAAGGCTCTATTTGCTATCACTTCATTTGCATTCATATTTGAGGAAGTTCCAGCTCCCCCTTGAATAGGATCAACGATAAACTGGTCATGAAGTTTTCCATCAATGATCTCATCACACGCTTGAACTATCGCATCTTTTTGTTCTAAAGTTAAGTCTTCAAGCTGATAGTTTGTAAGTGCACATGCTTTTTTTACTTTTGCAAGAGATTTGATGAATGTAGGAAATAAAGATATGTTGGTATTTGTGATATCAAAATTGTTCTTTGCTCTTAATGTTTGTATTCTATAATAAGCATGTATATCCATATTCATCTCACCTAAAAAATCTTTTTCTATTCTGAAAGCATTTTCCATAATAACC
>PJEL010005462.1_pt1 | contig 10274 bp, 7 predicted proteins | sample 1853271 | NCBI WGS metagenome assembly PJEL01 (sample SAMN08108733, study PRJNA415343) | Invertebrate metagenome, whole genome shotgun sequencing project. | host: Globobulimina | place: Sweden: Gullmar Fjord | collected 2015-08 | reverse complement strand
ATGCTCTGGTTCTTGCTGACTGGTTGATATCAATGAACGAGGATGCAAGGGTTGCAGTCGGTACCTACAAGGGAGGTGGCCATGCATGGGTCATTCTTTTTAAAAAGGGTACAGAATATCTTTTAGAGGCAACAAGTAAAAGGAAAAATAAGACCAATGTCTTTCCATTAGCAGTTCTACAAACAGATTATGATCCGAAAATGATGTTCAATAGAAAAAAATTCTGGTTTCGTCAGGGAAAAAAAACCACATCCTACTCAGGTAAAAACTGGAAGATAATGTCCGGCTTTTACCCTGATGCATAACTTGAAGTTGTCATAATAAATTTTTAGGTTGAATAGAAGATTTTAAAACTTTTTCCGGATTCATAACCTTTGGAAAAGATTCTTTTTCTGAAAAAGACTTAAGAAACACATGGGGTGAATGGGTGATCCCAATAACGACAAATAATATCACCTGATTATTCCCGGTATTTTCACCGTAAATTACCAGTATTGAATCACACATCGCATTTATGATATTGATATTATCATAACTTACCAGTTTTATATTTTTTTGTAGATTAATTTAGAAAAGTTTATCCGGATTCTTAACGTATCTGTGCGTTTTTAAGGTAAATAATCATTTTTTTATTTAAAATTTAACGGAGGGATTATGAAAAAAAAAGGTGTTATACTGGCATTACTGATTTCATTATTGGTTTTCACTACTGGTTGTGGCGACAAGACCCTCGTATGTCCGGATATACCGGATGCTGAAAACACATTATTTACCAATGATGGGACTCTCTTTGTTTCCGGAGGTAAGAATATATACAAAATTAATAAAGAGAGTGATGGCAGTTACGATGCCGAACCCCTGCTTGACGAGTCTGCGGGGATTGCCGGGATGGCAGTCTATAATAATTTTATGTATGTTGTTTACAGTAAAATATCTTTGAACATAAATTATTGTGAAATAATCAAAGAAAGCCTTGCAAACGGAGATGCATTTCCCGAAATACTTAATGCGATAAAAAATGCAGTAAATGATAAAAAAATTATAGTTGCTGATCTTAATAAGGATACCATCACTTTTAATAAGCTTTGTTCTTTGGAAGAGACTTTTATACCAAATGGTTTAGCTGTTGATTCCCTTGGCAGGTTGTATGTGACTGATGAAACCTTTGTACCAGGTGGTAAAATTATACGTATCACAATCGATCAGGGGGATATCGTTAAAGAAGTCTGGATGGATAAATACAGCGGTTCTGTTTCTCCAAACGGGATAGCTATAAAAAATGATATTCTCTATTTTACTGACCTTGATTTATCCAGCCTAATCTCTCCGAAAGCCCTTGTAAAACGGGTCGACATTCATCGGTATGATAACAATAGCTCTGGTGCAATAACAGAGTTATACAAACGTGCCGGTGGCATGATAGCGCCACTTTCCTTATTTGACGATCTCACTACAGAGACAATCGAGGGTATTAGCGGCGTTATTGTCACAGACTACAACCGTGGCAGCCTGCTGTTTATTGAAGATAAAATAACCGGCGGAGAACTCCATTACGAAACAGATCGTGGTTTATTCGATTCACCATCCTCGGTTATCAGAGGTGTTGGCCCTGACTTTTCAACCAATCAGATTCTTGTGACCGAAAAGGGGCTTATAATGATAGATCCGTATTCTGATTTTGGTAATAAGGTCGTCTCGGTTGATATAGAATAATCAGGGTTTTATTTAACATTTTGTCCAAATCCGTCACTGCCTGAATCATTTCTTTGTAAGAATGTTTCAGGCAATCCTGATATCGTAGAGGTATTTATTTAAAGAATTTCATTGAGGCAATGAAGCGTTATGTATCATTATCCTAATCTAAATGTGTTGTTGGATTGACAAACATATTTTCACTTGTCTGTCCCCTGGTTTCCAGATTTCATTAACGTCTACTCCGCATGAATGACAACTGAATCAGCACTTTCACCCATTGAATTATAAGCCGTCACCTTAAAATAGCGATGATCGGTTCCATTTGCATTAAAGGAGTAAGCCGTATTCAGTGTGGACGTAGGCGGTGATATAAAGGCTACTCCATCTGCTGATGTGTAAATAAAATAATAATCCGGTTCGGATTCTGAAGGGGCTTCGCTGTCCCCCTGACTTGTCCAGGAAAGATTAATTGTGCTGCCTGATACTGTTGCAGCCAGATTGATCACATTCCGGGGGGGGTAATTTGCTGTTGTGCCCTCCAGGTTTGCAAAATAATCAATGACTCCCTTGAGAATTGAATATGACAGATCATTTCTGAACTCAGTATCCTTTAGGAAGAGTGCATCGTTTTCACAGTTATCGATAAAGCCCGTTTCAATCATTACCGCGGGCACAGCCACAGTACTGTCGGCCACCCATGCATTTTGAATCATGCGAAGTTCACCAAAATAAGCCGAAAGAATGCCATGATCATTCCATTCACTATCCCAATCTGACCGGATACGTTCTACCAATCGTGTATTTATACTGGCGGCAAGGTCCATTGTACCTGGCGGCAACACTGTTGGATCAGGAGCAGCACTGCCAATAGGTTCCGTACCCCACACTATAGCCATGGAGCCTGAGCTTGTTATGCTGTTTGCGTTCGCATGAACCGATATATAAGCGTCAGCACCAAGGTAAAGAGCATAGCTCGGTCGGCAGGTCACATCGTGAGTCAAAAGCCAGTCCGGCACTCCCAATGATTTTAGAAATGTCAGAGAATCCTCATGCCATGTTGCAACTCCCGATATTTCATCACCGTAATCCACAGTTCCCATACCACCACCCAGGCGCACTGCATCAGCAATAATCGTTTTTCCCGACTCAGTACCCGACGTTGACAATGTGAGGGAATAGGTCTCCCCTCCGTTGAAATAAAAATCACCGGCCGGATACCATATTCCGGTGTCCGTGGCTTCACCTGAAGGAATATAGGACCATCTGCTCTGATCAATAGTAAACGCGGTTCTTCCACCGGCATGGTTCAGCTCGTATTGTACCTGCGACGAATTGTTTTCCTCCTGAATATAATGTATATAAAGACTATATCGACTGGATGTATCTACTTCAATATCCCAGGAGGCTGTTTCCACTGTTGAACCCGCAGTTATTTTTCTGAGATTTCCAAGATATCCATTGGCAACATCTTCCCAGCTTTCTGTATCACTGTATGCTTCAGAAGAATTATCAAAATATGCAATACCGCCGTTTTTTACTCGTTCTCTGGTATTGATAACCTGGGCACCTGATCTTCCAAACGAGGGTATGAGATGATCAATAACCATATCCTGATTAAATACATCCTCCCGCAGGTCACAGGCAATATTGCGTTGATACTCCCATTGAAAGTCTGACGTATCATAAGTGTACCCGTGACCCGGTGATAGAGCGATTCGCTTCCCCTGAAGAACCCCATCTTCTTTTTCCTTTGTCGTACAGTTTATAGTGATAACTGTTTCGACCGGGTCTGTTGTACCTGTTGAATTGGTAATCGTGCATATCTGATGTGGTGGCATGTCTGTGATGGTAAACGAATAAGAGGTACCACCACCATAAGTATGGGACTTGACTGAATCACTGGCTGTTAATGTAAACGGTGTACTATTTTCAGTTTCATTAAGAATAAGTGTTCCCAGCAGTCCGTTAGCGATGAATCTGAAAGTTTTTTCAACCGGAACCGCTTCATTGGGCGTTTCGTCATCATTCAATGGGCTACCACCACCGGATGAACCACCGCAACCCGATAAAGATAAAGTAACAAATGAATATACTAAAATAACTATCATTAGGTATGATCTGACGTTAAAGCTCATGTATTTAATAACCTGCCTTATAAATTGAAACATGGATAAACAATTCAACTCAAACAATTACAAATTCTTATAGTAAATTTGGCCGGATATGCAAGGTTTATTTTGGGGTCTCAAGGGGCTGTTTGGTGATCCCAATGGAGATTCAATAGATCAGTACATAGGAAGTCTATTCCTTTGGGAGTGTAATCCTAAAGATACTTCCAGTGTTCTTTGTGCTTTCAACTTCTATGTGGCCGTTATGCGCTTCAATAGCCATTTTACAGAAGGCAAGTCCTAACCCGTAAGATGAGCTTTCTTTAGTTTTATCTTTTTCAATACTAAAGAATTTATCAAAAACATTTTTTTGGTGCTGTTTCGGAATCCCATAACCAGTATCTTTTACTTCGGCAATGATATGAACAGCATCAGATGAAGTATGAACCTCTACACGGCCTCCCTTAGTGTTGGCCTTGAATGCATTTTCAATCAGATTGGTCAAAACCCGGCGAATGAGTTCCGTATCAAAATTCCCAATACTTTCTTTTCCGGATAGTATTAACTGCTGCTCATACATCTGGGCCAGTGATTGCATTTCTATTGTTGTTCTTGATGCTATTTCGTAAAGATCTGATTCTTTGCAATTTAACACAAACTCTTTTGATTCCAGTTGGAAAACATCTAAAAATGATTGTACCATTCTGTCCATGGTATCAACACCATTTCGGGCTGATAAAAGATAACGATTAAAATCAACCTCAGGAGTAAGTTTTTCCAGTTTAATGCTTAAAACCTGCAGAATATTACCAATACCCATCAGTGGCGATCTCATATCATGAACGACCATATTTGCCAGATTATCTTTCAATGCTTCCAGCTCTTTTAACGCAATATTACGATCCCTTAATTCTGATTCACTTCGGGTAAGTTCTGCTTCAATAGTTTTTCGGCGTTTAATTTCTTTTACCATGGACCTGTTCCATACAATTACTGCTATAGCCAGAAAAATCACGCCCAGCATTATCTTTTTAAACAGTGCGTAATCAAATCCAGTCTCGTATTCAATTTTTGCCCATTTTCGATAAAAATAGGTTTTTTCGACTTCAGGTAGGATATTCAGTGTTTTTTGAAGAATATGAGTGAAATGGGGCCAGTCATTTCTTACGGCCATACGCAGTTTATGTTTGTAGGGTGTCTCACCGATTATTTTGATTTCATGACTTTTCAGCTGACTTAGATAATAATTACCCCGGTAAAACATTACCGATAAATACATCTATTTCCCCCTCTTTTAAAAGCCTGAAGGCATCTTTAATTGTTTGTGGTTTTACTATATTAAATTTTGGAAAATCCCGACTGACCCATGAATCGGTGGCATATCCTTTAATTACTGCAATTTTTTTGTCCTTGAGCTCAACAAGATCTCTCACATATGGAGTCTTGTCTGTTCCGAAAATAACAACCGGTACAGTAAGGTAAGTATCAGTAAAGTTGAGATGCTTCAATCTTTCAGGGGTAATTGCAACGCATGAAAATATATCAATCTCACGCTGTTTAACTTTGGCTGAAGTAGATAACCAGCCGATATCCTTACCTATGTCAAATTTTATTCCAAGCATTTTTTCAATGGCAAACAGGTAATCCATCGAAATCCCTTGCGGATTTCCATGAGAATCAGCAAATTCGATCGGTGCCCACTCCCGGTCCCAGGCGACCCGAACACGGGGATTCATCAAAAGCCATTCACGTTCTTCCCGTGTCAGATTCATTTCGTTTTGGGCTTCTGCGGGCAGGGGGAACCATTTACGAAGAATGCTGTTTTTTTCTTTGAATGTTACCAAACTCAAAGCACTATCCAGAATAGACTGTAACTCAGGCCAGTCTTTTCTGACACCGGAGCAAAGTGACTGAGGTTCAGGTTCGGCATATGTTGCAAATTTTAAATTTGTAAGAGACAGGTTTTTCATTAAATGACTTGCCACGGCAAGGTTTCCAACGATGGCATCGATCTTTCCACTTGAAAGAGCGACCATGGCATCGGTAAATGTGTCATATAATACAGGGGCGATAGTTGATTTTTCTTTTAGAAATGCATGGTGTGAACTGTTTTTTTGTACACCGACTTTTAAATTATTGAATGCCGTAATTCCGGATTTTTTATCTATTTGTGACTCAATCCGTGTAATGACAACCCTTGAAAACTTAATGAAAGTGCTTGTAAAAGACAGAAACCGGCTACGCTCTTTTGACCTTCCCACACACGGTAACATATCAATTTTTTGGGTTTCTATTGCTTTGACGGTTTCAGACCAGGAATTAAACTGCACCACTTCAAATTTCAATCCTGTTTTTTTGCTCAGTAGCTCCAGGTAATCTGCAGCAATCCCCATATATCTGCCATCTTCTGATAAAAATTCAAACGGTGCGAAACCAGAATCAATACCGATACGAATTTTTGAGTGAGCTTTCAACCATGCTGTTTCAGTTTTAGATAGATTCAGGTCTTTCAGATGCTTTTTCTGCATCTCTTCCCATTTTAACCGCCCACCGCTCAGATAGTAAGCCATATCTTTGTGATAGGTTGAATTCATATCCTCTTTCATATATTTTAGACTTTGATCAATCTGGCTTAGGAGCCGGCTACTTCGTTCCGTTCCTTTTTGACCTGCAAATAATAATACACGTGGGCCAAACATGATAGGTGTCGAAGAAATTTCATAATCACCGGCATACAGGGTGCCAAAAATGCGATTTACCACACAGGCATCGACCTGGGCAGAATCCAACAGCATCAGTGCATGGCGATAGCTGTCTACTTCAACAAATCGACAGGGAATATTGAATTTATTCATTAAATCCCGGATTCCATGGAGGCCATCGGTATGTACACTCCCTTTTACCACCGCAATCGATTTATTTTGCATGTCCTGAAAAGAAGAGATGGGAAATTCCTTAAGGCATAAACCACCCCCCAGTTTGTTACTACCGGTTCTATCGTAAAATCGAATATTTTTTCCCGTTCTATGGTCTTTGCAATATCAACGACGAGATCAATTTTTCCTGCTTCAAGACGGTCAAGACATTCCTGCCAGGTACCATTAACATACTCTATTGACCAATCTCTTTCTTTTGCAATCGCATTCAACAGCTGAGGATACAACCCGGTGGAAAAACCATCCTGTGTAGTAAAAACCTTTGGAGGGTTATCATATACACCGACCCGAAAATGTTCTGTCGCAAGTGTTGATTGTGTGAGTGAAAAATAAGTGATTAAAGCTAATAAAAAAAACCTTATAAAATGAACTGATACAGAGTAGGTACTATACATTCTCAACAGGTCTCCATTTTTCATAAACAGCTCAAGCGGGTTGTCCGCTGTTAAAAGTAGAAAATTTAGTGAAAAAATTTGAGGTATACTATAAAACTGTTCTTAAGCTCTGTTACATTTTACCCATTGAAGGGCGATGCAATAAATTTCAGATGCTGTTTGAGCTTTTAGCCTTACCGAGTTGTTGGTAGCTGTATAGTAGTTTGTTTTGAAGAGATCTGTCAATGGGTATCGTTGAAAAATGCCGGCAGAATACAAAGGCTTTAGCTAACTATCCCTGTTGTGTCTGTTTTTCAACGTCGAAATTTGTCAAATTCGTTTCGGTCTGAGCCATCACATATATTTTACGGGAGTTAACCCTCTTACCTGTAACCTGCTAATTTCTATAAAGCTATTGACATGCAGTTTAAAAATTAACTATTGTATATTATCAGTTGAAACTCTTATAAATATATAAATGTAAAAAAATCTATAATTAACAAATCGAATAGCGAGCTTTATACAGTTACGCCATTTTAAGTCAGCCTCTGGTGTGGGTATAAACAAATCAAATGAAATATAGCATTGTAGGATAAACATATGGCAAGCACTTTTGGAAAACTTTTCAGGGTATCAACCTTTGGTGAATCACATTGCAAGGGGGTTGGTGCTATCGTTGACGGATGCCCTCCTGGAATGGATCTGGATGAATCAGATATTCAGACCCAGCTTGACCGGAGAAGGCCGGGGCAGAGTAATGTGACAACGGATCGCAATGAAAAAGACCGAGTTACAATCCAGTCAGGTACAGAACTTGGAAAAACCCTGGGTACCCCTATCTCTCTTTTTGTTCAAAACCAGGACCAACGACCCGGCGATTATACAGATATGGTAGATATCCCACGCCCATCCCATGCAGACTATACCTATCAAATGAAATATGGTATCCGTGCATCAAGCGGCGGTGGTCGATCATCGGCCAGGGAAACAATCGGACGGATCTGTGGTGGGGCAATCGCAGAAAAAATTTTACTGACCAGTCTTGGAATTGAGATTGTCGCCTGGGTAAGTTCGGTGGCAAACCTGGACGCCAAAAAACCTGACTTGCTTACAATTAATAGAAAAACAGTAGACCAGAATATGATCCGCTGCTCAGATCCTGATGTTGCCGAGGCCATGGAAAAAGTAATCATACAGGCCAAAAATGAAAAGGATTCCGTGGGAGGAATTGTCAGCTGTGTGTGCAGGAATGTTCCCCCAGGGCTTGGGGAACCAGTCTTTGATAAACTTGAAGCAATGTTGGCCAGGGCCATGCTCTCCATCCCGGCGACCAAGGGATTTGATATCGGTTCTGGTTTTGCGGGAACAAGAATGAAAGGGTCTAACCATAATGATCCTTTTGTTTTAAGGGGAGAAAAACTGAGAACCCGAACAAATTTCAGCGGCGGTATCCAAGGTGGAATCTCCAATGGGGAGCCTATAGTCTTCCGGGTAGCATTTAAACCGCCGGCAACCATCGGACTACCTCAGCAGACTGTGGACTTTAATGGGAACGATGCAATTCTTGAGGCAAAGGGGCGCCATGACCCTTGCGTGGTAGCACGGGCGGTTCCGATTGTAGAAAGTATGGCAGCCCTTGTTATTGCAGATTGTCTTCTCCAGCAGCAGGCAAAGAGTGATTTTAAATGGGGATTGAAGAAATAAAATTATGAAAAAGACGAACGACAATTCCTTTGGGTTTATTTTGTAGAGAAACTAAGGGCATGCAAATAATACATTACCATGTGCTACTCACTCCTTATCTGTAATGTGAATTTTCTACTGAATTGTTGAAAACTTATTTATTTTTGATGTAGTTTTTTTAGTAACGGGAAGTTATAAAAAATGATTGAGTTTACAGAAATTATAAGATTGATCATGTATCTACCTACCAATATCGATGATACCCTAACTCAGGAAATGATTGAAGCGTTACGTTCGTATATTACATTACATATTAACCGATTTGTTAATTATCCTTTAGATTTTGATAATGAAAAGGCTGAATTGATAATTCAAAATTGAGATGTGTATGAATTTGACATGAATGACTCTCGTACCCCAAATTGAGGATAAGCAAGACCTAATTATTTTTTTACGACAGAACTTTTATTCTTGCTCACCCGCCAATTTCAAATATTTTTTTACTGTCCTACTGTCTATTTGCATCTTGCGGGCAACTTCTTCATAATTGCTATGACGTTTATATAAAAAACTGCAATATCCGGATATCAATGCCTGCGTGTTGAGATTTCCCTTCAGGATTGAATCGAATAACTGTGAAGAGGCATCAGGTTCACCGTATTTGTCATCACCCATATAATCTTGTCCTACAAGGAAATTTCGGACACATTGTTCAAGTTCTCTCACATTCCCCGGCCATGAGTAATCTAAACCCAGATTTTTAACGATAGCAGTTTTAACCATTTCACTCAATTCCGGTGAAGGCCTTCCAACAATCCTTTCAACCGTAAAACAAAGCAGATTATCCAATTCGTTGGGGTCTTCTAAAATCCGTTGCCTCAGGGAGGGCACGGTGATGGTATCCGAACATAGACGATAGTAAAAATCATCTCGAAACGCGCCACTGCGACGCAATTTTTTGATTGAGCGATTAGTTGCGGCAATAACTCTTCCTCGAAATCGTTCAGCCTTATGACTACCTACCGGACAAAAGTGCCTTTCGTGTAGAACCTGAAGCAGCTTAATCTGAATTGGAATCGAAACATCACCGATTTCATCTAGAAAAATTGAACCATTGGCGGAACATCGGGAAAACACCCCTTTAAATTTTTTAACAGCCCCGGTGAAAGCTCCTTTTTCGTATCCAAACAGTTCCGCTTCGATCAGAGATTCAGAAAATTGAGATAAATTTATAGGGATAAATGACTTCAAAAAGCTTTCCGAAAAGCAGCCTTTTTTTTGGTCAAAAGGGATATATCCGGAACGACCGATGGCCATGGCAGCAGTTCCCTTGCCGGTTCCGGTGCCACCTAAAATGATCGTTGAAAAGTCCTCCATGCGATCCCACATATATCGGTCATAAAGATCGATATTACGGGTAAACACATTATTCCATAATTGAAACCGTAAGTTTTTCATGGCAGCACTGGTGCCAATCA
>PJEL010005461.1_pt1 | contig 10274 bp, 7 predicted proteins | sample 1853271 | NCBI WGS metagenome assembly PJEL01 (sample SAMN08108733, study PRJNA415343) | Invertebrate metagenome, whole genome shotgun sequencing project. | host: Globobulimina | place: Sweden: Gullmar Fjord | collected 2015-08 | reverse complement strand
GCGCGAGAAGAAGCTCGCCCTCGGCGAGCGCGCCATGGCGGAGATGACGGCCTGGATGGAGACCGAAGGGCTGTCCGCCTAGCACCCGCGTAGCGGATTCCCTTGTTGCGTAACACTGCGCGCCGCACTGCCTCCGTGTTGACACTCGGGTGGCTGGCCCGACATCATGATCGAAACGTCGCCGCAGGGGCGGCCGTTCGGGACCCGTACCCACTTCACTTCGGAGGGGGAGAGGGCATTCGATGAAGGAGGCAGAATGATGACAAAGCAGGATCTTGTGGATGCTGTCGCGGATGAGACGGGGCTGTCCAAGCGCGGAGCGGCGAGCGCGGTCGAAGCGACGCTGGCCGGTATCTCGAAAGGGATCGTTGCAGATAAGCGCTTGTCCCTGTCCGGCTTCGGGACCTTTACCGTACGGGACCGCGCCGCTCGAACCGGTCGCAACCCGCGCACCGGCGAGGCGATCACCATCGCCGCGAGCAGCACGGTCGGCTTCAAACCGGCACCGGCTCTGAAAGACGCTCTCTGAGCTTACGAACGCGGGCTTCACGCTCGCGTGAAATGCGTCGTGTAGTGAGGACGCCGGCGTCTACCAACGTCGGCGTCCCGCTGCTAAACAGTCGGGATTGATTGATTCCGACGAACACGTTGAGTCCGACCCGGGCTCGTTCCCCGTTCCTCAAAAACTAGCTGCCGTCGCCGACGAATCGTGGTGTGCCGAGTGCTCTCGTGCGCTCGCGCTGGCGCCGTCGCCTCAGGCCGCGAGCGCGGCCCTCGAACGCTTGGCCGAGGCGGGCGGCATCGATTCGCTGCTCGCGTGGCCACTCGCCGATCTGGCCGACCTGGCCGTGGTCGTCGGCGGTAGCACGGCGCTGGTTCGCTATCTGGTTGCCGCCGGCCCGTCTTGGCCCGAGCTGGCGGCTGCCTATCGGCGTGGCAACCCGTCTGAGGCGGAAATGGCCGAGCAAGCCGGGCTGGGCGAACCGGGCACCAGCGACCCCGATACGGTGGGGCGCGCGCTTCGCGTGCTTGCCGCGCACGAGACTTATCGCATCGGCGCGCGCGATCTCACCGGGCTTGCCGAGTTGCCCGAGACCTTGCAGGCGCTGACGCGACTGGCCGACCTTACGGCCTCGATGGCCGTCGAGCATCTGCGCGCGTGGCAGGTCCGTGACGCAGGCGACTGCGTGGACGCCGAAGGGCGCCCTGTTGAGTTCGTCGTGATGGGACTCGGCAAGCTCGGCGGCGGTGAACTCAACTTCAGCTCCGATATCGACCTCACCTATATGTACGGCACCGATGCGGTCGGCGAGGGGAGCCCGGTGGCCGGGCCGTTCTTCACACGCTTGGCCGGTGCGGTCACCCGCGCGCTCGGCGATCAGACGTCCGACGGGCACGTGTTCCGCGTGGACTTGAGGCTGAGGCCCGAAGGCGACAACGGTCCGATGGTCAACTCCGTCGATAACGTGCTCGGCTACTACGAAGGCTGGGGCGACACCTGGGAGCGCGGGGCGCAGGCCAAGGCGCGGCCGATCGCCGGTGACGCGGCGCTCGGCGAGCGCTACATGGAAGAGCTCAGTCCGTTCATCTATCGTCGCCATCTCGACTTCCAGACGGTCGAAGACCTGCGCACCATGAAGGAGCGCATCGACGCCGAGCGCTCCATCCGCAAGCCGGGCAAGCGCAACGTCAAGCTCGGGCGCGGTGGGATTCGCGAACTCGAGTTCGTCGTGCAGGCGCTGCAGCTCGTGCACGGCGGCCACCACGCCACGCTCCGTGTGCTCGGCTCGATGGCGGCCCTCGATGCGCTGGAAGCCGAGGGCTTCGTGGGCGCCGAGGACGCGGCGATGCTGCGTTCGGCGTATCGTTTTCTTCGCGACGTCGAGCACGGCGTGCAGATCGAGGAGAAACGCCAGACGCAGACGCTTCCGACCACCGAGCACGGCCTGCGTCGCCTCGCGCGATGTCTCGGCTACGGGTGCGGCCGGCGCGGACGGCCGCTCGGAGGCGATGAGCTGGAAGCGTTCGAAGCGGACTGGGCCGCGCACACCGGGCAAGTGCACGAGGCGTTCGTGCGTTACCTCGAACTGCGCGTGGGTGACGAGGAGCGAGGGCCGGCCCGCGACCCGATGACCGTGGCGCTGCTGGGGAGGCTGGTCGAGGGAGAACTCGAGCCGGCGGCCGAGTTGCTCGAACAGCTCGGCTTTCCCGATCCGCCACGAGGAGTGGCGAGCCTCGACCGGATCTACCGCGGGGCGTTTCGCGGGCCGGCCAGCCCGCAGCGGCGTCGCGCCGTCGATGCGCTGGCGCCCGCGCTGCTCGAAGCGGTGTTGTCGTCCTCCGACCCTCTTCGCGCGCTCGACGGGATGGTCGAGTTCTTGATCCGCACCGGGGCGCACACGAGCTATCTGGTGTTGCTCGGCGGCTCGCCGAAGACGATGGAGATCCTCATTCGGCTGTTCGCGAGCAGCCCGTACCTGGCCGCGCACCTCGTCGGACACCCCGAGCTGCTCGACTCGCTCGTGCGATCGGACGATCCGGGCGTGGCTGCCGACCTCGAGCGGCTCCACGGTGCTTTCCACTCGGCCGTCGATATCGACCCGGGTGACGAGGAGGCGATGCTCGCCGGCTTGCGCCGCTTTCGCACGGCCGAGCTCGTGCGCATCGGCCTGCACGATCTCTCCGAAGCGATCGATGCGGCCGACGTCCACTTGCACCTGACGAACTTGGCCGATGTCTGTCTGGGCGAAGCGATCGAGTTTGCCCGAGCGCTGTCGGAGGCGAGATACGAAGGACCGTGGGACCGGCTGCGGCTGGTCGCGATCGCGATGGGCAAGATGGGCGCGCGCGAGATGAGCTATGGGTCCGACCTCGATTTGATCTTCGTGTACGACACCGACCTGGAGGGCTACGACGCCGAGGCGCACTACCTGGCGACCCGTTGGATCCAGAAGGTCATCACCACGCTCACCACGCGCACGTCCGAGGGGACGGTCTATGAGGTGGACGCGCGCCTGCGTCCCTCGGGCAGGAGCGGGCCGCTGGTCGTGTCGTTCGATCGTTTCGTCCAATACCACGCCACCGAAGGCGAGCTGTGGGAGCGGCAAGCGTTGATCCGCGCGCGTGTGGCGTTCGGTGACGCCGAGCTGGCGGCTCGGGTCGAGGGCGAGGTGGCCGGTATGGTGTACGGCAGCGGGCTCGACGATGCCGGTGTTGCCGAGATTGCGCATCTGCGCGGCCGCATCGAACGTGAACTGGCCGATGAGCGTCGCGACCGCCTCAACATCAAGACCGGCGTCGGCGGCATCGTGGACGTCGAGTTCCTCGTGCAGATGCTGCAGTTACGCCACGGTCACGATCATCCCGAAGTGCGCTCGGCGAGTACGGTCGGAGCCATCGACGGGCTCGCTGCCGCCCGCGTGCTCGGCAGCACCGAAGCGGCCGAGCTGAGCCGCAACTATAGGTTCTTGCGACGCCTGGAAGGCCGCATGCGGTTGGAGTGGGAGCGGCCCGTCGAGTCGATCGACACCGATGGCGAGGGGCTCGGCCCCCTGGCCCACCGCTTGGGCTATGCGGGGTCGGACGCGGGCGACCGGTTGCTCGCCGAGTGTCGTCGCACCCGGGCCGAGATCCGCGCCGCCTACGATCGCGTGTTCGACGTCGGCAGCGACTGAGCGGTGGCTCCGCTCGTTGACGTTTAGCGATCCGGCCTGTACGGAATCCGGGTGGAAAAAGCGCGCTACATTTGGATGAACGGGGACCTCGTCGCCTGGGACGAGGCCCGCGTACACGTTCTCACTCACACGCTGCACTACGGCCTCGGGGCCTTCGAGGGCATCCGTTGCTACAAGCTCGAGGACGGAGGCTCGGGGGTCGTTCGGCTGCGCGAGCACCTGGTTCGGCTTGAACAGTCGTGCAAGATCCTCGCGATCCAGTGCCCTTACAGCGTCGATGAGATGGTCGAAGCCTGCCTGGTCACGGTGCGCGAGAACGGCCTGGAAGAATGCTACCTGCGTCCGCTGGTCTACGTGGCGGCGGGCGAGATGGGCCTGATGGCCTCGGCCACCAACGACATCCACATGAGCGTGGCGGCCTGGCCGTGGGGTTCCTACCTGGGAGACGACGGCCTCGCGAACGGGATTCGCGTGGTGACTTCGAGTTTTCAGCGCTACCACGTCAACTCCTTGATGACGAAGGCCAAGGCCTGCGGCCACTACGTCAACTCGATCCTGGCCAGCGTGGAGGCCCGACGCGGCGGATACGACGAAGCGCTGATGCTCGACGTGGACGGCTACGCTGCCGAAGGCTGCGGTGAAAACCTGTTCATCGTGCGCGACGGTCGGGTGAAGACCCCGCCGATCGCGACGGTGCTCGAGGGCATCACCCGCAACGCGGCCATCGAGATCCTCCGCGATCAGTGCGTCGAGGTCGTGGAAGAGCGGTTCACGCGTGACGAGGTCTACATCGCCGACGAGGCCTTCATGACCGGGACCGCGGCCGAGGTGACGCCGGTTCGCTCGCTCGACGAGCGCGCTGTGGGCAACGGTGCGCCCGGGCCTGTGACGAAGGCGCTGCAAGAAGAGTACTTCGCGACCATCCGCGGGCTCCGGCCCGACCGCGAGCACTGGCTGACCAGGCTGTGAGCGTAGGCGCGGCGTGTCCGGGTCGCGGTTTCTGGTGAGCATCGGACCGCCACACACGCTACGCTGTCTTTCATGAGTACGTTCGGACGACCGCGATTCGGAGGTGGCCAGGGCGTGAGGCTCGGTCCGCCCGGTCCCGTGCCGCCCGGCGTGATGGGCTTACTGGCCGTATCCTTCGCCGCCTACATCGCCCAGCGGCTCATCGGTCGGGGTTTCACCGAAGCGTTCGCGCTCTATCCCTCCGAGGTGCTGTACGAGCTGGAGGTGTGGCGGCTCGCGACTTACTTGTTCCTGCACGGCGGGGTGATGCACCTCGCGCTCAATTGCTTGCTGCTGTGGATGTTCGGCTGCGAGTTGGAGCAGCGTTGGGGGCGCCGCTTTTTCCTCAAGTATTACTTCGTGTGTGGCGCCGGAGCGGGCCTGTTTTTCACGCTGGTGCGTGCCACCACCATGGCGCCGACGGTCGGCGCTTCCGGGGCGATCTACGGCGTGTTGATGGCCTACGGGATGTGGTTCCCGAACCGTGAGGTCCTGCTCTTCCTGACGTTTCCGGTCAGGGTTCGCTCGCTGATCGTGTTCCTGATCGCGCTCGAGTTCCTACAGACACTCGAATCCTCCGGCGACGGCATCGCTCACGCGGCTCATCTCGGCGGAATGGCCTTCGGTTACCTGTACTTGCGGTGGTGGGGCGCCGGTGGGCTCGGGCTGCCGAGCCTCGGCGATTGGGGCGATTTCCGTCGTCGCTATCACCGGTGGCGTTTTCGCAGGCTGCAGAAGCGGCGTCTGCGCGACCGGCGGACTTTGCACTGAGGCGGCGGAGAGCCGCGCAAAAAAGAAAAGCCGAGAGGATACTCTCGGCTTTTTCTCGCTCCTGAACGGAGGAAAATGCTGTGGGGGGCCTTCTGGTCAGCCCTCCGGGAAAAACAATCCCAGCAGTAAGAATCCCGTACACATCAACAACGACTCTACCATTTGCTCCATCTCCCCACGCGCTCCGTAGAAACGCGAAGACCGGGTTCTATCCCCCGGTCTCCCGTTCGTCAAGACTTTTGGCGCAGTTCCGCAACAAAACTCGACGGTCGCGTTACTGAAGAATGGATCAGCCGGTTTGCCGCCGTGGGCGGCCCGGACTCACGCGCGCCCGGTCAGCGAATGAGCTGTGGAAAGCGCGTGCTGCAGATGCTGATGAAGCCCCGCTGCGATGCGGTCAGGGCCTCGTTGGCTCGGCGAACGATTCCCCAGGTGCGGTGCAGCCCGGCGGGCGCCAGGGGCCGGACGATCAGGCTACCCTCGCGCTGCTCCTTGCGGACGGCCCAGCCCGCGACCACCGAGACGCCCAATCCCACGGCGACCATGCGTTTGACGGCCTCCAGGTCGGCGATTTCCATGGCGACGGTCGGGAAAACACCGTCTTCCACCAGGAACCTCTCGAGGATCTGGAAGGTCTCGCTGGCGCGTTCGTAGGAGACCAGCTGCTCGTCGATGAAGTCGCGGGCGCGGACACTCTCGAGGCGCTCCCAGCGGTGCCCTTTGGGGGCGATGGCGAAGAGTTCGTCGCGGCCGAGTTCGGTGGCGACGACGCCGGAGTGGCTGATCGGCAGCAGCAGGAGACCGAGATCGACGCTGCCCTCGACGGTTCGCTTGAGCGTGTGCTGGGTGAAGCCGGACAGGACCTGCACCTCGATCTTCCCGAAACGCTCGGAAAACTCGCGCAGCAGCTCCGGCAGTACGTGATGGCACAGCGCGCCGCCGGCGCCGATGGTGACTCGGCCCCGCCCGAGGCTTTCGAAGTCGGAGACCACGGCCCGGGCCTCGTCGGCTTTGCGGAGGATTTGCCGCGCGTACGGCAACAGCACGTCGCCGGCCTGAGTGAGCAGCACGCGGCGCGCCTGGCGCGAGAACAAGGGAGAGCCGAGCGACTCCTCGAGCGCTCGAATCTGCTGGCTGATCGCCGACTGGCTGACGTTCAGCCGCTTGCCGGCGCGCGTGAAGCTCTCGGTTTCAGCAACCGCGATGAACGTTGCCAATGACTTGAGTTCCATGGGGGCCGTATACCGTAGCAGCCAGAAGCATGCCAGCAGATAACGAATCGAATGGTCCGTATTTGCTTATCCGTGACTCGCGCCTTCGGACGGTGAGTTTTTCGGTGGAAACAGGGCGTATCTGCACGTCAGATGAGCAGGGTGCCTCGATCTTGAGCATTCCGACGCTAAGTATGGGCGATCTCCCGTGCGCTCCGGGTATGTGGTATCGGCCTAACCCCTTAAGAAACAGGCGGTTGGACGCAGCTCCTCAGTTGGCACCGATTTCGCTTATGTTTCCCTGTCTATCCAACGAGAACTCTTATTGAGAGGAGACAGCTGCCTTATGGAAACCTTGCGCTACACACGCTTACTATCGATGGCCGTCCTGCTGGTTTTGGCCGGGGCGGGCTATGCCTGCGCGGAAGAAGAAATCTCTCCCGCCATGTTCACGGCGAACAACCTGTGGCTGATGATTGCCGCAGGCCTCGTGTTCATCATGCACCTCGGCTTCGCGACGCTGGAGTCGGGACTAACCCGTTCGAAGAACACGACCAACATCCTGTTCAAGAACACATTTATTGTCTGCGCCGGCGTGGTCACCTACGCCTTCGTGGGCTTCAATCTGATGTACCCCGGTGATTTCAACGGGGTCATCGGCTTTGCCGGCTTCGGTCTGTTCCCCGCAGCCGAGGACATGACCGTGGCCTACGCGGGCGGCGGGTACACCTACTGGACGGACTTCCTGTTCCAGGCGATGTTCGCCGCGACCTGTGCGACGATCGTCTCGGGCGCGGTCGCCGAGCGCATCAAGCTCTCGTCGTTCATGGTGTTCACGGTTCCGTTCGTGGCTCTGGTCTATCCGATCCTCGGCTCGTGGAAGTGGGGCGGCGGCTGGCTCGACGGCATGGGCTTCTACGATTTCGCCGGTTCCACGCTGGTGCACTCCGTTGGTGGCTGGGCGGCCCTGGCCGGTGCGATCGTGCTCGGCCCGCGCATCGGCAAGTACGCGAAGGACGGTCGTTTGATGGCCCTTCCCGGACACAGTCTGCCTCTGGCGACGATCGGTGTGTTCCTGCTGTGGCTCGGCTGGTTCGGTTTCAACGGTGGCTCGGTGCTGAGCGCCGACCCGACGCTGGTCTCGCTCACCCTGGTGACCACTTGCCTGGCCGCCGCTTCGGGCGGGCTCGCGGCGATGGCGATCTCTTGGTTCGTGTCGAAGAAGCCCGACTTGTCGATGTCGCTCAACGGTATCCTGGCCGGATTGGTGGGTATCACCGCCGGGGCCGACCAGATGGCCATGTGGTCGGCGATCCTCGTCGGCGCGATCGCCGGGCTGATCGTGGTGCCTTCGGTGATCTTTTTCGACAAGGTCAAGGTCGATGACCCGGTGGGCGCGATCTCGGTGCACTTGGTGTGCGGTGTCTGGGGAACGCTGGCCGTCGGGATCTTCGGCGAGATGGCCGGAGCCGGACAGTTCATGACGCAGCTCATCGGCGTCGGCGCGTACGGCGCGACGACCTTCGCTCTGGCGATGGTCTTCTTCCTCGCCATCAAGGCGACGATGGGTCTTCGTGTCGATCCCGACGAAGAGCGCGAAGGGCTCGATGTCAGCGAGCACGGTATGACGGCGTATCCGGACTTCGCGGCGACTTCGATCGGCGGTCTCCACCCGATGGCGGCCACGGGCTCCGGCTCGGCTTCTTACAAGGCAGCGGCCCTGCCGGTCATGAAGCCCGGGGAAGCCATGTCGTAAGCTTCGGGTGGGGGCGGCACGTCGGCCACAGGTCCCCGGTCGCCGTGTCGCCCATCCCGGGAGGGGGTCAAGCCGCGACTTGCGACACCTCGTAGAGCGAGGTGTCGCAAGTCGCGACTTGACCCCCTCCTGTTTTAGGCAGCCCGGACTACGCGCTTGCCGGTTCCCACCAACGTCTTGATGGCATCCTCGACACCATCGACGCTCAGGTGGAACATCGGGAACAGCTGCCCGAGCAGCCGGTTCGTGTGCGTGTGCTGCCAAAACTTCTGCTCTTCCGGATTGATCCAAACAGAGCGGTGGAAGTGCTCGGAGATCCGTCGCATCCACTCGATGCCCGGCGTCTCGGTCGTGAGCCGCGGGTCGATGCCGCCGAACGGCTCGAGCAACTCGGCCGGATGCATCGCCGCATCGCCCACGACGATCAGTTTCCAGCGGTTGTCGTAGCGCTTGAAGATCTCGGCGGTGGCCACGGCGGTGTCGCGCGTGAGGCGCGCGCCGCTGTAGACGTGATCGTAGATGCAGTTGTGAAAGTAGAAAGCGTCGAAGGCGCGCAAGCCGCGCTGCTCGTGCATCGCGGTGAGGAGACGGCTGACGGGTTCGAAGTACGGCATCATGGTGCCGCCCACATCCATCAGCAGCAGCACGCGAACCTCGTTGCGCCGCGGGGCCCGAAACACCATCTCGATCTCACCGGCGTTGCGGCAGGTCTCGTCGATGGTTTCGTCGATGTCGAGTTCGGTTTGATTGCCGTCGCGGGTGAGCTGTCGTAGCCGTTTGAGCGCGACTTTCATCTGGCGCACGTCCATCGTGACGTCGGTGCGATAGTCTTGGAAGCGCCGCTCCTCGGCGACTTTCATTGCCGAGCGTCGCCCGCCGGGCCCGCCTACGCGGATGCCGGTAGGGTGAGTGCCGCCGTGCCCGTACGGTGAGCGCCCGCCGGTGCCGATCCAGCGACCGCCCCCGTCGTGTCGCTCGGTTTGCTCGGCCAGCGTCTCCAGGAACTTCCTCATGAGTTCGTCGCCGGTCAGCCGTTCCAGCGCTTCGCGCTCTTCGGGCGAGAGCTCACGGAAATTTTCGGGATCGCGCAGCCACTCGAGCAATTCTTCGGTGATGTTGTCGAGCGAGCCTTCGACGCCTTTGAAGACGCTGAGGAACACCCGGTCGAACGCGTCGAAGTGCGACTCGTGTTTGATCAGGCAAGCGCGGGCGATGTTGTAGAATCGTTCGAGGCTCGAGCCGTGCAGGCCGAGCGACAACGCATGCATGAGCGCGAGCCACTCTTGCGTGCCGACGGGTACGCGCTCTTCGCGTAGCCCGTAGAACAGCTCGTTGAACATCCCTGCTTGTCCGCCAGCGTGCCGGCCGAGCCGCCTACTGGTTGTAGCGGGGGCCGAGTTCCGACCAGTCGGTCGGGAAGCGCCCGTCTTTCTGTGCGAAGCGGCCGAGCGCTTCGGAGTCCTGCTCGGTTTTCAGCAGTGAACCGATGAACGGGAGGTGCCCTTCGAGCTGCTCGTGCGAGATTCCGGCGCGGCGAAGCGCGGCGATCCAGTCGATCAGTTCGCTGGTCGACGGGTTTTTGCGCAGCTCGGGCTGCTCGCGCAGCCAGTAGAACTTGATGAGCACTTGATCGAGCAGCGTCGCGTCGAGGTTCGGGTGATGCACCGCGACGATCTGTCTCATCAAGGGCGGCGGCGGAAACTCGATGTAGTGGAACACGCAACGCCTGAGGAATGCATCGGGGAGCTCCCTCTCGTTGTTCGATGTGATGATGACTACCGGTCGCTGTTTGGCCGCAACTTCATCGCCGCTCTTGACAACGGTGAAGCGCATCTCGTCGAGTTCGTGCAGAAG
>PJEL010005460.1_pt1 | contig 10274 bp, 7 predicted proteins | sample 1853271 | NCBI WGS metagenome assembly PJEL01 (sample SAMN08108733, study PRJNA415343) | Invertebrate metagenome, whole genome shotgun sequencing project. | host: Globobulimina | place: Sweden: Gullmar Fjord | collected 2015-08 | reverse complement strand
TTTGTTTTTACTTGTCGTTTTAACCGAAATACTTTGATCTACCTGATATTCATTAAATTTTCGAACAACATTTAAGTATGTCTCACGACTTGTAGCTTCAATGTCACCTATCACTGCAGAATGAGGGGCTGAAACTCCATAGAAAATAGGGGTAATATTCTTTTTTTCAGCCATTTCCACCACAACTGACAGATAGCCTTGTACTGTGTTATCAATGACATCATCAACAGGTACATTATTCTTTTGAAAATACGGGAAGATTCCCTCTGTTACTCGACAGTCAATTTCACCAAGCATGAAGACAACTGTCGAATTTTCAGGAATTTTTTCAACAATTCTATTTAAGGCATATTTATATCTGCTATCGCCGCCCTGGGCTATGTGCCATGCTTTACAGCCGATAATGAGATGAGCCTTACAGAAAAATTCATCCCCTCGATACGTCACTTTGCTGTTTGCTGCCGACAGACAGTGGCTGTCGCCTACCAGATGAATTAAAGGGAGAGACCTGTCAGTGTGACATTGAGATGTATTGTCTGTTTTACACAGAGCTTCTAAAAGAGCATAATATGCCTTTCTATTTTTCAAATATCCCTCAGCGGCAATAAAATTTATGGAACCGGCAAGACCGGTAAGCATTTGTTCAAGTCTCTCATTATCCCCTTGGCTCCAAGCACATATTGCCCCTGAAACCATAAGGTCCATTTTCTGGGTCATATTCAGGTCATGACATTTCAAGCCATTTGTAATAATTTTCTGCCACTCCCCAACACCGTCACGAACCAATACAGCATCGGCAAGGTAAATATGGATTTCCGGATTATCAGGTTCAATTTCTAAAGCCAGTCGGTACGCACCGATTGCCTCATCCACTTTTCCCTGCTCAAAAAGAATGAGACCATTATTTATTCGAGCAGCAACGTGGTTTGGGTTGATCGCCAGAGCACGGCGATAACAACTCCGGGCCTCTTTAAAATTTTTTGTTTCTTTGAAAAGATTCCCCAAGTTATTGAAAGCTGCTGCATTGTCTGGGTTCGCCTCAACGGCTCGCCGATAATGCGTTATGGCATCATCAAGTCGACCCTCCATTTGATAGAGGTTGCCCATATTATAATTGGCCTGTCCATGATCAGGGGCAACAGACAGAGCCTGCTTGTAGCATTGTTTTTCTTTCTCTTTGTTGCCGAGCGCATTAAAAAGTGCCCCAAGCGTGTTATGCAAATCAGCGTTATCCGGATTGACATCAACTGCTTGACGATAATATTTCGCAGCCTTTTCCAGTCGACCGGCACGATAGTGCTGCAAAGCACGTTGTTGCAAAGAGTTTACATCTAAGTTTTTCTTTGCCTTATCCTTCTTTTTCCGATCGTGTCTTTTAAGTTTTCTCAATTTCATGGCTATCCTGCTCAGGTACTCTTTATCTCTTCTATGAAACTTATTTCAGATCAGTTCCCGTGAACCTTATGATGGTACTCGCATAAAATCTAAAATCTTGTCAAGAAAAAATTAGGGAAGAGCAGACAATAATAATCACCACAGCACCCCTTTCGCTCAACTTTCAATTGACAAAAGAGAAACGACCCTTCCATTTTGTCATCTTTTCTACATTTCCCGCTGTAACACCACCCCCACAAAAACACCACACACAAGCAACTATCTCTTTGACATCACGCCGCTTTAACACCACCACCGAATACTGGCACACCCGTTGCAATTTAGCAAATTGAAAACAAGATACTTACCACCTTACACACAAGGACAGACAATGGAATTACTGAAAGAACGAGAGGATCAGGTACACCGAACCGGCGAGCAGCCTTTTTCCCTGGTCTGCAACAAAGACTCCCTGGCCGGGGCGGTGAGCCAGAGGGCCTGCGTCTTCTGCGGCTCACGGGTGGTGCTCTACCCCATTGCCGATGCCCTGCACCTGGTACATGGCCCCATTGGCTGCGCGGTATACACCTGGGACATTCGTGGTGCCCTATCCTCAGGCCCTGAGCTGCACCGCCTCTCCTTTTCCACTGACCTGCAAGAAATAGATGTTATTTTCGGCGGTGAAAAAAAACTGACCAAGGCCCTGTATGAGCTCATTGAAAGACACGCGCCCAAGGCCGCCTTTGTCTACTCCACCTGTATTGTCGGCATCATCGGCGATGATCTGGAGGCAGTGTGTAAAAAGGTAGAGGCTGATACAGGCATCCCGATCATTCCAGTTAAATCGGAAGGATTCAAGGGCAATAAACGGGCAGGATACACCGCTGCCTGTAATGCCATGGCCCGCCTCATCGGCTGCGGCCCCACATCAGGCATATCCCCTCATTCCATTAACATCCTTGGTGATTTCAACCTGGCCGGTGAAATCTGGATGATTCGCGATTATTTCGAAAAAATGGGAGTTGAGGTGGTAGCCAATATCACCGGAGACGGCCGCATAGCCGATATCCAGCGTGCCCACGGCGCAGCACTCAATGTGGTGCAATGCTCCGGCTCCACCATGGATTTAGCCACCATGATGGAAGACAAATACAACATACCATCCATGCGTGTTTCCTATTTTGGCGTTGAGGATATGGCCCAGGCCCTTTACGACGTTGCCGAACATTTCGGTGATCCTGACATGCTGGCTCGCACCCGCAAACTTGTCAAAGAGGAACTACAGGAACTGCTGCCGAAACTGGCATTTTACAAAGAGACCCTGGCGGGAAAAAAGGCCGCTATCTACGTTGGCGGCTCATTTAAGGCATTTTCGCTGGTCAAGGCTTTCAGGGTGCTGGGCATGGATGTGGTGATGGTGGGTTCCCAGACCGGCACCGAGCAGGAGTACCGGGAACTTGCCGAAATCACCGATCCGGGCACCATTATCGTCGATGACACTAATCCCCTGGAACTCACCAGTTTCCTTGAAGAAAAGCAGGTGGACATCTTTGTTGGCGGCGTCAAAGAGCGCCCCATTGCCTATAAGCTCGGGGTGGGTTTTTGCGACCACAACCACGAGCGCAAGGAGGCTCTGGCCGGATTTTCCGGCATGCTCAACTTTGCCGAGGAAGTCTACTCATCGGTGATGAGCCCTGTTTGGCGCTTTACTCCACGCGCAAACGGCAAAAAATAGCTAACTACTCATCAGCACCCCATCTTCACACGATCAGACTGGTTCACATAGCCAACTATTGTTCTCCATCCTGCTTGTGCGAATCTGAGGCACTGATGAATAGTTACAAATGTAGATCACAGTAGAGGAAAATTATCATGGCTAAAAATCCACCCAACTATATATCCACCACCAATGCCTGTAAACTTTGCACTCCACTGGGCGCAGCCCTGGCCTTCAAGGGAATCGAAGGGGCGGTTCCCTATCTGCACGGATCCCAGGGTTGCGCCACCTATATGCGGCGCTACATCATCAGCCATTTCAATGAGCCCATTGACATCGCCTCCTCTTCTTTGTCAGAAAAACATGCGGTCTACGGTGGCGGCCCCAATCTCAAACTGGGCTTGATGAATGTCACCAAAAAATATCGCCCCAAGCTGATCGGCGTTGCCACCACCTGCCTCACCGAGACCATCGGCGACGATGTGGGCATGCTGCTTAATGAATACCGCACAGAAGTCTCCGGTCAGATACCGGCCATGGTCCAGGTCGGCACCCCGAGCTATAACGGCACCCACATGGAAGGCTTTCATAATGCTGTAGCAGCAACAGTGGATGCCCTGGCTGACAAGAGCGATAAAAGCAGCAAACAGACAAAAAAATTCAATCTTCTACCCGGATTCGTTTCTCCGGCAGACATCCGCTATTTACGTGAGATTACGGATGATTGTGGCCTGACAGCCACCATTCTTCCAGACATCTCCGACACCCTGGACGGACCGGCTGCCCAAACCTATGAAAAGATCCAGCCAGGCGGCACACCGCTGGTCGATATTGCCCAAATGGGCAGCGCGCTGGCCACCCTCGAATTCGGTCACACCATGTCTGAAAAAAGCGGTGGGACCATCCTGCAGGACAAGTTCGGGGTACAAAACAACAGAATGCCACTGCCCATGGGTATCATCGCCTCTGATCGCTTTTTTGATGAGCTGGCTGAACTATCCGGTTGCCCAACGCCTGCGAAACACAGTCTGGAGCGGGGCAGACTGGTGGACAGCTATGTGGACGGGCATAAATACGTCTTTGGCAAAAAGGCCATTGTTTACGGAGAAGAGGATCTGGTGGTGGGACTCACCGCCTTTCTGGCCGAAATTGGCATCATGCCCGTGCTCTGCGCCTCCGGTGGTAAAAGCGGCAAGCTTGCCGCCAAAATCAAGGAGGCCACAGACGGCATCCTGGCCGAACAACCCCAGGTTTTTGAAGGGATGGACTTTTACGACATCAGCGAACTGGCCGAAAGCCTGAACCCTGACCTGTTGGTTGGTCATTCCAAGGGATACCCCCTGGCCCGCAAACTTGATATCCCCCTTATTCGCCTTGGTTTTCCCATCCACGACAGGGTGGGTGGCCAGCGCATCCTGCACCTGGGGTATCGAGGGGCACAGAACCTTTTTGACTTGGTGGCCAACGCTATGATTGCCAAAAAGCAAAGCAGCTCATCCATTGGTTATTCATATATGTAAACCTGCACGCATGCTGGCAGGAAGATTTTATAACAATTTTGCGGAGCGAATAAATTATGAAAGAAATTACAATCTCAAACCCGGATCTCTCTCGTCATCCATGCTTTAACCCTAAGGTTCAAGGAAAATTCGGCAGGGTGCATCTGCCGGTGGCTCCAAAATGCAATATTAAATGCAATTACTGCAACCGTAAGTATGATTGTGTCAACGAATCACGGCCTGGGGTAACCAGCACCATTTTGTCCCCGGAGCAGGCATTGGTCTATATGGACAAGGTGCTTGCCGCTGAGCCGCGAATCTCCGTAGCGGGCATTGCCGGCCCAGGCGACCCATTTGCCAACGCGGATCAAACCCTGGGCACCATGCAGCTCCTTCGCCAGAAGTACCCTGACCTTATTCTCTGCCTGTCCAGTAACGGCCTGGGCCTTTATCCCCATGTTGACGAGGTGGCGGATATCGGGGTCTCACACGTCACTGTGACAGTGAACGGCATTGATCCAAACATCACCAAAAACATTTACAGCTTTGTTCGCGAAGGCAATGTGGTTTACCGCCATGTCCAGGGAGCAGAACTGCTGCTGGCCCGGCAGCTGAAAGCCATTGAGAAATTGAAGAGCCGGGGGGTCACAGTCAAGGTGAATTTTATTGCCATTCCCGGAGTGAATGACCACCACGCCGAGGCAACAGCCAAAGTCATGTCAAAAATGGGCGTCGATCTTTTCAACTGCATGGCCATGCTGCCCAACGCGGACACCCCGTTTGCCGACATAGGTGAACCGGATAAACGAACCATGAACAGCTTACGCAATAGCTGTGAAAAATATCTACCCCAGATGAGGCATTGCAAACGATGCCGGGCTGATGCCGTGGGTCTGCTCGGCAAGGACAAGTCAGGAGAAATGGCCGGCTGCCTCAATGTCTGCGCCTCCATGCCGGCCCCGACAAAAAAACCAAGACCATACGTTGCCGTAGCAAGTCTGGAAGGGATGCTGGTTAATCAGCATCTTGGCGAAACCAACAAATTTATGATCTGGGCCCAGGATGAGGAGAAAGGCTTTACACTCATTGAAGAACGTCAAACACCCCCTCCCGGTGGCGGTATCGGCCGCTGGCAGGCACTCACCCGCCTCCTGCATGACTGTCGGGCGGTGCTGGTCAGTGAAATGGGAGAAACACCCAGGGAAATTTTCAGCAAGGCAGATATTACCCCGGTGACCATGTCAGGCTTTATTGAGGCGGGACTTGAGGCAATTTATAGTGGCAAAGGATTAACCTCTCTGACAAGAAGAGCGAAAAAAAGCTGCGGCAGTGGCTGTCTAGGAACAGGTACCGGTTGTGGCTGAATTTGACCACTTCCACAATCTATACCATAGGCCGTCTCATCCATATGAAGGAGCAATAGATGCAATCACTACTAGTGCTTGACAAACAAGGCAATCCGTTAGGCAAACCACCGGAATGGCAGGAATATTCCAAAGAGGGCAGCCAGTTTCTTGATCTGGCTGCTGCAGGTGTGCACAACCGTGAAAAATTTAATGGAGAGGCACTGTATAACATACTTGCCATGGCCATAGAGAAACACTTTATGGCCTTATTCCTCTACAAAAAATATATGCCGGAAGGTCATACCCTCAAAGACCTGCTCGCTGCAGCTGCCAATTTTATCACAATTGATATGCAGCTTATAAAAGGCCTCGATTTTATGGATTCAGTGCAGGAAATTTGTTCTGTGGACGAATTTTCGATATGTGACCCAACACCAGAGGAACTGGCAAGGATGATAGAGATTGCCTTGGGAGTTAAAAAATGCGTACTCCAAGAACTCCCCATTAATGAAAAATCAACTGAAGAACATTCTCGGACAGCATCCTAGCTTTCGGACTAAGGAGGCATCCGTTTTCTGGAGGCCTCCCCATATCTTTTTTGGGGGTTAAGAAGGCCTTTTAACATGCTGCACCCCATCAATATATCAGGTGATAACACCCAATTTTTTTCCACATCGATCATATACCCCACCCCCCAGCAGTTTTCCCAGTATTTCAATGCCCCCCCAAAACACATAACCAACTGAAACAAAAAGGATTTTCAAATCATCAACGTCCAGCCGCACCTATGGGCCAATTGTTGCATTCATTTGTTTTTAGAGTAATCTTTGGAAATTTTTTTAACGAGGCTACATATGATTATGACCGAGCAAAGAATGTACCCCCGCTTCAAGGCTCCTGCGAAAACAATCGTTTACACGGCCGAGAGTTTTGGACAAATTCTAGACATCAGCACCGGAGGTTTTTCCTTGAAATATATCGATATGGGCACACCTGTCCGCAAACAGGAGTTTGTTGACATCTTTCTCGGAAGCCTCAGTCTCTCCCTCAGAAAAATCCCAGTGACGGTCATATGGGAGAACCGCTCTCCAACGGCAGACAATGATTCCATCATTATGAGTACCGTTGGCCTCAAATTTGAGGCACTAACAGACCTGCAAATATCAATGATAGACTACTTCATCGCTCAGTACACAGCAGGGCATGCCTAGATGCCTGCGCACAACAGCAAAGCATGTTGTGCACAGGATCCCCGCTATCAGCCAGCCCCATTAATGGTGACGGTTTTTGTCACCATATCAATAACTGGCAGGATAGGAACTTCGGTTATGCCATAGATAGCATCCAGGTGAATATCTTCAGGTACCAGTCCAAGCAGCTTTTCCGCCACCTTTTGATCAGCTTGACGATAGCGCAGTTTCACCTCCACCGTCAGAGGAGTGCCTTTGGCTGCAGGGAGACCATAATACACGTCTTTAAAGCCTTTCGGGGGAATGGTATCATGCTTGGCAAAGGACTGCACCTCCCAAGGGTCAATGGCAAAATGAAATCCATCCGTCTGCCCGTCTGAGTTAAACATCCGGACATTCTCAGGAAGTTTCCCTTTAGCATCAACAGTACCGGTGGTCATAACGACCTTGCCGGCAGCATCTTTAGCAGTGACCTCAAGCCACATCTGCCGGACATTGGTCAGTGAGGTTGGCAGATTATGACCAGCCCGAATATTTTTTACCCGGACCTTGATTTCAGCCATTTTGCTGTCCCGGTAGATTGGAGATACTTCCACCTCTGCTGCGGACTGGAGCCTGGTAACGGCCATCTCAAACTTGCTGTGAGCGTTAGCGGCAAGCTCTTCATTGCCAGCCTTTTTGGCCGCCAGTTCACTGAGATAATAGACCAAAAAATTGGCTCCGTTAAAAAAGTGACGATACTCATCCCGGGCCGGTCGAACAAACTTATCGGCAGAACGTTTAAAGGTGTCTGTTTCTACCATATGGCAATCCTGGCAATGAATATCATTCACCGCATAGGGTCCATTCTTCCACTCCATATAGGTTGCTTCCAGCGGGGTGTGGGTTTTGTAATGGAAAACCTGGTGACAGGAAGCGCAGAGTTCCGAGGTGAGATGCAATGGAGACTCTACGCATTCGTGCAAACCCTCACCACATCCTTCTTCTGCAGCAAAAGGACCGTACTTGGTCAGTACCGGGCCATCGTCGCTATCTTTTCCCGGAGACAATATCAAAGAACCATTCTCAGGCTGATGGTAAGGCGTCTGCCAGTGGGTGTGCCCGCTGATGGAATGACAGACATCACAGGAGACACCAGCCATGGCCAAGGGGCTTAAACCGGTGATACCAGCTCCCTTGATCTCACCTTTGACCACGGCAGCCGCAGTATGACAGCCCTCGCACTGTTTGGCTATATCATGACCAACAGCCTTAATAGCCGCATTCAGCTCCCCCTGATAGACCGGATCCTGAAAAGCAAGGGCATGCATGGAGCCAGTCCATTGCTCAAACTGATCAGGATGACATTCACCACAGGTTTCAGGTGGAGTAAATTCTGCTTTCGTCTTATCCCATTTGACAAGGGATGGGGAATATGGGTAAAAATCCCTATCTATCTTCATCCCACCATCGCTGGCTACAGAAGTTAGGGGTACCATCATTGACATACAGCATGAAGCGAGAAACAGGGTCACAAATTTCTTTTTCATTTTTCACATCCTCTCTTGGAAATTTAGAAAAACCAATAAATGATAACTGTTATCAGTAAACTATTTATTTTTAACATGTCAATCTTTTTTCTATGTCGCTGCTGCTTGCACCCCTTCTTTAAACTCATATTTCCCCTTAAAAACCAGTGTAAAAAGGCAACAAAATGGTCGCAGTATTTCATTTTTGTAGCTATTTAAACAATTACGGGCTGCACCTAAAAAGGCAACTAACATACTGACTTTACACACTTTAAAAGCGAAACCACAACTATGGCACAGGTGTTGCTGTGTACAATATCGACTACTATAAAAATTACTGCTGATTGTACCAAATAGCGGTCAACAACCTGAGACAAATTACCGCACATCAACCTAAAAGATATGTGCATAAGCTAATTATTTTAGTGTAAATATTGACTCATTTCTGATGGATGAATAGAGTGAAAAAAATGGATTTATTAAAAATAACACTTGCACAAAGAGCTGCCGAGCTATCGCTCACCCTACTCCTATTTTTCGTTAATGGGACCATAGCCCACGCCGGAGAGGTTCTCACTGTTGCCGTTGCGGCAAACTTTGCCCTGCCCATGGAAGAAATTGGCCGCGAATTCAAGAAGGAGAGCGGGGTGAATCTGCAAACCATCGTCTCCTCAACCGGCACCCTCTATGCCCAGATCAAAAATGGTGCCCCTTACGACCTCTTTTTTGCCGCAGACAGCCAGCGTCCGGAGCTGCTGTTCCACCAAGGACTGGCCAGAGAGCCCGTTGTCTACGCCAGAGGTCGGGCCGTACTCTGGACAGCCCAAAACGAGCTGTGCGCTACGAAAAAGAGCTACCAGGAAGCACTTATGGCAAAGGGGATAAAAAAAATCGGTATAGCCAATCCCAAAACAGCCCCCTATGGAACAGTGGCCACTGATGCGTTACGAGAAACAGACCTTTGGAATTTGGTTTCAGACCGGATTGTCTATGCTGGAAACGTAGGACAGGCATTTCAGTACGCGACAATGGGCACTGTCACCATGTCATTTACTGCTGCCTCTCTAGCCGCCTCAAGCCTAGGGAAAAAAGGATGTTACTGGCCCATACCAGAGGCCGAACCAGTAACCCAGAAGGCGTGTGTCATTACAAAATCAGCCCGGAGACAATCTGCAGAAAATTTTCTCAACTTTTTTCACTCAGCCCGGGCTCAGGAGATACTGAAAAAATATGTCTACGAATAGAACAAGTTGCTTCTGTTGCTTCTCTTTGCCCCACAACCTTGAACTTTAAACTTTGAACCGCAGCTATGGATCTTACCCCACTCTATCTTTCAGCAAAACTGTCGCTGATCAGTTCGGCCCTGTTGCTGGCCCTGGCCCTGCCGCTCTGCTTCCTGCTTGTTTTTGGGAGATTTCGCGGTAAATTCCTGCTGGACGCCCTGGTCAGCTTACCACTGGTGTTACCGCCCACGGTACTTGGTTTTTACCTGCTCATCATCATGGGCCCCCAAGGCATCGGCCCGCTGTGGGAAACACTCACCGGTCGCCAGCTTGTCTTCACCTTTACCGGCATTGTCATTGCCGCCATGGTGCACAGCCTGCCCTTTGCTGTCCAGCCCCTGAAAGCATCCTTTGAAA
>PJEL010005459.1_pt1 | contig 10275 bp, 9 predicted proteins | sample 1853271 | NCBI WGS metagenome assembly PJEL01 (sample SAMN08108733, study PRJNA415343) | Invertebrate metagenome, whole genome shotgun sequencing project. | host: Globobulimina | place: Sweden: Gullmar Fjord | collected 2015-08 | reverse complement strand
TGAACGCTCAATGGGGTTTTTCTTAAAGAAAAGCCGGATTGAGCTTATGATAAAGCCAAGATTCTGGCCTTTCATCCCCTGTCTAAAGCACAGGGGCTTTCCCGGCTTTTCTAGTAATTCCCCCCGAATCCCCCCTAGCTTGTCCGAATTCCTAAAATTCTGGACGCACCCGTATATGAACGATGTTTTGACAAAAGAACGGTGATTGAATATACTATTCAAATCATTGTCATGCCACCAGGTGTAAGAAACAATTCTTATATTAACCTCAAAATAGTAAACAGCAATAAATGTTTTCTAACTCTTCCATCCTTAAACATCAACAGTAAGCAAAAAAACTGGTGCAAAAAAGGGAATACCTTATTATGTGTGCTGGTTAAATGACAGGTAAATTTAGTATGTGGAGGTAATTAAAAATGCCTAACATTGAAAGCTCCGGCTATCCGCTGGTCTTTAAAGTTCAGGAAAGCCCCTCATCTCCGCCAGATAGTGATGATGCCACATCACTGGCCTTACGCGTTCAGGTCCGTGCGCTTGAAGGGATGCAAAAAGAGGCTGTGGTTTCTACAAATTTTGGCAGCGCCTGGCGAATGGTCAGCGATGAGGGACCCTATCTGGATGGCACTGATTTGGCTCCTTTTCCTTTGGCTTTTTACACGGCCGGGATGCAATTTTCCTTTATGTCCGAATTGTTACACCATGCTAAAATCCACAATATTTCGTTGAAAAGTTGTGAGCTTTGGCAAGACAATTACTACACTATGGAAGGCTCTGCTCTAAGAGGCACAATGATGGGGGGGGCCAAACCGGCCGAGCTTGTGCTTAAAATAGAGTCAGATGCCTCCGACGAAATGATGGGCAAGCTAATTCGATTGGCCGAAGCAAGCTCCCCGGCCCATGCGGTTATGCGTGATGTGCTGGACAACACTTTCTCCCTTAAATTAAATGGACACAATCTCCCTGTGACCGATGTTAAGGCCTCTTCAAATGAAGCCGGCCCTGATCCGGAAGAGAGTTTTAACACCGTTGAACCCATTGCTGATGAGAATGAATTTCTGCCAGATATTATCTCCAAATTGAGTGCGGCTGAGAAGGTTTTTGGGGTGGAAGGTGGCGCTGGTAGCAGTTTACAGGCCACGCAAAAGCGAACGCTCCACATTCATGGCGAAGCCAAAGCAGTGGATGGTATGCTCATGGAGACGGTAATTCAACTCTTTAAGCCGATTGGCAGCACCTTCCGTTTTTTCTGTGATGAAAGTCGAGATGCGGGTGGCAAAGATATGGCTCCTCCTCCGCTGGCATACTTGTCGGCCGGGGTTGGTTTTTGTTATATGACTCAAATTGGTCGATATGCCCACATTACTAAGCAAGATTTACAAAAATATGAAATTGTGCAGGATAATGTTTTTACCGTAAGCGGCTCAGCAGAGGAGTGGTTGCAGGTGAGCAAAGCATTGCCGGTAGATACGCAAGTTTTTCTTGAAACCGGTGAGTCAAACGAAACAGCCCAAAAAACGTTAAGTATGAGTGAACGGACATGTTTCTTGCATGCGGCAATGCGGGCAAGTTACCCCAGTGTGGTTAAGGCTGAGTTAAATGGTACAGAAATCTCATTACCATGAGAAAAATCTTATTAATCATAGTTAAAGAGAGGAACTAATATATTATGAAGAGAGTGTTAAGTGTACTTTTATTGGCGGCAATAATGCTGTCGTTAGCCCCGTTATATACTTCTGCTCAGGAGGCTGTAACTTGCGACTCAGATGTCGTGGTTCAGGCTGATGACTGGCTATCGAAGATTGCTGAGAAAGCTTATGGCGACTCATTGTCTTTTCCAGCCATTGCGGCAGCAACAAACAGTAAAACAGCTACAGATGATAGTTATGCCTCTATTGAAAATGTGGACGTTATTGAAATTGGTTGGAAACTATGTGTTCCTCCAGCCGCTGATGCCGAAGCCTACTTAAACAACCCCGATGCCTCTGTAACTGCCGGCGTGGAAGAACTACCCGATATTGGTACTATCCAGATTGGTTATATCCCCATTTTTGCCTTTGCGCCTTTCTTTGTGGCAGATCAAAAGGGCTATTTCGCGGAGCAGGGATTAGATGTAGAACTGCAAAGTTTCCGTTCAGGTGGTCCCATGATGGCTCCTTTGGCTACAGGGAGTTTAGATGTTGGGGGTGGGGAGACAAGCCCGGGGCTGTTCAATGCCATCAACAAGGGTTTGGATATCAAGGTTGTAAGCGGTTTGGCTTCGCAGCCTGAGGGTTTTGGGGCAGTGCCGTTGCTGGTTCGGCAAGCGCTGGTTGACTCTGGAGAAGTTACGGTTCCGGCAGATCTGGCCGGCCGTAAGGTGGCGGTAAATATTGTGCAGGGGACAGCAGAGTATCTTGCAGCCAAGGGCTTGGAACAGGGTGGTCTGACGGTAGACGATGTTGAATTGGTGTCCATACCATTTCCGGAAATGCCGCAGGCACTGGCTAATGGAGCAGTAGACGCGGCCATATTACCTCATCCACTCGCCTCCAGAGCTATTGGTTCTGGCGATGCGGCTGTGCTGTTGGATGGTGATAAAGTAACCTTTTGGCCTCAAAACGGGGTTATCTACTTTGGGCAACGGATGCTTCAGCCGGAAAATCATGAGATTGGGGTTCGCTTCTTGGTTGCATACCTGAAGGCTGTTCGAGACCTTCATGGGGATGGTTGGCGAGAGGATGAAAATGTGGCGGCTATCAACGCCACAACCAACGTTCCCGAGGCAGCTATAAGGAATGGGGTGGCCTATTACTTTGATACAAATGGTTGGATCCATCGAGACAGTACGGCAGATTTCCAGGCTTATCACTTTAATCGGGGTTACACGGAATTGGAAGAGATGCTTCCCCTGGATCAAATAATTATTGATACCTACCTGGATGAAGCCTTGGCCCGTTTGGGTAGAGTTGAACCCCTTATTCCACCTATTGAATAAGTAGGGCTGGACGTACCATTCGTCCATTATGGGTAGTACAGTGTCAGGTAAAACTTGACAAGTAAACCATGTCATTGCGAGCGAAGCGAAGCAATCCCCAGTTGTCCCCCTAAAAATGGTGGTATCTGGCCTAAATGTGCCTTTAGTGAGCTGAGGTAGAGGTTAACGTATTTACCATAGTGGGGATTTCTCGCTCGAAATGACATGAACCTACAGATCAGAACTTCTCTGATGGTGCACTAGAATTTAATCCGGAGAAAAATGTAACGTTGTAGTGGGGGTAATGTAGAGATCACTGCCCCCACTATTGGACTGGGAAATATATGAAGCCAAAGATTGAAGTAAAAGGGGTGAGTAAAGTTTATATGACTCGACAGGGCAAAGTAGAAGCCTTGTCTGATGTTAATTTGACGGTTGCCGAGGGAGAATTTGTGTCGCTTATTGGGCCATCGGGCTGTGGCAAATCAACCTTGCTCCGCATTTTGGCTAACTTATATGAAGCTACGGACGGCGAGATAGCTATTAGAACCTCGGCCTCAAATAATCGTCCCGTAAATTCGGTGGTGTTTCAAGAGTATGCTGTTTTCCCCTGGCGCACAGCGATTGAGAACGTGGCTTTTGGGCTGGAGATGCGTGGCGTTTCAAAGAAAGAGCGCTTGGAGATTGCCCACAGATATTTGGTTAAAGTTGGACTGACTCGCTTTGCAAATCACTATGTCCACGAACTATCTGGCGGTATGAAGCAGCGGGTAGCCATTGCCAGGGCCCTGGCCAACGATCCCGAAATTTTACTTATGGATGAACCGTTTGGGGCGCTGGATGCCCAAACTCGCTCTATTATGCAAGAGGAACTGCTTAGAATTTGGGAAGATGAGCGCAAGACAGTTGTCTATGTAACTCATTCTATTGACGAAGCCGTTGTTTTAGGTGATCGAGTGGTGCTGATGTCCACCCATCCGGGACGGATAAAGTCTATTTATCCTATAAACCTACCCCGTCCACGAGAACTGAAGATTAGAACTACGCCAGAATTTAACGAAATTGCTCAAACGATATGGGTTGATTTAGTAGAAGAAGTAAATAAAGCGCAAGCCCTGGAAAGAGGATAATGAGATGACAGCAGCGAATAAAGAAGTCAATGTTGCCAACGATTCTGCTCAAACTGACCAGACCCAAAAAGAGCGAGTGCTGCGCTGGAGTGGTGTTGGGATTGAAAACAATCAAAAAAAGGATCGAATGTATCTCTTAATTTCTATCCTTTCCCCCTTTATTGTTTTACTTATTTGGGAGATTACAATCCGGCTTGAAATCTTAAATCCAATCTTCTTTCCGCCACCTAGCGAAGTTGCCGTTGTTCTCTATAAAATGATTATCAGTGGTGAGCTGTGGGAACATTTGAGTATTTCTTTGCAGCGAATTATTCTTGGTTTCTTTTTAGGGGCCATACCGGGCATCATTTTAGGCTTGCTTATGGGCTGGTCAAGGGGAATACGTGCCTTTTTTGATCCGATTGTGGCCGCAACTTATCCCATTCCTAAAATATCTCTTTTACCGTTGCTTTTAGTTATTTTTGGCATTGGCGAAGCCAGCAAAGTTGCGACGATTGCCATTGCCGCCTTCTTTTTGGTGCTTATTGCCACGGCTCATGGCGTCATGATGATCGACCCTATCTTGGTTCAGGCTGCCCATAACTACGGAGCAAGAGGCTGGAAACTATTTGCCAAAGTTATTCTGCCAGCCAGTCTGCCTGCTATTTTTACGGGCTTGCGCCTTGCGCTGGGAGTTTCGCTACTCATCATTGTTGCCGCTGAGTTTGTGGCTGCGAATCGCGGCATTGGCTACCTTATATGGATATCCTGGTCTGTCCTGGCTGTTGGGAAGATGTATGTGGGGTTAGTAGTTATTGCTATTTTGGGCATTATTTTTACTGTTGGATTGGAGCGTCTGGGAAAGGCGCTTATGCCTTGGTCTCAGGATATTCAAAGCCGGACACGTTAATCTTTAAACCAGGCTAAGTCCGTCTTCATGGCAATGTAATAATTGTCGGTCAGGTCGCCTTTGATTTTTTGAACATCGACTTGGGTGAAGCCGGCCTCGGTTAACATTTGCAGGGCCAATTCCTCACCCCACATGGCGCCCAAACCTGCGCCATCAAGGGCCAAAGAGACGGTCATGCAGTGCATACAAGAAACCGTATAAAAAAACGGCCCCAGGATGTGATCAAGATTCTTGCTGACCTGGCTTGAGGCGGCAATATCAACCATTAAGAAAACACCATCTGGACGCAAGGCTTGAGCAATGCTGGCTAAAACCAGAGCAGGTTGGGCCTGATCGTGAATGGTATCAAACGCAGTTATAAAGTCGTATTCATTTGATAACCCCAGAGCGGTCACGTCTTTGGCTTCAAAATGAGCATTGGACAGCCCCAGTTGTTGGGCCTCAGCTTGTCCAACAGCCACCCCCTCTTTAGAAAAATCATAACCCACAAAGTGACTATTAGGGAAGGCTTGGGCCATTAAATTGATAGCATGACCCTGACCACAGCCCACATCGGCCACTTTAATGCCTGTTTGTAAACGATCAACCAAGCCCGGCAGCAAAGGTAAAGTTTTTGTTAGCAAAAACTTATCAAATCTAGCCGCACTATCTTCGGCCATAATCTGCTGAAAACGGGGGTAGGCTGAATAGGGAATCCCGCCGCCATGTTGAAAACTTTCGATAATACCCTCTTCGACGGAAGCCAAGAGCGGAATATATTGCATGTCCATAGCCAGGTTATGGGTTCCAGCCGAGCGGGTAAGCCAGGCCGCATGTTCGGCAGGTAAGTGGTACGTTTCAGCGGCGGGATGATGTTCAATAACCTGCCCGGTGACCATTGCCCCCAACCATTCACGTACATAACGCTCATTAAGTCCAGCAGCCTCAGCAATCTGGCTGCTGCTTGAGGGGGGCAAGGTCGCCATAGTGTCGAATAACCCGGTCTGATACCCAATACTGGTCATCAAGGCAATGGCAGCATTGTTCAAAGTGGTTATCATCTGTTGGGCAAATGCCTTTGATTTAGCTTTATCAATTTTGCTCATATTTTTGATTGTCTCTCGGTATAAATTGTAAAGTGTTTACTCATTTTTCCCTCAATTTCTTAAGTTCTGCATTGATAGCCGGGATCACTTCATGTAAATCACCAATGATTGCATAATCGGCTCTGGCAATAATGGGAGCTTCGGGGTCGGTGTTGATCACAATAACATTCTTGGCTCCTTTACAGCCCACATAATGCTGAATTGCCCCGCTGATGCCACAAGCAAAGTAGATGTCCGGGGCAACTCTGGCTCCGGTTTGTCCTATCTGATCGGCATGAGGTCGCCAGCCTTGATTGGTCACAGCCCGCGAACAGCCAATGGCTCCGTCGGTCAGAGCGGCCAATTCTTCCAGGCTTTCAAAACCCTCGCTGCTACCAACTCCCCGTCCGCCACCGACCACGACTCGAGCATCTGTTAGTGATACCTTGTCGTCATCTTTTTCAACCCGACTGGTTACCCGTACCCGGAAATCCTTAGCAGTTAAGGTTGGGATTACCTTTTGCAAGATAAGTTCACCCTCCGCTGGCGATTCTGCGGCGGCAACTGCATGCAAAGCTACGGTTAATAACTTAGGTTTGCCCTGAAGTTGACACTCTTCCAGCAGACTCCCGCCCCAGCGAACACGGGTAAGGTGATAAACCTCACCCGGCTGAATTGCGGTACAGTTGGCGGCCAGTGGCAAATCCAAACGAGCGGCCACATGGGCCAACACCTCAGTGCCTCGTTCACTGCCTGCGGCCAACACCGCCTCCGGCTGCTCAGCTTCGATGATTTGAATCAAACTCTGCGCCCAGGCTTCGGGAGCGTAGTCATCTAGGCGATCATGCTGCACCAAATAGACTTTGCTTACCCCATAAGATTGCAAATCTGCGGTCAGGGTATGTCCATCTTCGCCGATGAGGACGGCTTCCAGAGGGATATTCAAGTCAGCCGCCAAATTCCGGGCCAGAGTTAACATCTCAAAAGAAGTTTTGTTTACTTTACCTTGCTCATGTTCAATAAGTCCTATAATCATGTTTGAATCACCCCCACCTTTTTCAAAATTTCGACCACTTTGGGCGCGGCGGTTGGCCCTTCGCCCAAGATTTCGGCCCCGCTACTTTGCTCTTCTGGCACTTTGAGCCTGATTTTCTTCAGGCCATCCTCCTGTCGCTGTGCTGTACTTTGGTCAATCGGTTTGCGTTTGGCTTTGAGCCGACCAGGCAACGAGGGGTAACGTGGCAAATTGATGCCTTCCTTAACCGTAAAAACCGCCGGAAGCGACACCTCAAAAACCTCCCAACCGCCCGATATTTCTCGTTTGGCGATAGCGGTGCCATTCTCCACCTCTAGCGATTTGATACCCGTCACACAAGGCAAATCAAGGGCGTGGCCCACACGGATACCGACCTGATATCCGCCTGTATCGGCGGCTTCATTGCCAAAAAGCAGCACCTCATAAGCAGTCCCTGCCGCTTGTTGAGCTTTGATAGCCGCCACAATGGCCCGGGCCGTGGCCATTGGCCCCCAATCGCTGCCGTCTGTTTCTAATAGAATGGCCTTACCAATGCCTTGAGACATAGCATACCGCAACTGCTCAATGGCGGCTTCCGGGCCAAGCGTCAAAACAGTTGAGTTGCCACCATGTTTTTCAACCAGCCGCACCGCCTCTTCAACCCCACACTCTTCATGGGGACTAATAGCAAAACCCAAGTTACGGGTCTCAATTTCCTGTTCATCCTCAGTCAGGACGATTTTCGCACCCGTCTCCGGGACACGTTTGGTACATACCAATACTTCCATAAGTTATCACCTGTAAAAAATGAGATTATGAGATGAGGAGATGAGGAGATTTATATTCTCCCCACAACCACATGTCTTTGATATTCTAAAAACAGCAAATTTCCCTAAAACAACACATCTGTAATTAAGGTTGTAGATAATCTAATTTACTGATTTTAGATAGTAGGTTTGTTGGTTAACATCACCCTATTACGGTTCATGCCGGGTAATTCCCGATACTTTATCAAAACCCTGATCGTAGCTATACAAGTCAGTTAACTTTTGTTGTTCCATGTGAGCTACAATCAGTGCATCTTCAAAATCCAGATTATGAGCTGCATAAATATCCAACGCCCGCAAAAAGTTACTACGTTGAGGTAATTTTAATCCTGCTACCGAAAGCAAAGGATAGAGACGGGAGCGAACATCTTGACGAGAGAGGTTATATGTTTTCTGAGAAGAAAGTACATAAACCACTTCTGTAATAACTGCCTCTGTCGTGATTAGGGTAATTTCATTGGTAGTCGCTTGTTGGAATAATTCAAAACATGCTTGTGCTTTCTGGGGGTCATCTTTGGTTAGATAACGAATAAAGATATTGGTGTCGACAAAATGCATGGCAAACTATCCCACTTTCATATCCTTGACACTCTTTTGCACATGATCTTCAATGGCTGCATCACGTAAGGTTGCAAAATCTTCCGGTTGATTGATGGGTGTTACCGAACCGAAGGCTTCGGCTAAAGTCATGGTTGGTGGTAAACTTTCCGGAGCCAGGTTCGCAATTTGTAATTGACGAAATTGTTCATACTCTTGATAAGACATCATTACCGCAACCGGAAAACCATCACGTTCAACAATAAGGTGTTCATCTGAGTTATAAACCCGTTTGAGTAACTTCCCAAAGGCACGATGTCCTTCTGAGGCTTTAACCACAACTTGTTGGGACATTTTACTTTCTCCTTCAAAGTAATGTATAGTCATCCTATTTCTTATGTACAAGGACATAAGCCGAAAACCAAGGTTAACTGTGGCCCAAAGCACCTTTTGCTATTCCATATTCGTACAACTCATTTAGAATAACTGTATGCACTAATATGCATCAGTATGTATTATAGTGCATAAATAAAAATATTCAACTCTGTTTCTAAGGAATGATTCATCCTTAGCCCTAAACAAGTTCAAGTGGATTTATCGTATTGCAGTTTGTGTAGCTGAAGATGCGACCTTGCTTAGAGATAGGGAGATTTAATCTCCCTATCTCCTTACCCCTAACACTTCATCCGTTCATTATCCGGGTCAAACAGCGGAGTGCTGCCTACGAGCGCAACTGTGACTGGATATTGTCCCCCCAAATACTCGACCAGTAATTTAGTGCCGAGCGTTGCATATTCAGGAGGTAGGTAACTCAGCAACAGATGTTTGCCTAACGATGGTCCCGAACCAGCGCTGTTGACATAAGATCGGCGGCCTTTGCTGTCGATAATCGGTTCGCTGTCAGGGGTTAAGATGGGTTCATTGCCCAACATATAACGGGGTTCACCCGTGGCAGCGCTTGGGTCATCGACGGTCAGGGTACATAAGGTGGCAGCTGGTTCCGCTTCTCGCGCTTTCAAATAAGCGGCTTTGCCAACAAAATCGGCCTTTTTGACCTTAGCGCGGGCCAAACCCGCCTCAACCGGATTGTATTCGGTCTCTAATTCAGTCCCAAAAGCGCGATACCCTTTCTCCAGGCGACCCGTGGTGCCGTATACGCCAATCCCTACAGGGACCATGCCATGTTTCTGTCCCGCTTCCCACAGAATATCCCACATGCGCTGGCCCTGCTCCATGGAGGTGTAAATCTCCCAGCCCAACTCACCGACATAAGAGATACGGAAAGCCGTAGCCTGGATATGCCCCATGGTAATGCTTTTAACCGTGCCAAACGGAAAAGCCTCATGGGAGACATCTTCTTCAACCACCGCTTTTAAAACCTCACGGGCTTTCGGTCCCCAGATTCCCAGCGTACAAATCGCCGAGGTTTGGTCTTGAAGCTGCACCGAACCATCATCAGGCTTATGATCCATAAACCATTTCTTATCGACATTGCCAAAACCACCCCCTGTGACCACCCTAAACTTATCCCTACCGAGGCGCAAAATGGTCAAGTCAGACCTAAACCCGCCATGTTCATTGAGCAGCGGCGTATAAACCGCCCCCCCCACCTTAACATCCATCTGATTGACCGTCAGATACTGCACCAAATCCAGCGCACCGGGGCCGGAGATGTCAAAAATGGAGAAGGCTGTCAAATCGACCAGCCCGACCCGCTCGCGCATAGCCAGATGTTCGGCGTTGATAATGGGCGACCACCAGCGTGAATCCCACTCGGCGGGGCGATCCATAACCTTATCGCCATACACTTCCAGCAGGTTTTTGTTCGACTCGTACCATTGAGGTCGCTCCCAGCCCACC
>PJEL010005458.1_pt1 | contig 10275 bp, 8 predicted proteins | sample 1853271 | NCBI WGS metagenome assembly PJEL01 (sample SAMN08108733, study PRJNA415343) | Invertebrate metagenome, whole genome shotgun sequencing project. | host: Globobulimina | place: Sweden: Gullmar Fjord | collected 2015-08 | reverse complement strand
CAATGGCTGAAGCATTAGATAATGCTCGTGAGCTATTAGCTGAAGCTAACGCTAAAGACTTGGATAACGGTCGAAAAAACGGTCTTGGACCCGCTATGATTGACCGTCTGGAACTAACGCCTGCTCGAATAGACTCAATGATTGAAGGGTTACGGCAGGTTGCTTCATTGGCTGACCCTGTTGGCATAATAGACGATATGAAATTTATGCCGTCAGGTATTCAGGTTGGTAAAATGCGGGTGCCTTTAGGGGTTATCGGTATTATTTATGAGTCTCGTCCTAACGTAACGGTTGAGGCTGCAAGTCTGTGTCTAAAATCAGGTAATGCGACTATTCTACGAGGTGGGTCTGAAGCTATTAATTCAAATCAGGCAATTGCTGAATGCATTGGTCGAGGTTTGGCTGTAGCAGGTTTACCCAAGAACGCAGTACAGGTTGTTAAAACCACGGATCGAGCAGCGGTTGGCGAATTAATTACGATGTCAGAATACGTAGATGTCATTGTTCCTCGCGGTGGAAAAGGGTTAATTGAGCGAGTTAGTCGCGATGCCAAGGTAGCCGTAATTAAGCATCTTGATGGTATTTGTCATGTATTTATAGATCGAGATGCAGATCGTGAAAAAGCACTCAATATAGCCTTTAATTCAAAAACTCATCGTTATGGAACTTGTAATACGATGGAAACACTATTGGTCGACGAACCTGTTGCTGAGTTTATTTTGCCAGTGCTAGCGGCTAAATATAATCAAGAAGGTGTTGAATTACGCGGATGCAGTGCAACACAGCGTATATTGACAGGTATTGAAGCGGCGACCGAAGAAGATTGGTCTACTGAATACCTTGCGCCGATTTTATCGATTAAAATTGTGCCAGGGCTTGATGAAGCGATGGATCATATCAATAAGTATGGTTCGCATCATACTGACTCGATTATTACTGAGAATTACACTCGTGGACGCCGCTTTATTGCCGAAGTAGATTCTAGTTCCGTGATGATAAATGCGTCTACTCGATTTGCTGATGGTTTTGAGTATGGTCTAGGTGCAGAAATTGGTATCTCAACAGATAAAATTCATGCGAGAGGACCTGTTGGTTTAGATGGGTTAACATCACAAAAATATGTGGTGTTCGGTGATGGCCATATCCGCCAATGATACAAACCAGTTGTGTCAGATGATCATATTTAATAGAGCCCTTATCTCCGTGAATGCACTCTTATAATGAAGGTTTATATGGGGGGAACTTATGATCCTGTTCATATAGGGCATTTGCGTATGGCGCTTGAGCTCAGTGAGTGTTTTAATGCTGTATTATCTGACGCTGAGACTATTGAAGTGAACTTACTTCCTAGTTTTCAGCCAGTGCATAGAGGAAAGCCCTCCGCGACAACGGTTGAACGGCTAGAAATGCTTCGTTTAGCAACGCAAAGTGAAACCTTGCTAAAGATTGATCAGCGAGAAATACAGCGGCAGGGACCTTCTTATTCAGTCGATACATTAAGAAGTATTAGAAAAGAATTTGGGCCAGACGAGCCTGTTGTATTGGTGCTAGGAACGGATGCATTTAACGGATTATCGAATTGGTATCAATGGGAAGAAATTTCTAGGCTAGCTCATATTTTGGTTATTCAAAGACCCGGTTCGGCACTATTAGCCACTGGGGAAGTGGCTAGCTTGCTTGAAAAGGGAAGAGTTGAAAAATTAGAATCGTTGTTTGAACGTGCTGCCGGTGCCATATTGACGCTGGAGCTAACCTTGCTTGATATATCAAGTTCAAAGGTGAGGGCGTCGATTCAAAGCGGAAAGTCTGCTCGATATTTGGTGCCGGATTCAATTTGGCACTATATTTGTGATAACCAGCTTTATGGTTATCTTGATTAAATACTACCCTGAAAATCGTGGGCGAATTTTATCCTCTACGGTATTTAGGACTTAAATAGTGATTACTATTAACCTCTTGGAGGACGTACCTGTTGAATTTGTTAGGCCTTAAACGTACGTTGGGTTTATTGAATTCTTCTGAGCGAAAACTATATGCAGAGTGATAAGTTGAAAGAGATCGTAATAAACGCGTTAGAAGACATGAAAGCTGAAGATATCAATGTGTTAGATGTTAGAGAGCGAACGAGTATTGCAGAGTTTATGATTGTTGCTTCGGGCACATCAAGTCGTCATGTGAAATCGATTGCAGATAATGTAGTCGACGATGTGAAAAAAGGTGGTGCTCGTCCACTGGGTATTGAAGGTGGAACTGGAAGTGATTGGGTGCTCGTTGATCTTGGCGATATCATTGTTCATGTAATGCAGCCTGCTGCGCGTGAATTTTATGATATCGAACGCTTTTGGCGCGATACTCCTGGTGAAGAATCATCTGTCGTGTAATTTTACGGCAGTTATAATATGAAAATAAAGTTAATTGCTGTAGGTACTCGAATGCCATCTTGGGTCAATGATGGTTATTCTGAATATGCCCGTAGATTGCCAGCCGAGTTCTCTTTGGATCTTATTGAGATCACTTTGGGGCAGCGAGGCAAAAACGCAGATATTGAACGGGTGATTAAGCGAGAAGGCGAGCAGATGCTAGCCTCCGTAGATTCAACCGATTACGTTATTGCGTTAGAAGTTAACGGGCGGGATTGGAGCACAGAAAAGCTGGCAAAGCAGGCTGAGGCATGGCAGATGGATGGCCGTAATGTCGCCTTACTTGTTGGAGGGCCTGACGGCTTGTCTGATGCTTGTCGTTCTAGGGCTGATCAACAATGGTCATTGTCACCTTTAACGTTGCCTCACCCCCTTGTTAGAGTGTTGCTAGCTGAGCAGTTATATCGCGCCTGGAGCATTACCCGTAATCATCCTTATCATCGGCAGTGAATTGTCTGATTAATGTATTGTAGATCATCGCTATCTCAGATAAATACTTTATAGATTAAAACTTGTAGGTTGAAATATTGAATACAGCCAGGATGTTAAAGGACCCCATAAGGGAAAAAAGGATTTTCACATTTCGTGCTGTATTAGCCATGTTTTTTATTTTAGTCATGGCAATAGGCTTGCTGGTTAGGATTTATTATCTTCAAATAGTCGATTTTGATCATTACACTACATTATCTGATAAAAACCGAATGCAATTGCAGTCCGTAGCGCCTACTAGGGGGCTTATTTATGACCGCAATGGTATTTTGTTGGCAGATAATCGTCCTGTGTTCAGTGTCTCTATTGTTAAAGAGCGTGTGGTAGATCTTGAGCAAACAATCGAACAAATAGGGCAGATTATTGACCTGTCTGAAGACCAGATTAAAAGTTTTGAGAAACGCCTTAAAAATCGTAGAAAACCTTACGAACCCGTCCCCTTAAAATCAAAGTTAACAGAAGAAGAAATTGCAAAGTTATCTGTACAGCGACATGTGCTGATTGGGGTAGAAGTTGATGCTGAGTTAGTCAGAAACTACCCTTACGGTGAAAGTATGGCACATATGTTAGGGTACGTTGGGCGAATTAATTTAAAAGAGCTTAAGAAAGTTAATGCGATTAATTACTCTGCCACCAATTACATTGGAAAATTAGGCGTTGAAAAATTTTACGAAAATATTCTGCATGGACAAGTCGGCCATCAAACTGTTGAAACAAATGCAAGTGGACGGATACTAAGAGTCCTTGATCGGGTCCCATCAACACCTGGACGTGACATTAAACTGAATATTGACGTTCGGTTACAGCAAGTTGCAATAGATGCCATGGCGGGTAGAAGGGGGGCCGTTGTAGCGATAGAGCCTTCTACGGGTGGGATTCTTGCATTGGTAAGTACACCTAGTTTTGATCCTAACCTCTTTGTAACGGGCATCGACTATAAGTCTTATGCTGCACTTCGTGATTCATTGGATATTCCCCTCTTTAATCGAGCGCTTAAAGGGCAGTACCCTCCTGGGTCGACTATAAAACCGATGGTGGGTTTGGCCGGGCTAGATACTGGCGTGATTAATCGACAGACTAAAATCCGTGACCCAGGTTGGTATCAATTAAAAAATGATAAACGTTTTTATAGAGATTGGAAAAGATATGGTCATGGAACTGTCGATCTTTTTGATTCTATTGTGCAGTCCTGTGATACATTTTTTTATGGCTTAGCCTTTAAGTTGGGTGTGGATCAAATGGAGCCGTATCTTCGTCAATTTGGGTTTGGTGCCAAGACAGCGATAGATATTAATGAAGATCGAAAGGGTAATTTGCCTAGTAGAGATTGGAAACGGGGAGCTAAAGGTCTACCTTGGTTTCCTGGAGATTCATTGAACATGGGTATAGGGCAAGGCTTTGTTCTGTCAACTCCGCTTCAATTAGCGACGGCTACAGCGGTGCTAGCGAATAAGGGAAAGTGGGTTCGCCCTCGTTTAGCTCAAGAAATATCAGAAGGGAGTAACATTGAATATAATATCGAAATACCGCGCATGCATACAGATAACCCTGCTGACATTATTATTAAAAACCCTGACGATTGGGAATATATAATTGGATCGATGGAAGCGGTGATGCACGGTAAAAAGGGAACCGCCAGAGGTAGTGGAAGAAAGTCTTCATATAAAATGGCAGGAAAAACAGGTACAGCTCAAGTCGTCGGCATAAAGCAGGGAGAAGAATACGATGCTGAAGCTTTAGCAGAAAGGCATCGGGATCATGGTTTATTTATTGGTTTTGCACCAGTAAACTCACCTCAAATAGTGGTGGCTGTTATTGTGGAAAATGGCGGGGGAGGAAGTAGTGCTGCGGCACCGGTGGGAAGAAAAGTGTTTGATGCATGGGTGTTAGATTTTCCAGAGCAAGAACAAAAATCAACACAGACGAATAACCCTATAGTGCTGCCGGAGCAGACTCATAACCATGGCTAGCCAAGAATTTCTTCGTCAATTGCCTGCAGGGCACTCTTTTAACAACCGATCTGGGATGTTATTTAAGTTACATCTTGACCCTATATTACTTGTATTGATATGTATTCTGTCATTAGTTGGATTGTTTGTTCTTTATAGCGGTAGTGGCGAAAGTATAGTGCATGTAAAAAAACAAGCGATGCGCTTTGTGCTGGCATTTGTTGTGATGATTGTATTTGCACAGCTTGATCCTAGTGTTTATCGCCGGTGGTCTCCCTGGCTATATCTACTCGGGCTTGGGGCATTGGTTGCCGTGTTGGTTATGGGAACCGGTGCAAAAGGTGCCCAGCGTTGGCTTCAGTTACCCGGTTTGCCACGCTTTCAGCCTTCCGAGTTTATGAAACTTGCGGTACCTATGATGGTGGCGTGGTACTTATCTGACCGCTATCTTCCGCCTCGTTTCAAGCACATTCTAGGCTCGTTGGTGCTTATATTTATTCCCGTAGTGTTAGTTATTAAGCAGCCAGATTTAGGTACGTCGTTATTGATTGCTGCTTCCGGTATTTTTGTGCTGTTATTAGCCGGAATTAGTGGAAAATTGGTAGGTGGTTTTATTGCCCTGGTGGCAGCATTAGCGCCTGTTATGTGGTTATTTGTAATGAGGGATTACCAGAAACAGCGTGTATTAACGTTGCTGGACCCTGAAAAAGACCCATTAGGGGCCGGTTGGAATATTATTCAATCAAAAACAGCGATAGGTTCTGGCGGAATGACGGGTAAAGGTTGGCTTGATGGAACGCAGTCCCAACTAGATTTTCTTCCAGAAAGCCATACAGACTTTATTATTGCGGTACTAGCAGAAGAATTTGGTTTTATTGGGGTTGCATTACTCATATTATTATACGTTCTGATTGTGGCCAGAGGGATATACATAGCGATAAAGGCTCAGGACTCGTTTTGTCGAATGCTTGCAGGGAGTCTAACGCTCACATTTTTTGTTTATGTCTTTGTAAATGTGGGAATGGTGAGTGGCCTATTACCTGTTGTTGGTGTTCCGTTGCCACTAGTAAGTTATGGCGGTACGTCTATTGTCACACTGATGGCCGCTTTTGGTGTATTGATGTCGATACACACACATAAAAAAATGCTTGGCAAGTAACTGTAAACAGTAGTTGTTTGTAAGGATATTTAGAATAAAATCATGTTTTAACCATGAACTTAGAATAACCTACTTGTAATAATGTACCTCGGAAAAATATGGCACACTATGTCATGAGAAATAAAACGCCATGAGAAAACAAAACGTTATGAGACAAAAACAAAAAGGAATTAATACGTTGAAATACTCTTTAACCCGAATGTTAAATGCAATGTTGAAGCCAGCAGCAATAACCTTTATTGCTGCTATAGGTGTTAGTAATGTGGCAAATGCGAGTTATTTAGAGAATGCCGATGTAAAGCAATTTGTTGCAGAGATGGTTGAAAAACACGATTTTAATAAAAGTGAAATTGAAGCGATGTTTGCACAAGCAGAAAAAAAGCAGAGTATTCTTGATGCTATCGCACGACCTGCTGAAAAAAGACTTGAATGGAAAGGGTATCGTAAAATATTTTTGACGAAAGACCGAATTACTCGTGGAAAGACCTTTTTGACTAAATATGCGGATACATTTGAGCGAGCAGAAAAAGAGTTTGGAGTACCAAAAAATATTATTGCAGCAATTATTGGTGTGGAAACGCGATATGGTAAAAATCGTGGAAGCTATAGAGTAATTGATGCACTCTCTACGCTAGCATTTGATTATCCACCGAGAAGCAAGTTTTTTAAAAAAGAGTTAGAGCAAGTGTTGTTACTCTCTCGTGAACAGAGTTTTAAGCCACTTGATTTAAAGGGTTCTTATGCTGGTGCTATGGGTTATGGCCAGTTTATACCTAGTAGCTATCGTAATTTTGCAGTCGACTTTGATGGAGATGGGGTCGCTGATATATTAAATAATCCTATAGACGCTATTGGAAGTGTTGCTAATTATTTTAAAGAGCATGGATGGAAGGAAGGGCAGCCGATAACGGGTAAGGTCAGCGTGAGTGGCAAGAATTATGAGAAGGCTATTTACGAGAGCCTTAAGCCTAAGTTTACGCTTGAACAGATGAGCCAGTGGGGGGTGAAATTTGGTGAAGGTGTTAACCTTCAGGCGGAAGGAAAATTACTTAAGCTGGAAGGTGAAAACGGTACCGAGTTTTGGGTGGGAGTGGATAATTTTTATGTTATTACCCGTTATAACCATAGCAGCCTGTATGCAATGGCTGTTTATCAGTTATCTGAAGAATTGAAGTAAGTGTAGCTCTGTGATGAATGGTGATATAAAAAAAGGTAATAAAGGGTTCGGAGTAAAATTAATTGGCTGGATCGCATTTACCGCGCTGCTTACCGCCTGCTCAACGCAACCACCCTCTCGGTATAGTATTGAGAATGATCTTGCGCCTAGTGTTGAGCTTGATGTAAGCGGGTTGCCAGACCCTGTACCCGTTTATGAAGCAAAAAGCCGCGGAGGGAATAAATCACCTTATGAAGTCTGGGGAAAAACGTATACCGTTTTGAGTACCGCTGAGGGCTATCGAGAACGTGGAGGGGCTTCCTGGTATGGAGCTAAATTTCATGGGCATAAAACGTCTAATGGTGAAACGTATAACATGTATGAAATGACAGCTGCGCATAAATCCCTGCCGCTGCCGACGTTTGCAAAGGTCACCAATTTAGATAATGGTCGTAGTGTTATTGTTAGAGTGAACGATAGAGGCCCGTTTCATGAAGGGCGTATTATCGATTTATCTTATGCGGCAGCTAAAAAATTGGGCTACTACAGTCAGGGAATTGCTAATGTAGAGGTGGAAGCGATTACCGTAGCTCCGAATGAATTACCGTCTTCAGGTCCATCAGTTCAGCAAGTTGTCCCACCTAAGCTAGTTACATCACCAAGAAGTAAACTAGTAGAGGGGTATGGATACTATATTCAAGTTGGGGCTTTTTCTACCGAAGGTGCTGCCCAGAAGCTTAAGCGTCGCGTTGATGAAACCATGCAGCCTGACTCGTTTGTTATGACAGCGACCAAAGCGGACAAGGTTTTTCATCGTGTACGTATGGGGCCATTTTATGATATAGGGAAGGCTGAGCAGCTATTAAAGCAATTGAAGGAGTTTAATATCGGTTCTCCTATTATTATTGCTCGCCCAACATCATCGTAGTTGGATAAATGGCTTTAGTCGGCATTAAATAGTACAAATGAGATCAATCATAGAGCAAACGGCATGAATCATAACTCTTGCTGGGTGAATCCTACGTTCGGATAAGGTAGTATTTGGTACGAGTTATTCACGTCTCCCAGGATGGGGGGCAATTCTTAATATAAACAATCAATTAGAGTCTTTTTATGTTACCCCGGAAAGTTCAACACTTATTCTGGTCCATATTCGTTGTTTTTTCAGCACTTGTTTCTGTTAGCGGATACGCGATTGCTCAACCAGCACTGATTCCGGCCCCTCCTCAAATAGCCGCTAGTTCCTACATTTTGATGGATGCAACAAGTGGTAAAATCATCGTTGAAGAGAACTCAAGAGAACAATTACCCCCTGCAAGTCTTACCAAAATGATGACGGCTTATATTGTAGAGTATGAAATGGCTGAAGGTAATGTTGCGCCATCCGATGAGGTATTAGTTAGTGTAAAGGCATGGCGTACCGGCGGGTCAAAAATGTTCATTAAAGAGGGTACCCGAATTTCTCTTGAAACCTTGCTTAAAGGTATCGTTATTCAGTCAGGAAATGATGCAAGTATTGCTGTAGCAGAGCATATTGCAGGTAGTGAGAGCGCATTCGCTGATATTATGAATCAGCATGCACAAATTTTGGGTATGAATGATAGTCATTTTGTTAATGCAACCGGACTTCCGTCTGAAGAACATTATTCATCGGCTTATGATTTGGCGCGTTTGGCGCGGGCGATTATTCAGGATTTCCCTGAGCAATACGGTCTTTACTCTGAGAAATACTTCACCTATAACAACATTCGTCAGCCTAATCGAAATCGTCTGTTATGGAGAGATAAGTCGGTTGACGGTCTTAAAACCGGACATACTGACGCAGCGGGTTATTGCTTAGTCTCTTCAGCAAAAAGAGATGGCATGCGCCTTATTAGTGTTGTAATGGGAACAACAAGTGAAGAAGCTAGGGCTCGTGAGACTCAGAAATTATTGAATTATGGCTTCCGTTATTATGAAACGCATGAGTTATATACAGCGGGTCAAGGCCTCCTTGAGAGTAAGGTCTGGGCTGGTCAAAGTGATGTGTTGAATTTGGGTGTTGCCAAAGATGTGGTTGTTACTATACCGCGAGGTCAAAAAGGTAAGCTTGAAGCCTCACTTGATGTGGACAGTATTATTAAGGCGCCTATCAGTATGGGGCAAGAGTTTGGTCGCGTTAAAGTGGTGTTGAATGGAGAATCTGTCGTTGATGAGCCATTGATTGCGCTTGAACCTGTCGAAGAGGGTGGCTTTTTCAAACGTATTTGGGATTTGATTAAATTGTTCTTTATCGGTTTGTTTTCATAAGTAAATCAACGGTTATCCACTAAAAATATCCATCGCTAGAAAATTTAGTCGCTTTCCCTTTATAAGGGGAAGGCGATTTTCCTCTCCCCCATTTTTATATCGCACCTCTTATCCGTATAATTACGAGTACTAAAAGAGTTCATTGTTGTTTATATAAGTACACGGTTCTATAAACTAACCATTACACTTGTTGAACTATGACGCTGTGGAGACTCAATAAATGAGTATTGCATACTTGAATGGCATGTTTCTTCCTCTGGAAGATGTTCGAATATCGCCGTTAGATAGAGGATTTCTATTTGCTGATGGCGTTTATGAAGTCATGCCCTATTATGATGGGCGATCTTTCGGGCTAGAAGGACATCTTCAACGACTACAGCGCAGCCTCGAAGCGATTCAACTACCTATTGATTTATCTTTTGATGACTGGATTACGCTCAGTGATACATTAGTAGAGAAGAATAATGGAGGTAATTTGTCTGTATATCTTCAGGTAACGCGTGGCGCTTATGCCGTTAGAAATCACTCGTTTCCAGAAGAGCTAATACCCACTATTTTTGCAATGGTAAGTCCTATTGCTTCACCTTTGACCGCTGATGTAACCTTAGCCAAGGGCATTACCGCGATGACTGTTCCTGATATTCGTTGGGATCGTTGCGATATAAAGTCCATTTCTCTATTGCCTAACATTCTTCTTAAGCAGCAGGCGGCACAAGGGGGAGCGGAAGAAGCTATATTAGTTAGAAATGGCTATATCACAGAGTGTGCTGCAGCGAATGTCTTTGCGGTTAAAAATGGTACAATCTACACACC
>PJEL010005457.1_pt1 | contig 10276 bp, 6 predicted proteins | sample 1853271 | NCBI WGS metagenome assembly PJEL01 (sample SAMN08108733, study PRJNA415343) | Invertebrate metagenome, whole genome shotgun sequencing project. | host: Globobulimina | place: Sweden: Gullmar Fjord | collected 2015-08 | reverse complement strand
CTGCTCGCTTCTCAGTCCTCGACGTACTGTTCAGTACGCCTGCGTCCCTCGGCGCTGCGCTGGGCCCGAGCTGACGGGCGCTTACGCCTCTCGCGACGAACCTTCATGAATAGTCCGGGTCAGGGTGCCGTCGTTCGGATCGGGTCGATGGCGATCAGGCCCGGCTGCTCGAACAGCGTCGGCGCTATGACCGCGGGGGCGGCCGTGCACCACCAGTTGTCGGCGGCCGATAGCGTTTGCGCGGTGTCGTTCTGCACTGCGCGCGGCAGGTCGTCCGGGCCGAGGTTGCGGCAGATGGTGTTGCCGCCGGTGCTCGATAACGGCGCGCCGTCGATCATCAACGAGCCGCCGCCGAGATCGACCTCGCCGCCTTCGACGACGGCAACGCCGCCGAAGCCGGGGGACGCGGAGCCGGTGCCTCCGTTGTCGAGAATGCGGTTGCCGCTCAGGCTTGCGCGAGCGCCGGCGACGCTGCCGGCCACACGCACTCCGTGACGAGCGCTGTGTTCGATGGTGTTCCTTCGCAGGACGGCCTCGGCGCCGCCGCCGAGACGCACGCCGCGCTGGCAGTCTGAGATCGTCGAATCGAAGAGGTGCACTACCAGCTCGTCATCGACGCCGGCGCTGAAACGCGGGCCGACGCAGTCGAAGCCGCCGCCGGACGTATACATCTCCGAGCGCTCGATCAGGAAGCGACCGCCGGCGGCCATCCGGAGCGGTTGGTTGCAGTCGCCAAACTCGATGTTGCGGAAGATCGCGTTGTAATGAGCGCGCAACAGCGGTTCGGCGGCGGTCGCGGCGATGTCGCCGTCGTTCTGCGAGCACTTGTCACAGCCGCTCGTTACGACCATGTCGCGGAAGATGTTGCCGACGCCGTCGCTGCCGGCGTTGTTGCCGAACGCGTCGTCGCAGATGCGATCGAAGTGCACCTGCTCGATGGTGTTGAAGCTCCCGTAGGTGCGCACGCCCTCGAAGAAGCCACGCACGGTCACGTTGCGCAGCGTGTTGCCGTCGCCGCGAAAACCGAGCAGGCCGGTGCCGTCGTCGACGTCGGGACACTCGCAGGGGCCGGCGGGGTCGGTGCCGCCGCACCGGCCGTCGGCGGGGTCGTACGTCACCTCGTGACAGGCCGGCGACATCTCGAACGTGATGTTGCGGTCGAGACCGTCGATCACGATGCCGTCGCACTGCGCGTCTTCACGACCGTGTGAGCCGCGCGGGTCGTAGGCGATAAAGATAGTGGTGTCCGAACACGCGAACGTCAGGTTGGTGCCCGGCACTCCGGGCGCGCCGCAACGCGCGAGCGCCTCGTTCAGCTCGTGCTCCGTGCAGTCGATCTCGCAGAGGAACGTCCCCGGCACGTTCACGCAGCCGTTCGCGCCGCACGGAGGTGTCCACGGCGGATCGGTCGGTACCGCAGGCTCTACGCATTCATCGACATCGACGCAGACGCCCTCGACCTCGACGAAGCCGGCGGCGCAGACGCAACCCGCGCGCGAGGCGTCGGGGATGCGATCGGTCGGACAGGTGAGGCAGACGACCTCGCCGCCCGGGGACGCGAGGTCGCAGTCCTCGCGAACGCACGCGTCGCTGCAGCCGTCGGCGGAGACGAGGTTACCATCGTCGCACTGCTCGGCGCCTTGCACGATGCCGTTGCCGCAGGCCTCCAACCGGCAGGTGCGGTCGCAGCCGTCGTCCTCGAGCGTGTTGCCGTCCTCGCACTGTTCGCCGGCGAGCGGGCTCAGCGTCGCGTCGCCGCAGATCGGCCAGGTGCAGTCGGCGTCGCAGGAGGTCGTGCTCACGGCGCCCTCGTCGCAGTCTTCGTCGGCGCTTCGGTTGGCGGTGAAGTCTCCACAGAACGCGAACGTACAGTCGGCGTCACAGTTGCGGGTCGGCGCCGTAGCGTCGCACTCCTCGAAGCCCTCGGCGGCGCCGTTGCCGCAGACGGCGGTGGCGGCGAGGGCCTGGGCCGTGACCGCAGCGATCACCTGATCGCGCACCGACTCGAACGGCTCAGCCACGCAGGCGTCGGCGCGGCCGTAGCTCCAGGGCTCGGACATCTTCGCCTCGGCCCTGGCCACGCAGTCATCGAAGCGTTCGGATGGCGGAGCCTCTCGGATTCGGCAGCGTGTGTAGTTGGACGCGAAGTCGCCGAGGAGGCGTACGTGCGCTCGGGCGCACGCGGACGATTCGGTGTTGACGGCGAACACCACACGGTCGAGCAGCTCTTGCTGCCAGACGGCCAACCGGAGCGTCTCGGCGGTTCAGGGGCAGGGCGCGAACGCGAGCCGGGCGGCTGCCCGATCGGTGCGGTCGAGGCTGCGCTGGGTACGCTCGAGAATGGTCGACTCGCAGCGGGCCAGGGTCTCGAGGTCGCGGTGCTTGTCGAACGAGGAGTGGCAGGCGGTCACCCTGCGAGCGTGCCGGCGGGCCGCTGCGAGCTTGCCGGCGAGGCAGACTTCGTCGCCGATCTTGCGCGCCGCCGGAGTCGGAGTCGGAGTCGACAGCGTTGCGACGGCGACTGCGGCGAAGAAGGCGGCGAAGACGAGGACGGTCCGGGACCGAATGCGTGCGCCAAGACGCCGCTGCGCGCGATTTCGCATCGATTGACCTAACCACCGCCGGCGCGGGGTCACAAGAGGCTATCTCCGTTCGGGCCCGCTTCGGCGCGCGTCGCGAAGCAGGCAGGCAGCCTGCGCCACGAGCCCGCGCGCGCCTTTGCGCACAGCGCCAGACTCTGCGCGGTCGAGGATGCGAATCGCGCAGGGTCTTGCGCGACCGGCGCGCGAATTCCTTGAAATCCAGCGTTTTGAAGCTGGTGCACGCTTTGCAAGTAGCGCCGCGTGCAGAACCCCTCAGAGCAGGTGGACCGGACCGCGCCCGAGCGAAAGGACTTGCGCGGAGCCAACCGCCACGCCAGCCCTCGGCGGGCGCTCCTACCGGCGCTGGGCGTGTGCGCCGTCGCGATGGCCGGCGGCCCGGACTACGTGCTGTCGATCGCCGAACGCGTGCGCCACCCGTGGCACCCGTGGTTGCGCCCGTCGGGCTACGTAGGGCAGACGGCCGGGATCCTCTGCCTCGTCTTCTTCGCTTTCTTGTGGCTCTACCCGCTGCGCAAGCGCGCACCTTGGCTGTCGTTCACCGGCTCGGTGGCCGGATGGCTCGACGTGCACATCGTGGCCGGCCTGCTGTTGCCGCTGCTCGGCGCGGTGCACGCCGCGTGGAACTTCACCGGAGTGATCGGTCTCGGCTACCTCGCCATGTGCGTGGTCGTCCTGTCCGGGGTCGTCGGGCGTTATCTCTACGTGCGCATTCCCCGCCACAAGAGCGGCCTGGAACTCTCGCGCGAAGAAGCCAAGACCCGGCGCAGGGAGCTCATCACGTCGCTGTCCACGCTCACACGGCTGCCACCCGCCGACCTCGAGTCGATGCTCGCTCCTCGCGACGAGTCGGCCGGAGGTTTGCTGTCCACGGCCGCCACCATGATCCGCGACGACTTCTCCCGTCGTGCCGCCGTACGGCGCTTGGCGACTGCGGCGCGCGAAGGATCGCGTGGCGATCTGTCGGCGGCCTCCGCGCGCGAGCTGCTGAGTCTGGCGCGCAAGGAGATGGCGCTCGCGCAGCAGATCCGCTTGCTCGATCGCACGCATCGGGCGTTTCGCTTCTGGCACGCGGCACACAAGCCCGTCGCGATCTCCGCATTCCTCGCCGTGGTGATTCACGTCGCGGTCGTCGTCGCGGTCGGGACGACTTGGTTCGGGTGAGTGAGTGGCGATGACGGTGAGTGCGGTCGTGTTCTTGTTGGTGACCTTGCTGCTGGTGCGCGCGCACGTGCGGCGCTCTCAATCTGCAGCGGAGAACGATCGGGACGCCGGGCCCGCGCGCGCGTGCCCGCGCTGCGGCGAGCCGGTCGCTCCGGCAGCCCTGCACTGCCCGGCCTGCAACGTTCCGCAGCAGGCGTTCGATCTCATCCTGGCCCGCCAGGCGACCGAGGAAGAAGAAACGGGAGGGAGCAGCGGGCGCGTGCATGCGATGGTTCTCGCCGATCTCTGCATCGGCTGCGCCACGTGTGTCGATACGTGTCCGGAAGAGGGGGCGATTCGCATCGAAGCCAAGCGCGCGACCGTCGACCCCGACCGCTGCGTCGGCCACGGGCACTGTGCTGCCGCCTGCCCGGTCGGAGCCATCGCGCTGTCGACCGGCGCTGCCGTGCAGCAGATCGAGGTTCCCATTCTCGACCGCCGCTTCGAGAGCAACGTCGAGGGGGTTCACATCGTCGGCGAGCTCGGCGGGCGCGGTCTCATCAAGAACGCGATCAACGAAGGGCGCATCGCCGTCGAAGCCATCGCGGCCGAGCTCCTGGTCGAGCGTTCCCGCATCGACGACCCGGAGCTGCTCGACGTCGTCGTCGTCGGTGCCGGCCCGGCCGGATTGTCGGCCGGCTTGTCGGCGCTCGCGCACGGACTCAGCTACGCCGTCGTCGAGCGCGGCTCGATCGCCGACACCATTCGCAAGTACCCTCGGCGTAAACTGCTGCTCGCCGAGCCGGTTCGCATCCCGCTGTACGGTGACTTGTGGGTGACCGACTCCTCCAAGGAGGAGCTTCTCGACGTGTGGGAGACGATCATCGAGGCGAATGCGCTCGAGGTGAGAACCGGGTGCGAGGTGCGCGACGTCCGCCGCGAAGACGGGGCGATCACGGTAGCGACATCCGAGGGCCCCGTGCGCACGCGCCGTGTCGTCCTCGCGATCGGCCGCCGTGGGGCCCCCCGCCGCCTCGATGTCTCCGGCGAGGACGGCGCCAACGTCTACTACGACCTCGTGGAGGCCTCCGAGTTTGCGGGGTCGCGCGTCGTCGTCGTGGGCGGCGGCGACAGCGCCATCGAGTCGGCCGTGGCCTTGGCGAACCAGAGCGAAACCACCGTCACGTTGGTTCACAGAAGCGCGTCGTTCGACAAGGCGAAACAGCGCAACCTCGGTCAGCTCGAGAGAGCGGTCGAGCGAGGAGCGGTCGAGCTACTGCTCGGCGCTGCCGTTCGTCGTATCGACGCCGAGAGCGTTCTCGTGGCTCAGGGCGAGGGCGAGATCGTCGTGCCCGCCAACTACGTGATCGTCCGTATCGGCGGGGAGCCTCCGGTCGCCTTCCTCGACCGGGTCGGCGTTCGGCGCGTCAAGAAAGACCTCGCGATCACTCCGACGGTCACCGAGACGGCGCCTGGTGCTTAGCGGTGCGACGAGCAAAGGCGCGAGGTGCCGTGTGACGATCGCCGTATTCCTCTCGGTGGCAATTTTCGCCTCGCGATCGGCGACGGTCGAGGCTCAGCTCTCTCCCGGACCGCTCGCGAGTGCTCACGCCGAGCTCGACGGGCCGCTCGATTGCATGAAGTGTCACCGGCGCGGTGACACCGGTCTCGAAGCGCAATGCCTAGCGTGCCATCGAGAGATCGCGGCGACGCTCGATGCAAGGCGCGGGTTGCACGGCAAAGCCACACTGAGCGAGTGCGGCCCGTGCCATCCCGATCACGCGGGACGCGACTTCGACTTGATCGCCTGGGAGGAGGGCGGACCGGAGCAATTCGACCACTCCAAAACTACGTTCACGCTCGCGGGCAAGCACGACACGCTCGAGTGCCGCGGCTGTCACAACGCGAAGCTTTCGGTCTCGCCGATCGCGAAGCTGTCGCCCCGCAAAGACTTTTCGCGCGGATACGTGGGGCTGAGTCTCGTGTGCGTCGGGTGCCACGCCGATCCTCACGAGGAAGCTCTGGGGGACTCCTGCCGGCAGTGCCATGACGAGAACGCCTGGAAGCCCGCCGCCGGATTCGACCACGAGAAGAGCGCTTACTCGCTGACCGGAAAACACGAGCAGACATCGTGCGAGGCGTGTCACCGGGCCGAGCGGCTGGAGCGGCCGATCGGCGCCGACGGAAAGCGCACGGCGCTGTGGAAACCGCTGGCGCACAACGAGTGCTCGGATTGCCACGAAGATCCCCACCGCGATCAACTCGGAGCGGAGTGCGGAGGCTGTCACACGACCGACGGGTTCGACATCGTCGATCGCGACGGGCTCGACCACGACCGGACGCGTTACCCTCTGCGTGGAAAGCACCGTTCGGTCGAGTGCTCGTCGTGTCACGACGAGCGCGAAGCGTGGGGCTCACGGCCGCCGTTCGAGCGATGCGACGACTGTCACGCCGACGCCCACGACGGGCAGGCTCGGCTGGCCGGTGAGGAGGTCGACTGCGACGCGTGTCATGACGTCGAGGGGTTCTCTCCGTCCACCTACACCGTCGCGAGACACGCACGAGCCGATTATCCCCTGGCGGGCCGGCACGCCGAGACTGCGTGCGGGAAGTGCCACGGCCAGCCCCGGGGCTCCGCTTCGCGCTGGGGAAGCGCCGCCGTCGTGCTGCGGCCTCGCTACGGCGAATGCACCGAATGCCACGCCGATCCGCACCGCGGACGTTTTACGGCCGAAGCCGAGCACGCGTACGCCGGCGGATGCGAAGCGTGCCACGGGCTGACGGCATTCCGGCCTTCCAAGTTCGCCATCGAGGACCATGACCGCACGGCATTCGCGCTACGCGGCGCCCATCGCGCCGTCGCTTGCGTGTACTGCCACGAAGCGCTGGAGCGCGAGCCCGCCGCCTCTTCGCTCGTGCGTGCCTCAGGCGAGCCGGGCGCGATGACGTTCGAGGAAAATTCCGCCGAATGCGCGGACTGCCACACGAGCCCGCACGCCGAGCAGTTCGACGACCGGGAAGATCGCGGGGCTTGCGACGGCTGTCACGGAATCGACGCGTTCATTCCGACTGAGGGTTTCGACCACCAGAGCTCCGAGTCGTTTCCCCTGACCGGCGCCCATGTGGGTGTCGCCTGCTCTCAGTGTCACCCGGACCGTGCCGATGCCCAAGGCGTCGTCCGCACGGTCTATCGGCCGCTCGGTCGCGACTGCGTGGATTGCCACGACGCGACGATCACCGCCGCCCGGAGGGAATCGAATTGAAGACGAGAGATCCGAGATCGCGAACGAGCCGAGCCGCCGTGATGGGGCTGGCTCTGTTGCTGCTTTGCGCGCTCCCGACTGCCGCGCGTACCGAGACAAGCGTATTGCCGGAGAGCGTGCCCAACCCACACGGCGACTACCGTGAGGACTGCTCGTTGTGCCACGGCCCGGAAGGGTGGTCGCCGGCGACCATCGGCGCTGCCTTCGACCACGACGCGCTCGGCTTCGCGCTCGAAGGTGCGCACGGTGCCACCCCCTGCGCGAGTTGCCATGTATCTCTCGACTTCGCGTCCGCGCCCAGCGACTGTCACGACTGCCACAGCGACGTCCATCGCGCCGAGTTCGGCATCGGTTGCGATCGCTGTCACGACACCAAGAGCTTCACCGACCGCGCGCAGTGGACGCGTACCCACGACGAGTTCCGGTTCTCCCTGACCGGGCGACACCTGATCACCGACTGCGAGAGTTGCCATCGTGCGGCATCGCAGGGGCACTTGGTCTACGTGGGCACTCCTGTCGACTGCTACGCGTGCCATCGTTCCGACTACGTCGCGACCACCGATCCGAACCACGACGACGCCGGTTTCTCGACCGATTGCGCCGCGTGCCATGACACGTTGACTTGGGTCACCGCGACGTTCGACCACCGGTCCACGGACTTCGCGCTTACCGGAGCGCACACGCTCGCCGCGTGCACCGACTGTCACGATGACGGCGCCTACAGCGGCACGAGCGCGCTTTGCTTCTCGTGTCACGAGGCGAAGTACACCGAGACGACGGATCCGGACCACGCGGACGCGGGATTCTCGACGATTTGCGAGGACTGCCACTCAACCAGCACTTGGGACGGTGCCCCCTACGATCACGGCGCCACCGACTTCCCGCTGACCGGTCTGCACGTGGCCGAGACGTGCAACGCGTGTCACGGCGACGGCATCTACGACGGCAAGGACACCGAGTGCGTCGCGTGTCATGCCGACGACTACGGCGAGGCGATGGAGCCGGTCCACGAGGACGCCGGCTTCCCGACCGATTGCGCGCTGTGCCACGACACCGCGAGCTGGGCCGGCGCGCCCTACGACCACGACGCCACCGATTTCCCGCTGACCGGTGCGCACGTGGCCGAGACCTGCAGCGCGTGCCACGGCGACGGCGTGTACCGCGGCAAGAGTACGCTTTGTTTCTCGTGCCACGAGACGAAGTACACCGAGCCCGACGACCCCGATCACGCAGACGCGGGCTTCTCGACGACCTGCGAGGACTGCCACTCGACCAACACTTGGGACGGCGCTCTTTACGATCACGGCGCCACCGACTTCCCGTTGACCGGCACCCACGTAGGCTTGAGCTGCGCGGAATGCCACGACGACCGGGTCTACGACGGCAAGGACACCGAGTGCGAGGTGTGTCATGCCGACGACTACGGCGATGCGATGGAGCCGGACCACGACGACGCCGGCTTTCCCACCGATTGCGCGCTGTGCCACGACACGCTGAGCTGGGCCGGCGCGCCCTACGACCACGGCGGCACCGACTTCCCGCTGACCGGCGCGCACGTGGCCGAGACGTGCAACTCGTGTCACGGCGACGGCGTGTACCGCGGTAAGAGCGCGCTTTGCTTCTCGTGTCACGAGGCGAAGTACACCGACACTGACGATCCCGATCACGCGGCGGCGGGTTTCTCGACGATCTGCGAGGACTGTCACTCGACCAGCACTTGGGACCGCGCTCCTTTCGATCACGGCGCCACCGACTTCCCGCTGACCGGAGCGCACGTGGCCGAGACGTGCAGCGCGTGCCACGACGACGGGATCTACGACGGCAAGACTACGCGCTGCTACGGGTGTCACAGCCAGAAGTTCACTTCGGTGTTCGATCCCGACCACGTGGCGGCCGGCTTCTCTACCGATTGCACGGAATGTCACGGCACGGCCACCTGGGACGACGACGCGCGCTTCGAGGCTCACGATCCGTACTTCCCCATCTACCGGGGCGAGCATCGCGGCGAATGGGCGGCCTGCTCGACCTGTCACCCGAGCCTACGCAACTACGCGGTGTTCGATTGCCTGGTCTGTCACCCGCACAGCGACGCGAAAGAAACGAACAAAGAGCATCGTGGGATCGGCGGCTACAGCTACGACAGTCCCGCCTGCTACCGCTGCCACCCGGCCGGGAAGGAGGACTGATCATGCGCTGTTTGTCTCCGATCCGGACCGCGACCCTGATGGTGCTCCTCGTGACTGCGCTCGCGACGATTTCCGGCGCCGAGGCACCGGTCGCCGAGCGCGACGCTTCCGTTTCTTCTTGGACCGAGGCGCGCGTGACGTACGTGACCGAGTCGACGGCCTACGTCGATGCCGGCACGGCCGAGGGCCTCGTCGAGGGCGCTACGGTCGAGATCGACAGGGAGGACGGATCCGTTCTTCAACTGCGCGTGTTCGTCGCGTCGTCGCACAAATCCGCGTGCCGTGGCGGAGACGGCGCGCTCGCCGTCTCCGTGGGAGACACCGCGCGCTTCGTCGCGCTGGAGGTCGAGGTCGCTGCGACTGAAGACGCCACGGAACGGGAAGTCGCGAAGGCGCCTCCGCTGCGCGAGAGGGTCCGCAAGCTCGGCCTGTCGGGTCGCGTCGGCGTGCGCTACATCATGGCCTACGATCCGGGTGCGGACTTCGGCTATCACCAGCCGGGGCTCGATCTGCGTCTGAGAGGCCGAGACATCGCGGGGAGCGGCTTCGGCGGCGACGTCGACATACGCATGTACCGCAGCTTCCGCGACACCAGCAGCGGCTCCTCTCAGAAGTCGAAGAACCGAGTCTACCGAGCCAACATCTCGAAAGACTTTCGGACGAAACCGCTCCGGCTGGTGCTCGGGCGCCAGTTCTCTCACGCGATCGCGAACGTGAGTATCTTCGACGGGATCTCGGCCGAGTATGTCGGAGAACGGCTCACGGTAGGGACGCTGGCCGGCACGCAGCCCGATCGCGACGGTCTGCCCTCGACGGACATTCACGAGTACGGCGTGTACAGCGAGCTGCACAGCAAGGTCGGCTCCAAGCGACGCTGGGGCACCACGCTGGGGCTGGTCGGATCGTACGACGGCAGCGAGGTGAACCGGGAGTTCCTGTACTTGCAGGGGCGCTACAACGACAGCCGGGCTTCCCTCTACGTGGCACAGGAAGTCGACTTCAACCGAGGTTGGAAGCGCGGGGAAGGGGAGAGCGCAGTGTCGTCGAGCAGCACGTTCGCGCACGCGCGCGTTCGCCTGACCGA